>Ga0206824_10124_pt1 | contig 26795 bp, 26 predicted proteins | sample Alteio_BWOrgCont_82_FD_152874 | JGI IMG/M metagenome (GOLD analysis project Ga0206824, IMG submission 152874) | Enriched cells from forest soil in Barre Woods Harvard Forest LTER site, Petersham, Massachusetts, United States -... | ecosystem: Environmental > Terrestrial > Soil > Temperate forest >...
CTCCCGCCGCCTGCGCCCGCGCATACACGGCCTCGACATCCGCCACCACCACATATGCGCTCCGCGTCTCATTGCCACCGACTTCGCCCGGCGATTTAAACCGCTTCCCGTGTGTATCGTCCTTCGCCGAACCCAGCATAATCATGCCACCGCCCAGCGCCAGCTCCGCATGCGCAATTGTTCCATCTTCATTCGCATACACCGCATGTTTCGTGCATCCCAGCACATTGCACAGCCACTCAATCGCCGCCGGCGCATCCTTGTACCGCAGCGCAGGAATAATAGTTGATTCGTTTCCCATAAAACCTCCTCTGGCGTTTCACCTACGCCATCCAGCATGTCACCGGAGCAATTAACGGGTCTTGGAAATTTCGGAAATGCAACATTTATTTAATCCGCTGTCACATGATTCGCCCACGGCGTTCCGCGCAACCGCGTGTACGTCGTCGCATCAATCCCGGAAAACGCTCGAAACTCATTCGCAAAGTGCGACTGGTCGTAGTACCCGCACTCCAGCGCCAGCTCCGGCCACGGCACATCCACGCCCGCATGCAGCTGCCGCACCACGCGCTGAAAGCGCTGCACCCTGCACCACACCTTCGGCGAAAGCCCCACCTGCTCACGAAACACCTGCGAGAACCTTCGCTCGCTCCACCCCACCGATCGCGCCACCTCGCGCACAGAGGCCACACACGCATCCTGCCCAAAGCGCCGCAATGCAAACTCGATCGCAGGCATCACCGCATAGCCATTGCTTCCTGTCATGCAAAACGCTGTAAGAAAATTCTCTAGGCACCGCAGCCGCTGCTCAGGCGTGTCCAGCTCCCGCAGATGGTCGCGCAATCCCCGCGCTTGCAATCCCCAGACATCCTCAAGACCAACGCTGCGATTGCTGAACAAATCCGCCGCGTCCCTCGCAAACAGCGGAAATCCTCCCGGCCGGAAGACCACCCCAATCAAGTCCGCCATATCGGAGGTGTCCACAATCTCAAACACCGTCCGCGCGCCCACCACCTGCGATGCGGCCGTCTGCCGCGCCGGCCCACCTTCAGGACAATCCAGCAGAAAATCCCGCGCCAGGTTCAGAATCACCTGCGTGTTGCCCGTCGGCAAAATGCGCTCGCGAGTATGCCCGCATTCCGGTGCACGCGCGTACCACAACACCCGGACAAACCGGTCCAGCGGAGGCCTCGGAATGTGCTCAAGGTAGATCACAGTCCCTCGTGCCCCTTATAGCACCACGCAGAACAATCCACCGTCAATCTTCCGCAGCTTATCCTGTTGTCATGGCCTTGCCCGCGCGCGATTCCGAACTCATCCAGATCATGGACGCCGAGCTCGCCCGCGTCACCCACATCTCCGGCTCATGGCTCGCCTGCCGCCCAGGCTGCACGCAATGCTGCCACGGAGCCTTCACCATCAATACCCTCGACACCGCGCGCCTACGCGCCGGTATGGAATCCCTGCGCCAAACCAATCCCGCACTCGCAATACGCATTGAAACAAGCGCCCAATCCTGGCTCGCCGAGTACGGCCCCAGCTTTCCCGGCGATGCCTCAACCGGCATCCTTGGCACATCCGAATCCGATCAGGCGGCGTTCGAAGACTTCGCCAACGACGCCCCATGCCCCGCACTCAATCCCGCGACCGGCCTCTGCGATGTTTACGAATTCCGCCCCATGACCTGCCGCGTCTTCGGTCCGCCTGTCCGCGTGGAACCAGACGATCCCAGTAGCACTGCCCTCGCCTGCTGCGAGCTCTGCTTCATCGGCGCAGACGAGGAAACCATCGCCGCCTGCGAGCTTCACCCTCCGCACGCTCTCGAATCCGAGATCCTCACCGAGCTAAACTCCAAACCCGAAACCGTTGTAGCTTTCGCACTCATCGTTGAGGGATAGACTCTGCGCGATAAACTCATCTCTTGGATCCCATGACCACCCACGCCGCTCCGGCTCTTGCGAGTCTCGCCGAAATCGACACCCGCGCCCTTGAAGATAACTACCGCGCACTTCGCCAGCTCGCTCCCGGTGGCGCTGAATGTGTCGCCGTCGTCAAGGCCAATGCCTACGGCCACTCTCTAGCGCTCTGCGCTCCGGCCGCTGTCCGCGCCGGGGCACACTGGCTCGCCGTCGCCAGCGTGGAGGAAGCCGTCACCGCACGCGCCTTGGCCCCACAGGCACGCCTGCTCGCTCTCGGCAGTCTTCTTCCCGGTTGGGGCGCAGCAGTCATCGCGCACAACATCACGCCTTCGGTCTGGACCCTTGAGCAACTCGACGAGCTCGATTCTGCCGCCCACGCAGCCGCTCTCAGTCCCGCTTCGCTCCCCATACATCTCGAAATCGACACCGGTATGAGCCGCCAGGGTGCAAGTCTCGAAGAACTACCCCACATCCTCGCGCGCTTCACCGCTGCATCGCCGCTCCGCATGGAGGCCGTTATGACGCACCTCTACGCCAGCGATGAAGCCAACGGCGAGCGGTCCGCACAGCAGTACATCAAGCTCAACGAGGCACTACGCATCCTCCAATCCTCACCCGCCGCTGCGCATCTTCAGTACCTCAGCGCCGGCGCGTCCGCTGCGCTTCTCGGCTCAGACGCCGCAGACATTGCAGGAATCGCACAGCGCTTCAGCCTCAAACCCATGCTTCGCCTGGGCCTCGCGCTCTACGGCGTTGTTCCGCGCCGCAACTCCGAAGACCAATCGAACTCCCTCGAACCCGTCTTGACTTGGAAGACCCGCGTCGCCAGCCTTCGCACCATTTCCGCCGGAACCGAAATCGGCTACAACGGCACATTTACCGCTACCGAGCCCATGCGCCTGGCGCTCATTCCCACCGGTTACGCCGATGGCCTCGACCGCAAGCTCAGTAACCGCTTTAGCCTGCTCGTTCACGGCCAGCGCGCCCCACTTGTCGGCCGCATCAGCATGGATATGGCTGTCCTCGATGTGACTGAAATTTCTGGCGTGGAAACTGGAGACGAAGTCGTCATCCTCGGCACTCAAGCTAGCGAAACGATCTCCGCCTACAATCTTGCGGACGCCTCAGAGACCATCCCGTGGGAGGTCTTCACTCGCATCGGTCCACGCGTCACCCGCGTCCCGGTTTGATTTGCTTCGCAATCTAACGCGCTAAGGCTTCTGCCGCCACGCCAACCTGCAGGCCCGCTCCGCCCGCAGCCGCCGCAATCATCGCCTCCGTGCCAATGCACGAATTCAGCAGCAGATGATACAGTCCCCGCGCATTCCACTCCTGCCCATAAAACTGCTTGATGACCGCTGCCCGCCGCTTGTCATGAGCCGCAAGTCGCTGGTCCGCCTGCTGCGCTTCACCAGGAAACTGCTTCTCAAACCAGGCCCGTTTAGCCGCCTGCGTAGCATACACAAAGATGTGGAAGCAGGCCGGCACACTCGCCAGCACGCACGCCGCGCCGCGTCCCACCAGAACGCAATTTCCCACCTGCGCCGCAATTTCCATCTCTTTGCGAATCAGCGCATACATCCGCGCGCAGTCAAATACCTTGTCGTCGCACGGATCCGTGCCTGAATAAAACGAGTCCTGCCAGAAGAGCTTTCCATAGCGGTAGTACCAGGGGTCGAGCCGGTCGTCGAACTCCGCGGCGGCCTTCTCCGGCACACCCGCCGCGTGCGCCGCCCTGGTCAAAAGCTCGTCATCCAGCAGCCGCCATCCCAGCCTGCCGGCCAGTTCGTGCGCAAACTCAGCGCCCCGCGACCCGTATTCCCGCTCTACCGTAATTACCCGGATTGGCTGTCCCATATGCGCCTCCACCCTTGGAAGGGCAGCATACACCCAATCGCATAAATTTTCACACTGAGCTGAGTGCTCGCTCAAAAATGCCGAAGGAGCAGGGTCATCTGCGGCAGACCACGCGCCGAAAGAAATAGGGCCCCGGAGGTTTCATTCCGGAGCCGCTTTCTGTTTTCAGGAAACAGTTTTTCGCGTCGTCTCTACTGCTCCACAGGCTCCGCTGGAGCTTTCGGAGTCTTTGGCGCCTTCGGCATAGCAGGCGTCTTTGGAGGAGCAGGCACAGACCCTTGCGACTGCTCGCCGCGCTTGATCCGTACATCGCCCACATCGGTGCTCAGCGTGACCTTGGCCTGGCCGCCGCCGATCTTGCCGGATGCGGTCTTGCTGTCATCACCGGAAATCGCCAGCGGAAAATCCGAAACGATATCGCCATTTCGCGTGCGTCCGTCCACCGTGGCCGAAGCATTTGACGGCAATGTCAGCTCGATATCGCCGTGCCCATGTGAGTTACGCGCCTCCACGCCATACACTCCCGCCGGCTCAATCGTGATATTGCCGTCGCGGTCGTCCACATACGTATCGCCGCTCACCTGAGCGAGGTCAATGTTCTTGGAGTGCGTCGTCACACGCACGCCGCCGTGGGCTTCCGTGATGTGCAGGTCCTCATCGTTCAATGTCAGATCGCCGGGCAGATCACCAAACTGCAGATCCGTGATCGACGTATGCAGATGTACTCCGCCCGTAAGGTTTTCAAAATGTGTCTCGCCGAAAACATCTCCATTGATGGTCACTTTGCCGTTGATTTCAGAGAGCGTGAGGTCGTTGCATTTGCCATCCGCCGTGATGTCACCCGTTACTTCGTGCGCCGAAAAATCTCCCTTGTTCGAAGAGAAATGCACCTGCACCGAACCTGCAATGTTGCTCAAATGCACATCGCCATGCGAGGCCGTAATCGTTGCGCCCGCGCCCAGCCCTGCGGCCGTCACATCGCCGTGCGAGGCTTCCACGTTCACCGCTGCATTCTTCGGCACCGTGACCGTCAGGTTCACCTGGCCGTCGTTGTGACCCGGCGATTTCACAATCACCGTACCGCCGCTCACCACCACGTCCGCCTTCTCGGCGTCAAAAATCTTTTTCGCCTCGCTGTCAGAGTTGGCATACGCAATCTGGTGCGCCTGCACCTCCACGTTCTGCCCTTCACCGGCTGAAATGCTCACGTCTCCGCGCGGATTTTCAATCTGGATCGTCGCATTCGCGGGAACAGTCGTATTCAGCACCTGCTGGTCCTGATCATGCTGCGGCCTGCCGAAGAAGCTGTTGAAGTCGTCGCGATCATCACCGTCGTGATGCCAGTTGTCCCAGTGGCTATTCGCAATCCCTGAGCCCACGCCGATAAATGCCAGCAGAATCAGGATTCCCACAAACCCGCCGCCACGCCGCACCGGGACCTGGCGCCGCTGGTCGAGCATCCACTCCGCCAGCAAGCCCAATCCTGCTGCAATCAGCAGCACGGGCCACCATTTGCCGTACCATTCCCAGAACTGGTGCGAGTCCATGCGGCCCCACGTGATCAGCAGCGCAATCACGCCAATCGCCACCAGAATCAGTGGTCCCACAATCGACGGCACGCGCGGACCATATACGCCCCCATAACCTCTGTACGCATACCTCTGCGCCTTCCATGCATCGCGCTGCGCACGCCATGCCGCTTTCTGCTGCTCGCGATACACACGCCACTGCGTTTTCGGATCGTAGGGTGGCTGGCCGCCCGGAGGTACTGAGCCGGGTGGTACTGAACCTGGAGGTATAGTGCTCATTGTTGACCTCCATTCGAATCACGATGCGTAATCTCATCCCCATGCACTGGAACAATCGACGTTGACACTGTTTGCACCGGAGCCACACCTGCAACCGGCCCAGCAGCGGCCATAGGTCCCGCATACGGTCCGCCCATCGGGTCGGAATACGGCAACATGTCGGCTTCGTTCATCGCCGCGCGCTCTGCCAGCTTCAGAACACCCCAGAAAATCAGGTACAGAGGCCACGTACGCGAGAACCTCGCTACACCCGTCTGGTGCAACAGCGCAAGCACTCCAGTCAGCACCAGCATCACCGGCCACCACAACCGGCGAATCATCATATAGCGGTTCATTGCTGACCTCCCTTCGTATTTCCCGAGCGCCGCACAATCAGCCACGCACCCAGCGCAATCAGCACAAGCGGCCAGCTAAAGTGCACGATTCGCGACGCGACATAACCCATCTGGTTCAGGAGAAAAATTACTCCCAGCCCGATCAGAATCACCGCGCCAATCGGCTCTCGCCGCTGCCAGTACGGCGGAGGAATGGGGGGAATCGGCGGCTCACCAAATCCCGGATGCGGAGCAAACGGAACCTGTTGATAAGGCGACTGGTGCCCTGTGCCCGGCGCGGGATTCGGCGCCTCCGGATTTGGCGGTACAGCTCCGGCAACCGGAGTCCATGCGCCGCTTGCGCCCGGATTTGCGCTTGGAGGCACGCCGGGATTCTGGACTGGCCCGGTTCCCTGTTGTTGCTGCTGCCGAGCCCACTCATCGGCCGGATTGCGTGAGTTCCAGCTCAGATTCAGCCAGTTACCCACCTCATTCAGCCCCAACGGATCGGGCAGCGGCAGACCATCCCGCCGCGCGCGCGCCGTGTGATAGGCCTCAAATGACTGATAGAAAACCCAGGCCGCAATAAAAAGCCCGAAGATCGAGTAATGATCCGAAATGCTGATCAGCACCGCAAAGATCACCACGTGGATCAGTCCCTTGAAGAACTGCCCGTTGTACATCGCGCCCACGCCGGGGATCAGTCCCAGCACGGCCGCCAGCGCAGGATTCGGCGCAATCGGCACTGGCGGGCCGGCAAACGGCTGCGCCACTCTCTGATACGCCGCAAAGTCCTGCTCGCAGAGAATCTGCCCATTCACGCCCTGCCGCACACACTGCTGGCACAGAGGCTTTCCGCAATTCTGGCAGTAGGCTACCGCTGCCACTCCGCTATGGTTTACGCAATCCATTCCGTGCTCCCTTCCCTTGCCGTTCGTACAACATTCACTGCGGAGCCTTCGGAATTCCTGGGCATGCTGTTCGGTTGAAACGAAGTTTCCAATAGATCCCTGTCTTGCAAATCACGGCTTGTTGGACTTATCGACTCCTGGGGAGGGTCTCCGCCGCGATCCAGCTTTGATCCGCCATCCTTCTTCTGCTGCGATTCGCCCGAGCCGTTTCCATTCGGTGTCGCCTCCGGCTGGTTCCCGCCTTCGGTGGAACGCCGCAGCTCCTTCATGCGCGTCTGCACCTCGTACACCAGCCGCAGGTGATCGTAGTACCGCACAATCGGAGTGGAAACAAAGGCAACCTGCCGCTCCATGTACGAGCGCATCGCTTGCGGACGCAGATCGGAAACCCGCACGTCCTTGATCTTCACGCCCGTCAGGTTCAGCGTCAGTGCAATCGAGAAAAACGCCATCGCTGCCGTCATCATCAGCCGCGGCTCGGCAAAGCGCCGAATGGTGCCCATGAATCCGCGGCCTCTGAATCCCGGCCGCTGCCAGGGCTGAAGTGTTACCACACCGCCCGCTGTCGCGGGCTGCAACTGACCAGGCAGCAAACCAAAGCCCGCGGCCTGGTCCGGTCCCGTTACGGCCAAAATCTTATCCACCAACCCGGCCGGAATCTCCGGCTCCAGAGACAGAAAATCCAGCCACTCCCGCCCTCGCCGCGCTTCTTCGTAAAGCGCCGCGCACGAAGGGCAGTCCTCCTTGTGGCTGGTGAAAAATGCCTCATCTTCGGGCCGCAGAACGCCATCCAGCGCATCCGCCAGTAGCGTCTCCCACTGCCCGCAGGCTGGGGAGGCCGGGATGTTTGCCGAAGTGCGAGTCAGCTTCGTCATTTACATTACCTCCCTTTGATTACGTTCCAGCAGCCGGGCAAGTTCCGCTCGCCCTCTGCTGATCCGGCTCTTTACTGTCCCCTCAGGAATTCCTAAAACCTGCGCGATCTCTTTGTAATCCATGTCCTGTAAGTCGCGCAGAATTACCGCCTCACGCAGCTCCGTCGAAACTTTGGCCAGAGCTGCCTGAATCATTTTCTCAAGTTCTTTCCGCGCTGCCATCTCATGCGGAGAGGACTCGCGGCTCATCAGCCGGTCCACCGGCTTCAACCCCTGGTCTTCGCCAGATTCGTTCCACCCCTCGTCCAGTGAACCCGTTGCGCGCAGATTCTTTGTCCGCCGGAAGTTATCCACCAGAAGGTTGCGCGTCATTGTAGTGATCCACACCTGCAGGCTGCCGCGGTTGCAATCAAAGCTCCCCAGGTTCGAGTAAATCTTCAGAAACACATCCTGCGTCAGGTCCTCGGCGTCCACCGGCGAGCCGGTAAAGCGATAGCAGAGTCCGTACACACGCCTGTGATGCGTGCGAACCAGTTCGGCCCACGCCCCTGAGTCTCCGTCGAGACAACGGCGGACGGTCAACGTCCAGTCGATCTCCAATGGAGCCGGATTCGTCGAGTCCGAATTCAGCGATCTCACCTCCCCGCGCTTTGGGCGGGCTTCCGAGCGTGCGCCGGAAAATCCTGCACCGGCATCCGAGCGATCCTGCGCAACCGGCTTCCTCCGCCAGCTAACGCCATTGCCGCTCTTGGGTGCCGGAGGTACGGCTGGCCGCACCGCGGGTGCCTTCGGTTTCCCGAATCCCAACCCGGCATCGCTCCAGCTTAATGTACCAACGCACTGCATGGAGGGCTATACGCAGCCGGGAATCAAATGGTTCCCCTCCGCAATCCCGCCAACAAAAGATCTCCACGATTCACTATTTGCCTTTGCCGGAGTGCAGAAACGACCTTCCAGCTTGCTCCGGAGCCGAATATGAGAGCCAGGATCGCCGTGTCGAGCGCTATGGCTCCTTCGTAGTTTCCGAGAGTAAGTTGCTTAAGGTCGTCGGGTCCATTGTTTCAACACGGTGGCGTCCCGCCCGTTTTGCCCGATAAAGCGCCTCGTCGGCAGCCTTGATCAGTAAACTCGGGTCAGGAATGCTGGCGGCGTTACCCACTGCCGCGCCAATGCTGACCGTAACGTACTTATGTTCGCTCTTCGCATGCGGGATGGCGAGTTCCATCACGCAGGATCGCAATCGCTCAGCTACCGCCAAAGCTCCATCCAATGGAGTTTCCGGGAGGAGGACGGCAAATTCTTCTCCCCCAAAGCGGCCAACAAAGTCTCCCACCCGAGGCAGTACTTCCTGAATTGATTTGGCGACGACGATCAGACAAGCATCGCCACTCGGATGCCCGTAGACGTCATTGAAATTCTTGAAATAGTCCACATCTACCATGAGGACCGCCAGAGAACCGCCCCGCTGAACGACATTGCGCCACTCCCGCCGCAGAGTTTCATCGAACAAACGTCGATTCGGAATACCGGTGAGAGCATCCCTTGAGGCCTGGATCTCCAGCTCCTTTTGAGCAATGAGCAACCGGTCTTCCGTCTCCAGAAGCTTGCCGTGAATGACGGCATTGCGCAGACCGTAGGAGACAATTCCCAGAAGGATACATGCGCTCCCCAGATAAAAATTCGAATGAGAGACACCGATTGCCAACAGCGCAATGGCAAGGCTCATGAAAACCGGACTGCCACCGCGCGCCATATGGACAAGCTGTTCCGGCGGATGCAGATTGCGCACCCACTTCGGAGGCGGATTCAAAGCGAGCAGCGCGAACAACAAGGGTGGCACATCCAACGGGATATTCCAGAAATCTGTTTCCCAGGCTGCATTCCACCGATTGCGTATTGCGACAATCGGTATCGACACAGCGAGACAGACAAAGAAAACATACTGAAAGCGTCGCTCTTCTGCACCGTCCGAGGCGAGGAACCGTATGACCGAACATGCCAGAAGGAAGCCGCCTTCAAAATTGATCAGCAGATGTGTGGACACAGCGCTTGTTCCAACTCCCGCCGGCGAAAAAAGCATGACAAAAAAGAGGTAACCCAGCGCGAGACACAACACCGCGTCCATGAGCCGGACAGCTGCCGACTCTTGCTTGTTGAAATTCAAAGCGATTGCAAGAAGTGTAGGGATCGCGGCGAGAGCGAAGAGAAAGGAAGCAATACTCGAGAGAAGGGTATGGTTATCGAGAAGCAGGCTGCGCCATATATAGATTTGAGTGGCGATATTGCTCAGGAGTGCAGCAACAGCGATGAACAACCAGCGGAAACGGGTAGGGAAGGAAGACAGTTTAAAGAACAGCCACAAGCAGACGGCGAATTTCAGCAACCCCAGCGCAACGAGCACGAAATCGCTCGGGTAGTAGCTGGCGCAAAAGTAAGTGACCAAAACGTGCATGGCCATATAAAGGCAAGCCCCGACCCAGGCGTACCGCCGGATATTTGGGTTCAATATTGCGTCTTGATCCCAGATGATCATGGCCGCTCCTGCATGTTCGCGGTCATCAAAAAGCAAATGATGTCACAAAACCGGGAGATCCACAAATGTGTACCCACCTATTCTGGTTCATTAGTTCTGGTTACTTTACACTTCGATTTATTTCACAAATTTTCGCCTTGATTTTTGCTGAGCGCTGATGCAGGTCGCCGGATGCCTCTGATTTCGCTTCTTTGGACCTGTAGTGGCACATTCTTAGTCCCTCCCCACAACATCGCAAGTCTCTGATCCATTGCCTTTTCGTTCGTTCCACAACTTAATTCTTCATTCCGTGCTAAGAATGAATAGCCCTGAACTTGCCATGCCCAAATCATTCCTCGCCGCGCTCTTCGCCGTCCTCGCCTCCCCGCTCGTCGCGCAGTCTCCAGGTTTCGACTGCGCCAAAGCCACTACCCCGGTAGAAAAGGCCATCTGTGCCGACCATGAGCTCTCAAAGGCCGATGCCGATATGAGCGCTGCGTACCGCGCCTGGCTCGATGCCGCTCCCCCCGATCAGCAGGAGGGAATCCGGCAGAGCCAGCGTGCATGGCTGCATGACCGGCTGACGCAATGCCTCTCTCAGGACAAAACCACCGTCTCCTCAAGCTGCCTGCTCGACACAGAGAAGAGCCGCACGAAAGCTCTCAGCGGCATGGTCGAACACCACAACGGCATCGCCTTCGTCTGGAGCTCTATCCATCTCACCGCTCCTGACAGTCCGGATGTTGCCAAAATGATGCGCGATACAAGCAGGGCCGACTCAGGCTACGTTGACGCCTCCTGGCCGCAAGCCACGAGCAATGATCCCGAGTGGGCAGCCTGGAACAAGGCCATCGCCAACGCGGCAGGCCCGAGTGGGCAGGGCGAGCGCAAGGCTGGGACCCAATGGACCAAAGACGATGCCGTGGACTCCGATACTGATGTCACCGTGACGCTCAACTCGGTCTCGGACAGCGTCATTTCAGCTTCCGTCTTTGTTGAGACTTACGGCCACGGCGCAGCCCATCCCAATCACGGCGCCAGCCAGTTTAACTGGATGCTCAAGGAGCAGCGCCCGCTTCTGGGCAAGGATGTCTTCCAGCCGCAATCCGATTGGGGCAATGAACTCTACGACCGCATTAACAAGTACCTTCACAAGGCGCTGGACGCAGACGGCAAGAGCTACGAAAACTGGCTCAACGATCCCAAGGGCATGCAGAAGACCGTCCATGGCATTGCCACAGACCCGAATCGCTGGCAGATTGACGACAAAGGCATCACGATCGTCTTCATCCCCTACGAAGTGGCCTGCTACGCCTGCACACCCGAAGACTTCACCATGTCCTGGGAGAGCCTGAAACCGCTGCTGAACCCGGCCTTTACCATTCCCACGCGATAGGAGCTCCTCGACCCGAAGCAATTGCCGGGATCTTGCTTGACCCTTGCATGATCGAATGCTCTATCATCAGACCGTGATGTTCTTCTCCCTTAGCTAAACCGGGCAAAACAGGCAGGCCGCGACTGGCAGTCGAGGGCCGTTTTGTTTTGTTTCTGACATCGGCGACACACTTCGGTGGCGCTCATTCAACAGTTTAGAAAACAGGAGAAACTCATGTCTTGGTCCGAACGTTTCGTTCGGGATCACAAGCGACAAACAGACTGCGCTATCCGCCGTGCCTATGCGCAACTGGCTTTGGATCCTTTGGTTTTCGAAAAATTCAACGAAATTCTGTACTTCGCTCGCAAGCGGGCGACACGCTTGTTTGAAGCACCGGTTGTGAACGGGCGTCACCTTGGCGTAGATGCCCTAGTACATCTGTCTCGATTCAATGGCGCACATATTCGGCCGGCGGCCGACTGGACAGGCACAGCGTCGTCCTGGCGGCCAGCGATCACTTCGTTGGCGCATCACCTTATTTGCGAATACAAAGTTCCTGCGTTCCTCGCCTCTTCGTGGTACGCAGCGGATTCGATTGCTGAGAGGAAGCGCAGCTGGTTTGTCGCGCATTCTCGCGGTAACAGTTTTCGATCGCTCAACCTGCCCATCGTGATGACCCGGAGGATGGAACATCTCTTTCTGGCATCTCCGGATCATCTGCCCATCGAACATGCCATTCGGAAAGCAGAGTTGCTTGCCCTGAAAGTACCCGCTGCAACCCTGAAGGAGATAATGTCGAGTCGGTTGGCAACAGACCTGCGTCATGGCGAGTTTTGGCGCACCGTTTGGATGTTCTTCACCGAAAACTCCGATGAGGTAGACCCCACGCAGATTAGCCCCATAATCGACTACATTTACGCTGTTCGACAGGAACGAACATCGATACCGACTCCGGACGGCATGATCACATTCGAACCGCCTCAACCGGCGTTTTCCATAAAGGGCCGCTCCATGCAGTCAATACTGCGGTTGATGCGGAAGTGGCATAAGAGTCTCGGGGTAGGCGGTTCTCGTTCTCGTGGATGCGGTCGCCATTCGAACCGTTGATATTCGAAGAATCAAGCCAGGATGACTCGGGAGCGCCACCGAGACGCTGGCACATGGTGGAACTCACCAACAGCGCCCAGCTTCGTAGCGAAGGCACCGCGCTGCATCATTGTGTCGCCAGCTATGCATATCGTTGCTATCAAGGAGCATCCAGCATCTGGTCACTCCGGTTCTGGCAGGGTGAAAAGATCCATTACGTGTTGACCGTCGAGGTAGATCCGAGGAAACGCACTGTCGTTCAGGCTCGCGGCCGAGCGAATCGCACAGCTTCAGGCAAGCCACTGCGGCTCCTGCAGGATTGGGCTCTTCGAGAAAGGCTACAAATGGCTATCTGAAATCACCGCAGGACGAATATAGGCACCATCCCACGCCTCGTGCTGACTGTCAACTGCGGTTACTTTCGTCCAATGCACTTTCGTGCAAAATTCTCTTCAAATAGTTTGCATAGAATTAACCCCATTTGTGCTTTACTCATAATCAGCAGAGAAAAAACGGCCCGAATCCACTAAGGATTCGGGCCGTTTGATTTAGGGACGGTACGGTACCCCTCCCCCATCTTCGCCATCAGAATCTGTAATTCAGTAAATCTGTATTGCACAGTTCCGAAATAAAGATCGCATAAAGATCAACATAGAAACTGTGCAGCCGACCACAACCATCAGAAAAGAAATAGCTTCGAACTCAAGCCTGCACAGGATAACTCGCAATCTCAATGCCGCTTGAAGAAATCCGGTTCAACTGGGTTTTCGAACATCGAAGCATCGCGCGTCACGATCGTCAGCCCGGAAGGTGTGACGAAATAATGCTTCTTATCCTCGACGGGGTCGTATCCGATCACCGTTCCCTCGGGGATATTCACATTGCGGTCAATGATCGCGCGCCGGATGCGGCAGTGGCGCCCGATATTCACATGCGAAAAGATGATGCTGGAGTCCACCAGCGAATACGAGTTGACTCTCACGTCCTGCGAAACCACGCAGCCGGATAGTGAAGCGCCCGAGATAATGACGCCGGCGGTGATGACCGAGTTGGTCGCTGTTCCGGTCCGGCCTGGCTCACCGAAGACGAACTTGGCCGGCGGATACTGCCGCACCCTGGTCCGGATCGGCCAGTTCTTGTCGTACAAGTTGAAGGTCGGCGATACCGAGCAGAGGTCCATATTGGCGTCATAGTAGGCATCCAGCGTGCCTACATCGCGCCAGTAGAGCGCCTGCTGCTTGTTCTCATCCACAAAGCTGTAGGCCATCATTTTCTTCTTGCCCAGCAGATTGGGGAGAATGTTGTGCCCGAAATCATGCTTGGAATCCGGGTCTTCGGCATCGGCAATCAGCGCCTTCAGCAGCACGTCCGTATTAAAGATGTAAATGCCCATCGAGGCATCCACCGCGTTTGGGCTAAACGGCGAGCGGATGGTTGTGGAAGCCGGCTTCTCCTCGAAGCCCATCACCTCTCCACTCTGGCTCACCTCCACCACGCCGAAGCGCGAAACCTCATCGGGCGAAATGGGAAGCGTGGCCAGCGTGGCCTCGGCTCCGGTCTTCTGGTGGTACTCCATCATCCGGCTGTAGTCCATCTTGTAGATGTGGTCGCCGGAGAGAATGATCATGTACTTCGGCTGCTCGCTGCCGACGGAGTAGATGTTCTGGTAGACGGCATCGGCGGTGCCCATGTACCAGTTGGCGCCGGTACGCTGCATGGGCGGCAACAGCTCAAAGAATTCGCCCAGTTCCTGCGCGACCGCGCCGGACCAGCCCTCGCGGATGTGGCGGTTGAGCGACAGAGCCTTGTATTGCGTAAGAATGAAGACTTTTCTCAGCCCGGAATTGATGCAGTTGGAGAGTGTAATGTCGATGATGCGATAGTGCCCGCCGAAGGGCACCGCCGGTTTGGCGCGATCCCGCGTCAATGGAAACAGCCGTTCACCCGCCCCACCAGCCAGCAATACTCCAAGCGTGTCCTTCATTCCTGTTATCCCCGCTTTGATCTGCGCATTCTTCAGCGCTGGCGGGCAATATGGCTGCCAAAGAGCGCTGAACGGCTAACAATAGCATATTGAGATGCAGGCTGGCGTGAAGAGGGTCTGAATTGAAAACAGAAACGCCGCAAGCATGAGGCCCGCGGCGTTCCGACTCATATGGTGACTAGCTTTTACCGGCGCTTCTTCTTGAACTTGTACTCCATGCCGACCGACATGCTGTAGTTCCAGTTGGTGCGGCCGCCAGAGGGCGAGATGTTGGTTGCGTACTCGGTCGAGTAGCGTGTCCAGACCGCATCGGTTGACACGCGAAAGACCCAGCGCGCCGAGCGATTCAGATCGAAATGCCCGCCAAAGAGTGCAGCAGGAGCCACCTGGTTATTGTAAAAACCGGCCACCGACGGAGGATTGCCGCGCAGGTCGTGCTCAAAATCGCCATACGTGCCGCCCACCAGCACATGGGCAATCAAGTCGCCGTGCTTGTTGTGCGGACCGAGCCATTCCGGACCGCCGACAAACAGATATTGCGCGACGAATGGTCCTTGGATGGCATATAAGGCCTGCAGATTTGGTATAGCGCCACTGGTGCCTACCGTGGGCCGAAAATCGCCTTCAACACCCCAGCGCCTGGCAAACCAGTAGCTGCCGGCAATATCCAGGCCGCCCAGGTTTGCGCCTTCCAGAAGCGTGGGGCCTGCCTTGATGTGCGCATAGGCAGCGCCGACTGAAAGATCGTAGCGGTTGTCGTAGCTTACGCCCGCCAGCGGATCTACAGAAACATAGGCCGGCTGAGCCGCGCTCTGCGGGGAGGTCTGCACCACAGGTGAGGAAGATGAGGACGACTGGGCCGAAGCTGTGGCCGCCAGCGCCGCACACAGCGCAAGACCGGCGGCAACATTCGTAGCAAATGAACTGACTTGGAAACGCATCATTTTAAGCTTACAGGACCGCGCCAAGGAGGGACAATGTGCGGCAAGGTCTTTGACCGTCCGGCACGTCTAAGGCGAGCAGGAATCTGCCCAGGAAGCGTAAAGCAGATACCGGACCGTCTTGGTCACCTCAGAGGTAGTGACGGCCCAACCCGGCGCTGGTTCGGGATCCGGCCCGAATGCCGGAGCGCCATGCCCACGCCAATCGATTGCTAGCTCATGCGGCAGATGGTTGAAGATGATTCCCGCTCGCGGCAGGTGATACTTACTGGTAATCACCTCTGCCGAGCGCCATCCATTCTGCTTCATAATGCGCGCGGAGAAACAGGCGTTATCAATTGTGCTCGAGGCATGGGGCTCCAGCACGATGGCCGATTGCGGAACGCCCTGCGCGCGGGCCACGCGGGCCATGGATTCCGCCTCGACGATGTTGTTATGTGCTGCGCCGCCGGTCAGGATCAGCCGCGGAGCTACGCCGCGCTCATACTCATGTACGCCCTCGGTTACCCGTGACAGTTGCTCCGGCGTGGGATTGCCGTCGTCGTCCGCCGGGTAGCCCAATACGATGATGGCGTCAAAATGCGTGGCGGCGGTGTTGCCCTTGGGCGCAAAGACGCGTGCGAGCACCGCCCAGGCAAGAAAAATGACGACAGCCAGCGCGCCCGCGGCGATCCAGCGGATAAGGGGAGAAGAATTAGCGGACCGCGACGCCACTCGGCGGGGTGAACGCTTCCTTGGGGTCTGCCTTTCGAGCTGTCGTGGCTGGGGACTCAAAACAAAAATGCCTCTTCCTCCACTTTATCTTGCGGAGGAAGAGGCCGTATTAGTCTGTGGATGCTTAGCGGAGGTTCAGTGCCTCGCCCCATTCTCCGAAAACAAACTCGTTGAGATCCTTGCGCTTGCGCGGGGTGGTCTCCTGCTCCTGCTGACGCTCGTTGAGCTGCGATGGATCGCCCTGATAGCCGAGGGCGATGGCTGCGCCCAAGTGGTACTCCGCGGGGACGCCGAAGAACTGGCGGGCCTTGTCGCGGTCATAGCCGCCCATCTGGTGGGCTGCGAGGCCAAGCTGGGCAGCCTGGAGAACGAGCATGGCGGCGGATTGGCCGAGATCGTAGACGGCGGCTCCGTTTGTATTGCCTTTTTGCCCGAGGGTGTTGGCGAGACCGATCATCAAAACAGGGGCCTTGCCTGCCCAGAGCTGGTTGCCTTCAAAGAGCGAGTTGAAGATTTTGCTGTAGGTCTCCGTGCCTTGAAGGCCAACGATATAACGCCACGGCTGCTCGTTCCCGGAGGAAGCGGACCAGCGGACGGCTTCGAAGATGGTCTTTAGATCGGCGTGGCTAACGGACTTATCGGCGTAGGCGCGGGGACTCCAGCGATGCAGTATTGCGGGGATTACACCTTCGACTGCCGGGGCCTGCTTTAACTGATTTGCTTCTGCTGCAGAAAGAGTCATGCGGGGATTTCTCCTGATATAAAACTGCTTTAGGGATTTGGAAAATTGAAAATCGCACTCCCTTGGATTGCTGCGGAGTCGAAGAGGATTCCTAAAAGCGCGCGGCCTTTCTCACTACACTGCCGTCTATATCATACGAATAGATCGGTCCCGCACATACCCACGATGAAACGTCTCGCGTTATTGCTTACAGCATTTCTGCCGGTATCTTTTATCGCGCCCATGTGCCTTGCGGCCGGCGACGCCAAGCTTCAGTCTCCGTGGGACAATCGTCCTGTCGCTCTGACTGGAGCGCCCTACAACTGCCCTGAACTGCCCGCGCTGACAAAGACGATCGACGCCGAGGGCTACTACATCGACGCGAATCACTCCGTCATCGATCCCGTGAAAAAGAAGGCCGAAGAAGACGCTACCGCCGGACCGACGCATCTGGGGCAGTTCGTCACGCAGGCCGCCGATGCTTATCTGAGCAGCGGCAGCCGGGCTGGAGTGGTTTGCGCTTACAGTCTGCTCACCGCTGCCGCGCAGGAAGACGCCATGACCGGCTTGCAGCCTACCGGGCAATCGCACTACGTGCAAAAGTGGCTGCTGGCTGGAACCGGCATGGCCTATCTCAAGATCCGTAACACCGGCGTAGGGACAGCCGATCAGGACAAGGCGATCCAGAAGTGGTTTGAGAAGATTGCCAGCCGTGTGCGCGATTACGTCGATGGCAAGCGCCGCGATCCGCACAGCGATGCGTGGAACAATCACGGCTACTGGTCCGGCCTGGCTGTTGCCGCCGCTGGAATTGCCAACAACAATGCGAATGATCTGCACTGGGGAATCTCTGCCGCCAAGACCGGCATTGACGAGATTGGGCCTTCCGGCGTGCTGCCACGCGAACTGGAACGGGCTGGAATGGCGCTGCACTATCATCTGTACGCGCTTGCGCCGCTGGTCATGCTGGCTGAGCTGGGCCGTGTCAACGGCATCGATCTCTACAGCGAAAATCACAACGGCATTCAGCGTCTGGCGCAGTTATGCGAAGCTGGCCTGCAGCATCCGGAGATCTTTCAGAAATCCACTGGTGTGGCGCAGAACATGCCTCCGAAAATCTCTGGAGCTGACATTGGATGGGCCGTTCCGTATGTGAAGCATTACCCTGACCCGCAGCTCTCGGCATGGATTGCGCAGGCCGAAACGACGCGCTTCTGGCAGTGGGGTGGATTGCCGCCGGAGTAGAGCTGCGCAGGCCGTGAACCGCTTTCAATTCGAATCAGGTTCTGAGCTCGGGGCTTTAACTCCAGAAAACTTTTGTAATTCCCCTTGAAGGTACGCGTCTAGAATTGACTCGTTCCTACGGTTATGTGGGGAGTAAACATGATTGTCCTGCCTCGAATCGCCTGCCTGCTCGCCGTGTTTGCGCCCGTGACTGCGCTTGCACAGACCGCTTCACTGCCGATCGTTCAGCTTTTTGCCCCTGGCGTGGTTTCGGGACCGGCGAATGACGGGTCTCCTACTTTTTCTCCAGATGGGAAGACGTTGTTTTTTACGCGCTACGCGGCGCACTGGAGCGTAATTCTGGAATCCCACCTGTTAAACGGCCAGTGGAGTGAGCCTGTAGTGGCCCCGTTCTCCGGTCAGTGGCCCGATTCCTCGCCGACATGGTCTCCCGATGGCAGGTACATCGTTTTCGTAACCACGCGGCCAAAGGTTGCGCTGAAGGAGCTGCCAAAGCCCGGAGAACCGATCCCGGGAATCGCCTCGAATTTGTGGCGCGTGGATAAGACTCCCACGGGATGGTCGGAACCGGTTCGTCTGCCGGATGAGGTGAACATCACCGACGCTATCTTCAAACCCAGCGTTGCGGCGAATGGGGATGTGTTCATTACCGTCATTGGACCGGGAGAGGCGAAGTCGATTTACGTGTCGCTCTCGCGGAACGGATCGTATCAGCGCGCCACGCTGCTGCCTATCAGCGATGGGTCCAAACTCGACGTGGACCCGGAGGTCGCTCCAGACGAGTCGTTCCTGGTTTTCAGCTCAGGCGGTCGGGTTGAGGGAGATCCGCATGAGCGCTTGTTCCTGGTGAAACGGGAAGGCGATCAGTGGGGCGCTCCAGTGATGATCCGTTATCAGAACGATGTCACCAAGTACGGCGCGTCAACGGACAACGAGCCGAAGCTTGGGCGTGATGGAGTGACGCTGTACTTTTCAAGCGACCGGACGGAAGCCACGCATTTCCCGCGAACGAAAGCGCAGGCGGAGGAGGATCTCGAACGCCTGAACCGCTGGGACAACAGCAACTCCAATGTCTGGACGATCAATCTCAAGGGATTGATTTAAACGGCGATCAATTGCGCCACCCATGCATTCGGCGAATTGCCGCTGAGCAGGTTTTAGCGTTCTTCTGAAGCCTTGTAGATAAAAATTCCGCCCGTTACCGCCAGCCCGGCAATTGCGAACAGGATCAGCCAGGGGGCAGGCGTGTTTTGCCATGCTTCAGGCAACATGGCTGAAATGTGAAGCGCCGAAGGCAGTTCCGCGACCGGTTTGATCCAGCCTGCGCCGGAGTGCTCAGCCAAAGCCACGCATGCCATTGCGGCTACCAGCCCCAGAACGACAGCAAAGACCTGCGCTGCCACCATGGGGCGGTTTACCTGCTTCAGAGCTGTGTTTCGCTTACGAAGCTGCGCTCTCCACCAAAGCACACCGGGGGATTCCAACCGTGCCTGCGCCGAAGCAGCTACTCGCTCCCGTTGAAATGCCTGCGAGACAGCAGTGAGATCGCGGCAGGAGGCGCATTCGGCCACATGCGCGCGCATCTCTGCTGAAGCGAGCCCGGGCCACTGGCCGCGCCGGACCAGCTCAGCCACATCTTTTTCATGGCTGCAGCTACGTACGGTCATTGGGCCCTCCCCGCGGACTGCTCCGTGATGAGCCGCGCCACTTTGCGCCGCGCTCGGAATAAGAGCAGCCGAATGCTTGCCGAAGCCAGGCCAGTTACCTGGGCAATTTCGCGGTGTGAATAGCCTTCCGCATACGCAAGCCACAACAGCTGCCGCTCACGCGGGCGCATCTGTTTCAGCGCTGGGCCAAGCATCATCTCCGACTCCACATGGCCTGAAGTTCCATCGGCGCTAAAACGCTCTTCCGGGATCTCGTCCATGGATGAGGTGCGCGGCTTGCGCCAGTGATCCTTCATCAGGTTGGTGGCTATGCGGAAGAGATACTTTCGCGCTGCCACTTCGCCATCCAAATTGGTATCTGCGCAGAGAAAGCGTACATAGCTTTCCTGCAGCAGGTCGTCGGCCAGCGCCGCATCACCGGAGACCCGCGCCAGATAGGCCCAGAGTGGACGCGCGGACCGCTCGTAGAACGCTGCGAAGGCGTCATTCTGCATTGCTGTTGCGGGCGTTGCTGCCGCTTCGCCCGCCAGCACATTCGAAATGGTCGCGTCGAGTCTCATCGAGTCGGATCTCATCGGCCTCTGCTTCTTCCCCGTGGGCGCCATGGTGATTGTCCACGGCGATTACTGATCGATACCTGTTCGGCCATCCCGCCCCGGCATCAGGCCCAACCGGCCAGCCAGAGCCCATGTGAGTCCTGAGGAAAGGATAAACCCAACTCCCGGCATCAGCGTCACGACGCCTAGCACCAGCATTGGCGTGTGGTAATCGACGCGGACGTTGCGCAACAGGAGGAAGCCGATTCCGAGCAGCACCATCACCACGCCGATCTGCAGAGGCGTAAGCACGCGCGCTACGGCATTCGGCATGGGGTCCTGCGCGGCATGAAGCGGAATGGGCGCGGCTTCGAGGAACTTCCTGCCTGCCTCGGTTTCCATATATCCCGCCAGTTCCTGCGTGGCGGCAAACTTGTCGATGATGCGTCCATGCACCTCGCTCTGTAGCTGGAAGGTGCGGCCCCAGCGGCGATTTTCGATGAAGAGGCGCACGATCCAGGCGAGGGCGAGGAGAAATGCCACTAAAGCGAGCACAGGCGCCAGATTGCTCAGAAGCTCATCGAAGCCCGACCTCGGCGACTGCATGCGGTAGACCTCGGGCCAGACCGCGCGCTCCAGCGCCTCGTCCGGACTGCCGTCCTGCTGGTGCATGTGTGTAAAGAGATAGAAGTCCGGGTTGCGCTGGACCTCAGGATGCGCCGCGAGAAATGCAGCCAGCTGCGGATTGTTGTGGCTTACGTAATCCTGGTTGGCCAGTAACGATGGATCGTGCGAGACGACCGTTGTCAGCGTGGGGCTCAGGCGCAGAAGCTCAATGAGCTGGTGCTGCGTTGCGGCCACTTCCTTATCGTTTGGCGCGGGCGCAGCAATGGCGGCGGGCGGCTGCGGCGCTACTGGCTTGACAGGACGCGTCTGCACGGCGATTGCGGCGGGCGCAAAGGCTGCGAGAGCAAGGCAGCAGGTGAGAAGAGTGCGACGGATTGACATGGTCTGGTCCTCTTAGGTGAAGAGCGTTGCGAAGATCTTCTATCCACACAACGAACCAGCGGGGGAATGGTTAACAGAGGGCAAATCTTGTCACAGTGTCGCTCGCTTATTGTTTCTTCCTCTTTTGGGAAGTAGTTCCTCTCTAGTTTCGTACCCGCTTTTCAACGCTTTAGCCTTTTGACTCGCGTTAACCTAATGACTAGAGTGAGCTCTGAATATGCCTACTGCATTGGAATTTTTCGCGGGAAGTGGTCTCGTTGGCCAAGGACTTAAGCCAGCATTTCGTACACTTTGGGCGAATGATATCTCCGCAAAAAAGAGCGCAATCTTCCGCGCTAACCACTCCGAAGTCCAGTTTGAACTCGGAGGTATTGAGAAGGTGCATGGAGAGGCATTGCCCGCTGTTGATCTGGCATGGGCATCATTTCCCTGCCAGGATTTATCCCTCGCTGGAAATTTAGGCGGCATAAAGAAGGGTACGCGCTCGGGTCTCTATTGGGAGTGGATACGAGTACTTGATGAACTCAACCGGTCAGGTAAACGCCCGCCAATGCTGGTTGCCGAAAATGTGGTGGGCTTCGTCGTTGCGCACGATGGCAAGCACTTTAAGCGGGCTTACACTGCATTACGCGAACTCGGTTACCGCGCTGGAGCCTTGATACTTGATGCCAGAATGTTTCTGCCGCAAAGCCGACCGAGGGCATTTGTGGTTGCAGTTTCCGAAGAGATTCCGACCAATGGTCTTACGCAGCGCATTCCATCCGCTCCGTTTCATACAGAGGGACTAATCAAGACAGCTCATACGCTGAATGATCCTGATTGGCTTTGGTGGTCTCTTCCCACATTTGATGGGGTTGTGCGAAATTTTTCCGAGGTTTGCGAGCGAGATGCTCCCTTTGACCCGCCATCCAAGACACTCGCACTTTGCGCAATGCTTTCGCCCGTGAACCAACAGAAACTGGATTTAGCCAGACGCGCGGGCATTTTCCTCGCGGGTACAGGATATCGACGCACTCGACTGGATGATAAAGGCAATTCTGTTCAGCGTCTTGAGATTCGTTTTGACGGCGTCGCCGGTTGTCTGAGAACCCCAAATGGAGGCAGTAGTCGTCAAACTGTACTCCTTGTTGAAAATGGGACTGTACGGTCTCGCTTGATGACCGTAAGAGAATGTGCTCGATTGATGGGAGCACCGGAAACATATCAAATCCCGGGCTCCTACAACGATGGCTACCGGGCTATGGGGGATGCCGTAGCGGTGCCCGCAACACGGTGGCTTACAAGGCACCTACTTGCTCCGTTAGCCGCACGTTGTGAAGAGATTACGGCACAAAATGCCGCATGACGTATTGTTGTAGCCAGGAATAGTTGAATCTATCCATAGAAATGCCTAACGCCCTTCAATTTGTCTCGCCCCCGACCAATCTCGATTTCGAGAAGTCGTTGATGTTTTTCCATGCGTATATGTATGGCCCGTTGCAGGGAAAGCTCCGTTTATACGGAGCGCGGGCAATTCCCTTCGGAGCAGCCGTGATGTCTTCCGATTGGGAAGTATTCGCTTCCATGCTTGTTAATGACCTCGGGCGCAAACTAGGCGCGGGTATTGACCTTGGGAATAACGAAGTTAAGTCCGCGAAACAAGCCGGCAGTTACGAATACCAGTACCACAAAAACACCGGCAAAGAAAAACTCGCCAAAGACATGACAGTGGGGCACTTATTTTTTGAATATTTTGACTATTTAAGCGAAGTGAACCTGCGTTGGCTGCATGGGTCGATGCTCGCTGAGTACTTCCAAAAGTGGCTTGACACCTATCCGGACCCGTATCCACAGCGCTATCGCAAGAATATTCCTTATTCGTTTGTGAAAAGGAATGGGACTCTCTTAATGACCATTAAAGATGGTGAGGTTATCTATCCAATCTTAGGCGCATCGAGCGAACATTCAATAACTCATGAAGAAAATGATTCCGAACCGCTTGAGGGCTGACGAATTGTGGCGGACAAGCTAACACCCGAACAACGCAGCGCATGTATGCGTTCCGTGCGTGGGAAAGATACGGCTCCAGAATTAATGGTGCGACGACTCGTCCACTCAATGGGTTTCCGATACGCTTTACACTCCAAAGAATTGCCCGGAAAACCCGATATTGTGTTGGTTTCCCGCAAGAAAATCATCTTCGTACATGGATGTTTTTGGCACCTCCATCGCTGTAGACATGGAAGAACTGCTCCGGTCAATAACTCTGACTACTGGACGCAGAAAAGAATGAGAAATGCCGAGCGCGATCTGCAGAATATTCGAACGCTGCGGCAAGCAGGATGGGATGTACTCATTGTCTGGGAATGCTGGATTAAGGACTTCAGCGCGCTTCACAAGAAAATCAACTCATTTTTGCAGGAGACCAGCCTTTAACGACACGCTCCCAAAATCACACAAGGGTTTATCATCAGAGATGGATTGTGCCCATCCGATTTCTCCAGAGGGTGCATCTGAGATATTGTCCGGTGCGTGCAGCTTTCTGTCTGCGCGGGCCGGTATTTTCTGTGAAAGTGCGGATTTCCAAGTGATGCGAGCGAAGACGGCAGTGGTGCTGGGTGCCCAGTGGGGCGACGAGGGTAAGGGCAAGATTGTAGACGTGCTGAGCGACGGCTTCAGCGCCGTGGCGCGCTACGCGGGCGGGCATAACGCCGGCCATACCGTCATCATCAGCGGCCAGAAATTCGTACTCCAGCTTATTCCCTGCGGCGTGCTACGGCCCAATTGCATGGGCATCATCGGCAATGGCGTCGTGCTCGACCCCATCGCCTTCCTCAAGGAAGTGGCCCGCATTCGCGAGCTTGGCGTGGATGTAGACTCGCAGCTCCGCGTCTCGAACCGCGCCCAGGTGATCCTGCCTTACCACCGCATGATCGAGCTGGCCGCAGAGTCCGCACCTGGCCGCCAGAAGATCGGCACCACCAGCCGTGGCATCGGCCCGGCGTATGAAGACAAGATGGCCCGCAGCGGCCTGCGCGTGGTGGATTTGCTGAATCACGATCTGCTGAAGACGCACATTGAGGCCGCCTGTGCGGAAAAGAATGCTATCGTGCATGCTCTTTACGGCACCGACCCCCTCGACCCACAAAAAATGTTCGAGGAGTATGCCGCGGCAGCTGAACAGGTTCGTCCCTTTGTCGTGGATGGCGCGCGCATGCTCAACAGCATCATCAAAGATGGCGGCAGCGTGATGTTTGAGGGCGCTCAAGGCACCATGCTCGACATCGATCACGGAACGTATCCGTTTGTGACTTCGTCCTCGGCCACCGCCGGCGGCGCGGCTACGGGAACCGGCGTCGGTCCCACGAATATCGGCACCGTCATCTCCGTCACCAAGGCGTATGTCACGCGCGTCGGCGAAGGGCCGTTCCCGACAGAGATCCACGACCCCATCGGCGACCACCTGCGTGCGCGCGGCAATGAATACGGCGCAGTCACGGGCCGTCCGCGCCGCTGCGGCTGGCTGGATATTCCGCTGCTGCGCTACTCAAACACCATCAACGGAGCGGAGTGGCTCGTCGTCACCAAGATGGACGTTCTCGATGAACTCGATGAGATTCCGATCTGCATCGGCTACGAAATTGATGGCAAAGTCACCGACGAAATTCCTGCCGATGTGCACGGCCTCGAAGCCATCAAGCCGGTCTATACCAAGCTGAAGGGCTGGCAAAGCTCTACGGAAGGCATTACCGATTTTGAAAAACTGCCGAAGGCTGCGCAGGAGTATCTGCGCTTCCAGGAAAAAGAGAGTGGCGCAAAGATCGGCATGGTTTCCACCGGCCCGGACCGCGACCAGACCATGATTCTTCCGGAGTTTGCCCAGGTACTCAAGGAAATTCACCGGTAACGCGCGTCTCTGTTGCCTATCCATCGCGTATTTTGGGTTACGATTACTGAACCCGCCTTCAGAGCATCGAGGCTAGAGCATTTTCGGAATACACGTAGCCTTTTTGATGACTGTGAAGGGTGGCTTTTTCTTGAGGAAAAAGCCACTTCGCTGTCTGCTTCCGGTCTACACCAGTTCCGAAAATGCTGAAACCACCTGACAGGAGCTAACCTCCTGCAGGACTACCAGGAACTGTACCCATGATCAGCTTCACCGTTCGCATGACCTTTTCCCCGGAAGACCGCACTGAAATCGCGGAGATTCTTCGTGCCCTGACTCTCGCTTCACGTCAGGAGCCCGGCTGCGTCACTTATGTTCCGCATTCGGTTTACGGGGACTCCGACACCATCGTCATCTACGAGCAGTACGCGGGTCAGGAGGCGCTCGAAGCGCATCAACAATCTGACCACTTCAAGCGTTATGCCGTCGGCGGCCTCTACCAGAAAATGCGCGAGCGCGTCCGCGAAGACCTCGTAGCCCTGGCCTGATTTGAGCACTCCTGCTGCCATTCCCGTTCCGAAACCGTCTTAGATTTCGGTGTTCGTTTGCGCCTGGGAAACAACTCATTGACCTCGAGTGGGATTCAAAGCTACTATCCGGTACGGCCTATGCCAAAGAAGAGCGCCCACACTCTCTTACACACGAGCTGCCTGACGGCAATCGCAGTCATTTTTGCCGCCTCCCAGATCCACGCACAACCCCACCCCAAGCCCGACATGCCGCTTTCTGAACGCCACGAGAGCAAGCATGAGATTGACCACCTCGAGGAAGCCTGGCGCATCGCCGCCCTGAAGCCCGACGCTACCGCCATGGCTGCACTGCTCTCAGACGACTACATCGGCATTACCGCCAACGGGACGCTGCAATCGAAGGATGAGACGCTGAGCAATCTGCGCTCGGGTGCCATGCAGTACAAACAGATGGAGCTTTCAGATCGTAAAGTGCGGTTTTACGCGCGGACGGCCGTGGTCACCAGCCGCGCTGAGGTTACGGGGAATAGCCCCGGCGGTGATCTTACCGGCAGCTATCGCTACACACGCATTTACGTCCGCGACTCCAAGGGTGCATGGAAAGTCGTCAGCTTTGAAGCCAGCAAGATTCGCGAGTCCGACGACAAGAAGTAGCTTTTCCCAATCCGCTCCGAGGACGTAAAAATACTCCTGATTTTTTGGTGCCGCCGTGCATGGAATCGCATAAGATTCTGAGTGCAGGGGCGGTATGCTTTTCACAGCACCCATTACACAAAGCATCTCGGATTCAGAAGCGTGCCCTGAATCCGAGCCACGTCTGGAAAACTTATGCGCCATTTAATGCGTCATCCCGGAGCGCTGCCGGCTATCGCCGCAATGCTCCTTTTGCCTCTTGCGTTGCCGGCGCAGCAGGCTCAGCCGCAACCC
>Ga0206824_10125_pt1 | contig 26683 bp, 26 predicted proteins | sample Alteio_BWOrgCont_82_FD_152874 | JGI IMG/M metagenome (GOLD analysis project Ga0206824, IMG submission 152874) | Enriched cells from forest soil in Barre Woods Harvard Forest LTER site, Petersham, Massachusetts, United States -... | ecosystem: Environmental > Terrestrial > Soil > Temperate forest >...
CGCGGCGAACCTGAGGCGGAATGAGTCGTCAGCATCGGCCAATCTCCCGGGTTTCGCACTTCCGCGCGCCCTTCCAGCGCGGGTATCCCGAGCGGCTGGAGGGCTTGCGGCGACCGTGGTTCGACTCATACCAAGGTATAATGGAAACAGCGAACTTTGCGGGCCATCTTTTCGGCCTTGAAAAGCCTCATCCCTGATCCCGCTCATATCACCGTCGTCGATGACGACCAATCCGTCCGTGAATCCCTCCAGGGCCTGCTCAAGTCCATGGGATTCGCCGTCAAAACCTTCGACTCCAGCGAGGCTTTTTTGGAGTCGGATTCATTACCGGTGACGCAATGCTTGATCCTGGATGTGCGTATGCCGGGCATGAGCGGCCTGGATCTCCAGCGTGAACTGGCAGCCAGTGCACGCCAAATTCCGATCGTTTTTGTCACGGCTCACTACGACGCCAATCTCCGCTCACGGGTTCTTGCGGAAGGTGCGCTGGCCTGCCTGCGAAAACCTTTTGCGGAGCAGGAGCTGTTGAGTGCGGTCAGTGCGGCTCTGGGCATCGAATCAGCCGACGGCGACGCCGGAGGAGGGGCGCAGGCATGAACTGACGCCACGAGGGAGGCGGAGGTGGACACTTCGGTGGAGGCGGCATGCATTTCTCTGCGTCTGCAGCGCATTTTTCCGCGCCGGTGGCCACCGGGCGGTCCACGTTTTTCGGGGGCCGCGGCTTCGCCTCCGGACAGCACCACGATTTTGCCGCGGGGGATCGCCATCATTTCGGCCACCACCCCGCGTTCTTTGGCGAATTCTGGCCATCCTCGGAATATTACTACGGCGACTCCGATTACGCGGACTATGGCACGGATTATTCCACGTCCTATGACACCGACTCCGATTCAGTCGTGGTCTCTGTCCAGAAAGCCCTCGCGCGGGAAGGTTACTATCATGGGCCGATTGATGGCACCCTGGATCTGATTACTCAGGATGCCATCGCTAATTATGATCGCGATCATCACCTGGTCGTCAGCCACAGGATCGATCAGCGACTCCTCAGCTCCTTGCGCATTGGATAATACGCGATCAGGCAAGTTACTCAAAACATCACTAAACCTAAAGGAACCAAATATGCACAAGTTACAAACCAAAAGACTCGGTAATTCCGATATTTCAATTACGCCGGTAGGATTCGGCGCATGGGCTATTGGCGGCTCCGGCTGGCAATTCGGCTGGGGCGCGCAGGATGACAAACAATCCATCTCGGCGATCCACCGCGCGCTGGAGCTTGGGGTAAATTGGATCGACACCGCCGCCGTGTACGGCCTCGGCCACTCTGAAGAAGTCGTGGCCCGCGCGCTCGCGAGCTGGTCCGGTCCCCGGCCCTATGTCTTCACCAAGTGCGGACTCCGCGGCGATGAACACGGCAATGTGAAGGAAGTGCTCAAGGGGGACTCGATCCGCCGCGAGTGCGAAGCCAGTCTGCGTCGACTGCGCGTCGAAACCATTGATCTCTACCAGATCCATTGGCCGGTGGATGACACCGCGGAACTCGAAGAAGGATGGGCGATGATGGCGCAGCTCCAGCGGGAAGGCAAGGTGCGCTGGATTGGCGTGTCCAACTTCAACGTCGAGGAAATGAAACGCGCGCAAGCGATCGCGCCAATTACTTCGCTGCAACCTCCCTACTCCCTCATCCGCCGCGATATCGAGGAGGAGATTCTGCCCTTCTGCCAGCGCGAAGGAATCGGCGTGATCGTCTACTCGCCGATGGCTTCGGGTCTTTTAACAGGCGCAATGACGCGGGAGCGGATCGCCGGGCTGCCCGACGATGATTGGCGCAAACGCCACGCTGATTTCAATGAGCCACGCCTATCGGCTCACCTGGAACTGGTGAATCGGTTGCGCGCCGTCGGCGATCGGCGCGGGTATCTCCCGGGAGCGGTGGCCGTCGCCTGGACTTTGCGCCATCCCGCGGTGACCGCCGCGATTGTCGGCGCACGCGGACCGGACCAGGTCTTCGACACGGTTCCTGCCGCGGCGCTTCACCTCACTCCTGCGGAGATTTCGGAGATTGAATTTGCTGGCGAACTCGCCGGGAGGGGCCAATGAAAACTCATTTTACCGATCTCGGGACGAAGCAACCATCGCCAGTGTCCCGCCGGCAGTGGATCCGCACCGGCCTCACCACCTGCGGCTATCTCGCGGCGGGAGGTTTCGCCCTGGGTCAAACGGAGAATGCGTCGATCCCGGAAGGTTATACCCGGCCGGGACCGGTTACGGATCGAGGATGGGCTCCCGGAATGCAGATCCAGCCGATCGCCGAGAATCCCGGTGGTGAAAAGACCTATGCCATCATTTTCGGCAAAGGTGACGAAGTGCTCTCGGGCCTTACGGAATTCGCGGAGCGGGAAAATGTCACGAGCGGACACTTTACCGCGATCGGTGCGCTGCAGAGCGCGCGATTCGGCTGGTTTGACGCGGCGCAGAAAGCTTACCGCGATATTCCCATCAATCAGCAGGTGGAACTGATCGCCCTCATCGGCGACGTTGGCCTGGTCGATGGCAGGCCGCAGATCCACGCCCATGGCGCCGTGGGTTTCCCCGACGGCAATGTGCGCGGCGGGCATCTGCTGCAAGCCTTCGCCTGGCCGACCCTGGAGGTGTTTTTCACCGCTTATCCCGCGGAGCTCGTCAAAAAGCGCGACGCTGAGACGAACCTCTTCCTCTTTAAGCTGAACACATAAACGCGCGGCTCCGACATGCGCGGCGAACTTCAAACGATCTCCATCCTTCCATCCAAACACAACCGAACAACAAGAAATCGCCTATGAAAACTGACTTGTCCATTGACCCACAACCTTACCTTCACGCGCGGCGTGGGCTTTCGCGTCGGGAGATGCTCTCCGGCGCCTCACTCGCGGCACTCGGATTGGCGACGGCAGGAGGTTTGGCGAAAACGCCAACACCCTCGACGCAAGACGCAGAAGCCAGCTCGTCTGACCGACACGAGGACCTGGAAGATTTCATTTTCGACCTCGAACACTCCACCGGCGGCTGGCAGGGTACGGGCGGGACAGCCACCGAAGCGACGGTCGAGGAGTTTCCTCTCTCCCAAAGCATCGCCGGGGTATCGATGCGCCTCAATCCGGGCGCCTTTCGGGAACTGCACTGGCACTCCATCGCCGCGGAATGGGCTTACGTCCTCGAAGGACGCGTGCGCACTACGGTGATCTCACCCGATGGCACCACCGCGACGGATGATTTCGCGGTGGGCGATATTTGGTACTTCCCGAAAGGCCACGGGCACATGCTCCAGTGCGCCGGAGATCAGCCGTGCCATTTCCTGCTGGGTTTTGACAGCGGGCATTTCTCCGAGTTCGGGACCTTCTCGGTCACGGATTGGGTCTCGCACACGCGGCCCGAGATCATGGCTCGCAATCTCGGGTTGCCTATCGAGACGTTCCAAAGCCTGCCCAAGAAGGAGCTCTATATTGGGACCGGGCCGATCGCCGGCGGCGTCAAGCCAGTGAATATCGATGCGAACGTCGAGCAGAGCCAGAACCCTCACAAATCCAGCCTCCTCCACGCTCACCCGGAGGAATTCGCCGGGGGGCAGCCTTCGGGTCGTTTCCCAAATAATTCGTCCCTCACTTCCGCGCTGATGACATTGAAGCCCAGCGCGTTCCGCGAACTGCACTGGCACCCAAACGCCGACGAATGGCAATACGTGATCAGCGGGAGCGGCCGGCTCACGCTCTTTGGCTCGCACGGCCGGGTGAAGACGATGGACTACGACCGCGGCAAGGTGGCCTTCGTCAAGCAAGGCTATGGGCACTACATCGAAAATACCGGAAACGAGGAGATGAAGTTATTAATCCTCTTTAATTCGCCCAACTATCAAGAAATCGCGCTCAGTGCGTGGCTCGCGGCGAATCCGGTGCAGCTTGTCGCTGATCACTTTGGCGTCAACCCGAGCTTGGTTGCGGACCTGCCCAAACGGCGCCTCGGAATCGCCCCGTGGCACGAAGAACCGATCCAGGATTAAGGCGATGCGCACGATGGCGGGGCTACGGTTCCGGTTTCAGCGGCAGCACTGGCGGACGATGCTTTGCCGCGGTTTGACAAAGCAATACGATCGTCCACATTCAACGTATGGCAAAGCAATCCCACCGAGACGTGATCCTGAGCAAGGGCATGGAGGTCATGCACCGGCAGGGTTACAACGGGACCAGCGTACGGGACATCGTTCGCGCGGCGGGCGTGCCCCAGGGATCGTTTACCAACCACTTCGCTTCCAAGGAGGTGTTCGCCCTGGAAGCACTGGATCTCTACTATGCCCGCAGTTGCAAGATGATGCGAGAGACGCTTGGCAATGAGGCGCTGTCCCCGCTCGGCCGGGTCCGCGCGTATGTGGAAGCGTACCGGAGTCTCTTTCGTCAGCACGGTTTCCGGCACGGTTGCCTCTGTGGCAACTTCGCCGCAGAGGCGAGCGACCAAAGCGAACCGCTGCGCAAACGCAATGCCGAGATCTTCGAGGAAATACAGCGCCGCATCGCTGACTGCTTGAAAGCGGCGGTCAAAGCCGGCGAGGTATCGCGCCCCATGAAGTACGACGAAGTGGCGAACTTCATCGTCGGAGGACTGCAGGGCGCGCTGCTCCTCGGCAAGAGCAGCCGGAGCCTGCTGCCGCTGGATCAATTCGAGCGGGTCCTCTTTGCGCAAGTCTTGCACTAAAGAAGACCAAAATAATGCAGCGGAAATTTCTTTTGACTATTTAATACGGTCGTCCATATTTAACTCAACCAGTCGAAGAAAATGCCCGTGCAACTCACCACGCCATCCAAGCTTTTCACGCCCGTCCAAGTCGGCCCCATCATCTTGTCTCATCGAGTGGTCATGGCTCCGCTCACGCGCCTGCGCTCCGAGCAGCCCAGCGATGTCCCGAGCGAGATGATGGTCGAATACTACGCGCAGCGCGCCTCGCATGGCGGCCTGATCATTTCCGAAGCGACGCCGGTTGCCTTGACCGGTCGGGGCTATCTGGGGGCGCCCGGCATTTATAGCGACAGACACATCGCTGGTTGGAAGAAAATCACCGATGCCGTGCACGCCAGAGGCGGCCGGATGTTCATGCAATTATGGCATGTCGGTCGCACCAGTCATGTCGATCTGACGGGTGGCGCGACGCCGGTGTCGGCTTCTGTCGTGCCTTATGAAGGCGTTGCCTTTACCCACAACGGGTGGGTGCCAGTGTCGCCGAGCCGTGCACTGGAGGTCGGCGAAATACCCGGCATCGTCGAGGCCTTTCGCAAGGGTGCCGAGCGTGCCAAAGCGGCCGGTTTCGACGGGGCCGAACTGCATGCCGCCAACGGCTACTTGATCGATCAGTTTCTGCAGGATGGCAGCAACAAGCGCACCGACGGCTATGGTGGTTCGCCGGAAAATCGCGCTCGTTTGCTGATGGAAATCACCGAGGCCGTCACCTCAGTCTGGGGCCATAATCGCGTTGCCGTGCGGATTGCTCCAGGAGGAAAATGGAACGGCATGTCGGACAGCAATCCTGCCGCCACGTTTGGTTATGTCGCCAAAGCTCTAGCGCCCCTCGGCCTCGCCTATCTCCACGTCGTCGAACCGCGCATTATTGGCAGCCAGGAAGCAGGTGACGGCTTGCCGCCTGTTGCGGTCGTTAATTTGCGTCAATTCTTCAAGGGGACGATCATCGCCGCAGGGGGGTTCGACGCCAAAGGCGCCGAAGAAATCGTTACGAAGGGCGATGCGGACCTGGTTGCATTTGGACGTTACTTTATCGCGAATCCGGATCTACCCAAACGCATCAGGCTCGGGCTGCCGCTTAACCCCTATGACCGCAGCAGTTTCTACGGCGGGAATTCACATGGATACACAGACTATCCTTTCTACGACGAAAACACACCACATCTCGTAGCCTTGGGAAATTAAATGATTCGATAAATACGCAATCATGAAAGCTAAAACACCCTCCATTGATCTGACACAGCGCCCGCCACGGAGCTTCCGCGTCCGTTTGGGCAACTATGTCATTCTCGCACGGATGCTCGACAAGGGCCGGGCGACGCTTGCCGGAAAGAATGGCGAATACAAATACAATTCCACCACCGATCAGCGGTTGGTGCAATTTCTTGGCTTTGATCCCGATGCCCTATTGGAGGAATTGGCAGGCGGCAAAGGCGACGGGGAAATCCTCGAGTGGATTCAGTCCCACTCCAAAACGCCGCGCACACCGTGGGAAATTGGGGCCTGGTCTGCCTTCATGGAGAAGCGCGGACCTGACAGTGACGCGGAAACGCTGGCCTTCTTTGCCGAATACCTCGGCCAACTTTCCAAAACACGCGAGGACGTCAAAACCTGGTTCGAAGCCATCGAACTCGACGACTACGTCACTTTTGGGGGTAAGGCCTGATCAGCACGGAGAATGAGTAGTAACAACCATCCAAACAAAAAGAGATAACCATGAAACTGACTGGAAATACGATTCTTATTACCGGAGGAGGGTCCGGCATCGGCCGTGGTCTGGCGGAAGCGCTTCACAAGTTGGGCAACAAGGTGATTATTTCGGGGCGGCGGAAAAAGAAACTTACCGAGACGATCCAGGCGAATCCGGGCATGGAATCGGTCGAACTGGATGTCGCCGATCCGGCGAGCATCGCGGCGGTCGCCGGGGAATTGGTCGCGAAGTATCCGAAACTGAACGTCCTGGTCAATAACGCGGGCATCATGCACATCGACGATGTGTCCGGCCCGATCGACGACGCGGTGGCGGTTGCGACCGTTACGACGAATCTGCTGGGGCCGATCCGGTTGACCGCAGCCCTCGTCGATCACCTGAAGAAGCAGGAATCGGCGGCGGTGATCAACGTCTCCTCGGTCCTCGGCTTCGTCCCACTGGCGCTGGCGGCCATTTATTCGTCCACCAAGGCCGCCCTGCACTCCTACAGCCTGTCGCTTCGGTACAAGCTTCGGGAAAGCTCGGTGAGCGTATTGGAAATCGCGCCGCCGTGGGTCCAAACCGATCTGCTCAACAGCAACAACGAACCTCGGGCGATGCCTTTGCGCGAGTTCATCGCCGAAACCATGAAGGTTCTCGGGACCGATGCGAAAGAAGTGTTGGTCGAGCAGGCCAGGCCCCTTCGCAACAATGTGGGTCCCGACGAAGGCGCTTTCGTAACTCAATTCAACGACACGATGACACAGCCGCCGGGCTAATCGCTAACTACCCGCTGGAGGAGAAAAGTCCGATCCCGCTGGATCCATGTCTCGCCTCACTTGGCTGACAAAGAACGACAGAAGACACAGAAAGAACAAAGCATATGAGCACTAATAATGGACAAAGACTGACGGGTAAGGTAGCGGTGGTCACTGGCGGCTCGCGGGGAATTGGCGCTGCAATCGCCAAACGCCTGGCAGCGGACGGAGCGCGCGTGGCCATCACCTATTCCAAAGGCACGGACGCAGCCGCGGCGGTCGTGAAGGAGATTGAACACGCCGGCGGAAAAGCGATGGCAATTCAAGCGGACGCCGCCGATGCCGACGCCGTCAAGGCCGCCGTCGAAAATGCCGTCGCCACTTTCGGCCGATTGGATGTTCTGGTAAACAATGCCGGCACGGCCATTCCGAAACCGTTCGAGGAGACAACCCTGGAAGAGATGGATCGCGTGATCGACATCAACATCCGCGGCGTCTTCGTTGCGACGCAGGCGGCGCTGAAGCACCTGAAGAGTGGCGGTCGCATCATCACGATCGGTTCGGCCGTGGGTGAGCGTGTCGCAGCACCGGGCCTTGTGCCCTACGCGGGCACGAAGGGAGCCGTCAAGATGTTCACCCAAGCGCTGGCCCGGGAAATCGGGAGCCGGGGCATTACGGTCAACAACGTGCAACCCGGTCCGATCGACACGGAATTGAATCCTGCCACGGGCGATTGGGCGGTGCCGCAAAAAGCCGCCACCGCACTCAACCGCTATGGGCATGTGGACGAGATCGCCGCGATGGTGGCATTCGTCGCCGGTCCGGAAGCCTCTTACATCACCGGCGCGAACCTGACCGTCGATGGCGGCATGAACGCCTAACCTATAGACAATCCGTAACTACGACAAACGTATGAATGCAAAAGTCGTTCTGATTACCGGCGCTCTAACAGGGATTGGACGCGCAACCGCATTGGCCTTTGCGAAAGAGGGCGCTCGTCTCATTGTTTCCGGCCGCCGCGATGAGGCCGGCGCCAAATTGGTCACGGAACTCCGGGAATTAGGCGCGGAAGCCGAATATGTCTGTGCCGATGTGCGCGTCGAGGAAGATGTGCAGAGTCTGGTTGATGCAACCATTACACGTTTCGGACGCATTGATGTCGCGGTGAATAATGCGGGAACCGAAGGAAAACCGGGCCCCCTCATCGATCAAACCGTGGAAAGTTACACGGTAACTTTCGATACCAACGTCCTCGGTGTCTTTCTGGGGCTGAAGCACGAACTCAAAGTCATGATCCCGCAAGGATCTGGTAGTATCATCAATATCTCTTCGACGCTCGGTCAAAAGGCGGCGCCGGGGGCGTCTATTTACGCTGCGACCAAACACGCGGTGGAAGGGTTGACGAAGACAGCGGCCCTGGAAGCGGCTTCCGCCAATGTTCGTGTGAATGCGGTCGCACCCGGCCCGATCGACACGGGAATGCTGGATCGCTTTACCGTCAGTGCCGAGAAGAAGGCGGGACTGATCGCTGGCGTTCCTCTAAAACGCATGGGGCGTCCTGAAGAGGTGGCGCAGACGATCCTCTTTTTGGCCTCGGACAATGCGCCGTTCATTACGGGCCAGATCGTCGGTATCGACGGCGGAAAAATGGCTTGAGGTATCCTATGTCCCACCGTCACATCCAACCCCTTCTCACGCCGGTGCGCATGGGCGATCTGGACCTGCGCAATCGGATCGTGATGGCGCCGCTGACTCGGATGCGGGCCGCCAATCCCGCCCATGCGCCGACCGCACTTCATGCCCGATACTACGCGCAGCGCGCCTCGGCGGGTCTAATCTTCGGGGAATGCACCGCGATCAGCCCGGCGGCGTATGGCTGGGCCGACACGCCCGGCCTATGGAGCGCGGAACAGGTACGCGGCTGGCGCGGTGTTACCGATGCGGTCCACGCACGGGGCAGCCTTATCTTTGCGCAGCTCTGGCACACCGGCGCGTTGTCGCATCCGGACTTCTTCGGCGGTGCCCTGCCGATGTCCGCCTCCGACGTTGATCCAGTCCAGGTGAGCGTGACACCCAGTGGCCGCAAGCCAACCGTCGCGCCACGCCCAATGACTCGCGACGAAATCCGCCAGACCGTGGTCGACTATGCCCAGGCAGCTCGCAACGCAATCGAGGCCGGCTTCGACGGCGTGCAGATCCAGGCGAACTATCTCTACCTGATCGCGCAGTTCTTCAATAAGACGACCAATCGGCGCACCGACGAATACGGCGGTTCCGTCGAAAATCGGGCGCGCTTCTTCTTCGAGATTCTCGAGACCGTGCTGGAGGTTGTCCCCGCGAATCGCGTCGGAGTGAAGACCGGCCCGATGAATGTGGATGGCGCCTTTGTCGCCAACGACGAGACATTGCCGACTTCGGAATACGTCATCGGACGGCTCAACGATTACGATTTGTCGCACCTGCTATTGATGGGCGCCACCACCGACTTCTCGGGCACCCCGCTCGCGGCCCTGGCCGGCGACGGCATGTTCCGGCACTTCCGCGCGCTCTATCGCGGACCGCTCATCGCTAACACGGAGATCGACCGCGGGCGTGGCAACCGGCTGATCGAAGAGGGGCTCGCCGACATGGTCGCGTTCGGTCGGCCCTACATTGCCAATCCCGACTTACCGGAACGTTTTGCGGCCGAAGCGCCGCTGGCCGAAGTTGATTGGAATACCGTCTACGCTTCAGGCCCCGCGGGCTACATCGACTATCCGGCGCTCGAACCGGTCCTCGATTGAACGCCATCAACCCATAACTCAAGGAGAACTATGAGCACTGCCAAGACCACGCCGGAACAAAACAAAGCCCTCGTCCTGGAAGCCTTCGAAACCCTGTTCAACAAGCGCGATTACGAAGCGGCTGAACGTTATTGGTCGCCTAACTATATCCAGCACAGCGCGCACATCGAACCGGGTCGCGACGGTTTGTTCAATCTAATCCGGAGCGCGCCCGATACGCTGCGTTACGAGCATCAGCTCATCCTCGCGGAAGGCGATTACGTGATCATTCACGGTCGCTTTTCGGGCATCGGCCGACCGGCCGCGTGGGTCGCCGCGGACGTAGTCAGGATCGAAGACGGCCGTCTCGCCGAGCACTGGGACGTCTTGCAAGACGAGGCCACAAAATCCGAATCGAAAAGCGGCCTGCCGATGTTCAGCGACCGCTTCCCCGCTTGAATGACGGCCGCACGGTTCGACGTATGATTCCGAAATCTCGCCGGCCCCACGCGGCCAAACCGTAATAAATCCGATAACCTATGAAAACTAATATGCGTGCAATGAGAGCTGAGCAATTCAGCGGTTATGAAGCGTTGAAGCTCGTAGATCTTCCAAAACCGGCGGTCACGGACGGGAAAGTCTTGCTGCGAATGAGCGCAGCAGGCGTCACCCCACTCGACTATACGATTCTCTCCGGCCAATTTCACCACTCGAAGGCGCCGCTAATCCTCGGCAACGAAGGAGCGGGTATCGTGGAGGAGGGAGGTGGAACGGAGTTTCCCATCGGCTCACGGGTGATGTTCTTTGGCGCCTATGGCGCATTTGAGGACGGAACCTATCGTGAGTGGGTTGCCGTACGAAAGGAGGACCTTTGCCTGATTCCCGACAATATCGATGACGTGAGTGCCGCGGGTATCCCCGTCGCGTATCTCACCGCACAGGTCGCTCTTACCCTCGCGGGTTTTCGTGCCGGCAAGACGGTTCTGGCGCCGGCGATCGGAGGTTCGATCGGCAATGCAGTGACGCAATTGGCACGGGCCTTGGGCGCGAAACACGCCATGTCCAGCACGACCAGTCATGCGAAAGCAGTGCAGGCGAAGGCGCTGGGATTCAATGAAGTCATCGATACCTCCTTGGAGAAGGTGGGCGACGGCGTGCGCCGTATCACGAGCGGTTACGGCTCAGACATTGTCATCGACGGAATCGGGGGCGAAGTTTTGAGCGAGGCGCTCGGGGCGCTGGCGTTGGGAGGAAGCCTCACCACGTTGGGGTATTCCGCAAGCCGTAAGACAACCATCGACGTGACAGATCTCATCGTGCCACAGGCCAGCATTCGGAGTCTCAACATGTTCGCTCAGCCGAAGGCGGCCATTGCTGACGCTTGGAATGTGATTGTCCCTCTGCTGAAATCCGGTGCGATCAAACCGATCGTGGCTAAGACCTTTCCGCTGGCCGATGCGGCTAAAGCTCTGCGTTACCTGGTGGAGGGTCGGCCCTTCGGCAGGGTGGTGCTAACTATCTGAGACTTTGATTGGAGCATGTAGCCGCGTGAACGGTCTATTAAAGTTGGCTGTTGGGGCCCACGGTGGCCTCACTCGGTGGAACCGCTTCGCCGCCGTGGAGGCGCGCCTATCCATCTCCGGCGCCCTCTGGCACCTGAAAGGAAAGCCAGAGGCATTGAAAGACGTCTGCATCGAGGCTTCTTTGCACCGGGAGCGGTTGATCACCCACTTCACGGCCGAGAACCGGCGCGCGACGTTCAGTCCGGACCGCATCGTCATCGAAACGGAGAGCGGCGATTTTCTGGAGAGCCGGGAGAACCCTCGCGCGGCGTTCCAGGGGCACGCGATGGAAACCCTTTGGAACGATTTCCACCTCCTCTACTTCAATAGCTACGCGCTGTGGAATTATCTGACGGCTCCCTTCCTCTACACTTGGCCGGGTTTCCAGACCGAGGAATTGGCGCCTTGGGAGGAAAACGGCGAAGTCTGGCGCCCCTTGAAGGTAACCTACCCTGGCTCCATCGCCGGTCATACGCGGGAGCAGGTCGCTTACTACGGTCAGGACGGCTTGCTGCGGCGGCACGCTTATACCGTCGACGTTCTTGGCGGCGCCTCGGGACTCAATTACGCGTACGACTACCACGACGCGAATGGGATCATGGTTCCCACCACGCGCCGAGTTTACCCATCCGACTCGCACCAGCAGAAAGTTCCGGAGCCCCTGCTCGTTGCCATCGACATCCGCGAGATCGCCTTCGTCGACGCTCGGAGATGACGAAGCTATCATCCTGGCGTTCTTTTCGCAGATCCCAATGGCAAACGAACCCGTACAAACATCAACGAACGAGCCCCAAATAGACCAAAGCTCGAAGCCGTCCTACGATACGATTGCCTTGGCAGCTTATTTCATTGCCTTGGATCGACATGCTCGCGGTGAAGCTCCTGATCCGCTGATGGACTGGATTGAAGCAGAGCGGCAGCTTACTCGCGCCGTCTGAATAGGTCTCTGGAGTAACCTCGGCTAAACATGTTTCTCTACGTCAAAACGATAAAGCCAAAACAAAACCTAGATTATGAGTTATCCGAAGATCGAAAACGAGACGGGCAAGTTGAACGGAAAAGTTGCCGTCGTCACGGGTGGCACTACAGGAATAGGGCTTGCCACGGCTCAACTCTTCGTCAGAGAGGGCGCCTATGTTTTCATCACGGGGCGCCGCCAGAAGGAACTTGACGAAGCTGTGGAGGCAATCGGAAGCAATGTTGCTGGCGTTCAGGGCGACGTTGCCAAACTGGCCGACCTTGATCGCCTCTACGAAACCGTGCGTCAGAGGGGACGAATTGACGTGCTCTTTGCCAACGCTGGAGTGGTCGAATTTTCCCCGTTGGAAAAGATCACGGAGGCGCATTTCGACAAACTCTTCGATATCAATGTCAGGGGAACGCTTTTTACTGTGCAAAAGGCACTGCCGCTTCTGAATGACGGCGCCTCAATCATTCTTACCGGCTCTGTTGCGGGTTCCAAAGGCACTCCGGCTTTCAGTGTTTATGGCGCGACCAAGGCGGCGCTGCGTTGCTTTGTGCGAGGGTGGACGATGGAGCTTAAGGACCGTCAAATCCGCTCAAACGTGCTGAGCCCCGGACCAACCGACACACCGGCCGTCGGTCAGCAACCTTCGGACGCCATCGCCAGGATTGTCTCCACGATCCCGATGGGGCGCATGGGTTCATCCGAGGAAATTGCCAAGGCGGCGCTGTTTCTAGCCTCGGATGATTCCACTTTCATTACGGGAATCGAACTATTTGTGGATGGCGGGAGGGCACAAGTCTAATCGACGACGGAGTGTGCCGCTAACAACAAAATATTGTGGGGAAGGTAAACGACGAGACTGACAGCAATCCCAAGGCGCTCTTCACGTACGCCGCGAAGGAACTCAATCGCTTTGGCCTCGCCTGCCTGCGAAGGGTTACATCGACTACCCGGCGCTCGCGGAAGCGGACCCGGCGGGACGTTGACCTCAACTTCTCGATGCTTCACCTGCTGCCAGAAAATATCGCAAATGCCGGAGATCCATAGCGCAGTTTGTCTCCCGCCTCGTTACGTGGTTTTCGACCCTGTCAAAATCGGCCGCTTTGGGCACGAGCCGTCGCGCCTGCCTAAAGATGCGGTCCTGCGCAGGATTTCGCAAAATTTCTCTCCGGCGGGTGTTACTTCACCCTTTGCGGCGCGAGCGATGCCCACGGACCTGACTTCCGGCGTCCCGACGAGCGCGCGGTAACGGAGGCGTTTCCCGGCCACGAGGTGGAAAATCGTCGAGACCAAAGCGATGCCATGCCCGGCTTCCACTTCTGTGATGAGCGAACTGGCGCTGTCGCACTCCACGGCGATGCGTGGTTTAGTTCGGAGATGAGCGAAGACGCGGTCGAAAGACCGGTAGTACTCGGAGTAGCCTTTGCGGCGAAATCCGATGAGCGGCTCGGCGGCGGCCTTTTCCAAAGTGACGGATTTCAACCGGGAGAAAGGATGCGCGGCGCTCACGGCCACGCATAGTGAGTAGGTCCACAGCAATTCGAACTCGATGCCTGCGGCCTGCTCACCGGTGGGTTCGAGGATGATCGCGAGTTCCAGCGTGGCATTTTGCAGACCGACGATAAGTTCATCGCACGAAAGGTCGGACAGCAACACCTTCACCTGGGGCATGGCTTTTCGATACATGGCAAGCGCTGGGGCCAAAATCTCCGCCGTCGGAGTTGCCACGTAGCCGACGTGCAGTTCGCCATTTTCTCCGCGAGCCAGTGCTCGCACCTTTTTCACCGAAGCCTCAGCGCCCTTGAGCAACTCGCGGATTTCCTCCAGAAAAACTTGTCCCTCTCGGGTGAGTGCGACGCCTCGCGGGCCGCGCCTCAGGAGGTGCACTCCGATCTCATTCTCCAAGTTCTTCACCTGACGGCTCAACGCCGGTTGCGCGACCCGAAGCTGCGCCGCAGCTTTGGTGAAGCTCGATGCCTCACCCACCGCTAGAAAATATCGCAGTTGCCGGAGTTCCATTGCAGACTGTCCCTTATGCCGGAACGGCATGGCTGCTCAAGAAATATGGTATTGGGCAACTCGACAGCAAACCGTTACGAGGGAAGACATATGAATCCGACCTATCGCGCTGTCCAAGTCACCGAGCCTGGGAAATTCGAATTGGTGAATCGCCCTGTCCCAGAGACGCCGGCCGGAAAAGTCCGCCTCCGCGTGGAAGCTTGCGGCATCTGCCACACCGACGGAGGAACTGTCTATAACGCCTTCCCGGGACTGACCTTTCCCCGCGTCCCTGGCCACGAAGTTGTCGGTCGCATCGACGCGATCGGCGAAGGTGTCACCGGTTGGAAAATCGGTCAGCGGGTGGGAGTCGGTTTCCTGGGAGGCCACTGCGGAATTTGCCAGGCCTGCCGGCGTGGCGATTTCGTTATTTGCAGCAATCAGCCCATTTCCGGTGTTCACTACGATGGCGGTTATGCCGAGGTCATGATCGGCCTTCCCAGCGGATTGGTCGCCATTCCGGATGATCTGAGTTCCGCGGACGCGGCCCCACTGCTCTGTGCCGGGCTGACCACCTACAACGCGCTGCGTCGTTCGCCCGCCAAACCCGGGGATCTCGTGGCCGTGCAAGGCCTTGGCGGGCTTGGGCACCTCGGCGTTCAATTTGCCGCTCATATGGGATTTCGCGTCGTGGCGATCGCCCGCGGTGCGGACAAAGCGGCTCTCGCCCACCAACTCGGCGCGCATCATTACATTGACAGCAAGGCCGGTGATCCGGCGGCGGCGCTTCAGGCTCTGGGCGGCGCGCAGGTGATCCTGGCAACGGCTTCGGACAGCAAATCAATGGCCGAACTGGTGGGCGGTCTCGCACCGCGCGGACGAATGGTCATTGTCGGCGCGGGATCCGACCCGATTCCAGTCTCACCGTTACAACTTCTCTTTGGTTCCCGTTCGATCGAGGGTGCATTGACCGGATCTGCGATCGACAACGAGGATACGCTAGCCTTCAGTGTTCTTGAAAATATCCGCCCGATGATCGAAACCGTGCCGCTCGAAAAAGCAGCCGATGCCTTCGCCAAGATGGAACGCAATGAAGCCCGCTTCCGCATGGTCATTGTCATCGAGAAATAGAACAACGCACTCCTTCGCGTTCGACCTCCTCGACATTACCTTCGAAGAACCGATCCAGGATTAAGGCGATGCGCACGATGGTGCCGGCGCGGCTCACGGTTCTGGTTTCACCGGCAGCACGATCCCAAAGGTCGTGCCGCGGTTCGCGGCGGTTTGGAATCGGAGCGCGCCGCCGTTTTTTTGAACCATGCGCGCAGCGATCGAGAGACCCAGGCCAGTCCCGCTCGGCTTGGTGGTAAAAAACGGATCAAATAAACGTTCCTGCACGTCAGCGGGGATGCCAGGGCCACTGTCCGCAACTTCGAAGACGACGACGTCGCGCGAGCGACCGCCGAGTGGTATTCGACTTTCGATGGCGCGCAGCTTGATCGTGCCATCTTTGCCGAGCGCCTCGGCGGCGTTTTTCACGAGATTGATGAGCACTTGTTTGAGCTGCTCGGGATCGGCGACCACCTGAGCCTCAACGGCCTGCTCGACAGCCAGTTCGATCGAGGCTTCGCGCAATTCCGGGGCCATCAGCTCGCGGATCTCGCGAAGCAGATTCGCGGCTGAAAACGGCACGCGTTCAGGTTCGGCGGGCCGGGCAAATCTTAGAAAGTCGCTGACGATCTTTTCGAGCCGATCGATTTCCCGGCCGATAAATTCCGCGTCCGTGTATTCGCGCGATCCTTGTGTGAGAGCTTTTTGTTGGGTGAACAGACGCGCCTTGATCGCGGTCAGCGGGTTGCGAATCTCGTGGGCGACTCCCGCGGCGAGGACACCCAGCGAAGCGAGTTTTTCCCGTCGCGCGGCCAGCGCCTGGCTCTCGATCAGCTCCACACGCAGCGGCGCAATCATTTCGCGGTAAACAAAGAGTGCCGCCCACGTCGCCAGGAGAACCAGGGTCAGCAGCGCCGCAAAGACAACCGCCTGAAGCAGCGTGAGCGAATGTTGCATCGACGCCACGAAACCGCCGAGTGCCTCGTGATGCGTGTGGGCCAGTTCCAAGCCAAGATTGAGCATGCGTTGCTCCGCGGCTTCGACTTCCGGCAACTTATCGAGGGGTTTTGCCCCCTCGGCAATCTCCCTGGCAGCGCCCAGATAGCTCTCACTGGCGGCCTTGATCTCCTCAACCATGGCCTTCTCATGCTCGGTGTTGAGCGCGATTTTCTGCCGGTCGAGCCAGGCGTTCAGCGCCTGGCCTTCGCGTTCAAATTTTTGCCAATCCTCGTCGTGGCGGCTGGCCCGATATTTTAACAGTAACGAGTCGAGTTTAAGGACCTCCCCCTGGACGTGGTCGACGATGCGCGAACTCTCAACCTGGGAGGTCGTGACACTGGTCCGCAGTTTGCGGATCGCCCGCCAGCTCACCACCGCCGACCAACCAATGAGCAGCGCCAGGAGCGCCAGCGCGGAAGTGAGCGCCAGCAACCGGCGCGTGACGGACGCGTTCATCGGGTTTGGTAATGTTGGAAACCAAGTGATTTACGGAACGATAGCGATCCTTCGCACCGCCTTGCCCTCCTCCACTCGACGGTAAGCCTGAGACGCCTCCTCCAAGGTGCAAAGCTCCACCTCGGGTGGCGGGAAACAGCCGCTTTCAAAGCCCGGCAGCAATGCGCGGAGAATATCGGCACTCTCCTCCAAGCTCAGGGCCAGCGAGTCCGCGCCGAAAAGCCGGGCTTCGCGATGATAGAAGTCCCGTAAGTTGAAACTCACCTCGCCGTCTCCGGTTGAAGTGATGGCGACTTGCCGGCCTCCGTGCGCGAGGCAACGAAGACACGGCTGAAAAAGGGGACCGCCCACGGCGTCGAAGACCACGTTCACCCCACGATTTCCCGTCGCTGCCATCACCGCCTCGGCGAGATCCCCCGCTTCCAGATTCACATACACATCGACGGCCGAACTTTCGGTAGGTCCGGTGGCCCGCCGCACCACGCCAAAGACCTGGCCAGCTTTGAGCCACTTGGCCAAATGGGCCACGGCGCCGCCGACCGCACCCGTGACTCCGGTTACGAGAACCGATTCTCCGGGCTGAAGATTCGCCGCGTTGACGAGACCGGCCCAGGCTGTCAAATGCGCCACCCCGAGAGCAGCAGCCTGCGCGAAGGAAAGCGATTTCGGCTTGTCCACCAGGACCGCCGCCGGGATGGCGACAAACTCCGCGTGGGTGCCATCGCGACCGAAGCCCAGATCCCCTCCGCTGCCAAAGACCTCCCTGCCGATCAACTCGCCCGGACCTTCCACCACCACGCCGGCAAAGTCGCGGCCGGGAATTCGAGGAAGGGTGGTGCGATGCATTCTGCCGAGCACATTCTTGGTGTCGCTGGGATTGATCGTCGCGGCTTCGACACGCACCAAAACCTCACCCGGCTGAAGCCGCGGACGGTCGACTTCCGCCAGATGCAAGGCGTCCAGGCTGCCAGTGCGCTCAAACTGCAGAGCTTTCATGGAGTTGTCTTCAGAAGAAGCGTTTTAGGAAGGGCAGAAGCATTTCTCCGAGCACCATCCCCAGCAGACCTGTCAATGCGATGATCGGAGGAGCGGGCGACCTGACCCGCAGAACGTAGTAGAGAACTCCGACGAGCAGACCGACGGAGAAAGAAAGCAGATAGTCTTTCATATGAGCAAAGGCTAGGAGGCGAGCCATGAGGAACGCAAGCGCGCAGGCGGCGGTGTCTCTGTCGAGGGAGTGATTTCAAAGAAGTTTCGGGGACGATCGGCCTCTTCCGTCTCGTAACCCGACGGGCGCTAGAACTTGAACGTCGCCCAGACGGCCACAAAATCCGAGTCGCGAGTCCCGGGCTGTGCCGAAAGGAAACCACCCCGAAAGAAGTGATCGTATTCCACGGTAAAAGCCAGGTGCTCGTTGAACTGATAAGCCGCCTGCGCAAAAATCTCGGTGCCGGCAAATCTCCGGCCGTTCACCGGCGCTGCGAGCGGAGCTCCCGCAAAATTGTAGAGGCCATCGCGGGTGCTCTCCCGCCAGTACCAGATTGGGGTGAAGGTGATATCGACACCAGACCACGGATACCAATTGAGTTGGGGATGGAGAGCGATGATGTTTTGTTCGCCGATGGGAGAGGGATCGCTAATGTAAATTCCGCTCGGGAAAAGAGGGTTGAAGGTGCCGAGCTGGCCTTGTCCTCCGGAGGCAGGAGGCGCGTTATTCCCGCTGTAGATGTCTGTCTTTAGCGCGAGATGCGGTGTGCCGAAAGCCTGAGGAAAGGCATAGCCGATCTCGGAGGAACCGAAGAACGCATTTATCGATCGTGCGCCGAAGTGACCACCTTGCCACGCTCCTTCCAGGTCGAAGTCGAGATTTCCGGCTCGCCCATAATAGCGTCCTCCGAAAGTGTGACGTGTCTCCGTATCGACCCCGGAAAAATAGGCAGCGGACCTTTCGAAATCTCCGAAATAATAGAGGTTAAGGCCCGTCCCCTTGAATCCACCCGGTCCCGCGAGGTATGCGCCCCAGAACTGCTGCGCGTTGCTCGATTCGTCAAACTCGTAGGGATCCACCGGGACGGGGCGCAACCAGAACCCATCCAATTCCCAATCCCGCCAGCGGAACATCTCGCGAGCGCCGTCAAAACTCAGGCGCACATTGGGACCTTCCCGCGGGTCGATTAAACGTCCGATCCCGTATCCAATCTCCTGCCTTCCACCACGGAGGGTCAGTGAGGTGTCCGTGCCGAGGGGCAGCGACAAATCCAGAAATGCTTGATGAAGATCGATCGTATCCACATCCACCGGGCGTGGACCACCTTGCCGACCTTCCTCCGAGTTGGACTTTCCCTGTACAAAAACCCTGAGATAAGGTCCAAGCCGAAGATCCATGTCCAACATGATCCTTTCGAGCCAATAAGAGGTGGATCGGGCGCTGAAGGGGACGAGTCCAAAGTTTTCGTTTTGCCAGGACTCAAATCGCTCCCGGACTTCCCCGCCAAAGGAAACATAGATCAGACCCTCCTGGTCGAGCGGGATGAATTTCAACGCAAGCAGGGGATCCCGCCGGGAGGCGCCACGCTGCCACCAAGACGGGTCGTAATTGATGTCCGCGAAAAGCGTATACGGCGGCGGAGTCGAGCCGGGAGGTCCAGCGAGCGTGGCATCCGGCTGTTCACGCGTCGCGGGATCAGGGAGGGGAAACCAGGGATACGCGGCGAAGGGGTTTCCATTGGCGGTTGGTTGCCCCGCCGTCGCCACTTCGGCAGAGCCCGCCTCGGTGGGGTGAATCAAGAGCAGCGAAAAGCAGAAAAGCAAAAGCGCCTGGGTCGTCACGGGCTTCATTTGAGGGCAGCAACTTATCCACACCGGCCAGTGACTTACCACTCGCAAGATGCGTCCAAACGGGGCCGTATTTTTTAAGTCACTGACGCTCAGCAAGTTAGAACTTCGAATCTGGCCCTGGCACAGGCGAAGCTAAAGGCACCACCGGACACCGCGCCCCGTAAGCGCAGACTCGAAAATGAATACCGAAAATTCAAGCCAACCCAAGGTCCTCCTCGCCGATGATGATCGCTCCGTGCTCGATGCGCTCGGCGCCGTCCTCGAGTCGGAAGGCTTCGATGTGGACCGCGCTGCTGACGGCCATGCGGCGCTCGAAAAGTTTCGTGAGAACCGCGCCGACATTGTGCTGCTTGATTTGAACATGCCGGTCAGAGGCGGCTGGGACACCTTCGAGCGGCTCATGGCGATCGATCCTTTGTTGCCGATCATCATCATTACGGCCCGGCCCGATGCCTACCGCGTCGCGGTGACCGCCGGCGCCACCGCGCTGATGCAGAAGCCGCTCCACATCCCGCAATTGCTCGAAGCCATGCGGGAGATGCTTGCCGAACCGGTCGAGCAACGCCTCGGGCGCATTACCCACCAGGAACCGAAAACCCGCTGTCTCGCGTGAAAAAGGAATCCAGGAAAATTTAAAATTTAACCCGCTAACACTATGTGGATCGTCCTTCTCGCTCTCCGCCGGCCACTGACCTTTATCGTCGCGGCCTTGCTGCTCTTGATTCTAACTCCGTTCGTGCTGCTGCGCACGCCGACGGATATCTTTCCGTCCATTAACATCCCGGTCGTAAGCATCATCTGGGCATACACCGGGTTGAGCGCAAAGGAAGTGGAGCAGCGCATTGTTTACACGCACGAGCGCGCACTCACCACCACGGTCAATAACATCGAACACATCGAATCCACCTCCTACGAAGGAGTGGGGGTGATCAAGGTGTTCTTCCAGCCTGGGACCTCCCCGGATGCCGGCGTGGCGCAGGTCACGGCAGTATCGCAGACCATCCTCAAACAGCTCCCGCCGGGCACCACGCCCCCGCTGGTCATTCAATACAACGCCTCGACCGTGCCCATCCTGCAGTACGGCATCAGCAGCAAGACGATGAATGAGCAGCAGATCCAGGACGTATCGTTGAACCAGATTCGCGTGGGTCTCATTAGCGTCCCGGGTGCGGGCGTGCCCCTGCCCTACGGCGGCAAGCAGCGCCTGGTGTCGGTGGATCTCGACATCAAGGCGCTCGAGTCGAAGAACCTCTCGTCGCAGGACGTCGTCACCGCGATCTCAAACCAGAATATCGTCTTTCCCAGCGGCACCGCGAAAATTGGCCCCAAGGAATACCCGGTGGACGTGAATACCAGTCCGGACCTCATCGATTATCTCAACGACTTGCCCATCAAGACGGTGGATGGCGCCGTCATCCGGGTGCGCGATGTCGCCCACGTGCGCGACGGTTACGATCCGCAGCAGAACATCGTCCGCCAGGATGGCATGCGCAGCACGCTGATCACCGTCCTGAAGAATGGCACCGCTTCGACCCTGGCCGTGGCCGATGGGGTCAAGCGCGCCATGACAGCCACGCTCAAGACCTTGATCTCCGAAGACGTGACGGTGAAGGAGTTCATCGATCAATCGCTCTTCGTCCGCTCCGCCGTTTCGGGAGTGGTGCGCGAAGGCGTCATCGCCGCCTCACTCACCGCACTCATGATCCTGCTTTTCCTCGGTTCGTGGCGGAGCACCGTAATCATCGGTGTCTCCATCCCGCTGGCCGTGCTCGCGTCCATCGCCGTGCTCAGCGCCCTGGGCGAGACGATCAACCTCATGACCTTGGGCGGCCTGGCCCTCGCGGTCGGCATTCTCGTGGACGACGCCACGGTGGAAATTGAGAACATCCACCGCAATCTGGCGATGGGCAAGGAACTGCGGCAGGCCATCGTGGACGGCGCGCAACAGATTGCCACCACGGCCTTCGTTTCCACGGTTTGTATCTGCATCGTCTTCGTCCCAATGTTCTTTCTCACGGGAGTCGCGCGGTATCTTTTCCTGCCGCTGGCCGAGGCGGTCGTGTTCGCCGTCTTCGCCTCCTACCTGCTTTCGCGCACGCTCGTTCCCACGTTGGTCATGTGGTTCGAAGGCCATCGCCAGCATGGCCACACCACCGACGGGAAGCCGGTGGCGGGTTGGGCGCGGCCGTTCGTCGCGCTGCAGCAAGCTTTCGAGAATGGCTTCATCCACTTTCGCGACCTCTACCGCGATGTCCTGGCGACGCTCCTCGTGCATCGCCGGGCTTTTGTCCTGGTCTTCCTCGCATTTTGCGCCGCTTCGCTGTGCCTCATTCCGTTTCTCGGGCGCGATTTCTTCCCCTCCGTAGACGCCGGCGCACTTCGCCTGCACGTGCGGGCGCAGACCGGCACGCGCATCGAGGAAACGGCCAAGCTCGTGGATGAAGTGGAGAAGGCGATCCGCCAGGTGATCCCTCCGCGCGAGTTGAAGGGCATCCTCGATAACATCGGTCTGCCTGTTTCGGGCATTAACCTCAGCTACAGCGACAGCGGCACCACTGGCTCGGCGGATGCGGATATCATGATCTCGCTGAACGAAGGACACCGGCCTTCGGACGAATATGTCCGCAAGTTGCGGATGAGCCTGAACACGCAGTTTCCCGGGGCGCTCTTCTACTTCCTGCCCTCGGACATCATCACCCAGACGATTAATTTCGGATTGCCCGCGCCATTCGACATCCAAATCGTCGGCCGGGATATCGACGGCAACCGCGCGGTGGCGGCAGCGCTGGCGGACAAGGTGCGGCGCGTTCGCGGCGCCGTGGATGTGCGGGTGCAGCAACCGGGAAATCTGCAGCGCCTCGCTTTCGATGTCGACCGCACCAAGGCTTCGGAGATCGGCCTGAACGAGCAGAATATCGCCGGCGCCATCCTGCTCGGCTTGAGCGGCAGTGAGCAAGTCCAGCCCGGTTACTGGCTCGATAGCCGCATCGGCGTGCAATACCTCGTCAACGTGCGCGCACCGGAGTACCGCATGGATTCGCTGGCCGATCTCGAGTCGATGCCGATCACCGCCGCCCAAAATGGCAACGAAGCGGGACAGCTTCTCACCAACCTCGCCAGCTTTCGGCGCACCGTGAGCTCGCCGATCTACTCGCATTACAACGTCATGCCGGTGGTCGACGTCTACGGCGGCGTCAGCGGACGCGATCTCGCCGGTGTGCTCGACGACATCCAGCGCATCATTGCCGGGGCCGAGAAAACCTTGCCGCACAGCAGCACCATCATCCTGCGTGGTCAGGCACAAACGATGCGCTCCAGCTTCATCGGCCTCAGCCTGGGTCTTATCATGGCCATCGTGCTCATTTACCTGCTGCTCGTGGTGAATTTTCAAAGCTGGCGCGATCCGTTCATCATCCTTAGCGGACTTACCGGGGCGCTGGCGGGTGTGGCCTGGGGGCTGCACCTCACCGATACCACCCTCAGCGTACCGGCGATGATGGGCGCGATCATGTGCCTCGGCGTGGCCACGGCCAATTCCGTGCTCGTCGTCACCTTCGCCCGACAGAGCCTGGCCGAAGGCATCGATGCCACCCGCGCCGCATGGGACGCCGGCTCCAATCGCTTGCGCCCCGTGGTCATGACCGCCGCCGCGATGATCATCGGCATGGTGCCAATGGCCCTCGGCCTCGGCGATGGCGGCGAACAAAATGCGCCGCTCGGTCGAGCGGTGATCGGCGGCCTGGTCATGGCGACCGTGGCCACGCTCTTTTTCGTGCCCGTCGTCTTCAGTCTTCTGCATCGCCACACGACGGTGCCGGCGCCGGCGCCCCTGCCCGCTCCCACCGTCGGATCGCTGCCCACTCACGCCTGACTTTTTTACACACACCATGAATACCTCAGAAACCCAACCCGCGCCCATCATCACGCCGGACTCCGCGCCGGAAAATGCCGACCCGCCATCTCCACATGGCGTCCGTCTTAGCCGTGTCGCCATTATCCTGGCGATTCTCATCGTCGTCGGCGCGGTCGCCGGCTTCATCCCGCGCCTGCGCCTGCGCCAACAGACACAAAACGACATCGCCGCTCTCGCCACCACCACCGTCACCGTTGTTTCGCCCGAGCCGGGCAAAGCGGAGGACGGCCTGATCCTGCCTGCCGAAGTGCAACCCCTGCTCCAGGCATCCATCTTCGCCCGGGTCAACGGCTACTTGAAAAAGTGGAATGTCGATATCGGCGCCCACGTCACCGCCGGTCAGGTGCTCGCCGAGATCGATACACCCGAACTCGACCGCCAACTCGACCAGGCCCGCGCCCAACTCGGCGTCGCCGAAGCCAATCTCAAGCTCGCGCAAATCACCGACACCCGCTGGCAGTCGCTGCTGCGCAGCAATACCGTCTCGAAACAGGAAGCGGACCAAACCTCCGCCTCCGCCGCGGTCAACGCCGCTACGGTCGAAGCCGATAAGGCCGTGGTTCGTCAATTTGAGGAAACCCAGGCCTTCCAGCACGTCGTCGCCCCCTTCGACGGCATCATTACCGCGCGCAATGTCGATATCGGCGACCTTATCAGCAACGGCGGCGGGCACGAACTCTTCCACCTCGCGCAGATGGAAAAGCTGCGCGTTTATGTGCGCGTCCCGCAGACACAGACCGCCGACATTCACGAGGGACAGTCGGCTGAAGTGCTCATTCCGGAATATCCCAATGAGACCTTCCCGGCAAAAGTCGTCACCACGGCCGACGCCGTTTCCAATACCTCGCGCACGCTGCTCACGGAGCTCCGGGCCGATAACCCCAAAGACCGAATCCGCATCGGCAGCTATGCCCAGGTGCGTTTCAACAGCATCTCCGCCGCCCCGGCACTCACCCTGCCGACCAGCGCGCTCCTTTTCCGCGCGCAGGGCCTGCAAGTCGGCGTAGTCAATGCTCAGGGAGTCGTCGAGTTGCGCAAAATCCAGCTCGGTCGCGACTTTGGCCCACGCGTCGAAATCCTCAGCGGCGTCACGGCCGCCGACAAAGTGATCGCCAATCCCTTCGATTCGCTGGTGAGCGGCATGACGGTCCGCGTCGCCACGTCGGATTCATGATCTGAACGCTGTGGAAGGGAGGGGCATGAGTGCGCGCATTCAGCTCCCGACTGCGCGCAGACCAAAGGCGAACCTCGCTATTGCGCGACTTACTTTCCAGCGCCAGAAGGCCAGAAAAGCAATGTGAATGGTGGCCCAGGCGAACCACGCGAGAATTCCAGGCATGCGGAATCCGCCGGTTTGCAGAACGGCAAAGCGACGAACCTTGCTTCTCGGCGGCAAACTGGAATGGATTGGGCGATGAGTCTCCCCGAACCACCGAATGCGGTTAACCTGCGGATCTCCGGCGTTTCGATTGGCATTCTTATCCTGATGGTCGCGTCGGTCGCGATCAACTACATCGATCGCACCGGCCTCTCCACGGCAGCGCCGCTGCTCGCTGGCGAGCTATCCATTCCGCCCGCGAAGATGGGGATGCTGCTGTCCGCGTTTTTCTGGAGCTATGCCTCCCTACAACTCGTTTCCGGCTGGCTGGTCGACCGCTATGGCGTGCGCTGGGTGATGGCGATCGGATTCTTTCTCTGGTCCGCCGCCACGGCGGCGACCGGGTTGGTGCACGACTTCGCGATCTTTCTCTGGCTGCGGCTGCTGCTTGGAGCCGGCGAATCAGTCGCCTACCCCTGCTATTCAAAAATCATCGCCGGCAATTTCGCGGAACATCAGCGGGGGCTGGCAAACTCCCTCATCGATGCCGGGACAAAGTTCGGCCCGGCCCTCGGCATTTTTGCCGGTGGAATACTCATGGGCCGCTACGGTTGGCGGCCGATCTTCATGGTTCTGGGGCTGTGCAGTCTGCTCTGGCTGCCACCTTGGTTCAAATGGATGCCCAGGGGGCACGCCGCAGCCCAGACCACCCAAAGTAGGGGACCCAGTTTCGCGGAGATTTGCTCGCAGAGGCAGGCGTGGGCCACCATCATCGGCCACTTCAGTGGAAACTACCTCTGGTACTTTCTGATCACCTGGCTGCCCTCGTACCTCGTTCAAGGGCGAGGATTTTCCATGTCCACCATGGCCTATGTCGGCGCGCTGGCTTTTTGTGTGACTGGCACCACCACGATCGTCACCGGTGTTTTGGCCGACCGAGCGATCGCCGCGGGGGCGACACCCACCAAGGTACGCAAGACCTGCGTGATCGCAGGACTGGGCCTGGCCACGTCGGTCGTGGCCGTAGCGGTCGTGCATGGATCGGTAGCCTCGATGGCCTGTCTGATGTTTGCCTGCATCGCCTATGGGGTTTTTGCCTCGAGCCATTGGGCGATTCCGCAGACCATTGCCGGTCCGCTGGCGGCGGGAAAATGGACAGGCCTGCAAAACTGCCTCGCCAACCTCGCCGGAGTCGCCGCACCAGCGGTCACGGGATTCGCCGTGGAAAGAACAGGCCACTTTTTTTGGGCGTTCGCGATCTGTTCGGCTGTGGTGTTGGGCGGCGCTGCGGCATACGCATTTCTATTGGGACCTGTGGAACCAGTGCAATGGGGCAGCCAGGAAGGCAAAAGTTCGGATTCGACCTCCAAGTCCGCAGCGATGACCGGGCAGCGGATCATCTAAGCCAGCTCTGCGCGGGTGGGCGGGCGCAGCGGATACTGTCCCCCGCTCGCGAGCATCTTCACGAGCAACGGCACTGTGAGCACGAAAAGTTCCGCGCCAGTTCCGTCGCCGCTCGCACCAATTCTGGGCAACGATAGGTGTCTT
>Ga0206824_10126_pt1 | contig 26673 bp, 22 predicted proteins | sample Alteio_BWOrgCont_82_FD_152874 | JGI IMG/M metagenome (GOLD analysis project Ga0206824, IMG submission 152874) | Enriched cells from forest soil in Barre Woods Harvard Forest LTER site, Petersham, Massachusetts, United States -... | ecosystem: Environmental > Terrestrial > Soil > Temperate forest >...
GTGTGCTCAACGGGTAGTAGATCATTGGCTTGTCGTAGACCGGAAGCAACTGCTTGGAGACTACGTGGGTGACTGGGTAGAGCCGAGTGCCGGAGCCACCGGCGAGAATAATGCCTTTCATTGTGCTAGCTGCTCCCCGTAATTGTGATGAATCCATTCGCGGTAAGCTCCGGTACGAACATTCTCGATCCACTCGGAGTTGTCGAGATACCACTGAACTGTTTGGCGGAGACCCTGCTCAAAGCTAACTGAGGGTTGCCAGCCTAGCTCACGCTTAATCTTTTCGGCATCGATGGCGTAGCGGCGGTCGTGGCCTGGACGGTCTTCGACAAACCGGATCAATGATTCGCGCGGTGTGCCGCTCGGCAGGGGGCGCAGCTCATCGAGCAATGCGCAGATGGTTTTTACCACCTGGATATTGGTTTTCTCGCTATTGCCGCCAATATTGTAGGTTTCGCCCAGCCTGCCTTTTTCAAGCACTGTGCGGATGGCGGAACAATGGTCGCCTACGTAAAGCCAGTCGCGCACGTTCATGCCGTCGCCATAGACCGGCAGCGGCTTGCCTTCGAGCGCGTTGAGGATGATCAACGGTATGAGTTTTTCAGGGAATTGGAAGGGACCGTAGTTATTGGAGCAGTTGGTGGTGAGCACGGGAAAGCCGTAGGTATGGAAGTATGCCCGAACCAGATGATCGGATGAGGCCTTGGATGCCGCGTATGGGCTGTTGGGCGCATACGGCGTGGTTTCGGAAAAGGCTGGGTCGTTTGGCCCAAGCGTACCGTAGACCTCATCGGTCGAGACATGGAGGAAACGAAATTCCGCTTTCCGGGTTTGATCGAGGGATAGCCAGTAAGCTTTTGCCTCTTCGAGCAGCGAAAAGGTTCCCTGAACGTTGGTACGGATGAACTCGCCGGGAGAGGCGATGGAACGGTCTACATGGCTCTCTGCCGCGAAATGAACGATGAAGCGGGGCTCATATTTACAGAGCAGGGAGCGAACAAGGTCTCTATCGCAGATGTCGCCCTGAATCAATGTGTGACGTGGATTGCCGTCAAGCTCAAGAAGATTTGCCGGATTGCCTGCATATGTCTGTAGATCCAGATTCGCGGCAGATCCGTGACCTTTGACCCATTGCAATACAAAATTTGATCCAATAAACCCAGCGCCACCTGTTATCAAAGCAACATTGTCAAGCGTTCCTGCCATTCCGTACCTCTCGGGAAAGTTCCTATGATCGTAAGCATAGGACCGACCTATTTTACGTGAAAAAGAGACTATCATCCGCAATCTCTATTTGCGTGAAAACCCACAATCTTCAAGCGTTGAAGCGTTCCCTGGAACCTAGGCAACGATCGACCCGTTCTTCGACAGTTTTCAAGACGATCTAGAACAAGAATCACGCTATTTTGCAATCGGTGGCCCAGCATGGTGTGAGCTGTGGATTTTATTCATGGCATAATTCCTCGTCGACTGGTCAGCTACATGCAGAAAAATACAGCCGCCAGATGTTGACTTGGCATCTTATTGATCATGTCAGAGAAGCTGTGTTTTGAAGCTCTGGACACTACTACTGGTCAAGTTAAGCATTTGTCTAGATTTAGGACCATTACATAGAATTTCCGAGGTTCTACCTCTTTAGTAACCATGCTCCGGTTATCCTTGATGAGATCATGCATAGATTGCAATATCTTTTAGCCCGTCGACCTGCTAAAACTTACAATCATTGCTTGGAATTGGGTTTCCAGCGACGAAAAGTGTTTCCGAATCGCTCACATGCTGGATTTTTATCGGAAACAGTCTGTTTGGTAGTAAATTTTGACGTTTGGCTGTTGTTGTTGCCGGGTTCATGTACGCATTTCCTGGATTGTGCATTTAGTTGCCAGTTACAATCCACGAGTTACTCCCTCCGTGTCCGGGCCCCGGGAAAATTTGTCATGGTTCTTGCACACAGGACCAGTTTCACCTCGAATCGTGAGTGGAACGGCTCATTTTGCGCGTTTCAATCGACGATGGAGGTAACTGTGGCTACTGTGCACTGTGACGATTCACAAGCTGTTCATGGTTAACTGTCGGGATTATTAGAGTCGAACAGTTCAGCCAATGGATGGCATGGAGTCCAAATACTCTCGCGCGAGCTCTGCGTTTTGTGCAGCCGGGAGTTGCCGATTGCGGGAGGTCGAGAGTGGCAGCGTTGTCAGAAGTTTCGTATTCCCCCATCCGCGTCTTGGTCGCGAATGGTCATGGGCTCTTTCGGGACGGCCTGTGTGGATTGCTCGATGCAGGCGGTTTCAAAGTGGTGGGTGAGACTGCAGACGGTGAAGCTGTGGTTTTCATGGCTGAAAAGACCCGGCCAGATGTGATCCTGCTGGATCTTACGATGCCCCGCCAGGATGGGATTGAGGTTTTGCGGAGGCTGTCGGCTGCGGAGATTCCGGCGCGTACGCTCCTGATGATGTCTTCAACGGAAAAAACGCAGGTGGTTCGCGCCCTGAAAATGGGGGCATACGGCGTCATTCCCCAAGAAGCAACAAGTGAACGCTTGTATGAAAGCATTCGCTGTATCATGTCTGGGCAATACTGGGTTGGCCAAGACGACCTCTCTGACCTGGTCAAGGCGCTGCGGGAAGAGAGTAACCCAAGGGGAGCATCGCGGCAGCGGCGGTTTGGCCTGACACCTCGTGAACTGGAAATCATCACGCTGGTGGTTGCCGGGTACTCAAATCCGGGGATTGCGAAGAAATTTTCCATAAGCGAACAGACGGTAAAGCATCATGTCAGCAATATTTTCGACAAGCTGGGCGTTTCGAACCGACTCGAGCTCGCTCTTTTTGCTGTCAATCATCGGTTGGTTGAAACGGATTCATGAGGAAAAGCACTAAGCAAAGTAGCCGTAAAGCAAAGATCCCATGGGATTTCGCATAACCGCAGCGGCTACAACAAAGGTAACCATTGAATAGGTTTTAGGTGGAGATTTGGTAATTCTCCAAGAACTAACCAAAGTTGGAACTATTCGGTGTTATTTCGATGATACTGATGGGCCATTGAAATCATCCGAGCAACTGATTAGGCTTGCCTCACGCTGTAGATGAGGCGCGAGGGTAGCCTGAATGGAAAGCGATCGAAGGGATAGCAGTAAACGTCTCGAAGTCGTTTTTAGGAGAAGGGTACCTCGGGCTCAGCGGTACCAGATTAACGCGACAAGTCGCTATCGCATCCGGGGGGAAAAGCAATGGCGAGAGAGTATCGTGAGAAACATCAGTATTTCCGGTGTGCTTATTGACACCACTTCGTTTCTGGAGCTGGAAACCGAGATTGAAGTACGGTTTCCACTACCGGTTCATCTGCGGGGCGAAAGCGCTGCAGAGGTTTTATGCCGAGGTTCAGTCGTACGATCCTCGAATTATGAAGAAGGCGACGCTGCAGTAGCGGCAGCCACGATTAAGCATTGGCGATTCTTGCGAAGAAAGACTGAAGAAGATCAATTCCCAGAACAGCTTTCTGTGGGCACGCTTCTGCAGTTTAAGTAGGACGTTTTACAAGCAGGCTGTAGCTTCCGACAAGAGATACGAACTTTCGGCATTGTTTTCAGATGTCTCGTACTCTGTGTCCCGGCCGATTGTGGAAATAACGGGCTCTGTAGCTCACAGGGCGAAGCTATATCCGGCAGGCTAAGATCGAAGTACGGGCCAATATTCAGGAAATCCGGAGACGAGAGGAAGACTGGAATGGAGACGGCAATCGATTTCACAGCGAGTGAAACCGTCATGCCCTGGTGGGCTCTGTATACCCGGCATCAACACGAGAAGACGGTGGCGGAGGTATTGAGATCAAAAGGAGTTGAAGTATTTCTGCCGTTGTATGCGTCTGTGCGTCGTTGGAAAGACAGAAAAAAGCTTCTTGAGATGCCGCTCTTTCCTGGATATGTGTTTGTGCGTGGAGTGGTTGCGCAACGGCTCCACGTCATGACGACGCCGGGAGTACACATGATTCTCAGCCAGGGAGACCGGGTAGCGCTTATACCTGAAGACGAGATCCAGGCGATCCGGCAGACCATGGAAGGGAACTACCATGTTGAGCCGCATCCGTTTCTGAAATGCGGAGAACGTGTTCGAGTGAAGCGTGGTTCCATGTGCGGCGTCGAGGGCATATTAGTGAGAAAGAAGAATGTGTTTCGCCTTATTCTCTCAGTGCAGATGCTGGCGCAGGCCGTAGCAGTGGAGATTGACGCTGCTGATGTTGAACCGGTAAACGCAACTGTGGCCATGCCACTCACTCCGAATGAACTTGCTGGCGCTCGATTGCGGCAATATCCAATTCGCCCATTTGCGAGCTAGCACCAAGCTGGAAACTGTGCCCCGGATGCAAGTTGGTCGCGAGCAGTTTCGGTGAGGCATAGGAAAATGTCAAAAAAGATTTTCATGAATATTGTAATTTCGGCTTTTGTCTTTTCAGGTATTGTTCTTGCACAGGCGGGCCCTGGCAATTCTTCTCAGGCAACGCCTCCCGCATCGGTGAATCCGGGGCAGACGGCAGGTCCAGTCACAAAAGATCATCCCGAAGAGAACTACGTTATCGGGGATGGCGACGTCCTGGGGATTAACGTATGGAAGGAACAGGAACTTACAGTATCCATTCCGGTGCGTTTGGATGGGAAGATTTCACTTCCGCTTATCGGTGAGGTTCAAGCAAGCGGAAAGACTCCGCTCCAGCTAAAGAATGACATCACTACCAAACTGCTCGCTTATCTGTCAGCGCCGGATGTGACAGTGACCGTCCAGCAGATGAACAGCCAGAAGTTCAATATTCTGGGTCGGGTTGCAAAACCAGGGGCCTATCCACTTTCAGCGACGACGACGGTTCTGGATGCCATCGCGGCAGCAGGTGGATTTCTTGATTTCGCGAAACAGAAGGGAATCTATATTCTGCGCAAGGATTCCAACGGTGGCGCGAGACGCATCCCTTTCAACTACAAGGATGTTATCAAGGGATCTCATCCGGAAGAAAATATCCAGCTCAGGCCAGACGACACGATCGTCGTACCTTGAGATCGGACATGCGCGGACACGTTTTGTTTATATCGATGCTGCTTACTGCAGTGAGTGCAGCCCAGGCTCCGCCCAGCGCAACTGGAGTTGACCAGAGCAGCAAAATGGCAACTCCGCCACCGGTGAGTGGGCTGGCCTATGCGACCCAAGTGGGATCTGAGATGCGACGCAATTATGTGCGTGGCGGACTTACTTACAGCACATCCTACGTTGACAATTACCTGGGCGTTTCGAGCACTACGCCCATTGCTGAGACAATCATGTCGGTTTTGCCTGTGATTGCATTGGACGCTTCCAGCGAAAGACAGCAGATAGTGGCGACTTACAGCCCGGGATTCACGTTTTACGAGCCGTCCAGCATTCTTAATGAAATAGATAATACGGCTTCAGTGGATTACGCCCTTGGCCTGACCACACATTCGACGATTCATGCTACTGAGCGGTTTCAAGATAGCTCATCTCCGTTTTCTCCATTGGATTCCGCCGGGGCTATATCCGGAATCCCGGTAACGACTACCCCAGGTATAGTTCCACCCTTTGCAAAGCGGCTTTCGAATTCTGTCAATGCAGGAATCACGGCGCAGACAGGGTTAAATGAGATGTTCGGCGTATCGGGAGCAGCGACTCTTCTGCATTATCCCAATTCGGCGCAGACTCCCGGGCTATATGACTCAAGTTCGCGCGGCGGAACCGGATTTTTCAGCCACCGCCTTTCTGCTTCGCAGTATGTTGGCGTGACGTATCAATTTATGGATCTGCTGACAACTCCGACGAACGGCGAAAGTTCCACCCGGACATCCACTCCGATGGGGTTTTATACGATCTATCCGAGTCGAGATCTTTCGTTTTCGATTGCCGGCGGTCCTCAGTACTACCAGGTGGCAGGGACGCTGGTGTCGAAGGTGAGCGGGTGGGCCCCGTCTATTACGGCGAGCATGGGTTGGCAGAGCGGACGTACCAGCCTCGCGGCGAGCTACTCACACACAGTTACCGGCGGTGGCGGCGTGGTGGGAGCTTATGACACCGACGGTGCTAATGCCACGCTGCGCTGGCAACTTGCGCGTGCTTGGACAGCCACCGGCTCAGGCGGATATTTCCTTAACAAATCTGTTGGTGGATCGCTTGAAACGGAGACCGGAAACGGGCATTCCTTAACTGAATCAGCAACAGTGCAGCATCCAATCCACGGACAGGTCAGCCTGACATTCGGCTATGACCACGTCCATCAAAGCTATGGTCAAGTTGCCGCGATTGCGGCTAATCCGGACAGCAACCGCGTCTCGGTTTCGATCACGTGGAATTTCCTGCGCCCATTAGGTAAATAATCATGCCCGAAGAACTAGAAGAAAGCACTTCACAACCGTTTGACATCAACCGCTACCTGGATATTGCCCGGCGACGTCACTTGATCTTTCTGACGCTATTGCTGCTGGGGTGGGCGTGCGTGTGGGGATCAAGCTGGATTCTTCCCGCGAAATATACATCGAGCACGCTGATCCTGGTAGAGGAGCCGGCAGTACCTAAAAATTATGTGGTTCCGAATATCAGCGACGACCTCCAGGATAGGCTACAAAGCATTACACAGCAGATTTTGAGCCGGACGCGGCTGCTTCTGATCATCGACAAGCTGCATCTCTACCAGAATTCGCGCCATGTTCTGAGGCCCGACGAACGCGTGGACAGGATGCGTAAGGACATCGGAGTCGATCTGGTGAAGGACGAAAGGACAAACTCCATCACGGGATTCAGGGTTTCTTATACGGCTCCGAACCCCTATACAGCGCAGCAGGTGACCAAAGAACTGACTAATCTGTTTATCGACGAAAACCTCAAGGTTCGGAAAGAAGAATCTGAAAGCACTACGCAGTTCATTGAATCTCAATTGGCGGCTGCGCGCGCCAAACTCTCGGAACAGGGGAATAAAGTTCAGGAGTTTCAGTCAGCCCATGAGGGCTCGCTACCTTCCCAGCAGACTGCCAATTTGCAGATACTGAGTGGGCTTCAAGCGCAATTGCAGAATGCACAGGACGCGTTGAACGCAGCAAAGAACCAGAGTGTTTACCACCAATCGATGATTCAGCAATATCATGCCTTCGATACGAAGCATCGGAGCGCCAACGGGGCGCCGTCAGGCTTGGAGGGTATCGACCAGCAGCTCGACAGTCTGAGAGCAAAACTCCAGGATATGCGGACCCGGTATACGGATCAGTGGCCGGAAGTACAGCAGGTGAAAGCCCAGATTACGGATGCCGAAAAAGAACGAGCTGACATCCTCGCCGGCCTGAAAAAGATACCAAACGGAAAACAGCCAAGCAGCAGCGATCAAGCCGCGGAGATTCTGGATCCGGCACAAAATGCTCCTCTGTTGCAACTACAAAGCCAGTTGCAGGCGGATCAAGCCGAGATTGCGAATCGTCAGCGATCAATCACCAGTCTTGAAGCGAGGATTGGGCAGTACCAGTCCTCGCTGAATAGCGAGCCTGCGGTGAGTCAACAATTGGCAGATCTGTCGCGAGGCTACGAACAGTCTCAGGCAAACTACAACGATCTCCTGAAGAAGGAGAGCGATTCGCAGATGGCTACCAGCATGGAGCAGATGCAGGAAGGACAACGGTTCACGGTGCTCGACCCTGCAAGTTTGCCCGCAAGGCCCTCTTTTCCTAACCGGCTCAAAATGTGCGGAATTGGTCTGGGAGCGGGAATAGGATTGGGCTTGCTGGTGGTGTTTCTGCAGGAATTTATCGATGATCGTATGCATTCCGATGGAGAGATTACGAAGCTAATTCCAGTGGGTGTGATGGCTGAAATCCCGCAGATACTAAACCCATCTGACACACAACAGGAGAGGAAGAAAATGATGCTGGGCTGGGCGATGGCAGCACTGGTGCTTTGTGTCATTCTCTCTGGTTCCGCATTCAGCTATCTGCATTCGTAGAGCAAGCATTTTAATGTATAAATCATTCTTTCAACTTACGCGTAATCCATTCGATCTGACACCAGATCCGAATTGCTTCGTGTCGACGAAAAGACATAATGAGGCTTTGGCTGCACTGTACTATGGCGTTCGCTGGCACAAAGGCTTTGTGGTAGTGACGGGCGAGGTGGGAACAGGAAAGACGCTTTTACTGCGCTGCCTGTTGAGACTGCTGAAAGAGAGCAAGGATGTAGCGTACGCTTACGTGTTCAATGGCAGACTCACGCCTGTGGAGTTTCTGCAGTACATTCTTTCAGATTTCGGTCTACCTACTTCAGGAAAGAACAAAAGCGAACTTCTAATTCAGCTGGGCCAATTCCTCATATCACGCGGATCGAAGAAGCTTACGACTGTTCTGATTGTGGATGAAGCGCATCTTCTCTCCGAGGAGATTCTTGAGGAAGTCCGGCTTCTCTCCAACCTGGAGACGGCCGACGATAAATTGATACAGGTCGTTCTCGTTGGTCAGCCCGAACTCGACGAGAAGCTTGACTCTCTGGGATTAAGGCAGCTCAAACAGAGAATTGCGCTCCGTGCACAACTGGCGCCTCTGGACCTGGATGAAACCCAGGAATACATTGAGAAGCGGCTGCAAATTGCCGGAGCGCCACTTCAGGGCGATCCGATCTTTCCTCCGGAAACCGTGGCGGTTGTCTACAAGCATTCTCATGGTCTGCCAAGGCTGATCAATACAATCTGCGAAAACGCGTTGATTGCATCCTATGCGCGGCAGGGGCACTCAGTTGCTCCGGAGATTATTAACGATGTTGCCCGAGAATTTCGGCTGGATGTAACTTCTGATGGCGATGGAGCCGGGATTAGCAAAACGACTGAAATGGAAATACGGCAACAAACAAACGCAATGCTCGATCTGTTTTCCAGATTGAGAGAGCCTGCCGCGAACGGTTCAACTTCCGATCCGGAGCAGGCGACACAACAAGGGGAACATGAGTTACATATTTGACGCCCTGCAGCGTTCGCAAGCTGAACGCGCCGAGGTAGACAAACCGGGATTGGCGGCAGCTCTTCAGGTATTGGAGCGCACCGAACGCGAGGCCTCTGCTCAGTGGAGCACTGTCTTGACAGAAGAGCCGGCCGCAGAAAGCGTAGAAACAGAGGAAGAACGCCAGGGACCGCTATTCAGCGGCGATGGATTTGGGCCTGGCGCTGCTGAGACCGATCCAGCGGTTGTCACGAAGGCGCTGCAAGACGAAGAGCGCCGGGAGACTTTTAGTCATTTCCAGACTCTGCAATGTGCGCACCCTCAAGACAGCCGTTTGGTCAGGCTATCTAATGCCAATACACCGGCAACGGAGGCCTTTCACATGCTGGGAGTTCGGCTGCACAATCTTCAAAAAACACGAGAACTCAAAAGCCTACTGATCACGAGTACGGTCCCCGGGGAAGGCAAGAGCATGGTTGCCGCTAATCTGGCCAGCACGTTGGGAAGCGGAGAGGGCCAGAGAGTCCTTCTTCTCGATGGTGATTTGCGGAGACCAACACAGCCTCAACTTTTTGGACTCCCAAAGGCCGCCGGCTTAAGCGATTATCTGCAGGGCACACGCAGCTTAACCGCTTGCATATATCACCTTCCAGAAGCGGGCATCTGGCTGCTGCCAGCCGGCAATAATCCGGGTGGCTCGCCGGAACTCATCCAGTCACCACAGTTGCCCAAGCTAATCGAGACATTGGGCGGATTATTTGACTGGATTGTGATCGACTCTCCTCCAGTGCTCCCTGTGATCGACACCAGCGTTTGGGCTCGCTTAGCAAATGGCATTTTGCTGGTAGCAAGGCAAGGAACAACGAAGAAGCGGAAACTGCAGAAGGGCCTTGAAGCGCTCGATACCAGCAAGTTAATCGGCGCAATCTTAAACGCATCCAAGAGTGCAAACGATAACGATTATTACTCCTATCTTGGTTCGCCTGAAACCTCTGAGCGGGCGAACTCCAGAGAACGCTGACGGCCTGCCTGATCGCCTCTCAGCAATTGCAATCCCCACCTCCGCAGGAAGAATCTGCCGTCTGGCAACGGACGACCGACGATAAGCCGTCCGACAAAAGGACGACGATAAACCACTCCCCAGAGAGTCAGCCATGATCTGTCTTCAAGTAGAAAAACCCACGCATTTAGACGACCTTTTTTCCGGCTCCCAGCCGACACTGATTCGCGACGTCCTGGACGAAAAATCATTTCGACGGATGATTGCCATCGAGAGAAAAAGGACAGAGCGAACCAAGGAACCTTTCCTGCTGATGCTGGTGGAGTGTGTTGAATGCCGGCAGCCAGGCAAATGCGTTCACGGTATCGACAAACTTGTCAGCGTGTTGCTTTCGGCAACGCGAGAAACAGATGTGATTGGATGGCACAAGGAAAATCGTGCGATCGCGATTCTATTCACGGGGCTTCTGTCCGATTCCAAGAGTGCCTGCGTGGGCGCCATCTTGAACCGTGTCAGCACTGCCCTGCAAGATAAGCTTTTTGCGGAACAACTTCTTCAGCTCTCAATTTCGCTCCACCTCTTTCCCGATGATTGGGGTCAGGATGGCTCAGGAGGTCCTAGCCAATCAGCGCTCTATCCTGATATGCGGGAGGAGCATGTGGCAAATCGGGGAATGCTCGCTCTTAAACGGGCCATGGACATTCTTGGGAGCGCGTTCTTATTAATCGTGCTTATGCCGCTGCTTGTGATAATTGCGATTGCGGTGAAGGTTACCTCTCGCGGGCCGGTGTTCTTTCGGCAGCAGCGTGTGGGCCAGTTTGGCAAATGCTTCACATTTTTGAAATTCCGATCGATGCGGAACCGCAACGATCACACCCAGCACATGCAATATGTGAAGCAAATGATTGAGGGCAATGCCAATCGCGTATCTGCGAAAGGGCAGAGTGAAGGCGTATTCAAGTTGGTTGACGACCCACGGATCACGCCACTGGGCAAGTTCCTGCGCAGAACAAGTCTGGATGAACTGCCTCAATTCCTGAATGTTCTACGGGGCGAGATGTCCCTTGTTGGCCCGCGGCCTCCTATTCCGTATGAAGTTGCGGCATACCAGACCTGGCATAGACGTCGGGTATTACATGTGAAGCCAGGGATCACTGGGCTGTGGCAGGTGACCGGGCGAAGCCGGGTAAGTTTTGATGAAATGGTTCGCCTTGATCTGCAATATGCAAGAGCCTGGTCTCCATGGCTTGATTGCAAGATCCTGATGCGCACACCGGTTGCAGTGATTAAGGGCGCGTACTAAGCGGCGCTGGCGGATAGTAATAAGGACTCCGCATTAAGATTTGACGGTTTTGAACGAATGTTCTGAACGCAAGATGGCCGAGCATGGTCATTCAATAGGATGGTAAGACTGTCGTGAACTTTGGCGTAATTGGTTTTGGATACTGGGGCCCCAATGTGGTGAGGAATCTCAGCGGCCTTGATGGCTCGCAGGTTATTTCCATCGCAGAACTGAGTGAAAAAGCCCGCGCGCGCGCGCGAAAAGCCTATCCAGCAGTTCACATTACTGCGGATGCGAACGAGATCATTTCGTCTACCGAGATTGACGCGATTGCCATCATCACTCCTGTGTGGACGCATTATGAATTGGCTAAAGCGGCGCTCGAAAACGGAAAGCACGTGTTTGTGGAGAAGCCGTTTACGAGCACGACTGAGCAGGGAGAAAGACTGATCGAGCTGGCCGCCAAGAAGAATCTGAAGATCATGGTGGATCACACCTTCCTGTTTACTGGAGCGGTGAAGAAGATCTCTCAGCTTATGAACGAGGGAACTCTTGGAAAGCTGTACTATTACGATTCGACCCGTGTTAACCTCGGTCTTTTTCAGCACGATATCAATGTGCTGTGGGATCTGGCCCCGCATGATTTGTCGATCATGGACCACTTGATACGCTCGACTCCAGAAGCGGTTGTGGCGACAGGGCAGAAGCATCTGAGTGAGCATGAAGATGTCGCTTACATGACTCTCTACTTTCCTGACTCCGTGATTGCGCACATCAACGTAAACTGGTTGTCGCCGGTGAAGGTGCGCATGACGCTCATCGGCGGAGAGAAGCGCATGCTGCTCTGGAACGATCTTGTGGCCGATGAAAAGCTCAGGGTGTATGACAAAGGCGTGAAGATTGATAGCCGCGAGGGAGTTTACGACATGCTGGTGAGCTATCGATCAGGTGATATGTGGTCTCCTCAGTTGGAGCAGATAGAGGCGCTTCGTGAGGAACTTTCCTACTTTGTCGATTGTGTATCGAGCGGGCGGGATCCACATAATGACGGGCACGCTGGTCTGCGCGTTGTGAAGATGCTGGAGGCCGCAACGGAATCCTTGAACAAGAAAGGCATGCTGGTTCGTCTGTGAATTCCTGGAATGCTGTCTCGGATGATGTAAAACTGGGCGCCGATGTGCGGCTATCGAAATTTATCAACCTATACGGTTGCGAGATTGGCGACGAGTCCAAGATAGGCGCCTTTGTCGAGATTCAGAAGAATGCTCGCATCGGAAAGAGATGCAAGATCTCAAGTCACACTTTTGTTTGTGAAGGAGTGGTAATTGAAGACAATGTTTTTATTGGCCACGGGGTGACGTTTACAAACGATATATTCCCTCGTGCTACAACGAGTGATGGCAATTTGCAAACTGAAGCGGACTGGAAGGTTGAACCGACCGTCGTGCGCAAGGGGGCTTCCATTGGTTCCGGCGCCACGCTTTTGTGCAATCTCAGCATAGGTGAAAACGCGATTGTCGGAGCCGGCAGTGTGGTCACCAAAGACGTTCCGCCCAATGCAGTTGTCGCCGGCAATCCGGCACGAGTTTTGCGTTATATCGAATCGAAGGTAGAGGCTTCTAATGTCCGTTCCTAACAACATTCCATTTCTGGACCTGATCACACCTCATATTGAGCTTGAACAAGAGCTTACCGAGGTATTTCAAAAAGCATTGCGCACGGCGGGCTTCATTGGCGGCCCGATGGTGGATGAATTCGAGAATTCCTTCGCTTCTTTCTGCGACGTGAAACACGCGATTGGCGTGAACAGCGGCACGGACGCACTGCGCTTTGCTCTGACCGCGTGTGGAGTCAAGCAGGGTGATGTCGCTTTGACGGTACCCAACACATTCATTGCCACCACGGAAGCGATTTCACAGGCCGGCGCATTGCCCGAGTTTATCGATATCGATGAGCAGACCTATAATCTGTCAGTCGATCGGCTTCGGGAGTATCTGGAACGTTGCACCCGTGATGCAAATGGAAAGGTCATCAGCCACAGAAGTGGCCGGCCGGTAACCGCTGTTGTGCCTGTACATCTTTATGGCCAGATGGCAGACATGGACTCGATTTTAGATCTGGCCAGTGAATACGGCCTGGTTGTTGTCGAGGATGCGTGCCAGGCTCATGGAGCAGAGTATTTTTCGCGCAAGACGAATCGCTGGATGAAGGCTGGCTCTATGGGCATGGCCGCAGCGTTTAGCTTTTATCCAGGCAAGAATCTTGGCGCGTGTGGCGAGGCGGGAGCCGCGACCACGAATGACGCGGAAGTTGCCCGCATGATCAAGATGATTCGCGATCACGGACAGGCTAAGAAGTACTATCACGACATTGAAGGCTACAACGGACGCCTTGATGCTATGCAGGCCGGGTTTCTGCAGGTAAAGCTGTCCTATCTTGCGAAGTGGAATTCGAGACGGCGCGAACTAGCCGCAGAATATGATCGGCTTTTGGCGGAAAAGGATGCATTTGTCTGCCCATGGGAGCCCTCCTGGTCTCGCTCCGTTTATCATCTCTATGTGATTCGTACCAGTGATAGAGATGGAATGATTGAGTATCTGAAACAAGCTGGTATTGGCACAGGAATCCACTACCCAGTTCCGCTACATCTGCAAAAAGCTTATTCATCGCTCAGTTACAGACCGGAAGATTTCCCGGTTGCAACGCGGGTTGCGCGAGAGATTGTCTCTCTTCCCATGTTCCCGCAACTGACCAACGAGCAACAGGCATTGGTGGTGGACGCAGTCCAAATGTTCTCTGAGAGAGCAGAAACCGAGTCAGCTTCAATCGCCTGATATATTCTTGTGTTATGGAGAGGTCGCCGTTGGTTAAGGCAGCGACCGGCTTGCTGGTCGCGGTGGTGAAAGCCACCCGGAGGTTCAAATCCTTCCCCTCTCCGCCAATTTTGATAGCCCGCGATGCTCGTTGCTAGAGCGATGCGGTTCTACACGATGAGTTTTTCATCGTGTAGATATCATCCTTCCCTATCAATTCCGATAATCTCAACAAACGGATAACTATGAAAAAAGCTTCACAGCGCATTGAAGGTAGGAGTGTGGTCGTGCATCGGAGACTCTGTCGTATTGCAGAGGTCGACGGCGAAGGCTACAAATACCTGGCAGACCCGAAATCTGTGATCGCGGAATTGCGAAATTCCAGAGCACGCGCGGATTTGTTCACGTTTATGCAAGAGATGCCGGAGACTTCACCGCTCTACAAGTATCCCTATGTGTGGGACAATTTTGCGGTCCTGTCGATTTCCACTTTTGATCAATGGTGGACAAAACAGATTGGCTTCAAGGCACGCAACAAAGCGAAGCAGGCAGAGAAAAAGGGAATTGTGATCCGCGAAGTGCCCTTTAGCGATGACCTCGTTCAGGGCATATGGGAAATTTATAACGAAGTTCCTGTAAGGCAAGGGCGGCGATTCCCGCACTATGGCAAGAGTTTAGAAGCGGTTCGCGCCATGAGTGCAACCTTCCTGGATAGCAGTGTTTTTATTGGTGCCTTCGACGGCGAGAAGCTAGTTGGTTTCATAAAGATGACCATGAATGATGCTCGAACCCAGGCGGGGTTGATGCACATTCTCTCACTAATTAGCTATCGGGATAAGGCGCCCACCAATGCTTTGCTTGTGCAGGCAGTTCGTTCGTGCGCGGATCGCGGCGTAATCCGGCTGGTGTATGCAAATTTTGCTTACGGTAATAAGAGCCGCAGCAGTCTGAGCGACTTCAAGGAACGGAATGGGTTTCAACGGGTCGATATCCCTCGCTACTACGTGCCGCTTACGATGTGGGGTGCTTTCATTTTCCGTTTCGGTTTGCACCGACGACTAGCAGAGCAAATGCCGGAATCAATAGCTGCAAAGCTACGCGAGTTCCGCAGCCGCTGGTATCAACGCAGGTTTAACGTAAGCGCTGAATCATTTTAGGGGATCGTTTTGCCAGGAATCGTCGGTTTCATCACGAAATTACCTCAAATAGTCGCCGAGCAACAGTTGCATGCAATGGTGAAGAGTCTCTGCCATGAGTCGTTCTATAACTACGGAACCTGGAGCGATCCAGAGCGCGGTGTTTATGTAGGCTGGGTGGCGCGGCGTGGCGCATTTGCCGATAAGATGCCGGTTCGTAATGAAGATGATCAAATCTCGCTTTTTTTCGCAGGAGAAGAATTTCCAGATCCTGCCCTGAAAAAAGAACTTCGGCAAAATGGACACCAGTTTTCGGATCGTGATGCTTCCTATCTGGTTCATCGGTATGAAGCCGAGGCAGATTTTCCGAAAGGGTTGAATGGGCGATTTAACGGAGTCGTAGTGGATCGCCGTCAAGGGACCACGACACTATTCAACGACCGTTTCGGATTACAGCGGCTCTACTGTCACGAATCGAAAGACGGGTTCTATTTTGCGCCTGAGGCTAAGGCGATCTTGAAGGTCTGTCCGGAACTCCGCACTATCGATCCACGTGGACTTGCGGAATTCGTGGCGTGTGGCTGCGTACTGGAAAATCGGACGCTGTTTCCCCAGATTTATCTTTTGCCGCAAGCATCGGCCTGGGTCTTTCGAAACGGCAGACTTACCGCGAAGGGTTCCTACTTTGATCCGAAGGAGTGGGAGCAGCAGGAATGTGTCGACTCGGAGCAATATTACGAGCAACTGCGAAACGCTTTTGTCGGATGCCTGCCGCGTTATTTCAACGGGGAGGAAAAGATTGGAATGTCGGTGACGGGCGGCCTGGACACACGCATTATCTTGGCGTGGCATAAGGCCCAACCTAACTCGCTGCCTTTCTATACCTACGGGAGCATGTATCGCGATCATGAGGACGTCAAGCTTGCGCGCCGTATCGCTAAGATTTGTCAGCAGCCTTACCAGGTGATTCCTGCCGGGCAAGAGTTTCTTTCAAACTTTGCCCATTATGCCGAGCGCACTGTTTTCCTCACCGATGGATGCGTAGATCTCAGCCGTTCTCCGGATCTGTACGTTCAAGAAAGAGTCAGAAACATCGCACCTGTGCGCGTGGTTGGCACCTATGGCAGCGAAATCCTACTACAGGCGGTGATGTTCAAGGCCGGGCAACCCGCTGCTGGTGTGTTTGACCCGCTGCGAGATCAAATTGACAAGGGAATTGCGACCTACACCGCATCTCGCCAGGTTCATCCAGTTACATTTGTGGCGTTTCGCCAATCCCCCTGGCACCACTATGGAGTTCTGGGTTTAGAGCAGACACAAGTGGCGATTCGTTCGCCATTTATCGACAACGAGGTCGTCAAGGCGGCATATCGAGCTCCGAGTTCGGATGCAATCGAGGCGAACGAAAAGGCCCGTGCGCGGCTTATCCGCGAGGGGAACCCAGATTTAGCCAAGTTTCATACCGACCGGGGATCGGGAGGCCTGAATAGCATATTTGCCCATTGGTATCTCGAGTTTTTCTTCAAAGCCGAATATGCATACGACATGGGTATGCCTCAGTGGATGGCGCGACTCGACCATATGTTTGCTCCGCTTCATCTGGAACGGATCTGGCTTGGCCGGCATAAGCCGTATCATTTTCGCGTTTGGTATCGGGATCAGCTAAGCGACTATGTGCGTCAGGTGCTTCTGGACGATCGTGCACTGTCACGACCCTACGTCAACCGCGCAGGAGTCGAGCGGGTGGTAAAGGGCCATTTACGCGGCGATGAAAACCACACAGACGAGATACACAGATTGCTGGCGCTGGAATTAACACATAGGCTCCTTGTCGAGTCAGCCTAGGTTGCGCAACACACCTGAAATATCAGGCGCCTTTGAAGAAGAGCCAAAATGCCGGCAGTAGCAAGACACACAATGAAAACAGCGAAATCCGAAAGCAGCGGGAAATATTTGGTAGACGGAGCAGTTGCGCTGTTGACCGGCGGACAAGACATCGCCTACACCTACGGGTTAGCTACTACGCTTGCCGGTCGTGGCATCCATGTAGATGTGGTTGGCGGCGAGCGGGTAGACCACATCGAGTTCCACACGTCGGCCCATATCACCTTTGTTGACCTGGGCGGCATACGGAAGGGCGCCGGTTCTGCCGCTAAGTTCTTCCAGTTGACGATGTATTACTTGAAGCTGTTTATGTATCTCACGTTCCGCTCACCGAAAATCATTCACACGTTGTGGAACAGCAAGCTTGAATACTTCGACCGAACATTTCTGACGTTCTATCTCAAGATTCTTGGGAAGAAGCTTGTTCTAACGGCGCACAACGTGAATAAGGCTAAACGAGATTCAGTCGATTCGACCTCCAATCGATTGACCTTGACAATGCAGTACCGCCTCACTGACCGGATCTTTGTGCACACTGAGAAGATGAAAGATGAATTAATTCGCGAATTCTCAGTTTTGTCAGACCGCATCCCGCTCATTCCCTTCGGCATAAATACCTTAGTTCCCGACACCGAACTCACTACCACCCAGGCCAAGCGCCAATTAGGAATTGGGGATCAGGATCGGACGATTCTTTTCTATGGACGGATAGTTCCATATAAGGGTCTGGAATACTTGGTTGAAGCTTTTCATCGCTTGGCGCCGCGCGACGCAAATATTCGATTGATGGTTGCCGGCGAACCGATGAAAGGATCCGAAGACTACATAAGAGGGATTCTTCAATCGATTGCGGAGAATGCCGGGTCCAATCGTATTCAGTGCCGGCTCGAGTATATCTCTGACTCTGAGACCGAGTTGTATTTCAAAGCTGCGGATGTTTTGGCTCTACCGTACAAAGATATTTTCGAGAGCGGAGTGTTGTATGTGGCTTATCGATTTGGTTTGCCGGTGGTCGCTTCCGATGTAGGGTCTTTCGGCGAGGAACTCACCGAGGGCAATGCTGGAATGATTTTCGAGCCCTGTAATTCGACCGCGCTGGCCGATGCACTAGAGGCATTTTTCAAGAGTGTTCTCTACACAGATGCCGAAAATCAAAGACATCGCATTCGGTCATATTCCACCAACCGTCACTCATGGGACACGGTGGGGAAGATTACAGAATGTGTGTATAGCGGTTTGGTAAAGCAATGGGGCAACGCCGGCAACGGCGATCTCGCAACTGATTTGTAAGCGATTAAGAATGCCGATCGATGCTCTGATAGCGCGAGTGCAACAATCATCCGAAAAGTTGAGACCTGGTGAACTTATGGACAACCGAACGAATAACCTGCGATACGTTTTGATCTCTCCTAGCCGCAATGAGGCACGCTTCATTGAGGAAACGCTTAGATCTGTTGTTGGGCAGACAGTGCTTCCACTGAAGTGGGTCATTGTGAACGATGGCTCGACAGACAATACAGCAGAGATAGTGGCGAGGTACACGGCGCAGTATAGCTGGATTGAGTTGGTCAATCGTCCCGTCCGTAAAGAGCGTCATTTTGCGGCTAAGGTTGAAGCAGTTAGGGCGGGCCTGGAGCGGGTCAAAGGACTTCCGTACGAGATCGTGGGCAACCTGGATGCGGATGTTACGCTTGACCCCGACCACTTTGAATTTCTTCTCTCCAAGTTCAGCCAGGATGATCGGCTGGGAGTTGCGGGGACAGTGTTCCATGAGCCTAGCGGATATAACTCCGCGACGGACAGCTTCGAAGGCCAGTCTTATGTTTCCGGACAGTGCCAAATATTCCGCCGGGAATGTTTTGAGGAGATCGGGGGATATGTGCCCAGCAAAGTGGGCGGAATCGATTGGATGGCCGTAACAACGGCTCGTATGGTTGGGTGGAATACCCGCTCATTTCGCGAGAAGTCTTTTCTGCATCACAGGCCGTTGGGAACTGCTGAGCGAGGCCCAATAGGTTCTGCGTTCGCTTATGGCAAAAAGGATTACATCCTTGGTGGTCATCCGCTGTGGCAAATATTCCGAAGCTTGTACCGTATGAAGAAGCGCCCGTACATCCTTGCAGGCGCCGCGCTGTTCTGCGGTTACGCAAATGGCTTCCTGACCCGCGCCGAGCGGCCGGTTTCACCGGAACTTATGCGCTTTCACCGCAGCGAGCAGATATTGAAGCTGAAGACGATTCTGTCATCGTTGTTCAGACTCAAAAAGATCGATAATTTTGAACTTCTGCCGGTCGAGCCGAATACAGCTCGGATTAACGGCGCGAAGTAAAACGATCCTCATATTTCCCAAAACGATTGGTTCAATGGATTTACTATGACGTCAGCTTTATCAGCCACAATCGATGCCAATGCAAAAGTCGAAGCAGACTACTTACCGACAAGAGAAGTTCTTGGGGGTGTTCGGCGTTTTGTTTCCTGGCTCGACCGCTACGGCGAGACCTCGTACGATTTTCAAACGTTTTATGCGAGCGATCTGTGCCGAAACATTAAACAGCTTTATTATCGCCAGCCGCGTCTCGGTACGATAGCTGTTGCTCCCATCATCTTTTGTGAAGCTTTTGTGCCTTCAGCTCGAAGCCTTTTCTGGAAACGGCAACGATTTCCTATCGCAGACGCACATTATGCGATGGGCTTCGCGTTTTTATCGCGCCATTTGAACGATGAAGGCTATTATCGCCGCGCACTCCATTTTCTGCAGGTGCTCGATGAGACGCGCTGCCCTGGGCATGAGCGGTACTGCTGGGGATATCCCTTCAACTGGGGAACTTTACGCGGAACAATCTGGCAGGGGACGCCGCTTATCACAACGGTGCCTTACGTGTATGAGGCATTCCGCAACGTTCATGCAATCGACAATAATCCGCGCTGGCTGGAGATCATGCGATCGACTGCTGAGCACGGCCTGCTTGATTATCACGACTTTCCAACTTCTGATCGTGCTGCGTCCTGTTCTTACAGCCCGTTTCCAGAGCAATCCGTTGGTGTCGTCAATGCGAATGCCTACCGCGCATTTATGCTCACGCAGGCGGCGGAAGATTTCTCAGACGAGCGCTATCGGAAGACTGCTGATCGTAATCTGCGGTTTGTGCTTGACTCTCAGAACTCTGACGGTTCATGGCATTACGCCAACGACGGCCAGCGGCATTTTGTTGATCACTTTCACACTTGCTTTGTAATGAAAGCTCTTGCCAAGATTGAAGCACTGACCGGCGACGCGGAAATTAGCGCAGCAATTGAGCGCGGCGTAGAGTTTTATGTGAGGAACTTGTTTGATGAAAACGGTGTCCCGAAGCCATTTGCGAAGGCTCCGCGGCTTATTGTCTATCGCCGGGAACTGTATGACTATGCCGAGTGCATTAATCTCGGGATGCTCCTCAGAGGCCGTTTTGAAAAATTGGACCGGATGGTGGATGGCGTCGTGAATCAGGTTCTGTCTATCTGGCAAAGGCCGGATGGATCATTTCGATCGCGGCAGCTATTGCTCGGATGGGACAATGTTCCCATGCATCGTTGGGCACAGGCACAGCTCTTTCGCAGCCTGTCTCTACTTCTGCTGCAAAGCGGTCAATCCAAAAAAATCTCTGAATTGAAGGCGTAGCTTAAGATGTGCGGAATCTGCGGACAGTTTAATTACGAACGCCAAGCTCCGGTCTCGCTGCGCGAAGTTCAGCAGATGGCGCGTAGTATCGTCCATCGTGGCCCTGACGATGAAGGCTATTATGTGAACGGTCCGCTTGGACTAGGCTTCCGCCGTCTCTCGATTATTGATATCGAGGGTGGTCATCAGCCGATGTCTGATGCTGAGGAATCGGTTCGTGTGGTCTTTAACGGGGAAATCTACAACTTCCCTGAACTGCGTCACGAGCTTGAGGGCTACGGCCACGTCTTTCGTACTCGCTCCGATACAGAAGTGATTGTCCTCGGGTATAAACAATGGGGTGATGAGGTTCTTAATCGCCTCAACGGAATGTTCGGCCTGGCGATCTGGGATGAACGGAAGCGCCGGCTTATAGTCGCGCGGGATCCATTCGGCATCAAGCCGATCTATTACAAAGTTGATGGCGGAAGCGTATGGTTCGGCTCAGAAATCCGAACCATTCTAGCTGTGGCTAAAGAAAGTGCCGAGCCCGATCCCACTGCACTGAATCTTTTCCTCAGGTATCGTTTCACCCCATCGCCTTACACAGTTTTCAAGGGTATACGTAAGCTTGCCGCCGGAACCATGCTGATCTTCGAAAATGGGAAGTTCAGTCAACGACGCTGGTACAACAACAATCCGCAACCATTTTCTCCACCCAAGTCCGACGATCAGGCACGTGAAGAGCTGCTGGATATTTACAAGCAAGCTGTCAAACGGCATCTGTTGAGCGATGTTCCAGTGGGATTGCTGCTGAGCGGCGGTGTGGATTCTTCTCTGCTTCTGGCGCTGATGAACCTCTATGGCAATTCGTGGCACACGTTTACGGTCGGCTATGGCAGCGTCTTTGCCGATGACGAACTCTCCGATGCAGCACAAACAGCCGCTGAGTTCGGCTCCATACACACTGAGGTTTTGCTTGACAGGCAAGTGTTTGAAGCATCATTGCCGCGTGTGGTGGAGTTCATGGAAGAGCCGGTAGCGACGCCGTCCGTTTTGCCGATGTTTTTTGTGTGCGAGCGAGCCCGGCAAGATGTCAAGGTGGCGCTTATTGGACAGGGCCCTGACGAGCTGTTTGGTGGTTATCGCCGCCATCTGGGAACGCGTTATGGACAAATGTGGGGTGGCCTACCTAAGTGGGTGCGCGGGCCAGTCTCGTCTATTGTCGAGGCCCTGCCAAGGAATGAGACTTTAAAACGGGGTGTGCGCTCATTGGATACGCCAGACCGGTTGCAACGATACCAGCAGGTACTGTCACTTTTGCCGGGTGATCAAGTCGATGGCCTTTTCAAAGCAGATATGTTACCGACCGGGGCCGGTGATGAGATTCTCCGGTCATGGGAAGAGTTCTCTGACTTGATGGGCAACACCGACGAACTCGGCGGTCTTCAGTTCATTGAAATGCGTTCTACTTTACCGGATGAGTTGCTGATGTACGGAGATAAGCTCTCGATGGCTCACAGCCTTGAAGTGCGTGTGCCCTATCTCGATCGGGAAGTTGTTGAATATGGGGAAAGGCTACCGGCAGAATTCAAGGTGCGAAATCGTACTGGCAAGTGGATTCATCGCGAAGTCTGCAAGTCTTTCCTGCCCGCGTCTATTATGAAACGCAAGAAGCGCGGATTCGCTATGAATGTCGTAGACGAATGGTTCCGCACTGCGCAATCTCGCAAAATGGAGGAGATATTTCTGGACGAGCAGTCGCACATATTTAATTATTTGCGGCCTGCGGCTGTCCGAAATCTCCTTGATCAGCATCGTTCCGGAGCCAGCGATCACCACAAGATTCTCTTCAGTCTGGTGATTTTGGAAGAGTGGTTGCGTGCTAGCTTCGTGCCCGTGGCGTAGTCAACACCTGCTGCATTTTACCGGTGGGCTGGCGGGATTTTTTCCAGTGTGCAGACGCGGTGAACGAAAATGTGCAAACAAGTCTCTAACAGCAATGATGCATCAAGTCGTTAAAGCATAATGTCTGCGTCTTTAATCCTCGGAATATGGTTCGTTTCGCTCCTGGCTCTTTTCTGGTTCGACCCAGCCAAGGAACCTAAGGTTTCGGTGGGGTTGTGGATACCCCTCATCTGGTTCTTCTTCATTGTGTCGCGGACGCCGTCATTGTGGCTTGGGCTTTCTTTTGCCTCGAACCTTGGGCAAGCTTTGGAAGAAGGAAGCCCGGTAGACCGCGCAATTTTTTCTGCTCTTACTGTGCTGTCGTTCGTGATCCTTGTTTCGCGTTCGTTTCAGTGGCGTAAGTTCATGTCGCAGAATACTGCTCTTGTCTTATACCTAGGGTTTTCTTTACTTAGCGTTGCATGGTCAGATTTTCCGTTTGCAACCTTCAAGAAATGGTTCCGTGATGCAGGTATATATATGGCGGTGCTGGTTGTTTTGACTGACAGCAATCGCCTAGAAGCGGTGCGCACGACACTCCGTCGACTCTACTATCTGACCATTCCGCTTTCCGTCGTACTCGTCAAGTACTATCCAAATCTTGGTCAAACATTTTCAGTCTGGGGCGATCGGGAGTACACCGGTGTTTCGACCAGTAAGAATATGCTCGGACTTCTGTGCTTGGCGAGCGGTCTTTTTTTCTTTTGGGATATTGCTACGCGCTGGAGTCAGCGAAGAAACAAGCGCAACAAACGGGTCATCTTTGTAAATATCGCCTTAATTGCCATGGCTCTTTACCTGCTGCATTTGTGCGGGAGTAAGACCTCTACGGTCTGTCTGATTCTCGGGTGCCTGATGATTACTGCGGTGCATTCCAAGTTGGGCCAGCGGAATATCAAATGGATCAAGGCTTTGGCTCCAGCAGTCTTCCTGATCTATTTAGTTCTGACGGTGGGTTTTGGCCTTGGCGCTAAGCTGTCGGAGGCCGTCGGCGGAAACGCCAACATGTCCGACAGAACTCGTATCTGGCAGGTTCTTCTAAGTGTGCCGATCAATCCGATCTTAGGGTGCGGCTATCAGTCTTTCTGGCTGGGATCCCGGATCCAATGGGTTTGGTCGAGGCTGACTGGCGATAATGTGTTCGAGGCCCATGACGGTTACCTCCAAACCTATCTCGACCTAGGCTTGATCGGGCTATTTCTGGCATGTACGTTTCTAATTGCGATCTATCGAAAGATTTGCAAGCAGCTCAACCCTCTAATGCCATTGGCCTCATTAAGCATTGGCCTGTGGACTCTCATGCTCCTTTACAATGTCACCGAGGCCGCATTCGGAGGGGGGATTTTATGGTTTACGCTCCTTATGGGCAGTATGACAGTCCCGGTGCGAGTTAAGGCGCGTGCAAAAGCCGCTTCGTCGCTGAAAACGCGGGAGACTCTCCTACCCGAGGTTGTCGCCGACCGATGAAAATCGCTTATCTAATGCTAGTCCACAATAATCCACAGCTTCTGAAGAAAGCGATTGAGGCGCTCTCTTCCGATGGCTGTGGATTCTTCATCCACGTAGATGCGAAGTCGGACATCCGCTCATTCTCGGGGATCAGCGGTGAGAATGTGACCTTCACTGAGCCGCGGATACCGGTCTATTGGGGCGAATTCTCGATAGTAAGAGCGACGATGCGTCTGATGCGACTAGCACTCGAATCTCCGCAAGGCTATGATTACTTCGTCTTCTTGCAGGGAAGCGATTATCCGTTACAGAGCGCCACGTATATTCAAAGATTCTTCGCGGAGAACCGTGACTCGGAATTTCTAAGCCTGGTGGAAATGCCAGCACCTGGGTACCCCCTTTCCAGGCTTGAAGCGTTCAGATATCCGTCTACGAAACCGCTCTTGCGCTTCGCCACACGCGCACTGGGAAAGATAGGCCTTGCCCGACGTAGTTACCGCAAACACCTTGCTGGCCTACAGGCTTACGCCGGGGATGCCTCATGGTCATTGTCCAGGAAGGCATGCGAGTATATTGCAAATTTCACGATCCAAAACCCCAAGGTAGAGGCATTTTTCGAAAACACTTTTTCGGCTCCTGATGAATGGTTCTACCATACGATTCTCGGTAACTCGTCGTTTCGAATGCGGTGCCGGAGAACCCTGTGCTACAGAGACTACCCCGACAATCTTGCCCACCCTGCTCTCATATCGGAAAAACACGTTCGTTTTTTTGAATCACAGGAAAAAGTATTGGTCGAAGATGAGTGGGGCCCCGGAGAGATGCTTTTCGCGCGAAAGTTTTCGGATCAGACTTTACACGTAACCGAGAGCATCAACGAAATGATAAGACACAAAAAAATGACAGGTGCAGTTCAGCAACAGCATTAAAAGCTCAGGCTGCTCGATGCGATAATCGCTAGACTCCGTATCCTATCCATACAAGACGATCCCAGACGAAAGACCATGAGCAGACTGCGCATCCTCATCCTCGCACCCGATACGAATCCGGAGAGCATCACCGGTCCTCTCTTGAGCTTCCGCCAAGCTGAGGCTCTCGCCCGACTTCATGATGTGACTTTAGCCATTCGTTCGACGGGAGAAGGTGCCGTCCGTCGCGCGCAGGCGCCGTTTCGGGATATCGAAGTGGTTCGTATGCCGTTAGTCGAGCGCTTCTACGCCTGGACATTTCGGCGGATATTTAAGAGCGACTACCGCAGTCAGGCTCTGACGGCATTTGGATATCCGTTTTCGATCGTCTTTGAGTGGCATGCCTGGCGACAACTGCGAAAGCGAATCCATTCTGGCGAATTCGACGTCGCGCTCCGCCTCTTGCCAGTTGTTTCAGTCTTGCCAAGCATTTTCTCTTATTTCCTTCGAAAGGGCCCCATCCCTTTCGTGATCGGACCTCTCAATGGCGGCTTACCATGGCCGCGGGGCTTCAGCCAGGCCGACAATCAAAAGCAATGGATCTCCGGTCTACGGAATTTGTATCGATTTCTGCCCTTCGCGCGAGCCACTTACGAGAATGCGTCAGCGATTGTGGCAGGTTCGTCCCAAACGTATGCCGAGTTTGCCAAGCATCGCGAGAAATGCTTCTTTCTGCCGGAAAACGGCGTCAGCCGGTCGTTATGTAACGAGGTGGTGCGCAGCGCAGAGCCGAACCGAAAGCTGGAGTTAGTTTTCGCTGGCAGTTTAGTCCCTTATAAGGCGTGCGACCTCGCGATGCGAGCAGCTGCACCGCTCTTGAGAGGCGATTTGGCTCACTTTGCAATACTTGGAGATGGGCCGGAGCGAAGCCGTCTTGAGCAGCTTACGAGATCTCTAGAAATTGAGAAAGCTGTCTCATTTTGTGGCCCTCTCAGCCACGCCGAAGCCATGCAGCGAATGGGTTCGGCAGATGTGTTGCTGTTTCCTTCGGTTCGTGAATTTGGAGGGGCTGTTGTCTTTGAGGCCCTCGCAGTCGGCGCCGTACCGGTTGTTGCAGACTTCGGCGGTCCGGGAGACATTGTCAATCCACAAGTGGGATTCAAAGTGCCGCTTATCAACGAGCACGATATGGTTTGTCAGATGGCATCGATTTTGACCGACATTGCCCAAAACAGGCATCATCTTGAGCTATTACGTCAACAAGGCATGGCTTATGCTCAAGAATTCTTGACATGGGACGGGAAGGCGCAAACACTCACCGCCATCATGCAATGGGCTTTGCGGCAAGGCCCAAAGCCAAACTTGCCGCCACCCAAAGTCTTGTACTCAAACTAGTAGTTTTCGAGTGTGCTATTCAATCTACCAAGCCTGCCTGCCGGCTGTCGGAACAACTTAATTTCAGTAGAAGTTCTTGTGATGTGTCCCGGGAGTGACTCTCGCAAACCCGGGACTGCGCTTTCTTCAGTCATCGCTCGATAAATTTACTGGACCGTACCCGTCACCCCCGTAGGTGGCATAGGTGCTCCCGCTTTTGACGACGCGGATCCATCACTTTGATATGCATGTTGATCGAATTGACGGACGTCGGGCCAAAG
>Ga0206824_10128_pt1 | contig 26194 bp, 21 predicted proteins | sample Alteio_BWOrgCont_82_FD_152874 | JGI IMG/M metagenome (GOLD analysis project Ga0206824, IMG submission 152874) | Enriched cells from forest soil in Barre Woods Harvard Forest LTER site, Petersham, Massachusetts, United States -... | ecosystem: Environmental > Terrestrial > Soil > Temperate forest >...
TCAGGTTGTTCCGCCCGGCTTCTTGTTTCGCTGGTCATTTGCCGCCGTCCATCTCGCCGAGTTGCCACACCAGTCCGGGCGGTTGCTGAATCTTCCCGCGAAATGTCGATTGCCGTCATTCAGCGAGCTGGATTCCAAACGTGACTTCGCGGATGTTCGTGTGGCCTGGAACGCGAACGGGATTGGTGTGAGTGTCGACGTACGCAGTCGCAGTCGAACGCCTTCGTGTCACGCGAACGCAATTCGTGATTCAGAGGGTCTGAATCTGTGGATCGACACTCGCAACACACCGGGCGTTCATCGCGCCACTCGTTTCTGTCACCAATTCTGTTTACTTCCGTCGGGGGGAGGCTCCCGGAACCGCGATCCGGTAGCGATACAAGTTCCTATGGCTCGTGCCCGCGAGGAATCGAATCCCATCGATGTCTCCCTGGTATCAATTCAGGCGGATGTTCAGCACGATGGCTACTGGCTGGATACCTGGCTGCCGAAGGAGGCATTTGTCGGATTTGATCCATCCTCCTCCGCAAAACTGGGATTCCATTACATCGTGCGTGATTTGGAGCATGGTGTTCAAACATTGGCCGTCGGTACCGAATTCCCCGTTGAAGTGGATCCAAGCCTGTGGCAGACGTTGGAACTGGTGGAGGTCTGAACGGCGAATCCTTGCCGCCCGGTAGTGGGTCAGTTTGAATTCATTTTGGTTTTCTTGGAATACTCCACCGAATGAGGAGAGCACCGAAAGCTATCGTGGCGGATGAGAACAGCACAACTTGACCAATCAATGGTCCCGACGAGAATGGCAGGCTGTGTGACACGATCGCGAGCAGTGCTAGAACAGATCCGGCCACAATAAATAAAACGCCAATGAGATTACCGATCAGTTTCCGCATGACGAATGCCTATCAGTTGATGTTGTATTTCCGAAGTAATCCGACCATTTCTTCGATTGTCCAGACATGGTCAGCCACGCCAGCCTTCATGGCGGGAGTTGACGGCAATGTCTGATGGATGCGGCAGAAATTGTAGTGCATGAAATGCATTGCCACAGCATGTGCATGGTTCTCCGGTTTCTTGGAAAACGCATTGGTCAATCGGGTGAACCGCCGCATCTTCATCCGCATGGTCAGATTCTGACGTTCAACATAGCTCGTTGAGATGTGCGCCGGGTCAGGATCACCTGCCGCCCACACGTTCACCTGCGCGTTTGCGACTCATTCCAGGTTATGCGATACTCCCGGTTTGCGTCGCGGCGCGGCAGCCATTGGCCGATTGTTCTGGCTGCCAGACTGCGGATCGAATGTCGTTGCGTCATCGCCTGGATCGTGATGCATTCTTGGGATTGCCGCCGTGGCGAACCCTGTTGCCCTTGAAGGAATCTGGTCTGCTTCATGTCACATAATGTCGTCCAGCACGCGACCTTGTCCAACGGACTTACAGTTCTTGTCGAATCAATGCCAGCCGTTCAGTCGGCGGCGTTTACGTTGCTGGTCTCCGGCGGTAGCGTCTTTGACCCGGCCGGGATGAATGGGACGGCCACGGCGCTGGCAGACTGGATGTCACGCGGAGCGGGGGATTATTCCAGTCGTGAACTGCTTGCCAGACTCGATCGGTTGGGGATCCAGGGGAACGAATCCGCCAGCACCCAGCACATGGTCTTTCGAGGTTCGTGCCTGGCAACCAATCTGCCCGATGCGCTGCGAGTGTATGGCGATATCATCCTGCGACCTCATCTGCAGCAGGGTGAGTTTGAGCCCGTCCTGGCCGGAGTTGAAAACGGCCTGCTGGCAATCGAAGACGAACCTCGCCAGAAGGTGATGGTGGAACTGTTACGCCGATGCTATCCGGCTCCCTGGGGGCAACCGCCGGAAGGGACTCTGGCTGATCTGGAAAACCTGACACCCGATTCCGTGCGTGAGCACTACAAGCGAGTTGTCAAACCGAACGGAGCGATTCTGGGAATCGCCGGCAACGTCAGTCTGGATGCACTCCTGCCAGTTCTGGAGCAGGTATTTGGCGGCTGGACAGGTTCGAATGATCAAGCATTTCCTCCCGCCGAATGTCCACCAACCCGCGAGCATCTGACTCATGAATCGACACAAACACACATCGGTCTGGCGTACCGCGGCATCGCATATTCCGATCCCGATTACTACGCCGCCTGGGCCGCGGTCAACGTTCTGAGCGGTGGAATGAGTTCCCGATTATTCACCGAAGTCCGGGAAAAGCGGGGGCTGTGTTATTCCGTGTATGCCACGCTGAATACGTTGAAAGACCGCGGCGAGGTTCTGTGCTATGCGGGGACGACATCGGAACGAGCTCAGGAAACGCTGGATGTGCTTCGAGTGGAACTTGCCCGGCTGGGTGACGGCATCGGCCAGGATGAACTGGATCGCTGCAAGGCTCGCGCAAAAAGCTCGCTGATCATGGCCCAGGAATCGAGCGGATCGCGATCCTCCTCGCTGGCTCGTAACTGGTACCACCTTGGTCGAGTCGTCACACTGGAAGAAGTCCGTTCGAAGATCGAAGCGCTCACCGTTCCAACCGTGCTCGACTACGTTCACGCTCATCCAGCTCAAGATTTTTCCATCCTGACCATTGGCCCCGCGGCATTGAATTAAATGGGACGCACCCGCAATTTCGAATGGAATGTTGCCCAGAGGTCGTCCCGCTGATTCCTGATCTTTCCTTACCTTGCAGAATCGAGTTCCATGCAGTTCCACCATACAACGCTTCCCAACGGCCTCGAGATCGTTGCCGAACTGAATGACGACGCCTACAGCGTGGCATTTGGATTTTACGTGAAGACGGGCGCTCGCGATGAGTCTGGAAATGTGTCCGGCGTCAGTCATTTTCTGGAACACATGGCGTTCAAAGGGACCCAGCGGTTTTCGGCGGAAGACGTCAACCGGATCTTCGATGAATATGGCACGGACTACAACGCGATGACGGGCGAAGAAAGCACTGTCTTTTATGCCTCCGTTCTTCCCGAGTACTTGCCGCAGACGTTTGAGCTTCAGTCCAGCATCCTGTTTCCCACGTTGAGGCAGGATGACTTCGATATGGAAAAGAAGGTGATCCTGGAAGAAATCAGCATGTACGAGGATCAGCCGTCGTCCGTCGCCTATGATCGCTCAATGCAACTCCATTTCAGTGGACATCCCCTGGGTCAATCGGTCCTCGGATCTGTCGCCAGCGTTTCGGCCTTGACATCGGACCAAATGCGCCAATACCACGCCGACCACTATCGAGCCGGTAACATCGTTCTCGCCGTGGCGGGAAATACCACATGGGAAACTATTCTGGATCTGGCGGAAAAGCACTGCAGCCATTGGCCAGCGGGTGCGATGGATCGATCGATTCCTGCCGCGCACCCTTTCTCAAAATCCTTGTTTATCGTGAAGGATCATTGTCAGCAGGAGCAGATCATCCAATTGGCCGCCGCGCCGTCCTGTACCGATCCGCGCCGGTTCGCCGCGGAGCTGCTAACGATCATCGTTGGAGACGATTCAAACAGCCGCCTGTATTGGGAATTGATCGACCCGGGCTTGGCCGAATCGGCGGAATGCGGTTTCTATGAATTTGAAGGAGCGGGAACGTTTTTGACGTTTCTGACGGGACCGCCTGAAACGATCGGCGAAAACCTGGAAGCGATTGCGAAGTTGTATGCTGCGATCAACACCGAAGGAGTCACCGAAGACGAGTTGGAACAGGCAAAGAACAAGATCGCGACTCGGATCGTACTGCGCGGCGAGCGGCCCATGGGCCGCCTCAGTTCGCTCGGTGGGAATTGGCTGGTACGACGCGAATACCGCTCCATTGAGGATGACCTCGCGATCCTGCGCGGCGTGACCCTTCAGGACATTCGGCACTTGCTTGAAGAGTTTCCGTTGGCCCAAACCACGACAGTCGGAGTTGGGCCGCTGGGTGAACCTCCTGTTCCCGTGTGATTACGTCCCCGGCAGTTTGATCACGTTTGGAACATGCGTCGCCGGTACGGATAAATGTTCCAGCTTCTCCTTGAGCTTCGCGTCCTCATCTGCGTTGGCAGGAAGCGCGCCGCCGTGGAATGCCGGCAGCAGCTTATCCCATACGACATTCAGCACGGCCTGCATATCCTTCGTGTCGGCAGTAATGGCGATCACGGCATCCTGTTCCGGAAGGACGATGCAGAACTGTCCAAACGCTCCATCGCCACGATACGCACCGTGTCTGCATCGCCAGAATTGAAATCCATATCCCTGGTCCCAGTCGCGCGACGGATCGCTGCCATTGGAAGTCTGACGTGCGGTCGCTTGCTCAATCCATGAGGCCGGAATCAGTTGCTTGCCGTTCCATCTCCCCTTCTGCTGATACAGCAGTCCAAACTTCGCAATATCCTCAGTCCGAACGTGCAGTCCAAACCCACCGTAGGTGATACCCTGTGGACTGGCGCCCCATTCCGGGTTTTCAATTCCAAGCGGTTCAAACAAACGTGGCTTGAGGTATTCCAGCACGGTCTGGCCCGTCACTTTTTGCACGATGGCCGAACACATATAAGTGGCAGGCGTATTGTATTGAAAATGAATCCCCGGCTTGAAAGGGACCGGATGTGCCAGAAATGTTTTGACCCAGGACGCATCTGAAGAAAACTTCGCTTCCACCTGGTGGCCGGCAGACATCATCAGCAAATCGCGGACTCGCATCGCCTTGAGATTGTCCGATGGCTGTTCCGGCGCCTCGTCGGGAAAAAACTTCAGTACCTGGTCATCAAGACTCAGTTTCCCTTCCTCAACGGCGAAGCCGACCGCAGTGGAAGTGAAACTCTTGCTCAGCGAATGCAGGACATGTAGTTTGTCGGCCGACTGGGGCTGCCACCATCCTTCCGCGATCACTTGTCCATGACGCACAAGCATGAAGCTGTGCAGCGTGTCGATCTGCCGGTCGGCGGCTTCGACAAATTCCCGGATCTTGGCAGAAGAGACCCCTTGTGATTCCGGTGAAGTACGAGGCAGTCGGACCGGATCGGCGTGAGCGATCTGGCCTAGGGTCAGCATGGAACTCGAGATGCAAACAATTGCCAAAAATCGGATCAAGGATGCAACCTTCGGAAAAGAGAGATCGAGACTACGACGATCGCTTTCCGCGTTCTCGCAACAAGTCACTGACCTGGCGCAACAAACGCTGTTCTCGAGACGTCAGCGAACTGATCCCGTTGGCGTGAACCTTTGCCAGCAGGTCGTCCAGTTGACGTTCCGCTTCTTCCTGCTGCCGTCGCAAGGCTTGTTCTCGCTGCAACCTTCGGCGTTCGCGCCATTGCACCAACCATCCACGGTGAGAGTCGGCGGCCTGAACAGCACTTTGTGGCGGCGCTGATCGATCCAGGCTGGTGTAGCCTTCGGAAAAATCGTAACCCAGAAACGAGTCGTCTTCCTTGTCGGTCGCCTCATCCTCGAACAGTTGAATCAAGTTCACGATCAGCAGGAAGCCTCCCAGGAAAACCACGCTGGACCAGTCACCGAACAGACCGACGAAGGCCAGGAAACCACTTGCGAACAGACTGAATTGCACCGCCCGGCGATCCACCAACTCAGGGTGAATGCGCGCCATCAGCACAATCCGAACGATCCGGCCGCCATCCAACGGAAGGATTGGCAGCAGGTTGACCAGCAGCAGTACCCAGTTCACCCAGAAGACCACGACAAAAAAGTCTTGCAGCCAATAGTCGTCTCGCATCTGGGCGATGGGAAACATGATCGGATTGAGCACGCCCCACAAAACCCCCGGCGCGTAGTAGCGAGGAAAAGCGGCAAGACAGATTGTCAAATTGACAAAGGGACCGCCGGCCGTTGTGACCAGGTGCGCCCAAAAGCCCCGACCTGGCTGAACCTGCGCCGCCCCGCCAAACGGCGTCAGATGAATTTCGGTAGCTGCTCCTCCGGTCAACCGGGCAAGAATGACGTGCCCCAATTCATGGAGGATGACGGACAGCAGCAGGGTGGAGAACACCACGGCACCCAGAGTGAAACCAAGGCGAGCCGCGAACAGAAAAATCAGCAGAAAGAAGTAGAGGCTGATCCGAATCTGGAGCGACCGAAATCGGACGACTTCGAACGACGGCAGCATCCAATTCAGTCGTTCATTCATGACCCGAACGCCCTTATGCAAGGATCGGAGGCCGATGCCGGACTTAAGCCTGATTCGTAGACACTTAACGGTAACTTTGACAAACAGTCACGGCCCCGCGGACCGAATGCTGCAGACTTTGTGCCGAATGGTCCTTCACAAGCATCTTAGCCCGCCGATCCCTTCCTGACAATCCGCCATTCAGCGAAGTCATGGCGATTCAGACTTTCAAATTGGGTCATCAGCCGGAACGCGTTAGCGTCCGGTTTCTTCAGGAACCGCGGGCTGGCGCCCAACGGCTGATTTGTCCATCATGAAAGACTGAATCGCCCTGTCAGCGAAGTACGCCATGAGGCGTGTGGTCGCTAATCAACGGTCGACGCGATCTGTCGTGAAGAAGAGGATTTCTCAAAAAGTAGCCGTGTCGCTCCGCGACAGGAAAGCCGAGTAAAGTTCGACACGGATTTCTAAATTGCACCTGAAAATAAGGATGCGCGTTTATCGGCCATCATTTAGAACTTGTGACCCGGTTGTGGTCCGTCGGCGGTGACGGTCAAAATCTCCGCACCGGATTCGGTGACCAGAATCGTATGTTCGAACTGAGCGGACAGTGACAGATCCATTGTTCGGACCGTCCATTTGTCCCGTTTGTCGAGCATCGTCCGCCACGTTCCCGCGTTGATCATTGGTTCCACGGTGAAACACATGCCTGGTTGCAGAATCACCTGGGACGCTCCCGATTTTGGAACGTAATGCGGAACCCCCGGTTCCTGGTGAAACTCGTGTCCCAGGCCGTGTCCCTGATATTCTTGTACTACGGAATAACCACGCAATCGCGCGAACCGCTCAATCGCTCGGCCGATGTCGGTCAATTTGCCGTAAGGTTGGATGGCGTCGATCCCAACGTGCATGGAATCGAACGCGACCTGCACCAGTTTCCGGGCGTCGTCCGACACCGGTTCGATCAGAAAAGTCTCGGACGAATCGCCATGCCAGCCGTCAACGATCGTGGTCAAATCGATGTTCACGATGTCTCCGGCACGCAGCGGAATCTTGTTGGGGATTCCGTGGCAGACCACTTCGTTGACGCTGGCGCACAGAGTGTTTGGATAGCCTTTGTATCCAAGGCAGGCGGGCGTGTGACCATGATCGAGCGTGTATTCGTAGACCATCCGGTCCAATTCCAGAGTGGTCATTCCCGCCTTCACATGAGGCCGGATAAAGTCCAGCAACTCAGCATTGAATCGCCCCGCCCTGCGCAGCCCCTCGCGATCCTCGGCATCGTAAATCGGAGCCTTCGCCTTGGCATGTTTTTGTCCCAGCGCCTGCATAATGTTCGACCAGAGACCCTTCATTGAGAAACGGGTTCCAAGATGGACAAGTCATCGGGACTCGTATTCCGTCATTGCCCACCAAGTCAGACTGCCACGCGCAATCATCCTTTGGAATTCAGAATTGATCGTCCAAATCGTACAATCGACGACGACAACTGCCGTGACACGATCGAATTGACGCCAAACGCCCGATTTCCATTCTCGGCGCGAGCCGAAGCCACCAGTTTCCCCATCCGTGATAGGTTTCGCAAGCCATGATTCTGCGTGAGTCTCCAGACGTCGTCTGACCCGACCTGAGTTCGGCAAAGCCGTCCTAACCCTGCCGACGTGTCCGACCGCAAGTCTCATCCTTCCCGCCAACAATCAACGTAACTTCCAAGACATATGCTCGAAAAACTTGGCGCTTCGAGGTGAATTTGACAGGAGATGTGCCCTTCCGAAAAAACTGTCGTAACATATTTTCCTGAATCACTTTGTGCCTCTGTGGTTCAGATTCCGGGTTCTCCCTCTTTTGAATGCGGGCCACTCCCGCGCTGCGCTCATTGCTCCTCTGTGGTGAAGTTCCGTGAAAAGACTAAACTGGACTGGCTGCGGAAAAGCCGCGGAAATTTCGGCAACACATTCGGGAGTTATCGTCATGTTGCGTGGCGCCAGTCCTCGTCTTATTGGCCTGATTGTGTCAGTCTTCGTGCTGGTCGTGGGGAGTGTCTGGTCGATTTCGGCACGGGCTCAGGGGCTGGAGCATGTCAAAGCCAATTACACCAAGTATGAATACCGTATCCCGATGCGCGACGAGAAACGTTTGTTTACAGCCGTCTACGTTCCCAAGGACCAGGCCAAGTCGTATTCCATGCTGATGACTCGGTCGCCCTACAGTGCCAAGCCGTATGGTGTGGATCAGTACCGCAACGACCTGGGTCCCTCGGCGCTGTTCGGCAAGGCGGGCTATATCTTCGTGTATCAGGATGTGCGAGGACGGTGGATGTCCGAAGGCGAATATGTGAACATGCGGCCTCATCGTCCGTTGAAGAATGGTCCAGCCGAGATCGACGAAAGCACCGATACCTTCGACACCATCGACTGGCTGATCAAACATGTGCCGAATCACAACGGCAAAGTCGGGATGATGGGAATCTCTTATCCTGGTTTTTACACGAGTGCCGGGATGATCGATGCGCATCCCGCCTTGACTGCCTGTTCGCCGCAGGCTCCGATTGTCGACTGGTTCATTGGAGACGACTGGCACCACAATGGGGCGCTGCAGTTACCGCACGCGTTCAATTTCATGGCCACGTTTGGACGACCACGGCCCGAACCGACAAGGAAGTTTGAATACAAGTTCGAACACGACACGCCCGACGGCTACGACTTCTTTCTGCGCATGGGTCCGCTGCCAAATGCGGACGGCCTGTACTACAAGGGGGACGTCGCCTACTGGAACGAAGTGATGCAACATGGGAATTACGACGAATTCTGGACGAGCCGCAACCTGCGTCCGCATCTGAAAGGGATCAAGCCCGCCGTCATGACCGTCGGCGGATGGTTTGATGCGGAGAATCTGTTCGGGGCACTGGAAACCTATAAGCAGATTGAAACCAGCAGTCCGAATACGACGAACATTCTTGTCATGGGGCCCTGGGTTCACGGAGGCTGGTCTCACGGCACGGGCGAGTATTTGGGACACGTGCCCTTCAATGCAAAGACTGCGGAATTCTATCGCGAGCACATCGAACTGCCGTTCTTCGAGTTTCATCTCAAGGGGGAAGGGAAGCCGAGTTTTCCCGAGGCATGGGTGTTCGAAACCGGCACAAATCTGTGGCGAAAGTACGATGCCTGGCCCCCGAAATCAGTGGTTGCGAAATCGTTTTACCTGAATGCGGCCGGTCAATTGACTACCGAAGCTCCCCGCGAAACGGATAGCAATACTGCCTTCGACGAGTATCCCAGCGATCCGTCCAAGCCGGTTCCGTACCTCGACAAGATCACCATCGGCATGGCCCCGGAATACATGACCGCCGACCAGCGTCATGCCGCTCGTCGCCCGGACGTGCTGGTCTATCAGACGGAAATCATGGAGCAGGACACGATGCTGGCCGGGCCGATCGAAGTCGAATTGCACGTTTCCACCTCGGGCACCGATTCAGACTGGGTTGTGAAGCTGATCGACGTCTATCCCAACGATTACCCGGATCCCAAAGAGAACCCCACGGGAGTGAAGATGGGTGGATACCAGCAACTGGTTCGCGGCGATGTCTTCCGCGGCAAGTTCCGGAAGAGCTTCGAAAAACCTGAGCCGTTCGTTCCGAACCGCCCTGAACGCGTCAAATTCACGATGCAGGACATCTGCCACGTCTTCCGGCCGGGCCATCGCATGATGATTCAGGTGCAGAGCAGTTGGTTTCCATTGATTGACCGGAATCCACAGACGTTCGTCGACATTTACACGGCCAAGCAGGCAGATTTTCAGAAGGCGACGCAACGCGTCTTTCGAACGACGACGATGTCGTCAAAGATTACGGTCATGGTTCAGCCAGCACAAACGCCCAATGCTGCGACGGCAAAGTGAATTTCCGAGCGAACGCGGCACGGAGAAGCGAAGAACGCGAAGAAGGTCAATCCGAAAGTCGAAGAACCGGCAGGCTGACGCCAGCCGCTCCGAAAACATATGGAATCAGGCTCGTCATTTTGACGAGAGTCCCCATCGCCTCCGTTGGCTCATTTCGTGCCGATGCAATACAGTGATTCTTCGCGTTTGCCATCGTGACGTGCAGCGACTCGCATGTAAATGCGACTGCCGCAGAAGGTCGGCGTTGCGAAGACGTCCGTCCCCAACTGGTTTTCGCCAACAAGCTCGAAGGCCATGGGAGACGCCTTCAAAATATAAGTTTTTCCAGCCTCGTTGGTCGCGAACAACAGGTCGCCGACAATCACGGGAGATGCGCTGAATGTCCCTTCAATGCGCCCTTTCCAGATTTCTTCGCCCGTGGCCGCCTTCCAGCACATTGCCACTCCTGCATCCAGGATTGTGTACAGGTATCCATTACGTACGAGCATGGAAGGGACATAGACGCGCTTGTTGTTCTTCCAGACCACTTTTCCCGAGCCATCGGCGGCGACAGCCGAAATGTGATCCGTGGGGTATCCGCCGCTGGTATAGATCAGCTTGCCGTCGGTGACAGTCGATGTGACGCATTCGGTCGTGGATCCTTCCACCTCCCAGAATTTCTTGCCGGTCAAGGGATCAAAGCTGGTGACCAGTTCGCATCCCGTAAAGATCAGTTGGTCATGACCCGCCACGTTCAGCACGATCGGCGACGTATAGTTCGGCATCTTCGGTCGAGGTTGCTTCCAGACGATATCGCCCGTCTTGCGATCCAGAGCGGCAATCACTCCAGTTCCTTTGTTGTCGGCCGAGACCAGCAGCAGCGAATCATAGACGCTGGGAGATGAGGCAAAGCCCTGATGTATGACGTAGTCGGTGATTTTCGTCTGCCAGACTTGTTTGCCGCTGAGATCAAGCGCCGTCGTATAGATCGCCCCTGAGTTCAGGAAGTTGATATAGACTCGGTCACCGTCGCAGGCCACGGTGGACGACGCCAGTGAACTTTTGGCATTCCCCTTCGTCTCAAACCCACCTCGATGAATCTCCGTCTGCCACAATGGCTTTCCCGTATTCCGGTCAAAACAGAGTACTGACTGAATTTCTCGATCCTGCTCTGCCGTGGCCAGAAAGATCTGATCACCGACAATCGTCGGTGATCCATGACCGCGTCCAGGAATGGGACTTTTCCACAGAATATTCTCCTGCTCGCTCCACATCAGCGGAGGCTTCTGATCGGCCGAGGCGATGCCGTTGCGATTGGGACCGCGCCACCACGGCCAATTCGCCGATGTCGTCGCCAGAGTCACAAGGTCGACCTCGATTTCTTGTTGCGCTCGAACGGAAGTCTCGCCAGCCAAACTCAAGCCAAACCACAAGGCAATACAGAATCGTCGATCCATCATCAGCTTCCTTTGAGGGCGCACCTTAAACATCTTTCATCAACAACCGATAAGCCCAGCCACCAACCGGGTCAGTACCACGCGTTAGCAAAAGCGATTTGTCGAAGACCTGCGATTGGAAGAATCCGTCAGAGTCTGCAAGCTGGCTCGAATAACCTTCCTGCTGACGAACAAGCAGTTGGAAATCAATCTCGTCACCGCGGGCATCAATTTGAATGCACTTGGGCTCAATGGTTGGAGGTTCGCGCGTCTTTGCAGTCGACATGATTCACTTCCTTTATGCGTAATATAGCTTCCCGCGATTCCAGCCGCAGTCCTGACTTGGGCTTCGTTGACCCGTGACATTCCTGGCATTTCGCGATCAGTAGCGGGCGGACTTTGGCCTCGAAGAAATCGGCGTCGGCTGACAAATTGTCCTGACCATTGAATGCGTTCGCCACCAAAATGAAGCATGCACTCGTCAATCCGCAAACGCCCAACCGCATCGCCTAATCCGCCGAAACAAGTTCGCATCAACATCCATTTGATTGTATGCGATCCATGTGGGCGACCGGAAGCCACTCCATTTTTGAAAAAATGGATTGCCCCGTACGTCGTCCAATTGCCCTCTTGCAAATGCGTATAATAATGTGTACAATAAATTTCCGTGTCAATTCGTGTGTTCCGTGGTCAATAATCCGATCTGGAAATCTCGGGTGTAGGCACGGACGGATTGGAAATCCGTCCTACAGAATAATCACGCGGGCCGAGTGACGATTTTCTGGCCATTTAGAACCATGGTCGGCTGTCCAAAGATCGCTTTATGTACCTCTCTTCCTGCAAAACTCAGGTCTCGTCCGACCTCCAAAATCGACGTAAGTGGACTTTGACGCGCATACAACGAGCGAAAATGACAGCGATAAGGCATAACATGAAAGCCGGACTATTATTGCGTTGAAATCTGCTTCCGTTCGAGCCCAGAGCGACACAAGGGCGTCAACGGACATAACAGTCGGATAGAAAATCAGTTACAACAATATCTTGGGAATTGACCATCCCGCTCGAAATTCACCCCCAAGCGCCAGGTCGTTTAAGCCTCATTTGGGGAAGTTATGTCGACGGTTCGCGGTGCGGCACATTGCGCATGATCAGGCACTCGCGGGAGCGGTTTCGGCTTGGTGACAGGAATCTCCGTCGCTATGGATTCCTTAAGAGCCATGCCGAGGGGGTCTCAATTGCCTGGCCAACTGTCTGCAGGAACCGGGCGGCGGGGGCGCCATCGACGATGCGATGATCGAACGTCAGACTCAGACTGAGTTGGTCGCGTGGAACAATCTGGTTTTCATAGACAACCGGATCTCGCCGAATTCGTCCCAGTCCCAGGATCGCCGTCTCGGGATAATTGATGATCGGCGTAAATGCGTCGATTCCGTACGAGCCCAGATTCGTGATCGTGAATACGCCACCCTGGATTTCGCTCGATTTCAATTGTCCGGCGCGGGCCTGCGCGATGAGAGCGCTGGCCTGCTTCGATAGTTCCACCAGCGACAGCGACGGGACGTTGCGAACGACGGGAACCAGCAAACCCGCATCGGTGTCCACAGCCATTCCGATGTTGATGGCGTCGGGGACGACCAGATGATCTTCGGCCCATTGCGCCATCAATAGCGGGTGCTGGGCGAGAGCCATCGACACCAGTTTCATGATGATGTCGGAGTAAGACGGAACCACACCACGACTATCGGCAGATTTGAACTGTTGTCGCAGACTGACCAGATTCGTAGCGTCGACACGAGTCGTCAGTGTCACCGGCGCCGTATGCTGCTGACTGAACAGCATTCGTTCCGCGACCGTTCGTCGGTGACGCGATGCGGGAATGGTTTGGCCCGCAACGACCGGTTGCCACTTCGAAGCTGCGGCAGCCGCAGGTCCGCCGGCCGCTGCGCTCCTTCGAACGTCACTTTCGCGGACTCGACCGTCACGACCGCTTCCCGCCAGTCGAGTCCAGTCGACACCCAATTCCTTCGCCACACGTCGCGCTCGAGGACTGGCGACAGCGGATGTGCGGGACGGCGGCGGCACCGATGCAGGCTTGGGGATTTGCAGATCCTGAGCCATGATCTTTCCGGCAGGGCCGCTGCCGACAACCCGCGCCAGATCAACGCCCATTTCACGCGCCATGCGTCGGACCGATGGAGCTGCTGCAGGTGCTGCGGCTGCCACCAGTGGAACCACTTCAGTGGGTGGGCTTGACGCCTGGCCCGGAATTGAAAACGAAATGGCTTCGCCGTGTTCGACGAGATATCCGATGACAGCCCCAACAGCGACGACGGCACCGGGTTTCGGGGCCGTTGGAGGAATGCGCAAGATCCCGCCGTCGACGGCTTCGATATCCTGAGCAGCTTTCTCACCTTCCAGTTCGAAGACCGCTTCGCCTGGTTTGACGACGTCGCCTTCCTGCTTCAGCCAGCGGACAAACGTCCCCTCTTCCATCGACCAACCAAGCCGCGGAATCGTGATTTCAAATGCCATTCCAGACTCCAGCGATATGTGCATTACTCGTTCATCAGATCCCGAATGGCTTTTGCAATGTCTTCGGTGTTGGGAACCACTGCTTTTTCCAGCGACGGGCTGTATGGAGTCGGCGTGAACAGACCATTCAGCCGCTTGATCGGCGCGTCCAGATCGTTGAACCCGGCATCTGCGATCTGGGCAGCCACTTCACTGGCGATGCTGCACGGACCGAAGGCTTCGTCCACGACCAGCAGTCGTCCAGTTTTGTGAACTGATTTCAGAATCGTATCAATGTCCAGTGGCGAAACCGTCCGAGGATCAACCAATTCAACAGAGATCCCTGATTTTTCCAGGTCATCGCAGACCGACAATGTCAGGTGGACCATGCGGGCCAGAGCCACGACTGTCACATCGCGTCCCGGTCGCACAATTGCAGCCTGACCGAAGTCAATTTCGTAGTCCTCTTCAGGAACCTGCCCCTTGATGTTCAGGATTTCGCGATGTTCCAGAAACAGGACGGGGTCATCACAACGCAGAGCTCGCTTGAACAACCCTTTCGCGTCGTAGGCCGTTGATGGAACGACAACTCGCAGGCCAGGAACCTGCGAATACATCCCGTAGTAATTTCCAGAATGATGCGTGGCCGCCGAGTGTCCTATGCCAACGCAACCACGCAGCAGCACAGGCATCTTCAAACGGCCGCTGCTCATGTACTGCATCTTCGCGATCTGATTGATGATTTCACCGACGGAATCCAGCACAAAGTCGGCAAACATGAAGTCGATAACCGGACGAGTTCCCGTCATCCCCGCTCCGCATGCCAGTCCGACGAACCCTCGTTCGCAGATCGGTGTGTCGCATAGTCTCTCTGCACCGTACAGGTCGAACAAACCTGCCGTTGTCTTGAAATTCCCTCCGCGAACACCGATCCCTTCACCCATTACGAAGATTCCGGGATTCACTTTCATCTCTTCGGCCAGGGCTTCGTGAGTCGCCTGTGTGAAAGTGATCTGTCGGCCCGCCGTTGGAATCGGGGGATTTCGCAAGGGAGCGCTCGCCGCAGGTTCCGCGTAGACGTGGCGCGTTGCAGATTCGGCAGATGGAGACGGACTTGACTCTGCAAAATCGCGTCCCTCTTTCACCAATTCGCTAATTTCTCGATCGATCGCCGCAAAGGGATCATCTTTGTCGGGAACTCCGTCACCCGACCACTGACCGCTCTCCATCGCGGCAGCTTTCAGACGTGCAATCGGACACTTTTGCTTCCAGGCTTCAACATCTTCTCGCGTGCGATACGTGAAGTCTCCCATCCCTTCGGCATGAGCGCGCGTGCGGTAGGTTTTGCATTCAATCAATGTCGGCCCGCCACCGGAGCGTGCGCGCTGAACGGCTTCACCGGCGACGCGATAGATTTCCAGCACGTCGTTTCCATCCAGAGTGAATCCGGGCATGCCATAGGCTTCGCCTCGACTTCCGACGCTGGGATTGCCGGCCGCGTAGCTGAACGGAACTTCGGTCGCAAACTGATTGTTTTCACAGATGAACAGTACCGGCAACTTCCAGATGCTGGCCATGTTCAGCCCTTCGTGGAACGCGCCGTTGTTCGTCGCGCCGTCTCCGAAGAATGCCACGGCCACATTGTCCAGTTTCATCAATTTGAAACTGTATCCGCCGCCACATGCCTGCAGAATACAGGGGCCGACAATCCCGCTGGTTCCCATCATCCCGATCTCGGGTGAGAACAGATGCATGCTACCGCCGCGACCGCGCGAACAGCCCGTCTGCCGGCCAAACAATTCGGCCATCAATTCACGAGGGGGCATCCCTTTGGCCAAAGCGTGTCCGTGACCGCGATGTGTACTGAATACGACATCGCTGCTGCGCAGATGCGCCGCAACTCCCGTCGCGATCGCTTCTTCGCCGCAGTAGGTGTGACACGCGCCATGGATCAGCCCACGCTGGTGACACCGAGCCAGTTCCTCTTCGGTCTGGCGGATGAGCTGCATGGTGCGGTAGAGAGAAAGCAATTGGTGGTTGGTCATTGGAGGGTTGGTATTGTTTTGTTGTGGTAGGTGAGGGGTGGTGAAGAAGAAGAAATTGGTGATTGGTCATTGAAAATTTGATATTTGCTATTGGCCTATTGCGAAGTGTCTCCTACGCCAGATTGACGCATTCGTACAGTTGTGATCGAGACACTCATGATTCGACACAGTTGACTATTCTCTTCAATCAACGGCTTAAGCAACGATGGCCGTACCAGATTCGCTTCTCCGATGATTCGTAACCAGACTCGCGTCTCATTCAGTTCCTTCACTGCGATTTTGCGTTTGTGAGCAAAATCCGCCCGACTCTCGGAGCCGCGGGCTTCCGCATAATTCGGTGAGGGCGCAGTTCCTGAACGAAGCAACTGGTCGGCTACATGACGACCAACCCGCGATCGTGGAAGCGCATCCGCAACTTTGATGACACGCACGGCAAACGCAATAAGTCGATCCTCCAATTCGTTGGCCTTCGACTCGTCTCGCATGGCCGCGACCTCGCCATTCAATAACAAATTTCCAATATCCAATCACCAATGGCCAATTGAATTCTGTTCTCCCGCCATCGACCGTTGCCTACTTTTGTTCAGCGCGGAACATCTGCACAGCCGTCTGTTCATGTCCCGGCGTTCCTCCGGCGTTCATCGCCAAATTTCCGCCGTCCATGGGAATGATGGCGCCCGTGATCCATTCCGAGGCGTCCGATGCCAGCAGGACCGCCAGTCCCATGATGTCGCCTGGCTTTCCGAGTCGCCCGGCGGGAATCCCCTTGAGAAAGCGGGACTCCAAATGGGGATCCTGCTGCATCCGTGCAGTCAAGCTGGGATTGATCACTTGGGCCGGCGTCACGGCATTCACGCGGACTCCACGACAGCTCCATTCGGTACTCAGTTCTCGAGTCATCTGAACGACGGCGCCCATGGCCATGCTGTAGGCAATGTGACCTCGCCCTAATGCCGTGGTACTGGCCAGGGATCCGATGTTCATGATCGAGCCTCGCCCTTGCGCCAGCATCCGTCGTCCAGCCTCCTGGCACATTGCGAATCGTCCGACCACCAGGTTCTGCAGGACGCGATGCAGATCGGCAATCGTCAGTTCTTCGGGTCTGGCCAAGTGCCCGTCACCGGCGATGTTTCCCAGAAAATCGACTCGACCAAATTCCGCATCGACTTGCTCGAACAGCACGGCAATGGCATCAGGATCAGAGACGTTGCAATTGGACGCCAGCGCCTTGCGTCCCAATTGCCGAGCTTCAGCCGCCGTCGCTTCTGCCCCGTCCAGGTTCCGGTCAACGAGCATCAGATTGGCGCCGGCGGCAGCCAATGCCCTGGCGGTCGCTTGTCCCATTCCCTGGGCAGCACCTGAAACAACGGCCACTTTGCCTGAAAGATCGAAGAGTGGATTTGTCACCACATGGTGCTCCATTAAAAAGGCCAATACTTAGGATAGCGCTGCAGGAACTCCATCAGAATTGGCCATTGCTTGGTCATGAAAACCAGTCCCGCCAGTCCCAGATAAAAGATACCGCAAACCACTAGGCCAGCCCGATGATGCCAGCGGGGACGCAGTTCGAGTGGCAACAACGTGACATTGATCCACAGCAGTTGGAACGCTGTCAAACCGATGGCCAGATTGTTCATGTTAGCGATGATCAGCGTCATCAGTTTGGGAGTGCCATACGTACTGAACAGATACTGGGCGACCAACGTCCACAAGACGTAAGTAAACAACAACGTGTAGTAAATATACTTCACTTGATCGTCACGCATCTTCTCACGAGCATGCGGACTGGCGGACCAGATGATGTCGGTCCATCTGCGGCTGAAATCTTCCACGATCGACATCTGGCTCGGAAGCAACACAGTCAGACCAACCAACAGTGTGACAATCCACAGGACGTTGCCGATGCCCGTGCCGAATTGTGGCGCATGCCGGATACCGTCGGCCGTGATCATGGCCTGCGCCCAATCAATTTTTTGTGGATTATTGTAGAACTCGGAATAGGGCGCAAACTGCAGCGACAAAAGAGCCGGCAACGCCATCCCCATAAAGCAACCGGGCATCCAGACGATCAATTGATCGGTCAGAATGTAGTTCCACCAGCCGCGCCATCGATCGAGCGATTCGGGCGAGATCAAAAAGACCTTGCCGACATGGCTCAGGGTGATGTTTCGTCCCCCGACAGCGCTGGCGATTGCGCCGACCTGACGTCCCATTCCCCAGCCTTTGTCACGGCAGTAGTTACTGTATGTCGAATTTGCCAGTCCGCCTCCGCCTGCATAGCCTGCGAACGCCCCCAGCACGGCAATATTGCCAAGTTCGACGAGCGGCCAGGATCCGGTGTACCAGAAGTGAGTGAACACGTTGGCGACAACATCCCGTCCGTCGGCCTTGATGGGAACATTTCCGAATTTCGCGAATCCGCTGAGAACGTTCCACCAGTGTGACGGGCTGACGAATGCCACGCCGATGAGCAGGCAGAACCCCAGGACAACCGCGACCTTCGCGGTCATTACCGCCTGCAACACGTTATAAATCTTGCCGCCGACCAGAACAGGCAGTGCGACGCCGAGCAAACAGAAATACGCAATTGTCATCACCAGCCAGCGATCTTCCGCACCCGGCGGGTGATCCAGCCAGATCGCCGCGAGCGTTGCTGCGGCATTCGTGGACAAGCCTGGTATCAACGCAGACAGGCTGAGAAACATAATGACGGTCAGCCACAGCCGTGGCCCCGGCCATTTTCGCATGAAACCGGTCATCACCGGTTCGCCGCAGTACAACGCATACCTGGCACATTCCATGTTGTAAAAGACCTGCAACACGATGGCGATCGTGGCGATCCACATCAGGCCGCCACCGTACCGCGCGGTGATCTCGGGCCCCAGCAACCACTCGCCGCCGCCGATCTGGATCCCCATCATCACGATCCCCGGACCGATAAAGCTGGCCCAGGTGCGCGCCCCCAATGATCGCGGATCAGGAAGTTCCGCGATGTCCCACGTGGGAAGGCAAGTTTCCGGTAGAGGAGGTGAATCTGGCATGTGTGGTGGATCAATTGCTGTTTAGAAACAGTCGCGGCGCTGAACTTGGCTTTCATGGCTGAACTTGGCTTTCATGAACGATGGACAAATCTCCGAGCACTTCAGAGGTCCATTCGTTCCGGCGTCATTTCGTCAGCCACGCCGGGTGCAAATCCACGTCGTTGGCAAGATCCGTCAGTTTCCCCGCAACGTCTGACGGCAGATCAATTCCTTCAACCAGCGCTTTGCGGCGCAGATTCCATTCACGTTCGTGGGGAACAAGAACTCGTTCCACCCCATCGGCTGCCGGCGCCGCGTGGATCTCTCGAATTAGATCGTTGATCCTGGCATTAAACTGTTCGCGAGGTGCAATGGCCGCGACGTCAATCGCGATAAATGCGGCGCCATGTCCCGTCGACTGCGTCGGATCTGAATGGATCCAGCTTGCCACCTGCCACGTGATTTTCGCTCCCGTCAAAAGGCCGCTGAGCGATTCGATCAGCAGGGCGATTCCGTAACCTTTGTGATACGCCGCCGGAGTCAATGCGGCCTTGTTCGGGTACAGACTGCTGTCGGTCGACGGATGTCCTTCCTCGTCCAGAATCCAGTTGTCCGGTATCGGTTCACCCCTTTGAAACGCCGCGTAAACCTTGCCGCCGGCGACTGTGCTGACCGCCATGTCGAGCAGGATCGGGTCACCCGTTCCGGTCGGTACTGCATACGCAATCGGATTGCTGCCGGTCACGGATCGACGCGATCCAGCCGCAGCGACGCTGGGAATATCGTTGGCCATTGCAATACCAATCAGACCCTCTTTCGCGGCCAACCACGCGTAGTAACCCGCCGCTCCAAAATGACAGGAATTGCGCACGCCCACGTAGGCAATGCCTGTCGCCTTCGCGCGCTGTACAGCCTGGTCCATGGCGAATTTTGACGTGACGTGTCCCAGGCAGGAACCGCCATCGACAAGAGCCCAAGCGGGACCGCTGGCAACAACGGAAGGATCCGTATCCGATCGCAGCCCACCTGCTTTGACTCGCCTGGCATAATCGCGCAGTAACTTGGTTCCGTGGGTAAAAGTTCCCCACGTATCGGTCATCACCAAAGTGTCAGCCACGATCTGAGCGTGCGATTCTTTGGCGCCGACACGACGCAATGCTTCCATACAAAACGCATGTAATTCCGATGCGGAGACTCGAGTGGTCATCAGATACTTTCGATTTTTTCGATGCAATGACGTTACGATACACCATTCACGACATTGGGAAGCATTTCACCTCGCAGCGCTTTGGCTGCCAGGCCGGCGGCCGTTTCGCGAAGTGTGCGGACCGCCTTGACGCTGGCGGAGGCGACGTGTGATGCCACGATCACGTTCGGTAGTTGCCGCAACGGACTGTCCACAGGAATTGGTTCGGGATCGCAAACATCAATTGCCGCGGCGCTCAGTTGACCGGATTGCAGCGCTCCGACGAGTGCTTGAGTGTCAACCAAGTCGCCACGTGCGAGGTTGATTAGAATCGCGCCGCGTTTCAATTGACCGATCGTCGACGCGTTGAGCAACTTTCGCGTTTGGGCCGTGGAAGGGCAATGCAAACTCAGAATGTCAGCCTGCGTCAGGATCGTTGCCAGGTCCGCAGGCTCGCAACCTGTCTGGCGGATCGCGTCTGCGGACACAACCGGATCGAATACAAGCCGACGGCATTTGAAAGGAGCAAGTCGGCTGGCAACTTCGCGGCCAATACGTCCAAAACCGACAATACCAATTGTCAAATCGCGCAGGGTTCGCATTTGATCGAGTGAGAATGCCAGTCCCCACTGACCGGAGCGAACATGCATGGTGTTCGAAACCACTTGCCGTGTCACTCCCAGGATAAACGCGAGGGTATGATCGGCGACCTCATCTATGCAATAGTCTGGAACGTTGCAAACGGGAATCCCTTTTTGACGAGCCGCTTCCAGATCGACGTTGTCGACGCCGATTCCGTAACGCACGATCACGCGAGCTTTTTCCATGGCGGCGATGACGTCAGCCTTGATTGGAGCGAACTGTGTAATGACGGCATCCGCGTGGCACACATGAGGGATCAGGGTCTCGGGGGTCTTGCATTGGCCACCCTGGACTTCAAATCCGAGTGGTTTCAGGATGTTCTCTTCGATTTCGAGGTTGGGAAATGAGAAATCGGTAATCGCCACCTGCATGGGAGCACTTTCCGCAAATGAGAACTCATGAGCCGATTCAAATGAAAATGAATCGGCACGATAATCTCATATCCGCGCAGAAGCAAACGGTCAGTCAAACAGAAAACTGACGGACTCGTTGCGATGAATGCGCCGGATCGCTTCACCCAACAGGGGTGCCACCGAGACAACTCGGATATTCGGCAGCATCTGGTCCGGACCCAGCGTCAGGCTGTTGGAAACAACGATTTCGACAATCGGAACTTCCCGCAATCGCTGTGCAGCTTGACCACAAAACACGGCGTGAGTCGCGCCAACATAAATTCGGCTGGCTCCGTGCTGCTGAACTGTTCGCACAGCCCCCGCCATCGATCCGCCCGTGGTAATCATGTCGTCGAAAATAATGGCCGTTTTGCCAACGATTGGACCGCCGATCAGGTTTTCCTGCCGCGTCTCAAACGCGTTCGAGCGCCGCTTGTCGACGATGGCGAAACTGCCCCCCAGATGTTCCACATGCTGTAGAGACCGTTTGATGCTTCCTTCATCCGGGCTGACAATGACCAGATTATCCTTGGGAAGATTCAGCGAGCGGAAATAACGATCCAGAATCGGAGCCGCATACAGGTGATCCACGGGACAGTCGAAGAATCCCTGAATTTGCGCCGCGTGCAGATCCATCGCCAGCACACGGTCAGCACCTGCTTTTGTAATCAGATTGGCGACCAGCTTCGCCGTAATGGGAACACGGCCCATGTCCTTGCGGTCTTGTCGCGCGTAACCGTAATACGGGACAACGGCCGTGATCCGGGCAGCACTCGCTCGCTTGCAAGTGTCAATCAGGATCAGCAGTTCCATCAAATTGTCATTGACAGACGGCCCCGTGGGCTGCACTAAGAAAACGTCTCGTCCGCGGACATTCTGGTCCAGCCTGACCGATGTCTCCCCATCGGGGAAATTCCCCAATTCGACAGCCCCCAGGCCAATTCCCAGGTACGCCGCTATTTCGGCTGCGAGCTTTGGGTTCGCGCGTCCACTCAAAATACAGAGTTCGTCGTGCATGAATTCGCTGCTCGGCCGTCCACCAGCTTGAAGAAACCGACATCAAAACGGGCGGGCATTTTCAGCCAAGCTCATCGCGAACGCAAGCCGCGAAGCTGACTTTGTTGGACGTTCCTTGAGGAATCCGTAACCTATTGCTCAGTCGCCGCTTATACGTGAAAATGGGGGCACCATGGTTCCCGCGGCAAGTTTGATAGCGCCCTCGACTACGGCATGCGGCCCGATTCGGCAATCTGAACCAATCGTTACCGGCCCGTGAATGTGGCAGAACGGCAGGATGATCGTATCAGGTTCAATGACGGCTCTGGGGTCGATGTACGTCAGTTCGGGCAACACGACGGACACACCTGAAGCCATCAGCCGTGCCATCGTCGCTTGCTGAATGGCTCGAGTCACATCTGCCAGTTGGGCACGAGTGTTCACTCCCATCGCTTCGGACACCTGGAAGACTTTCGCGGCGACGACGGGTTTTCCATCTGACTTGAGTACCAATGGACAGTCCGTCAAGTAGTACTCCGCCTGGTTGTTGTCGGGGCGAATTCGATCGAGTGCAGACAGCAGCGACTGCGAATCAAAGGCGTAGCAACCTGTGTTGATCTCGCGAATTCTCTTCTGATCATCCGTCGCATCGCGTTCTTCGACGATCCGCTCGAATTGCCCCGCCGAATCACGCAGGATTCGCCCGAGTCCTTGATTCGCTTCTGTGTCAGTTGTCCCAATCACTGCGGCGGCATGCGAATCCAATTGTGCGTGCAGCAACCCCGCGAGTGAATCACTTTTCAGCAACGGGGTGTCGCCTGCGAGAACCAGGACTGCCCCATGGTGCGACGCCAGTTGGTCGCGGCACATCATCACCGCGTGGCCGGTTCCCTTTTGCTCCGTCTGTAATGCGAATTCGACGTCGGCATGCTTCGACAATTCTTCCTGGACCAATTCAGCGCGATGCCCAACCACTGCGACAATTCGAGATACCCCGGCGGCCCGAGCGGCGTCGAGCACGTATTCGATCATCGGTCGTCCGCATACCTGATGCAGCACTTTGGGCAGGGCAGACTTCATCCGCGTACTTTTGCCTGCCGCCAAAACGATTGCCAAGGCTCCGTTCGCCACCAGGAAATCCTTTCGAAGAAAAATACTCAGCCGATCGATCGGCCAACGCACCTGAAGATGCCCCGGTATCAGCCTGAACTGCAAGACAGAGGTTAACTGGCCAGCCGGCATCGCCCGTCAGAATTTCACACCCGCACGAAGCATCAGCGTGTCGTTGATATTGAAGCCCGGAGTCAACTGCAGGAATTCCACGCTCCTGCCGAGCACATAACCGACTTCGACAAATTTGTCGTAATACTGATGTTCACTTCGAAGCCCAACTGCAAAACGCCAGTCCTGAATTTGAATCTGCTGATGACTCGATACTCCCGACTGGTCGATCTGGTAGGACTCCACATGGTATTCGCCCGTAGCATACAGCCAGTGCGCAGCACCGCCGAAGTTTCCAATGAAGTAATTGATTCGCGACTTGGGAAACAACAACCGGAATTCCCAGACGTCGTTCGGATTCCAGACCACACCTGCATACGGCAGGATGATCTTGTCGACACGGTCCCAGTAGCCGACGCCCATCACCACCATCCATTGAGGCGACGCTCGATAGAACAGCATCGCGTTTCCATCCAAGTTGAGAGATTGACGCGCCAAGTTTGATTGGAAGTCGGAATTGAGCGACGGGTTGAAGTCAATCTGCATGCTCCACAACCCGACAATGGGCGTGGCCAGGGTCAAGTCCCAACCCAGGCGATAGACCGAACTCGGCAAATTCGGTGCATTGGGACCTGTCCAATTGCGATAGCCGAATTGGGGAGTATTGGTGAAAATCCAACCTGGCCCAACGGTTTGCACGTGAGACAATTCGGCATTGAATTCGTTCGTCCCGAACCGCCCCACACCCGGGGCGTTCGTACTCGCCGGCGCGAGAAACGAGTAATCAAACTTCGGAGTGAATCCCATCCGATAAGGTTGCGGCCCATTGACCCCGGACAGAATCGTGCCGCCACCAGGATCCCCAATCACCGGGTCACCGTACAGGAACGGGTCGCGCGACGATCCACCGAACAGCGGCGGCGCCGTGTTGTAGGACGGGGCCATGATTGGCGGTGTTTCGTAAGTGGACGGGCTCTGCCCGCGAATCACCGGACTCGAGTCCAGGTCTTCCGTCTGGAGCACTTCGGGCATCACCATCCGAGGAGCCGGCGGATCGACAAAACCCTGAAACAACACGGACGGATCCGCCACCAATTCACTCGCCGACTGCCCGTAAACGAGTGGACCATGGACAACGACGGCGGTCATGATTGCCAGGAGTAGGATTCGCACGACATTCTCGCCGATGAGATGGGGAGTACCGGCCAAAACTGCCGACCGGATTTGACGACGCGGGATTTCTCAGAAATTGCGTGGAAGGTCAACATCAACTCCAGCCAAATCTGCCGAAGTTTGCGGAACGTTCACTTTCGTGTTTGAAAAAACCACGCATCGAACACCATCGCGCCGGACACGGCATTTAATACGATTCAGATAATCCCTGTTCGCAAACTCGTACTTAATTGACAGTCTTCGAGGCCGCCGATATTTTTCCACGCAGTTAATTAACCTCCCGACAAATAAAATCGTGGCCGATCATCTAAGCACAACTTTTGCCGCTTTGGCGGATCCGACTCGTCGAGCGATTCTGGCGTGACTTTCCACCGGCGAGGCGACAGTGAAAGAACTGTCCCAGCCGTTTGAGATGACGCTTCCCGCGATCTCAAAACACCTTAAGGTATTGGAGAGAACGGGCTTAATCCAACGATGGCGGGCGGCGCAATGGCGTCCCTGTCGGTTGGAACCTAAGCCGTCGCAAGAGCTGTCGGAGTGAGTGGAAACATTGATTACGATATTGATTGTCGTCAAAACGACCGTCATCGCTGACTGCCAAACGGTTCATTCTTTCGGAGGGTTATCGGTATGACGTTACTCATTCAGATTCTGATCGCTCTGGCTGCCATCGTGGTGATCATGATCGGAATCGTGGCCATGAGGCCATCGGACTTCCGCATCAGCAGATCCAAACTTGTTTCGGCTCCGCCATCGGCCGCATTCGCGCTCGTCAATGATCATCACTATTGGGGCGATTGGTCACCGTGGGAGAAACAAGATCCTGATCTGAAAAAAACGTACGAGGGTCCGACTTCGGGCGTCGGAGCGATCTACCGGTGGTCTGGGAACAACAAAGTCGGTGAAGGAAGCAACACGATCACGGAGAGCCGACCGAGCGAAGTCATCCGAATGAAGCTGGAATTCCTGCGTCCGTTCAAGGCGACAAACGCCGTCGAATTCACGTTCCAACCTCAAAATGAACAGACGCTTGTTACTTGGACCATGACCGGCAGATACAATTTCATGGCCAAAGCGATGGGCCTGTTCATGAACATGGGAAAGATGATCGGCGACTCGTTTGATGAGGGCTTAACGAAGCTGAAGTCGCTGGTGGAAAGAACATAGACATCAGCGAAAGAAGTCTGCCAGCATCGCGAGCGAAGTGCTCGCGTTCATGTACGCATCGTGTAAGATCCCTCGCAGCACATGGTGCGGGGCATCAATGTACCAGATCACCACGATCAGGAAGGCGATTGGGCAGGCCTTTTCGACAACGACGTCGCGCATCTTGCACTCCTTTGGGAATGAAGACAACCACGTGAAATGTTGCGGCCCGATGATGGAAATCCAAAGCAGCCATTCGAAGATGTGAAAGTGGAATGGAGCTGCCTGCGAAGTGATCTTGAAACATACATGCGCAAATCCTGAATGCACATCGCAAGGGCGGTATCAACTTGAAAAATTCATGATTCACTGGCAGATTTTCCCGATAATCCGCTTCTAACACCGCTCGCTCCTGGCGCAACTCGAAAAATCAGCCACCGAG
>Ga0206824_10129_pt1 | contig 26019 bp, 28 predicted proteins | sample Alteio_BWOrgCont_82_FD_152874 | JGI IMG/M metagenome (GOLD analysis project Ga0206824, IMG submission 152874) | Enriched cells from forest soil in Barre Woods Harvard Forest LTER site, Petersham, Massachusetts, United States -... | ecosystem: Environmental > Terrestrial > Soil > Temperate forest >...
CATCCGCAACGTTGCGGATTTCCTCGGAATCCAGTCGGCCCGATTTCTTTGGAGTGCTGAAAGACAAAGGATTTGCGGGCGATCCTCAAAACGAATTGGCAATACGGGCAATGACGACTACCCAGTAGTTGCCCAAAAACGGAAGTTGGCGGCGTTCTGCGCCGCGCCAAATGCCCATCGTGCGACCGGTCGCTTCTCTTCGGTTTAAGCCCTAGCAAACTCGGCACTCAAAGGTCAGGGGCAGACCTCGAATCGAAGGGCTTGCTGGGGAAACGCCATGGCGAGAGCTTCGAGGCATTGCTGCGTCACTGTGCCCCGCATTTTCGTTAAACCTTAGGTGTTCCCGTTGTGATGGATGACCTCGTCCTGTTCGTGGAAATAGCGGACGGTTGGAAGAGCTTGCTGAACCAGCTCCCCGGCGATTTCTACCTCATCGGTTCCACGCCTCCGCGCCGAGAGGCAGTTCATTCAGTTCTCTCCGGGCCTCGCGCCAAGTAGGATAGAAGCGATCCAGGAGAGCGTGAAAGCGGTCGCTGTGCGTCGGTTCGAGCAGATGAATCATCTCATGCACGACAACGTATTCGAGCAGGTCCTTGGGCTTCTTCACCAGTTCAGTATTGAGCCGGATGTTTTGTGCGACGTGGTTGCAGCTTCCCCACTTCGTTTTCATTCGCTGCACAAAGTAGGCGGCAACCTTGACCTTCAGCGTTCGCTCCCATTTCCGCACCAGCGGTGGAATGGCCGCGTGCAACAATCTCTTGTGCCAGTCGTGGATGATCTTTGCCCGCATGGCGTTCTCTGTGCCGGGGCGCACCGTGAGCGCGATTCGCTTGTGATCGAGCGCCACAGACGGCTTCGCTTCTCGATAGGCAATCGTCATCAGGTAACGCCGTCCCCAAACGTAATGGCTTTCCCGCTCGACGAATTGCCGGGGCGTCTCCCGAGCCTGCCCACGCAATTTCTCCTGCTGGGCGCGTATCCAGCCAAGCCTGCTGATGGCATACGCGCGCGCCACCTCCAGCCGCGTGGCCATTGGCGTAGTCATCGTCACACGCCCACTCGGAGGATGAACGGACAGGTGGACATTCTTGATCGCCTTTCGCGTCACGTGAATGTCGATTTCGCCCAATGCGATAGTCTCGGTCATCAGTAGTCCGGCTGGTTTTTGATGATTTCAATGAGAGCCGCTGTCGCTTCACGGTCCTTCGCCATGAGCGGGAAAAGCGCATTGCCCAATTGCTTCGCTCGCTGCTCATCAGATTTCCACCCTGCTGGGGCATGGTGCCGAATGGTCTCGTCCAGCTTCAACGCGAACAAGGCCCGCTCCTCTTCGTCCTCGGGACATTGGAACTTGGATGCGGCAAGATGCGGTAGGTTTTTGAATAGCACGCTGGCTTCCGGCTTCCCGTGAAGCACCGCCGGGACATCTCCGCTGGGATGCTTTTTGACCAACCTCCGAGCCAGTTCTTCTGCCTTTTTCAGGAACTGCTCATACGCCGCCGCGTCAGCCCGGCTTTGGGCAATCAAATCATCCAGCAGCTTCGACATCTCGACGTAAAACTGCGGGTCGGTCAGCTGGTCTCGAATGATGGTTTTGCGGATATTGTTGATGATCCCCTCCGCAATCGCATTGTGGGAGAGCCTGCCCTTCGCGTTGAGCTGCTTCGCGATGGCGTCGTTGATGCCCGACTCCACGATTTGCTCCGTCAGCGTCAGGCCGCTCAGGTTCCCGAGCACCGTCGCGTGGTCCGCCTGAATGTAGGTATTGATGAGATGCCGCATGTCGGCCTCGTAAGGCTTGAGGTCGAGTTCCTCGCCCGAGTGCTTCTTGATGGCAGCGCGAATCTCTGCGTGCCATTCCGTTTCCTGCTGGATCGCTTCGCATTGGGCCAAAGTATAACCGGCATCGACCAAGTTCTGCGCCAGCTCGCCATACGCGCGGAGGAACTCGGCAGCGGCCTTGTAGTAGGCGATGCGCAGCGGCTCCGTCGTGTTCAGAGCGTTGGAGTCAGCGGCATCCCCGCAAAAATAGCGCAGGTATTGCTCGATCTCGCGCGGCAGCGGGACCGGCTCGCACAGGTAACTCAATGCTTCCCGTGCGCCGTCGAGCCTCTTCTTTCCCTCTACCAGCCAGTCCTTCACGATCACGTTCGAATCATCGCCGCAGGAAGCCGTGTCCAGTTCGTCGGAGGTATAGACGGCCATCGAGTTTTGCACGTTTTGAAAGAGTTCCTTGTAATCGACAATGTGACCGTAGGGCTTGTCGTCTCCATCGAGCCGGTTTGTGCGACAAATCGCCTGGAAAAGCGTGTGATCCCGCATCTCGTTGTCGAGATAGATGTAGGTGCAGGAGGGGGCGTCGAACCCGGTGAGCAGCTTGCTCACCACGATCAGCAGCTTGCAGTTCGCCGGCTCCTCGATGAACCGCCGCTTCATCTCGGTCTCATATTGCTCAGTCGTTTGATTCCTCGCCAGCACGTCCTGCGTATAGGTGTCGAATTTGTAGCGCGCGTCGCTGCCGGGCGGTTCCTTCGAGATGTCGGTAGCCTGCGGCTGGTAGGACGTGATGACGCCGACATATTTGCCAAAGTCTGTCTGTCGAAAGATGTGGAAGTAATGGCAAGCATCGTAAATCGAAGCGGCAACCAGCATCGCTGTTCCCCGGTTGTCGTTGAGCCGCGGGCGCACCCCGAAGTCGTGAATGATGTCGCCAACGATCCGCTGTTTGCGCTCCTGGGAACTCATCAGCTCTTCCAGCGTGGCCCAGCGCGAACGCAGGACCGCTTTCTGGAAGTTGTTCAGGCCCTTGGTCTTTTCCGCAAACCAGTCATCCACCGCGTCTCGCACCACGAGGCGTTGCGCTATATTTCGCGCTTCATATTTCAAGTCGAGCACCACGCCGTCCGCAACCGCCTCGTGAAATTTGTAGGTGTGGATGAAAGTGCCAAACACTTCGCGCGTCGTTTTTCGATCCCTCCGCAGCAACGGCGTGCCCGTGAAGCCGATAAAAATGGCAGAACTGAGCCACCGCTTCATCTGCTGGTTCATGTCACCGCCCTGCGTGCGATGGCACTCATCTACAAAGACGTAGAAGCATCCATGAATCGGCGGCGGTGGTCCGTTGAGGTCGGCCAAATTAAATTTATGGATCAGCGCGCAGAGCAGCCGGGGAGTCGGTGCTCCGAGCCGCGTCACAAATTCCGCCCGCGAGGTAATCCGGGGAGACGGGGAATCCGGGGCTACCACACCCGCGTTTTTCATCACGCCTTCGATCTGCTTATCCAGTTCATCCCGGTCTGTGATGATGAGGATGCGCGCTTCCGGGTCATGCTCCAAAAGCCACTTCGCCAGCAACACCATCAGAATACTCTTTCCGCTGCCTTGGGTGTGCCAGATGACACCACCCTCATGTTTCCGCAGCCGCTCTTGCGCCGCTTTGATGCCAGCATATTGATGCGGCCTCGGCACCTTCTTCTGGCCCGCGTCGAAAATGATGCAATTCCGGATCAGGTCGAGCAGCCGGGCCTTCTCGCATATTCCTGTCAAAGGCCGATCCAGCAGCGCGCCTGCCACCAGTGGTTCGGCCTCAAGTTCCTGCGCTTTCCATTCGACAAAGAATTGCTCCGGGGTGCCGACCGTCCCGTAGCGTAGGCCTTGGGAATCATTGCCCGCAAAGACAAATTGGACTGTGCTAAAAAAGGCTTTGTTGAAAATCTCCTCCTGGTTCGTGATGAGCTGGCGCACGCCATCCACCACATCCACCGCGCTACGCTTCAACTCGATCACACCGATGGCGATCCCGTTGATATAGAGCACTAGGTCCGGTCGCCGCTCATAGCCGCCTTTCAAGGTCACTTCCTCGGCGAGAGCGAAGTCATTCTTGTCCGGTTGCTCCCAATCAATGAGGTGCACGGTCTCGTGCGCCCTTCCCATCGCGGTTTGCACCGGCACGCCATAACGGAGCAGTTGGTAGGTGCGGAGATTCGCCTGGTAAAGCGTGATGCCCGTGGAATCTGCCGCGGTCTCCAGTTTTTGTAGCGCCGCGGAAATTTGTGCATCGGTGTAGCCGCGCCGCGTGAGGTTGTCTCGCAGCAACGCCGTCTCGATCCCGCGATTATTTTCTCGACCGCTCCAATCACCCAAATACCGGTATCCCAATGAAGGCGAGAGCACCCTATTCGTGAAAAGCGCGGCCACACGGTTCTGCGTCTGGCGTTCGGATACGATGTTCATTGGGGCTTCCGGCTTGGCAGGAATAGGCTGTTTCTCCTGGATGGTTATAGCTGGAGTAACCGTCCTTTGCACAGTTTTCCGAGGATTTCCGCCCCCGCCCAATCGGACAAGGATTCCGTCTGCAAATAATGTCGTGCCCAGATTCTCTTGCGAAGGGGTTCCAGCCCATTCGCGGCCAAGCGCAATGACCCGGCTAAAGGCCGCGCTACGCAGAGCGGTAAAGACCTCCGCATGCAGCCCGATAAATACACCGGAGATCGGCAATCGGAGGATCGGGCCGAATGTGGATGCCTCCCATGCATCTTGATTTTCGAGGAGCGCATTGAAAAGAGGTCCGTAATAGACCGAGAGAAATTCGGCCTCCGAAACTTCGATCTCTTCTCGCTCTTCAGGAGTCGGAGCCGGGTCCACCCAGAGCATTTCCCACTCACCATCAGAATTGAGATAGGCTGCGGATACGATGGCATGGTTTGGAGCGACGCCATTGATCGAATGAATTTTCTCCGCCTGCTTCTTCCATTTCTTCAAGTTGGCGGGGCCAGGTTTCGACGTGCGCCCTTTGCTCTCGAATACATACCAGTTCTTTCTTCCGTCTTGCCCGATGAAGTCCGGTCGCTGCTTTGACCCCTTTTTGAACTTCACGCTCAAGGCTGACGGGAGGGTTTCAACGTCTACCAGCCATGGCACTTTGAGCTTTTCGAGTGCGGCATGCGCGCAAAGGGCATTTCCAATGTCAAAGCTCTTATCGCCCTTTTTCGTCGAACCCAAATCCATGAAGTGGCCTGTGGGCCGGAGTCTGGGGCCAGAAGTATCCAAGGAGCTTTTTACGAGAGCGGCAAGTCCGTCGAGGTGTGCTCGCGCATCAGGAGCTGTTGACCGGCTCCTTGGGTTGTTTCCGGCGGCGATGGCACCGCGGATCAGTGCCTTCTCGGAAAAGCCAACTTCCGAAACGCCGTCCAGATTTTCCGGAAAATCATCTAGCGTTAGGCGAATCCTTTTCGCGCTTGGCATGTCGTCTCTTTAAAAAGGTCGCTGATTCGTTTTGTTGCTCAACCTTTCAGTCATACGTGGGATGCACTGCACGGCGGCGACGGCTGTTTGTTCGGAAGGCGGTGTCAGACATTGGCCTCATTTGCTATCACCGTCGGCACCTCGTAGATTCCCAATGCAAGTTTGGTCTGAGGGGTAAGCTTGGAGATGTTATCGGTGATCCAATCGGCTAGTTCCGGTCCCGCTATTATCGTAACGCCCGCGTTTTCAGCCGTCTTGCGCAATTCTCCGGACACGGATGCTGAAGTTACAAAGACGTGAGCGTGGTCGTCGTATTCGTCCCCGTGTGCGCGCCGAATCTCCTCTAATTGATGAATGCCATGGTCATCGGAGAATCCCTGATGATGCTTCACTTGCACCAGCAGTTTCACCGATGCGCACCTGTCCGCCCGCGAAGCTTGAACATCCGCATCCGCGTAGCTTCCAAACTGACGCTTCGACAGCACCCGCGCCTTATAGCCTTCCGCCTCCAGGAGTTCGCGGACAAGCTCCTCCAATCCCACACCGCCGGTCCGCAGGTTGGTCTGGCCGGACTGAATGTTCGCCAGCAGATTCTCTTTGAAATTTTCCTGCTGCTTGCTCATCTGAGCGAGCACCTGATTTTGCCAGGTGTAGTCTGCGCCGCTCGCGAGGCCGTCCAACGCCATTTGGATCTCATCGGCAAACTCTTCGAGGTCATTTACTGTCATGCCCTGCACCCGCAGGCTGCGCTGAAAGGCTTCCGAGAAAGATGTGCGCGGGACTGTGATAACGCGCCCTTCAGCATCCCTCGGGAAAGTTACGCGGCGCTGATTGGCTCGGTCCACCGCTACTGCGGTTGCGTCAAACAGCAAACCAACGGTCGCGGTGCCGATGGCAACCGCATAGGGCAACGGGGCCACTACGATGTCCCCGGCACGGATGGCATAAAACCGGCGAATTTGGTTTCCCCAGCGGCGCACACTTCCCCAGTCGTCAATGATCGCTTGGATGGCTTCTTCCGCATCCGCAAACTGGTCGAAACGAAACTCCGACCATCCGACGCCGATAATTCCTCCCTCTACGAGGTCAGGGGTGGTGCGGACGAGGTAATAGCTGGGATCAGAAAGGACTTCGGTCATACGAGCCGAGTTTTTCCGGCCAGAAGCTCCTGCGTCATGGCGAGTTTGAGCGCGCGGGTCTTCTCCCGGCGCTGCTCCAACGCCGCCAGTTCCGCGTCCATCTCCGTCAGCACCTCGGCGATGGCGGTTTGTTCGGGGACGCTCGGCACGGGCATCTTCAACTTGGCAATGTTGGTTTTGCTGATGCCGGAAACCTTTGTGCCGACCGAGTAGAAAAGGAACTGCTGCCGGATGGCGGGCGTCTGGAAGCAGTAATGCCGGTAGGCCTGCGCAAGCTCGTCGGTCTTGGGCTTGGCTACTATGGTGTGCAGTCCGGAAATGAACGGAATGTTCTCCTTATTCACAACGACGACATACTTGCTCGTCCCTGCGTCGTCCTCGGAAGCATCCACGAAAACTATGTCCCCATCTTTGAGGAGGGAACTGGCGGAAACTCGTTTGAGCGGAACGTTGAGCTTCGGAATGTCCTGATACTCCGCTCTCACATCTACGAACGTCTTCGATGACGTATGGATGTCGCCATAGTGGAGGTAGCAATCACCTTCTGTGGAAAGCTGGTCGCGTGAGGCCGAATAGCCCCCGCTGAAATTGAACAAGTCGGCGAATGTCTTGACGGGCCACTCGCCGTGGAAGCCGGGGAGGCAGGTTTGGCCGGTGAGGAGTTGCTGCATGGCGGCCTGTTTGAGGTCGCGCTTCTTGGCGATGAGCCGGTCCAGACCGCCCAGCAGCTCATCGACATCGCTCAACGCCTCCGCGATGGCGCGCTGTTCCTCTTCCGCTTTGGGCCAAGCAAGGCGCAGCCGCTCAAAGCGTGAACCGCCAAGGTGAGCGATGGATGTGGTCTGCAATGCAATCCGCGCGAAGACGCCGGTCTGTTGGCAGCGACGAAACAAATAGGACGCAAAAACAGAAGATACGCCGTTACGCGCCCTGAACCGCAGAAGCTGATTCTGCATCGCGCAGGGTTCGGAATATTCGTCGGAATAGAGCGAACACCGTCCGACTAGGTCCAAGCTTTGACCTTCGTTCAACAGGACATCGCCACGACGAACTTGAAATTGCGCAAACTGTTCGTCAGTCATCGGCATGGTGAGCACGTCATCGGTTTCGATTCGTCCGTCGAAAACGTTCTTTGTGCGCAAATAGGGTCGTTGCTCACCCAGTGCGTGGACGGCCAGTGCCTTACCAGTGACGACCTCGCCCATCTGCCGAACGGCGAATACATCCCACTCCTCCGGGATGACGCCCACCTCGGTCTGCTTGTAGCCGGGCTTCACTTCCATACCGCTCCCATCTTCTTAAGATGTTCGTCCACTCGGGAAGCGAGCGCGGCCACTTCGGCGGTAAGTTGCGGCAGCGGCACGGCGTAGCGGTGGGCCAGTTGGCGGATGCGCCCGGTGAGGGTTTGCGAGACGCGGTCGAGTTCGCGCTGCACGGCGGCGGCCAGCGTGCCCAACCATTTGTCTTCCACCACGAGCATCTTGATTTCGTCTTCGGTAAGCTTCGGGTAGCGGGCCGCGACCTTGGCGGTGAGCGCCTCCTGCGCCTCTTTGACCTGTGATTCTAGGTCCGATTCGCGGCTGTTGAGGTTCAACCATTCCATGAGCGCAGAAAACTCTGTTGGTTCGTTAGCACCAAACGGTTGCGGCTCTTCCGCCACCTTAAGCGTCGGGCGGTTGATGCTCGTGGATTCTTCCTCGTCAAGGGCCTTGAGCCGGGCGGTGACGCTGGCCTTTGTAAGCTTACCCTTGTCGTTGGCAGCGTCGCCCAGCAGACCTTCCTCGCCGCCGTGTTCCTCGGCCATTTCCTCCATCTGCTGCTGGAGCGTAGCCACGTCGGCCTCCAGCTTTTCGATGGCGGCCTGCTCCTCCCCAAACCAACGCCGGATGATGAGCGCGGGCGGGATGAGTTGGGCTTGGTATTTCTTTTTGCCAAGGGTGAAATCGGGCCGGGCCTTGGTCTTCTTGGTCTTGTCCTCCGCGATGAGCCGGGGCTGGGCGGCGTCGTGCCAGCCATCGGCGGCGATGAGATAGCAATCGTCCTGCATGGTGGCAGCCCAGTAATCCATGAGGTGCTGATACACGTCGTAGGCATCAATCAAGGGTGCCGCCTGCATAGCGGCGAGCAAAGTCTCCGATAGCTGGTGGATCAGTTCCTTCGGATGGTGATCTTTGCCAAATTCCTTCAAGCGTGGAGTGAGAGCCGTGCGCCATTTGCTGAAGAGCTTCGTGACCTTCCGCTGAAAGTCGGCGAACTCCACGTGCCCAAAGATGGTCGGCTTGATCTCGACTAACTCCACCTTGAGCCGGAGATAGCCGGGCCGACCCGCAGACTCGAATAGGGCCGCGCGCACGCCGGGGTATTGCTGCCAGTCTGCGGCGAAGGCATCAATGTCTCGCTGAGGAATCCCGCCGCGAAGATGGGCGTCAATGTCTTGCAGGTCCTCCGGCTCGGAACTGTCGATGTAGCGGGGAATGTTGAGATTGAAGTCGTTCTTTGCATCCGCGATCTCCGCGAAGAGGACCATCCGGGAATACCGGGGGATTTCGGCCTGGCGATTGAACGTGTCCACGATGCGGTGGATGTCCTGCTCGCGGAGACGATTCTTGTTCCCATCCTTGATGAAGCTTTTCGAGGCATCGATTACGAACACGCCCTTCCGTGCGGTGGCGTTCTCCTTGTCGAGCACGAGGATGCAGGCCGGGATGCCCGTGCCATAGAAGAGATTCGCGGGCAGGCCGATGATGCCCTTGAGATAGCCGGAGCGGACGAGCTTTTCGCGGATCACAGCCTCCGCATTGCCCCGAAACAGGACTCCATGTGGCAAAATGCACGCCGCTTTTCCTGTGCTCTTCATCGAACGGATGATGTGGAGCAGGTAGGCGTAATCGCCCTGCTTGGCGGGCGGCGCTCCCCATTGGAAACGCTGGAACGGATCGTTGGTGGGATTGAGCCCGGTGCTCCACGCCTTGTCCGAGAACGGCGGGTTGGCCACCACGTAGTCGTAGGTGCGGAGTTGCTCGCCGTCCTTGAACTTCGGGTTGGCCAGCGTATTGGCCGTCACGATGTTCGCCGTCGGAAAATCGTGCAGGATCATGTTCATCCGTGCGAGACCGGCGGTGGTCACGTCCTTCTCCTGGCCTTCGAGCGTGATGTGCTTGCCAGCCTCCGCGGCCAACTTGAGCAAGAGCGAGCCGGAGCCGCAGGTAGGATCGTATGCGGTGGTCGCAGCCACGGTATTCTCCGGACTGATTCCGATGACCTTGGCAATGACGCGGCTGACCTCCGCGGGCGTATAGAACTGTCCCTTGCTCTTGCCGCTCTCCGTGGCGAAATGCCGCATGAGATATTCGTAGGCGTCGCCAAGAATGTCGTCGTGCTCCGCGCGGTTGTTTGAAAAATCGAGTTCCGGCTTTTGGAAGATGCCGATGAGGTTGCCGAGGCGCTGCACCATCTCGTCGCCCTGGCCCAGCTTGTTGGGGTCATTGAAATCGGGGAAGTCGGAGCGGGCGAGCCGGGCGTTCGCGTCGATGAGGGCCTGAATGATCTGCGTATTGACCTTGTCGCCAATGTCGCTCTTTCCCTTCAGCGCCACCATGTCCTTGAAGCTGGCTCCCGGCGGGATCACAACCGCGGGCGCGAAGTCGTCGGAATCGGCATACTTGTCCGAGACGTATTTGATGAAGAGCATGAACAGGACGTAATCCTTGTAGAGGGACGCATCCATGCCCCCGCGCAATTCGTCGCAGGAGGCCCAGAGGGAGGAGTAGAGGTCGGATTTTTTGATCGGCATGAGCCTGTGAAGAGCAGAGAGGGAACTGTCGCGTTCGGAGCGGCGCGTTCACGCTCTATCACGCGAGCTGGCGGCATGGCGATGCCGAATCTCATACCCCGGTCTTCAGTGGTGAATTTGCGCTGCCCTATCCTGTCGATCTGCCCCAAGGCACCGGTTTCGTTTCCAGAACAATTTCAAAATCAATGCCCTTCGCACGCTCTGCCGTGCGGAGGGCTTTCGCCGTTTCGGGTGCGTGAAAACGCCCCGAAACGAACAGCGCCCACGCGAGCACAATTCCGTGTCTCGGCTGGGGCTGGCAAGACGAAAGGAAAAAGCAAAATGAGTCCACAAGCAGGACAAATCCTAGTTGAACAAATCGCGCCTCGCATTCGGTCCGCCGTGCCCGGCTGCGCGAAGCCTGTCGGAGCAGAAGATCATGAAGAACTCGTGCAAGATTGCATCGCCGTGGCGGCGCAAATGTTGCATCGGGTCGAAGAGGTCGGCAAGACGGTCACACCGGGCAACATCGCCTACTACGCAATCCTGCACATCAAGTCAGGGCGGCGCAGCTACGGTGCAGGCCGGGCCGACGCGATGGCACCCGGAACGCAGCTCGATGCCAAGAGTTGCGTTCTTTCGATGGAAGAGGAGGTCGGATACGACCCCGAACTCGACGAAGCCATCACTCTCGGCCAGCTCCTTACGGCTGACCATGAAGATCCGTCTACGATCGCAGCCCGAAACTCGGATTGGGATGCCTTTATCGCCAATCACGACAATCGCTATGTGCGTGTTCTGAGGGGCATGATTGAGGGGAGAACCGCGAAGGAAACAGCCGCCGAGAATGGCAGTGGCTACTCACGCATTTACCAGCTCCAGAATCAAATGGCTGAAGAAGTGCGAGAGTTCATGGGTGATGAGGTAATCGCCCAAGCAACACGCCCGCCGTCATGGAAGGGCACCGTGATGGCCGAAAAGGAGCGCGCCCTGTGTCGCGCCGATCGGCGGAAGCAATAATCGGCACAACCAAATCGAATCCGAAGACGGCCAGCTCCTTTTTGATAGGAGCTGGCCGCTTCGCAAATAACGAAAGGTGACCAATGAAAAGAACAAAGGAAATCATCATCGAGATAATCCTGCGCACGCTCAGAGTGGTCGCTGAGGTGCTTTGGGAGAACAAGGGCACTAACCGAAAATCCCGGCGTAAGTAGAAGCGGGAGCCGCGAAAAAGGTAAGGGGAAGGCTCGGTCGTTGTGACTGGGCCTTCCCCGAGCGGATGCATTTCCGCCAAAAAGATTCTGGTATAGATACGTATAGCAAAGCGCGGCTAAGCTGTTTGCGTCCTAGATGAGGCTCCCTTTCATCGAAGAATCGCGGTTGGATGAAGTGGTCTGTTTGGCATCTAGAATTGCGGTGTATTCCTGCCGGGCTGCCGCGATGATCGATTCCGATTCCTCCTGAAGCACCTCGAAGGCGATGAGGGGTTGAGAGGTGTTACAAGCTTGCGCTTTTTGCGGAAGACGACGAAGACGGTTCAGGATCACATCCAGTCCTTTTCTCATTAACTCTGTGGCTTCATTCCATGGCACGAGGACGTTTCGTCTTTCCAGTTCCTCCCGGTATGCTTCTTCCGCCTTCATTCGTGCCTCTACCGCTTTATTATGAACACCCAGAAGGGTTGTCATATTCCAAGCGTCACGGCTGGCAATTGCATCCTGAACCATTTCGAATGCTTGCTCTTGAACAAGGATTGTAGATTGAAGCGCATCCCAGAGGGTATCCCCTGTCCGTGGAACTGCTACGGCATCCACTTTCTTCTTCGCGATAATCCGCAACATTGCGGATGAATTGTTCGTCGGTCGGCGTCGAATACCTCGCTTCTTACGCCATTCCTTGGCCGCCTTGATGCTGTTTGTCGGCATCCCTTCCTTGACCAACTGACCCACACGCTCACGACTCACGCCAAAACTGCGGGCGATGGCGGCTTGTGTAGGCGCTTTGAGCATAGGACGTTCGGTATAGGACGTGATGTATCCAATGCTCCGATGTCAAGAGTAGGCAAGCCTATCCTGTGGAAATTCTGCGCGGGCATTTAACCTACGGCTTCGCCTCATACCTACCCAACGGGGTTGCTTCAATTAGACTCCTGATCGACGACCAGCAAAAAGAGAGCCTATGGGCGCGGTCGTCGCAATCCAGAACGACATCGGCAGCCATTTGCCAGTCTGCTACAGTGAACTACGCCGTCGCCAATTCAGCGAGCACGCTGTTCGAGTGGATTTCCTCTCTTCTGCCACATCCAACTTGCCGACGGAGGTGAACCTTGGGGTTGCGCCTCCTGAGTCGGTGTAGTCGCCTGTGCGGCTTCAACGCCTGTTGAAGACGCAGCCCGAGCAGCCAGCGTCAATGGCCAATCGGCGAGAGCCAGTGATTCGGGATCGTCCTTTTTCGCCTGCTCATACAACTCCAGAAACGCTTTATTCATCGGTGAACCCTCTTTGCCAAGAGCCGGAAAGCGGCGTAGCGCTTCAGTGGTCGCGGCCTTCGCCTGGTGCGGTGTTACTGCTTTCGTTTGACCTGGTGTGATTGGTTGGGACGTATCACGCGGAGAGCTTGTTTCTTCAAACGGATTCGGTTCGGCGAACGTGAGTGTGAATATACCTGTTGTGAGTCCCACAAGGGCGACCAAGCAAATCCGGCTCCGAGACCGGCCGCGCTCCCGCGCCTTTGTTAGCAAAAGCAGTGCAATAACTGCCGTCCCGATTGAGGCTGTTGCCAGAGCAGCGACTATGGAATTATCGTCCCCTACAAACTGAAGTAACAGCCAATATGTTCCGACATAGATGGAAACAATTAGCCCACAAATGATCAGGATAAAGTAGAACGCCAGTCGCAAAATTCCCGCCACCGCCACACATAGCGAAGCCCAAATAATGTAAACTATCAGGCCGACAACAAATAGCACGATGAGCCCGATGAGCCCGATGATGATCATACCTGTCGCGATCCTTTTTGAAGAAGCGCTGCCGGAAGTAGCGGTCCATCGGCGCGAGGTTCCGCAAGGCTAACGGCACTGACGAAAACCGCCACGACCATTCCATAGAGGCGTTCAACGAGAGTCCAAATCCAACCAAAGAAGAAGGCCGCCCAAGACCATCCGTTTTTGACGGCCTCCATTTGACCAGTTGGGTGTTCAAAGATGCTGAATGTTTTCATCTGAGAATTGAGCCGTTGAGGAGGCGGGCATCGGGACACGATGTATGCTCATAGTAATTTCAATTCCCACCCAGGCCGACGCGCCCCATCGATGAGTGAGGCTGACCATCACCGCCGCCATAATTCCGCCCGTAAGCTGGCGGCGGAGTAGCGGGGTCAAGGGCCGTTCCCCTGCCATGATTCCACATCCACGTCCCGGAGGGAGTGGCCCGCGCAATCGGGTTGGGAGCCGGGGTAACGTAGACCATTACCTTTTCCGGGGTCGGCATGGCGGGTGTCGGTTTCGAAGCGTTGCCCCTCTGATAGCCAAGCTGATACGCGGCCACGGCGACAACGAGCAGCAAAATGGCGTATTTCATTTTACGAGTGCCAGTGCAGGAATCCCTGTGACGCTCCCACACCGATATTCCAATGTCGAATTATTTTGTATTGAAATAATTGTGACGCTCGGCCCGCGTAAACCGAGCGCGGGTGAAAACCACTCGCGAATCCAAATTCAAGAATATCGTAGGCCCGCGCGTCCAAATGGCGCGGCTCGCAATGAAGCCGAAGGTTTCGCAAAACGATTTGGCCGGAAGGCTGGCGCGGTATGATGTGCAAGTGAATCAGGCCATCGTGAGCAAGATCGAGTCTCGCACGAGAATTTGTATGGACTACGAGGTTCAGGCGCTCGCCAAAGCTCTTAAGACGACTGTCGCTTGGCTATATGGTGAGACTGAGAAGAAGTGAAGTTCCGGGAGATGGGCGGCGTGCGTCTCGCCATTGCATCGGTGACGACGCAATGCGCACTCGGATGCTCTTGGGAATATTGCTCCTGGCTGCCAGTAGTAGCGATGGCATCGTGGGCGGCTACTGATTTCATCCGCAAACTTGCGGATCAGCTTGCGCGAGGCAGTATTGCACTTTTAGGCATCCCGTGGCGAGCTGCTTGGGCTGATTCCCGCTCGTTGAGCCGTCGGGATTGTAGCGGATGCCCCCTACTTTCGCGCACACGCCTGAAATGCCGTAGACCGCCCGTCCAAGCGCTTCGCAAACCCAAATACGGCTCTTCTCTTGAGATAAAAGGGCATCCACATGTGGTATGACCAAAATCCCTTGTCTCTGGAGTTCAATTAGTGCCCTTTCGATCGCGCGCGCGGTCAGACTCTGCAATTGCTTCGCTATCGTCCGGTGATCCGAACGCTTTAAGTCTTCGATTATCCTCCAAGTGAGTGGGAACATTCGCCTTAACTTTTGGTAAAGCCCATTTCGCTCACATCTTTGATTGGGCCAATTGAGAATCACTAGCAGTAATTCCTTCTTCTCCGCTCGTTCCGCCTCGTTCTCCGGATCGCGGCACAGCTTTCTATAGAAATCACCGGAGCCGAGAAAATCTCGCAATTGCGCACGCTCCAACTCATAATCCGCAATCACTTGAGCCGAAGCACCTTTGTTTTTGAGATATTGCATGCGTCCGGTAATCAGGGCGGGAAGAATGCAATAATGCGCGTGCGAGATGTCTGAAAAAGCCGCCTTTTCGCCATCGATGAGAAGCTGATCTTTCAGCTCGGTCGGAAGGCTGCCGATGCTTGTGGTAATCTGCCCCCTTTCGTTCACGTTGGCGAAGTGATGCAGCGCACCATCAAGAATTTGTGTTAGAGACTGTATGGCACTTGACTTTCTGCCATCCCGTTGAAGAACGGCGATAATCTTTCGTGCCTCCTGCGATAAGCTCAAGCGCTTCAGGTCGTCCAGTAACCGAGCGCGAAAGGGATATCTCCGGTTTAAGCGTCTCTCCTTTCTGCCATCGGCCTGCTCACATTTCTCTCGAAGTTTCTTAGGGAGGAGAATTGTGAGGTTCTGAACTTTGGTGTCGTAATCGGCATGGATACGGAAAACTCCGGGGCTTTTGATATGTGGGCCGAACACCGAAGGTCGGACCGAGTCAAGAATTCCAATCTCAACCAAGAGAAGAAGTGGCTCTTGAATCGTGTTCTCGCGTTTTGGCCTGGCTATCTTGGAGATGTAGCTTCGCGCGAGATCGCCAGGTATGGAAGCACCAGCCTTCTTCATTTTGCGAGCCACGTAATCGATGATCAATAGTAACCCGCGCATCCGGACGGATGTGGCCCACTCGATTTGATCATGCATTCGTAACAAGGCTTCCAAGCCAGAAAGATCAACAACACCAAGAACTTCCCTGGGAGAGTAATTAGTGGGTGCTTTTTGTTTGTGTCTTGTAGGTGCTTTTTCTCTTCGTCTTGTAGGTGCTTTTTTCTTGGCTTCCGACCTGTGGGTGCATTTTAGCTCCCGTCTTGGAGACAGGAGAAGCTTGCCTTCGTCGGAGAAAGGGATTATCTGGCCCATCGAATAGTTTCCAAAAAGCCGTTCCCAAACTTGGCAGCGCGGGAGCGGCTTTTTGTTAAATGTCTTGATGTTTGTGGGTTATTGGCCCGCCCATTGCCGATCTAACGAACGGCAAGGGCAAATGGATATGCCCTGCATTTGCGCTATAAGCCTCGCCAGCGTGTTTTTATGCGTTGGTCGAGTATGACAGCGGTCGCGCCGTTTGCGGGCAGTTTCATGGCGGTCAGGCATATCGCAACGACTTAGCGTTTTTCACCATCCATTTGCGATCGAAGGAAGGACCGGACGCTATCAACAGCGAAAAGCCTTTTCCCGCGCATCTGGTTGCGTCGTCTGAGGCTTACACCGCGAATCGAACCGTCAGCAAGCAGAGTGTAAAGGAGAGACCTTTTAAGGCCGAAGCGTGCCTCGATTCCACGCGCATCAAGGAATTCAGCGTCTGTGGCCGGTGACGCTTGAACCGGGGCGGTCGTGTGAGCGCTACCGCCTGTTGCTTTGTCAGGGATGTCATTGAACATACATGAGCACGCGGCTGTCAACTCGTCGATGCACATTGCACATTCATCGAAGAAGACGCTTAGCGTTGAGCAGATCGCTCAACGGACGGGGTTGAAGCGCCGCCAGATAGCGAATCTTGCACGAGCCGGTAAGATTCCCGGAGCGGTTCGTCGCGATGGATTCCACTTTGAGTATCGAGTGTGCCCAGAACTAATTGAATGGATCGAATGGAAGACGGCCAAAGTTGCTGAGCAAAGACATCCAAAGTCGCCGCGTGCGCCTCGCGAGGGTGGTGGCGTCCTCAACATCCAGGGCATCCGGGTGGAATTCGATATTTGGCTGCGACGTGTGGGTGGGGTCCAAGGTATCCTCAAGAAGCTTACGCAAGAGGAACGAGGGAGTATCCTGCGCGAGATAAAGCCAATAGCTTGGCTCTATTTCGAATTGACGCAGCGTCTTGGCCCGAAACCTCGTTAACCTTTCGCTGTGCGCTGAATTGCAGGAATCGTCTGGATAGCAGCGCGAAGCGGTTCAAGTTCATGGTGAGTGTAGCCCGTGTTCACTACTGCCGTTGCATGCCCCGTCAGCTTCATGCGAACCTCTTGGGAAACGCCCGCGTTTGCCATCACGGAATTAAAGCTGTGTCGCAAGCTGTGGAATGTGAGCGAACGAACGGTGCGGCCCTTTTCGCCTTTGCGTGCAACCTGTAGAATCTCACCGGCGACTTTTGCCCGTGCCATGATTCGCGCAAAGGTCATTGAAAGGCCGCTTCGTCCGCCTGTTCCCCGCCCAGCGAGTTTTGGGAAAACAAATGCCCTCTCGTTATCAGGGGCCGGTTGGCTGAGAAAATACGTCTCTAGTTCTGCGTGCATGGGAACCGTAACGAGCTTGCCAGTCTTCTTTGCTCGAAAAGTGATCGTTCGCGCCGGTAGATCGATACCGCCCCACGCGATATTTGCTACATCGTGCAGCCGGGCTCCGGTGAAGTAGGCGAAAAGAATTGCGCCGTGCCAATCTTCACCCGCCTCGAAAATCTGCCTTCCATGTTCCCGCGCAACCGCCGCCTTCAACAGCGCCTCGACCTGCTCGGTTGTGAAGGCATCACGCGTGCTTTCGCTGTCGCTTTTGGTTGCTGCCGTGGCAGGCAGCTCGACTGCCTCAACTGGATTGACTGTGATGAGTCCTTGCCTGCGAGCGGCATTGAACGGAATTGAGAGCTTGCGCACGGAAAAACGCACAGTATTCGCGCTCTTGCCGCTTTTGATTTGGGCATCGCGAAAGCTGGCGATGTCTTTGGGGCCGACTGCGGCAATATTCAGCTTTGCCCGCGTGCCCAGGTGCTTGATGAACGATTCCACCATGTGCGCATATTTTGCGTATGTGCCTTCGGCCTTTGCGATCTTCTTGCCGTTCAGCCAGTGCTGAAGCCAACCCTCAACCGTGAAAAAGGCGACCTCTTCTCCGATGGTCCGCTCTAAAACCTCACCGATCAACTCCCTTGCGCGAGTTTCTGTTAGCGTTCCTCGCGCGGCCATTCCTTCTGCACGCTCAAGCGCCAAGCAGAACTCCATTGCCTTGGAATGGTCTGCCTGTTTGGTGCTCTTTTTCAGGCGGCGACCATCGGCTGCTCGGTAGCAGCATATCCAATACGGACTTCGATCGAGACAGTCTTTGGTGAGCGTTGCCATGACTCAGAACATAGTCAGAACATCCACCTAAGTCAAAGCTGTTCTGAGTAGTCCTTATTACACTGTATAATTGTTCCATTCCAAGTGCGGAATGGCCATGCGGGTTCGATTCCCGCTACCCGCTCCACTTCAAGAAAGGATGAAGGCGGAGGGATGAAGGATGAAGAACTCCGTGGGCGCCGCCCAAGGGCATTGGACCACGGTGCAGGCGTAGCGAATTCCTTTGCTTTTCAGGCAAGCGGGCGGAGGGTTTCGCGAAAAGGAGCACCGATGTGGAAGCTCGTTGACGCTGTGGATACGCCGGAAGAAACCGCCTTCGTGGTCACCAAACGCTGGCGCTGGCTCGTCGTGCCGCGTGGGGTCACCCGCATCATCGTGAAGGTAAACGGGAAGCGCCAAGCGCTGAAAACTGCCATCTTTTGGAGAAGCAGGGAGCGCGGCTTTCTCACGGCGGCTCATCGCGGGGTGTGCCAGGCAATCGAGAGTAATGGTCTGGAGGCGATTCACTACGCCGCGGCGATCAGTCGCGTGAACTCGTCGGTGTCCGAGACCCAGCTCTGCGAGATTCTCGGCGGGGATTTGCTGCAAGCCGTGCGCCGGGTTCATTGACGAGGGGGCGTCCCAAGTGGGAGCAGTATGGACACGTTTTTGGCGCTGGTGCCGTTTGGCTCTGGAAATTATAAGCGACCAGCATCGCGGCTACTCTCGACGCTGGCGGCACTTTTCCTTTTTTACTGCCAATTCAATGCGTCTGCATCTGTTCCCTCAATACCTTCATCGCGGCTTCCAGCGTGCAGGGTTTGCCGTCCCGATCATTTAAAAACACGGTTGCTCCGCACTTGTTGCAAGACCAACCCGGAAGTCCAATCGGCGCTCGCTCATGTTTTTTGTTTGCGCTGTAGCTGGTTAGGGGTAATTCGCACGTCGGACAGTGAGGCTGTAATTTGGAGTCCCAATAAATCCCCAGATCGAGGCGCATCTTTTCAGGCTTCCGTAGCTTCCAGATTGCGATCACGGCTAGGGCGTTTCCTAATCCTGACAGCCCAAGCAGCGTCAGTAATAATTGGGGTTTTAGGCTTCCGGCGATTACGGGCCACGCCGCCGTCACAACGGGCGCTACCGCTAGCCCTGTCAGTGCCACTATGGCTGCTACTGTCAAGTCTGCTGCCTTTGAGCGCAGTGCTTCTTCTACTTTCGATATGAAGGCCATAGGAGTTTTACTTGGCGTGCTATTGCTGGCCACTTGCGCGGCCTCCTTATTCCAAGAGATTGTTGCTGCTCACGTAGTTTGCCCCAGAGGGCTCTATGAATACGGTTTCACCTCCGCCATATGTGGGATTGTCGAATTCGGAGACCGCTCCAATAAACCCATGGCAAAAAAGGGTTGCCAGACATGCCTTAAATTGCGCCCAAGTCTTGACCTTGAGACCGCGCTGGAACGTATCGAAAATGTATTTGTCACCGGCTCCTTCCGAAAGACTGGAAAGGAGAAGGAGAATCTGCTCCTCGGAGTGCGACAATTTTACGGGCTTTTCTTGCGCCTGTCGCGACGTGATCACGTAGTCATTTCCGGAAACAGAGCGGGTCCAGGTCTTGTTTCCCTGTCTGAAATTGTTCCCCTGTTTTATCTGCTTCGCCAAATCCAGCTTATGGAGATGGGAATCAGTCTCGTCGGGCAAGATTTGGAGCCGATTCGAGATTTCATATGCAGCCCATCCTTGGCGGCTCGGGGCTGGGAGAGCTTGCAGAATCCGAAGCTGATCCTTTGGCAATTCGGGGTCTTTGCTCTCGCGCTTTGCCTGCTCTGCGTGAAGCGCATCAAGCTCTTTTTGTATCGTTGCTATCTGCTCACGCAAAACCTTTTGCTGCGCGGCATGATTCGAGCGGAGGGACGCAAGTTCCGATGCATGATTTTTGCGGAGAAGATCAAGTTCCGATTTCAGCGATACATTCTCATGCGCAAGATGATGGACGCCGAGATTCTCCTCCATCGTCTTCGCCGCGCCAAGGCACTCTCCGATCATAACCGTGAGTGAGTCCCGAAGATCGTTTTGAGGATATTTTTGAACCTCGCCCAAAATGGCTTCAATCTGTTCTGTAAAAGTCACGGCTTGCGAATGCCAACAAAGCCTGAAATAGTCATGCATGGCAAATCGAAAACAGCCCGCGTCGGACTTCAATAGGGGCATTGCCACTCTCGTTCGCAAGGCCACGGGAACGAAAAAGGTAAAGGGCGAGGATTTGATCTCCGATCCGAAGTTGAAAAAGGCGTTCATCGCGGCGAAGAAACGCGCAGCGAAAAAGGGCTAACGCTCAATCCATTCGCCCAAGAGGCGATCCAAAAGGCCGGAGAAATTGCTCTCTTTCGTTCTGGCCTTGTCCACGTTCGCAGCGGTCAGCATCACGTTGTATCGCGCCTTGCCTTGAGATGGTCGGCCAGCACCCTCGCGCTTGCCTCCGTGGGATTTCTTTTTCTTCATGTTCTTGAAAATATACACATTTTTCTGTTGCACAACATGAAATAGTGTGGAATTATTCATCCATGCCAAACAACCGACTCTCTAAAGAAAAGCAGGTTTACGTTCTCGCGGCCTTGTCCGAGGGAATGCCGATCAACGCGGTTTGCCGGACGTTTCGCACGGGCAAGCACGCTGTGCTTCGTTTGATCGAAGAAACCGGGGAGGCTCTTGGCGACTACATGCACAAGCATTTCCGTGATTTGCCCGTCGAGCGGCTGGCGATGGATGAGTGTTGGCAGTATGTCGGAAAGCACGGTCAACGGATGTTCAAGAAGGAAGCCGACCGTGGCGATTTTTGGTTGTGGGCCGGCATCGACAGCGACACGAAATTGATCGTGAGCTTCAAGATTGGCCGTCGCGATTGGAACACGGGCGACGATTTCATTTTGGATATTTCGCGGCGAATTGTGGGCCACGTGCAAATCACCACTGACCAACACAACGCATACCTCGGCCACATTCAGGCGTATTTCGGAAAACGGGGCAGCTTCAGCTACGCGGTTGAAACAAAGTCGTTCGATGATCCGTTCATGCCCGAGAAGTTCCCGACCAAGCGCCGTGGCGGCGTTTCAAAGATTTGCAAAGCCGAACGCGAAGCGAAGGTTGAGTATCCCGACCTGCGCACGGCCACCACCTCGCACGTTGAACGGTTTTTCCTGACCGTGCGCCAAGAGCTGAAGCGGTTTCAGCGGCTTGGGCTTGGGTATTCCAAGGACATCACCATGCACAAGGCCGCTACCGCGATGCACATTGGCATCTACAACCTTGTTCGGAAGCACATCAGCCTCGACGGACAGACGCCAGCACAAGCAGCAGGGATCGAGGAAAAGCGCTGGGGACTGGAAGACGTGGTTGCGCTCACGGAGCGTTATCTTCGGGCGAAAGAGGACGCGAAATTCGAGGCGGCTTTGGCCGGTTTATAAATGCCATACCGAATCAGCACCAACACCACGTTTTTGGGGCGGCAAAAAATACAGAATTCTACTGATAAATCTGGTTGCAATCAGTGTCGACTTCCGGTGTCATCCGCGGCGGTCGCCGTGCAATTCCAAGTTTATACTCACGAAGATTTAAAATGTTCTGTGAAGGTCGTCGGTCGGGACGACGTTCAGGAGTTCAGGAATTTCGCCGAGGCCATGCGCGCGGTGCTGAGATTGAACGGGTCCGAAAAGTCTCACCTCACCGTCTACAGCGTGATGGGGACGGTGATCTTTGAGGCTCTTGTCTAGGGTTCAGCAAATTTCACGTTGCCGTCGCGGATCTGCGGGTGCTCGCTGCGCACATTCTACAGAAAGAGGAGAGCGGATCCGAGTTGCCGGGAGAGCCGCTGGGCTAGTCTAGCCGTGAAAAGTTCCTGTTGGTTGAGTTGTAGGCATGAAAATTGGCGGGATTCACCTTGGGGACAGCCCGAAAGCAGTCGAAAAGCGGATGGGTGAGACTTCCTTGCGGGACGCCGCGATGGGTAAACTTTGGGAAAAGTGGGTACGTCAGTCACGGGAAGAACGGACCTGCCCGGACAGATTTGGTGGGGGGCTATTTTTCCGATCAGACCCGATAAGAGTGGGGTTGCTCTAACTCCCTTTATGGTTGCGGCTTTAAGATGGCTTCGGGCTTGACGGGGACACCCCAGTCGCCGGCCACGTTCCATTGGATAAGATTGAGGCGAAGATGCTCGGTTTCGACGGCGGTCGCGAGAAGGCGAAGAGCTTCGGCAGCTCTCTCCGACGGTACGGCCAGCATGACGGCCGTCGAATCAGCAAAGATGAAATCAATGTGGTGTTCGTGCAGAATATCCATCGCGCGCCGGCCGTCGTTGCTGACGATTTCCGGTTGATTGGTATAAGCAGCGACGCGGACGAAGTAAGGCTTGCCGGGACCGGCGGTGTCGATCACTCGCCTTCGAATGGCCCAAGTGGCAGTCGCCGGGACTGGAGTTCCCATCATCGAGTGATCTCTGTCACCCTGGGTGGGGTGAGGTACTTGTAATTCGAAGGGTGAAGGCGCGAATAGTGGAGGGTCCCCGGCCAGGGCTGGCCATCCTGGCGCAACGGCGATCACGACGACCATCCCTCGAATCAAGATGGAAATGGAGAATCCGGTCGCCGCACGCATGAGGGTTTGTTAGCACCAAATGGATTTACCGGAAAGGCCATTTGCCGCGATGAGCGACGTCCATTGACCCGCCTGTGGATTGAGGATGGCCAATCACACAACCTCGCGGTTTTGCGGAGGTCGTTTCCTCCCGCCTCCGTCCGTGGAAGTCAGAGATGCTTCGACAGGCTCAACATGACAGTTTTTTGTTACTCGCCGCGCACTTTTCGCACGGCGGCGGCCATGTCGGGGGCGCCGAAGACGGAGGTGCCGGCGACCAGAGTGTCGGCGCCGGCGGCGATGGATAGGGCGGCGGTTTCGTGGTTGATACCGCCGTCGACTTCGATGCGGAAATTAAGGTTCAGGCGCGCGCGGATTTCGGCGGCGGTGCGCACTTTCTCGAGCATTTCCGGCATGAAAGGTTGTCCGCCGAAGCCGGGTTCGACGGTCATCACCAGCAGGACGTCGATTTGATCGAGATACGGGGCGACGGCGTCGAACGGCGTGGCGGGCCGCAGGGACAGGCCGCAGGTGCAGCCGGCGGCGCGGATGGCGGCGAGCGTGGTGCGGACGTCGTGCTGCGCTTCCACGTGGACGCTGATATTGGCGGCGTTTTTGACGAACCGCGGGAAATAATGGTCGGGTCGCTCGACCATGAGGTGCACGTCGCACGGTTTCGTGGCGACTTTGGCGGCGGCTTCGACGAAGGCCGGACCGAAGGAAATGTTGTCCACGAAATGCCCGTCCATGATGTCGAGATGCAACCAATCGCCACCGGCTGCTTCGGCGCGACGCACCTCCTCGTGCAGGCGACCGAAATTACAGGCGAGAATGGACGGAGCGACGACGATGGGATGAACCGGCATAAGACAGCCAGTGCCTAGCGCGAAGCGTGGCGCGAGGCAAGGATTGCGCCGTTTGATTCGCGTGAGGGCGGCAGCCGCCGACCGCCGCTACAGCAACCAGCTTGCCAGCGAGAAATAGAGTGTCAGCGTGAGCACGTCGGCGACGGCCAGGGTAATCGGGCCGGCGGCGATCTTGGGATCGAGTTTCAGGGCGTGCAGGATCGAGGGCACGACCAGCCCGGACAGGCCGGCAATCAGCGTCCCGCCCACGATCGTGATCCCGATGACGCCAGCCGCGAGCGCGGCGCCTCGCCAGAGCCAGGCGACGAGGAACACTACGGCGCCGCAGCCGAGACCGATCAAAACGGCGGTGAGCAACTCGCGTCGGGCATTATTCCAGAACCACTTCCAGGTTGGCTGTACGGCGCGCAAGGCCTGGAGGGTGAGGGTCATCGACTGGACACTCACGGCTTCGGCCAGCGCCAGCACCAGCGCGAGAAAAAAGGTAATGATCAGCGCGTGGGCGAGAGTCATCTCGAAAACCCCGGCCAGGAAGGCGCCCGCGGTGCCGCTGGCAATGGTGGCGAGCAACCAGGGAAAGCGCAGGCGGAAAGCCTTGACCGGCGAAGCCCCGCGCATCTGGGTGATCCGAAACCCGAGCGTTTCGAACATATCGTTCACTTTTTCCGGCTCGGTGAAATCCATGACCTCGTCGGTGAAGCTGCTGATGTCGATCACCCCCACCACGCGGCGCGCGGCATCGATCACCGGGAAAGCGAAGAACTTGTAGAGGACGAACAGCTCGCAGGCGTCGAGCAGTGTGGCGCTTTCCGGAATGGCCACGACGCGCCGGATCATCAGATCTTCGAGCGGCGATTCAGAGCTGGCGCTGAGCAACCGCCGCGTGGGCAGCACGCCCGCGAGGCGTCCGCCGGAATCGGCCACGTAAAAATAAATGATGCGCTCCCCGACGCCGTGCTGGCGAATCGCCGCCAGCGCTTCGTCGACGGTCATTTTTTCCTGCAGCAGCGCGAAATCCTTGCGCGCATGCGCCAGCACCGAATCGCGAAAGTGCGCGTGATCGGGCATGGCGCGTCACTGGCCCGGGATTTCGACCGGCGGCGGGGGCGGCGGTGCGCTCCGCCACCCGACGAACCACCAGACGGCCAGGGCGAGAACCAGCGTCGCGGCCGCGCTCCAAAAGACTCGCGTGGGCGACGGCTGGGAAGTCACGCGGGGCGTTTACTCGTCGACGAGGGTGTCGATCTTCTCGGCCACTTCGAAATCGAGGTCGGTGAGACCGCCTTCGCTGTGGGTGGAGAGGCGGAGAGTCACCTTGCTGTAGCGGATGTCGATGTCGGGATGATGATCATCCTCTTCGGCGATCTCCGCGACGCCGTTGACGAACTCGATGGCCTGGGAAAAATCGTCGAATTCGAAAACGCGCTCGATGTGCTTCTTGTCGTGGTCCCAGCTCGGCAATTTTTTGAGCCACGTCTTGATGTCTTGGGCGTTTAGGAGGTCGGCCATAGGTCGGTTGGGTTGGGTGTGTGGCAGAGGTAGCATTCGCCAATCGCAATTCAAAAGGAAAATGCGTTTCTTTCGCGATTGGTCTGCGGAGAATTAGCACCTTGCCATATCCCGACTGCGGGAGTAGGAAAACCGCCCCTGTCATTGACGAACCCTTAGCCATTCAAAATTCCATGGGAAAAATCTACAACAACATCATCGAAACCGTCGGTCGCACTCCGCTGGTCAAATTGAACAAAATCCCGGCGAGCATGGGCGTGGACCCGAGCACGACGATCGCGCTGAAACTGGAGTTTTTTAATCCGCTCGGGAGCGTCAAGGACCGGATCGGCATGGCCATGATCGAAGACGCCGAGAAGCGCGGCATCCTTAACCAGGACACGGTGATCATCGAGCCGACGAGCGGCAACACCGGCATCGCGCTGGCCTTCGTCGCCGCGGCGAAAGGCTACAAGCTGATCCTCACCATGCCGGAAACGATGTCGCTGGAGCGGCGGACATTGCTCGCCATGCTTGGCGCCAAGCTCATCCTCACCCCGGGCGCAGAAGGCATGAAGGGCGCCATCGCCCGCGCGGAAGATCTGGCCAAGAACACCCCGAACTCCTGGATTCCCCAGCAGTTCGACAACCCGGCCAATCCGGAGATTCACAAGAAAACGACGGCCGAAGAGCTTTGGGAAGACACGGACGGGAAGATCGACATCCTCGTCTCCGCGGTCGGCACCGGCGGGACGATTACAGGCGTGACGGAAGTCATCAAGCCGCGCAAACCTTCCTTCACGGCCGTCGCCGTCGAGCCCAAAGATTCGCCGGTCATCTCGCAGACGCTCGCGGGACAGGCCGTCAAGCCGGGTCCGCACAAGATCCAGGGAACCGGCGCGGGATTTGTGCCGAAAAATTTACACCTGAAGGACAGCGCCGGAAATTCGCAAATCGTGGAGTGCGTTCAGGTCACCAATGACGACGCCTTTGCCGTCGCACGCCGTCTCGCCAAGGAAGAGGGCATCCTGGCCGGGATCAGTTCGGGAGCGAATGTCTGGGCCGCGGTGCAAGTCGCGAAGCGTCCGGAGAACAAGGGCAAATTGATCGTCACCATCGCGTGCTCGACCGGCGAACGCTATCTTTCGA
>Ga0206824_10130_pt1 | contig 25535 bp, 29 predicted proteins | sample Alteio_BWOrgCont_82_FD_152874 | JGI IMG/M metagenome (GOLD analysis project Ga0206824, IMG submission 152874) | Enriched cells from forest soil in Barre Woods Harvard Forest LTER site, Petersham, Massachusetts, United States -... | ecosystem: Environmental > Terrestrial > Soil > Temperate forest >...
TGGTCGAACGCCTGAATTTATGGGACATAAGGTAGAAGCAAGGGAAATGAAAATAGCTTCTATAGCAGCCTTGTTACATCCCTTTTTAATACTTTCATTTACCGCCTTATCGTGTTTTGTGTTAGTGAATTTTCCTAATATCCGGTGGACTTTCCAGCCTAAAAACTGGCTTGGAAACCCCGGATACCATGGATTCTCCGAAATGCTTTATCAATATACTTCGGTTGCCGCAAATAATGGTTCTGCAATGAGTGGATTAACTGCTAATAATATTTTTTGGAATGTAACCACGGGTATTGTATTACTCTTTTCAAGATTTATACCCATCATCGGTCCCGTTGCCATAGCAGGGTTAATGGCTCAGAAAAAATATATACCCGAATCACCGGGAACACTAAGAACAGATACAGGAACTTTTGGAGTAATGACACTTGCTGTCATAATAATAATAGCTGCATTGGCATTTTTTCCTGCCCTTGTTATGGGGCCATTTGCAGAATTTTTCAGCATGAAGTAAGAACTCAAAAATAGAATTGATACGGCTAAAAGACAAAGAAAAACCACCCTCTTCCAAAAAGACTTAGTATCATAGCCATTAACTGCATTCCTGTTGTCATTGGCATATAACTATCATGCGCCCCATTAGCTGAACCCCCGCCTGCTTATTCGCAATCCGGTTATGTTTACAGTGGAGATTGGAACAATTGTAATGGCATTTGTTTGCAGTGATATACTTTTTAATCACGATACTACTCAGGGTTCTTTTGCATATAATCTTGCTATTACGCTAATTCTTTTTATAACAGTATTGTTTGCAAATTTTGCCGAAGCTCTTGCCGAAGCACGTGGCAAAGCACAGGCTAATTCGTTACGTAAAACAAGGGAGGAAACTCCTGCTAAAAAGATTGCCCCTCTTGGAGAGATGTATGTGGACGAGGTGCAAATCGTAAACTCATCGGAATTGAAAAAAGGTGATGTGTTTTTGTGTGAAACAGGAGATACTATCCCTATGGATGGAGAAATTATCGAAGGGCTTGCAACTATTGATGAAAGTGCTATTACAGGTGAAAGTGCGCCTGTAATAAGAGAATCAGGTGGGGATAAATCTTCTGTAATGGGTGGAACTAAGGTGCTGTCAGACAAAATTAAAGTCAAGGTTACGGCAGAACCCGGCGAAAGTTTCCTTGATAAAATGATTGCATTAGTGGAAGGAGCATCCCGCCAAAAAACTCCTAATGAAATTGCTCTCACCATTTTATTGGCAGGTTTTACATTGGTTTTTATTATTGTTTGTCTAACGCTTAAACCCTTTGGCGATTATTCTTTGACACCTATTACCATTGCTGCTTTTGTATCTCTTTTTGTATGCCTGATTCCTACGACTATTGGTGGCTTACTTTCCGCCATAGGCATTGCAGGAATGGACAGAGCTTTGCGAGCCAATGTAATTACGAAATCTGGTAGGGCTGTCGAAACAGCGGGGGATATTGATGTCTTGTTATTAGATAAGACAGGTACAATAACTATTGGTAACCGTAAGGCAACAAATTTTTACCCGACAAACGGAGTTGATGAATTTATCTTCATGCAAAATTGTTTGGTATCTTCTTTAGCAGATGAAACGCCGGAAGGTAAATCAATTATTGAACTGGCAAGGGAGAAAGGGATAAAGTCACCAGATAATTTTGATATACATACTGCTACCCTTATCAAATTTACTGCTGAAACCCGTTGTAGCGGAGTAAATCTTCCCGGTGGAAAACAAATTCGTAAAGGTGCTTTTGATGCAATAAGGAAAATATCTGTTGAAGTAGGTAATATCTTCCCCAAGGACACGGAAGAAAAGGTAAGGCAAATTTCATCTAATGGAGGTACGCCACTTGTTGTGTCTGAAGATAAAAAAGTAATAGGTGTAATAGAATTGCAAGATATTATCAAGCCCGGTATTCATGAGCGTTTTGAGCGTTTACGGAAGATGGGTGTAAAAACCGTAATGGTTACAGGAGATAATCCCCTTACAGCAAAATTTATTGCAGAAAAAGCAGGTGTAGATGACTATATCGCCGAAGCCAAACCGGAAGATAAAATGAACTATATAAAGAGAGAGCAAGCCGAAGGAAAATTAGTGGCTATGATGGGCGATGGTACTAATGATGCTCCTGCATTGGCACAGGCTGATGTGGGTGTTGCTATGAATAGCGGAACGCAAGCTGCGAAAGAAGCAGGGAATATGGTTGACTTAGACAACGACCCTACCAAACTTATTGAAATAGTGGAAATAGGAAAGCAATTGCTTATGACTCGTGGAACGCTCACTACCTTTAGTATTGCAAACGATGTGGCTAAATATTTTGCCATTGTTCCGGCATTATTCATTCTCACCATTCCCTCCTTACAGGTTCTCAATATTATGCACCTGAGAAGTGCTGAAAGCGCTATACTTTCTGCTGTGATTTTCAATGCCATAATTATCCCAATGCTTATTCCACTTGCATTAAAAGGTGTTCAGTACAGACCTATTGGAGCAAGTGCGCTCCTTCGTAGAAACCTGCTTGTATATGGATTAGGCGGAATAATAATTCCATTTATCGGGATAAAATTAATTGATATGCTTTTAGTGTTCTTTATTTAATGCTATTTAATATGAAAAAATATTTGTTCCCATCTTTAAGATTAACCCTTGTACTATTGGTATTACTCTGTGTAATTTATCCTTTATTTATCATGCTTGTCGGAAAAGCTACTCCCGGTAGCGGTGAAGGAGTGAAAGTATATCGTAATGGCAAAGTTGTAGGCTATGAAAATATTGCACAGGCATTTAAAAGCGATAAATATTTTCAACCCCGCCCATCGGCAGTTGGATATAATGCAGCAGGTTCAGGAGCCAGTAATAAAGGACCTACAAACCCTGATTATTTAAAATCGGTGCAAGCAGCCATTGATACATTTATGGTCCATAACCCCAGTGTTAATAAGGCAGATATTCCTGCTGAATTAGTAACAGCTTCCGGCAGCGGACTGGACCCTGACCTTAGTCCCGATGGAGCTAAAATACAGATAAGGCGTATTGCCAAGTTGAGGAATATTTCTGGGCAAGACCTGATAAAATTAGTGGATGAGCACACAGAAAAGCCATTATTAGGCGTTTTCGGTCCCTCAAAAGTAAATGTACTCAAGCTGAACATTGCCCTTGATGAAATGAAAAAGGCTAATTAAAACTGCATTATATAAATCAAAACAACAATCAAAACAAATCAAAACATGAAAACAACAACAATGAAAATGGCAATACTCGCTATTGTCATTCTTTTATGGACTTCATCCGCTTTTTCACAAGCGCCAACTAAAGTTGATATGACAGGTAAAGGTGCACCGATTTATGTTTCCTCAAGAGATTCTGTAAAAAACGATCCTGCACCTAGTATTCCATTTGCTTTTGGCGACTTTACATGGGTTAATGGTAACGACAGGAGGCATAACGCTTTATTAGATACTAAATATGTTACAGGGCGGGTATTGGTTGACGCAAATGCTTCCTATTCAAACCAAAATCCTATTGACCATACCGTAATTGGTTCCACAACTTTAGCACAGGATAACGTATTAGAACTTAATTGTGTTGCTATTGGAGGCGACTTTCACGATGACAATGTTCGCGGAAGCATATTATTGCAGTTGGGCACACGTTCAACGGTAGTACCAAGAAATGACAATAGCGGATTTCACGGGCAATATGATTTACAAGATGCGTATCGCTATTTCAGCGAAGCAAATGCAGGATACCATTTTAACGTATGGCATGGTATCAATATTGATGCCGGTTTATTTATGTCGTATATTGGTCTTTTCTCCTATTACAATGCTGAAAACTGGTGCTATCAACCATCATTTACTTCTGATAATACTCCTTGGTTTTTTAATGGGGTTAGGATACAAACATTCCCTACCGATAAGTTAAAAATTGAATATTGGATTATTAACGGTTGGCAATCGTATGCTATGTTCAACAACGTACCCGGTTTTGGTTTTCAGATTTTATGGAGACCTGTTGAATCTTTCCAGATTCTTTCAAATGGATATTACGGGCATGACGATCAGGATTTACCGGGCCGCTATCGTGTTCATAGTGATAATAGCGCGGAATACCGCTATTTCAACCAACCAAATAATAGCTTCATCTCCCGTGCAGCATTTTCCCTTACGTATGATATTGGTTGGGAACAAGGCGATGGGGCAAATGGCTTCCATACAAAGGATTCTGCTAATGCAGCACAATTCTTCATAAGCGGCATGATATATAATCGTCTTTGGTTTGGCAAAAAGCAACATATAGGTTTAACTTTAGGTGGTGGCTGGATTAATAACCCGGGTCGTTACCTTGTATTAGCTCCAACAGGTCAGGCAAGTCCGCTCCCGACTACTACTGCGGTAGCAACACCGAATGGAACAGTAATGCAAAGTATGACAGAAGGATTAGACCCTTTTCAAGAATCTCCCGGACTTGGATTTTATGGATGGGATTGTACCGCTGCATTAGATTGGATGCCGTCAGACTATTTTACATTTGAAGTACAAATTGACAACAGACATTCCGACGTACCATACTTTGCAGGACCCGGTGGCGTAACTTCACCTGATGGATATGTTACTACACCTGTGCTTACAACTTTACCAAATGGAAGTGTAGTACCAATTCCTGGATGGGCACCTGATCTTGTAAAACAAGAAACACGTGTAACGCTTTCATGGTTGATAAGGTTTTAATCTGATAATTGGGTAGTTTTGCAAGATGTCAGAACCGGAGCAAAGACCTGAGCATTTTCTTGAACTTATCCGCCGTTCAAAGCGTGGTAAGTTCAAGATTTATATTGGCATGAGTGCAGGTGTAGGCAAAACCTACCGGATGTTACAAGAGGCGCAAGTGTTGTTTAAAAATGGTATTGATATTCAAATCGGATATGTGGAAACTCACAACCGTAAAGAAACAAGTGATTTATTAGTTGGATTACCATTAATTCCACGCCGCAAATTATTTTACAAAGGCAAGGAATTAGAGGAAATGGATATACAGGCAATCATTAATATTCACCCTGAAATTGTAATTGTAGATGAGCTTGCACATTCCAATATTGAAGGGAGTAAAAATGAAAAACGCTGGCAGGATGTTATGGAGATTCTTGAAGCAGGTATTAGCGTTATTAGTGCAGTAAACATACAGCATATTGAAAGCCTTAATAAAGAGATAAAAGAAATAACAGGTATTGAGGTTACCGAAAGAATACCCGATAAAGTGCTTCATATAGCAGATGAAGTAGTTAATATTGATCTCACTGCGGACGAGTTAATTACACGATTGAAAGAAGGCAAAATATATGACCAATCTAAGATAGAAACAGCACTTCAAAATTTCTTTAAAGTAGAAAAAATCCTGCAATTGCGGGAATTTGCACTGAGAGAGGTAACCACACAAGTGGAAAGGAAGATAGAAATTGAGGTCCCTAAAAATGTAACATTACGACCTGAACGCTTTTTAGCGTGTATCAGCTCAAATCATGAAAATGCAAGAATGATAATACGAAAGACTACACGATTAGCGGCATATTATCATTCAAAATGGTTTGTTCTGTATGTACAAACCAATAAAGAAAATGCCGATAATATAGGTCTTGACGTGCAACGCCATCTTATTAATAATTTTAAAACGGCTACAGAATTAGGAGGAGAGGTGATAAAGGTGAAAGGTGAAAATGTAGCGAAAGCTATCGTTTCAATGGCAATAGAAAAACAGATTACAACTATCTGTATTGGGAAGCCCCATTTTAGTCTTATTAAATCGATTTTGAGCAATAATTTATTTGACCAACTTTTAATGAAATTAACAAATACCGATATTGACTTAGTAATTCTCTCATGATGAAGCTTAGAATAAAATCAAAACTCTCACTTGGTCTCGCCTTTCTTTTTTCAGTAATGGTATTGACTGGTGCAGTAGGTTTATTTTTCATCAATAGGCTTGCGAATGAATCAAAAAATATTCTCAAAGCGAACTATGAAAGTGTTGCTTATGCAAAAAATATGCAAGGTGATATTGACAATTTCAAAACAAATAGCACATACGCTATAAATGATTTTGAAAAGAATTTGGAAGCGCAGGAAAAGAACATTACAGAACCAGGTGAAATGGAAGCTACTTCTTCTTTACGTAATTTATTTGAAAAGTATAGACAAAACGACACCCTACTAACTCTGATTCCGTTGATGCGTAAACAGACATATAAAATCAGCGAACTTAATCTGAATGCAATACTAAAAAAAAGCAATACAGCGCAGAATACGGCAGATAAAGCAAAACTCTATTTGGAAATCCTAATTACTATATGTTTTCTGCTTTCCTTTTCATTTTTACTCAATTTTCCCGGATATATTGCAAATCCTATAAGAGAACTTACCGAAGGTATTAAGCAAGTTGCAAACAAAAACTATTCTCAACGCATTAATATTGATAAAAATGATGAATTTGGAGAGCTTGCAGGGGCTTTTAATTCTATGGCTAAGCAATTGGATAATTATGAGAATAGCAACCTTGCAAAGATTATTTTTGAAAAGAAAAGGATTGAAACTATCATTAATGGAATGAAAGACCCCATTATTGGATTAGATGAGAATCGTAATATTCTTTTTGTAAATACTACGGCTATTAAGATATTGGGCATTAAGGAAACAGATTTGATTGGCAAGTATTCACCCGACATTGCATTAAAGAATGATTTACTCCGAAACCTTATTAACGATAATGGTAATAATACTCCACTAAAGATATATGCTGATGCTAAAGAAAGTTATTTTTCTAAGGAAATATTGAATATTACAGCGGAGGAAAAGGCAATCGGAAGTGTTATATTATTGAGAAACATTACACAGTTTAAGGAATTGGACCTTGCAAAAACCAACTTTATTGCTACTATTTCGCATGAATTAAAAACACCTATTGCATCTATAAAGATGAGCCTAAAATTATTGGAAGATAAACGTATAGGGGAACTAAATAATGAGCAAATGAAGCTGATTAGGAACATTAAAGAAGACTCACAAAGATTACTTTCTATAACAAGTGAGTTGTTAGATATTGCTCAAGTTGAAAGCGGGAAAATAACCTTGGAAAAGCAACTTGTAGAACCACGTTCTATAATTGATTATGCAAATAACGCCTTGAAAGTTCAAGCCGAACAAAAACATATTACCATTGCGATTAATTGCCCTGTTGACCTTCCAAAAGTAAATTGCGACCTTGAAAAAACTGCTTGGGTAATGGTGAATTTCCTATCTAATGCTATTCGATATAGTAACGAAAACTCTGAAATACTAATGGAGGCAAAGAAATCCCCTGAAGGATTAATATTCTCAATAATAGACTATGGTAAAGGTATAGACTCTAAATACCAAGATAGGGTATTTGATAGATTCAATAAGATTCCAAATGATGAAGTGGGTAAATCTGGAACTGGATTAGGGCTTGCCATTAGTAAAGAATTTATTGAATCACAAAACGGAAGAATAGGGGTAGAAAGTACAGTCGGAAAAGGCAGTCGGTTTTATTTTGTGCTTCCAATTACTTGATTTATGAATGTTTCAATATGGATTCCAATTAGCCCGGAATTAAAAGTGAGGTAATATTCTCTGAAATTGGTAGTAAACTGGAGAAATAAATGCAAATAATGAAATTTAGTTATATTTGAGTGTTAGAAAGTAACTATTATGTATGAGTTTGTTGCTAATTTGCAGTTAATCTATTCTTCAATATCCTGCAATCCCTTTGAAATTAAGTGATGTATCTATTTGCTTCACTTTTTGTATCGGAAAATGAAATTATAACAGCGATGGAAAACAAACAAATTTGGTATGCACACTCCGGTAAAAAATATCTGGAAAATGAGCCTTGCTTTTTCAATACTGCCAATTCTGCTTGGGCTGTTGATATAGAAAAAAATTGGCAAGAGCTGAAAGGAGAAATAAAGGCATTAATAAATGAAAAAGATAAAAATTTTGAAGGTGTTTCCTATTTAGGTTTGACAAATAACAATGGATGGAGTGCATTATCATATTTGTTTTGGGGTTCAAGAGTAAAGGAGGCTAGCCTAAAGGATAGTTGTCCTAAATTATCGGGATACCTTAACAAAATGCCCGGAATTGTTTCTGTTTCATTCAGCCGTTTAGCGCCCAACACTATAATTAACGAACATCGCGGAGACTGCAACGCCGTGTTAAGATGTCATATAGGTATAGAAGTTCCGATAGGTTTGCCTGAATGTGGTATTAGGGTTGGAAATGAAGAAAGAAGTTGGGAAGAAGGCAAATGGCTTTTTTTTAATGATGCCTGGAAACATTCAGCATGGAATAAAACAGATAAAAGACGCATAGTGCTTATTATAGACGTAATACGCCCTGAATTTTTAAATAAAAAACGAGCTATATGTGCTAACATTCGGACAGTGCATATTTTGCTGAATATTGCCGAAAAATATAAAATTTCTTCTCCATTAATGAAGAGAGCGCTTTTTATGGCATTATATATACCGGTATATATGATTAAATTAATTCGGCCTTCTACTTTGAAATAGAAAAGAGGTTTTTCTAAAATAAATAGAAAGCCCCAGGGCTATTAGTAGTAAATTACTAATGCCCAGTATTCCCATATTATATGTTTCAAGTGAAAGGCTTTTACCCAATAAATCCGAAGAATTTCCGGCATACAAAATAATAATTAGTATAAATAATATGGTTAGCAGGAAATTTTATTTGAAAAAAGATAGATAAGGATAAAGAGGATAATGGGCAAGGACATTAGAAAGTGCTGATTATCTGTTTTAAACAGAGAAGGCATAAGTGCTATAAGTATAAACCATTCCATAATAAAACTAACACGGCCTGCTTTTTCATCCTCACCATTTTTAATAATATTCATTCTAGTAAAAAATACATAAAGGCTAAGCAAAAGGAACATTATAATATATTGAAAATTGACAGCCTTGGAAAGATAGCATCTAATTAGTGCATCAATAGTATTGGGGCTTGGGAAACCATCGGCGTGAAGAAGCATTGTATTTAACCATTGCTTATGGAGCTCAATATCTTTTCCAATACCCATTATTAATGAAGGGAACAATATAAATAGCAGTAAAAAATGATGGTTGTTAAAGTGGTTTTGAAGTGCTTTCTCATAGCCAATGGAATCAAAAGGAAAATAAAAAATGGCTTGGTAATAACTACAAGCGCTAAAAAAGCGCTGACAATACTATTCTTTTCTGAATGATAAAAAGAAGAGATAAGCTTAATAGCAGGAGTAATATCATGTTCACATTTCCTAAACCTAATTCTCTTATAAGGTGTATGATGATGCACAAGGCAGCTAGTGATAATATAAAATTAGGTGATTTAACAGGCCTTCCAAAAATGTAACTGCTAAATATGTGAAGAAGAAGAATGCTTGTAAATAATGTTGTAACAGAAAGCAAAAAGAAGAAGACAATACATGCAGGATAATATGGCAGTATGCTTATAAAATAAAATAATAATGCGGTAAACGGAGAATATTTGTAGTATCCTGAACCCGGTGAAAAAGCAACTCCATAAACTTGTTTTCCTCCGGTAATTGCCTTTGCTGCTTCATAATAAATGTTAAAGTCGCTCATTACAAACCTGTAATATTGTCAACAACGAAGTCAATAATAAGAAAAGCACAAAACAACAGAATGAATTTGTATGGAATAGTTTTTAAGGCTGGCACTACAGGGGTTTTGAATTTTCAAAAGTATAAGAAATAAAATATGTATATGGCATACTTTATCATAGAAGTTGAAGATAAGCCAACAATTATTAATTTTGGGGACATAAAAATAGTATGAAGAAAAAAATATTAATCACAGGCTCGAATGGCCTGTTAGGGCAGAAGCTGGTTTATAGGCTGCTTAAAGAAGCCAATGTTGAGATTATTGCAACATCCAAGGGAGAAAACAGGCTAAAATCTCAATCTGGATATATTTATCAATCACTTGATATTACAGATGAAACAGCTGTAAAAAATGTATTTCTAAAGTATACTCCCGATGTAGTAATAAATACTGCCGCCATGACCAATGTAGATGCTTGCGAAACAGAAAAAGAAACTTGCAAAAAAATGAATATGGATGCGGTGGAGTATATTATAAATGCCATGAAATTGCTTCCTGCTTCTCATCTGGTTCACCTCTCAACCGATTTTATCTTTGACGGAAATAGTGGTCCCTATAGAGAAACAGATATACCATATCCACCTAGTTCTGTATATGCGGAATCTAAATACATGTCAGAAAAATTAGTTGAAAAATCCGGCTTAAAGTGGGCAATTATACGTACCATATTAGTATATGGCGTAGTTGATAATATGAGCAGGAGTAATATTGTTCTATGGGCTAAGGATGCCCTGTCAAAAGGCAAACCAATAAATGTGGTGGACGACCAATTCCGTACTCCCACACTCTCGGAGGACCTTGCGGAAGCTTGTGCTCTTGTAGCTTTAAAAGGAGCCGCAGGAATTTATCATATATCCGGAAAGGATTTTATGAGTATCATAGAACTTGTAAACACTGTTGCAGATTTCTGGCATTTTGACAAGACATTAATTAAACCTGCAAAAACAGCGACATTGGGACAGCCCGCAGAGCGTCCCCTTAAAACAGGTTTTATTCTCGATAAAGCAAGACTGGAACTTGGATACGAGCCCCATTCCTTCACAGAAGGGCTGGCAATAGTGGATAAACAACTAAAAGAGATATAAGTTTATTACTCACGATTTATTTATAACTTTGAGGTCTTTAATGACTGAATAATATGAGTTTTATTGCCAGTGTACAAGCCCGTCAAATTCTCGATTCAAGAGGAAATCCAACATTAGAAGTAGATGTAGTTTCAGATACCGGTGTAATCGGAAGAGCAGAAGTGCCTTCAGGTGCATCAACAGGTATTCATGAAGCAGTTGAGCTGAGAGACGGGGATAAGGATATATACCTTGGGAAAGGCGTTTTAAAGGCAATTAATAATGTAAATACCACCATACAGGAAGAATTGAAAGGGCTATTTATTTATGACCAACGCCTGATTGATACAAAAATGATTGAGCTTGACGGCACTGATAATAAAGGTAATCTGGGGGCAAATGCTATTTTAGGTGTTTCTCTTGCAGTGGCTAAAGCGGCAAGCGAGGAATGTCGGATTCCTTTATATAAATACGTTGGGGGAGTGAATGCAAATACACTTCCGGTACCCATGATGAATATTTTGAATGGTGGAAGCCATGCAGATAATAACATGGATTTTCAGGAATTTATGATTATGCCTATTGGAGCGCCTTCATTTAGTGAAGCTTTACGTATGGGCTCTGAGGTATTTCATAACCTGAAAAAGCTTTTAAGCGATAAAAAATATTCCACCAATGTGGGTGACGAAGGCGGTTTTGCACCTAACTTGAAATCGAATGAAGAAGCTCTTGATATTATTATAAAAGCTATTGAGAAAGCCGGTTTTAAAGCCGGGAAGGATATTTATCTTGCATTGGATGTGGCTTCTTCTTCTTTCTATTTGGAAGAGGAAAAAAAATATCATTTTAAAAAATCAACAGGAGATAAACTTTCCTCAACTGAAATGATAGATTACTACACTAAGCTTGTAAAAAATTACCCTATTGTTTCTATTGAAGACGGACTTGCGGAGGATGATTGGGATGGCTGGAAAGTATTAACAGAAAAACTGGGCAGTAAAATTCAACTAGTGGGAGATGACCTTTTTGTTACCAATGTAACCCGTATACAACGAGGTATTGATATGAAAGTCGCAAATTCGGTGCTGATAAAAGTTAACCAAATAGGCAGCTTGAGTGAAACAATAGATGCGGTGCAACTTGCTGACAAAAACTCCTATACCTCAGTAATGAGCCATCGTTCAGGGGAAACGGAAGATACTACCATTGCAGACCTTAGTGTAGCATTAAATACAGGACAAATAAAAACAGGCTCGCTATGCCGCTCTGAACGTATTGCAAAATACAATCAGCTTTTGCGTATTGAGGAAGCTCTTGGTGCTTCTGCACAGTATGGAGGAAAGAAGTTTAAATATATAAGTAACTAACATATCACAGATAAATCATGGACAAGTTAAAAGAGAAGTTCATAAAAAAAGCTGCTGCAGAAGCTGAAAATGTAAAACAGTTTGTAAGTCAGTATGGGGAAAAAGTATTGGGTGAATACAATGTTGCCCAAGTATATCAGGGTATGAGAGGCATGATAGGCTTAATTACAGAAACCTCTAAACTTGATCCGGAAGAAGGAATACGTTTTCGTGGTTATACCATTCCTGAATTGAGGGAAAAACTACCCAAAGCACCTAATGGCAGTGAACCCTTACCTGAAGGTATATTTTATCTTATGTTGATAGGCGAGCTTCCTTCCCAGGATGATGTGAATGATATTACCAATAACTGGGCACGCAGAAGCATTGTTCCCCGTCACGTTTTTGATACGCTTGATTCACTGCCTGCTAATACTCATCCAATGACTGAATTCAGTATTGGGGTAATGGCAATGCAAACCGAATCTCTTTTTGCTGCGGCATATAAAAAAGGCATTAACAAAAAAGATTACTGGGATTATATTTATGAGGATTCCATGAATCTTATTGCACGCCTTCCCCGTGTCGCTGCTTATATCTATCGCAGAAAATATAAAAACAACGAACATATTGAACCTGACCCAAAATTAGACTGGGCTGCTAACCTTGTCCACATGATGGGATATGATATATTTGATGTAAAGCGCCTGATGCGCCTCTATCTCACTATTCATGCTGACCACGAAGGAGGAAATGTTTCGGCGCATACCACGCATTTGGTGGGTTCTGCCCTGAGTGACCCATATCTTTGCTTTGCGGCAGGAATGAATGGCCTTGCAGGTCCTTTACATGGACTGGCTAACCAAGAGGTTGTTGCATGGATTATGGAATTGAAACGCGAGTTAGGTGGGGGATTGCCTACGAAGGAACAAATTGCAGACTACATTAAAAAAACATTGGCGGAAGGAAGAGTAGTTCCAGGATATGGACACGCGGTATTACGTAAGACTGACCCACGTTTCCTTGCTCAACAGGATTTTTACAAAAGGTATATCAAGCATGATGACCTTTGTGAGATTGTTCAAATGATATATGAAGTAGCTCCGCCCATTTTACAATCTACAGGGAAAATAAAAAACCCCTGGCCTAATGTAGATGCTCATTCCGGCGCTTTGCTGATACATTATGGTATTGTTGAATATGATTTCTATACGGTTCTTTTTGGGGTTTCAAGAGCATTAGGCGTTCTTGCATCGCTCTTATGGGACAGGGTACTAGGGTTTCCAATTGAACGCCCCGGGTCTATGACAACGGAAGCATTGCAAAAAAAATTCGGAGTTACTAAAGCGGTAAGTTAAAATGCAAAGCATAGTAGTATATATTATATTTGGAATTGCCTTGGTCTATGCCGGGTGGAAGATATATAAGTCAATAACTCATAAGGAAAAGGTAGGTTGTTCTAAATGTGAGGGTATGGGCAATACACCTACTATTAGCGGACATCCAAAAGATTGAACCACTTTCTATTTAAGTCAGATTTTTCAATAAGGAATTAAATATTCCCTTCATCTGTCATACCATATTAAATTCTGTTATCTTTGCGCACCTTTTTAAGGATATATTGTTGATTCCGTAGCTCAGCTGGTAGAGCATAACACTTTTAATGTTAGGGTCATGGGTTCGAATCCCATCGGGATCACTTAAAAAGTTGAAAATTTTGCAAATTTGAGGGGTGGTAAGGCTTTGAGGCTTTTTTATCCTTCATTTGGCTTCATTTGGAAGTGCTTCCGTTCACTTTGATTTCAGTCTAATTTCAGTAAGTCCCACATTTCAGTAAACTCTTCAAAGTGATTAGATGCGATTTGAAATGTTTAACCCCAAAAACAGTGATACCATAGGTGTTTGGTGTGCATCTCTTCAAAACACATGGGAAGTAGGGAAGGGGTTCATTATCCCGGGTATTAATGGATAAAGGATTCGAACTTATAAAAGCTTAAGCCATTTTTGCCTCTACACTTTCAGCAACATTTAAGAATTTTTGCTTACTTGTTTTGGAATAGCCTTCAGTGCTGACAATGGAATAGTGTCCAAGTAGATCGCTAACCCTAATAATGCCATTCTTTTTCCTTCTTGCCCATCATAAGCAACCTGGACATCTAATCCCTGTTCACTAAATCCCTGCTTTATTAATTCAGCATTTCTTAAGTCGTCTTCTATGATAAGTATTTTCATAAAACTACTAAATGTTAATTTAGCCTTTAGGTAGATTGAAAATACAAAGATATGTTTACTTCCATAATTTATGGTTTCGCCATTCTTATAGATAAAATCATATATGGATGCAGTTAATGCTGGAAACAAAACCACATAACGGAATACAAGCTTAATCTTATAAAAACCCGCTTGCTATATACTCACCTTACGATTTCAGAAATAGCAAACTAATTAAACTTCACCGATGAGAGTCATTTGAATAAAACATTCCGAAAAACATTTGGAAAAACTGCGAAGCAATTTAGGGAGGCCCGTTGAAACATTATGGATTAAAATGAGAGAGTACTTAAATAATTATCTCATGAATCCGGTGCAAAGGCAGCGACATGCCTCTTTTGAGAAGTATGTACTTTTCCGTTACGCCCCATACCGTAGTTTCCACCATCTTTTTCCCGACAGTATCCTCGAACACTATTTTTACTTTGTTATTATCGGAGGAATTTCCGAGCTTCATGGCTCTTTTTGCTTCGGACGTTCGTTGCTCTATTTGTTTAGCGCTGGATAATACTTCCTGTTTAGGAAATTGTATTGAATCAAGCAATTCTTTTTGAATCGTTGTAATGTTTTCATTCATGTATATAGGGTTTGTAATTCTTATACGGATAAACTTAAATACAGTTGCAATTAGATATTAGAAAGCTATTAATTTTATCATTGGGGACATCCCCTGTTCATCCAAGCCTTGAATTTAGGGTACATACATGCAGGATCCCAACCTGACTGTGGAATTTGAGGCATTCTCGCTGAATTACCAAACAAGGCGGCATAAAGATTGCCATTTTGATATTGAGCATAGATGCCGGAATAAGTACTCAAGTCATAGGTACTGATTGAACCGGGGGAATGGCATGAAGTATTACTTGTACCGCACTGCAGATTAATTATTCCTTGCATCATACTATTACTATCCGAAGAATATGTTAGCTTAGCTGTATCACAATTGGCAGGCAAAGAAACTGCTATGATAGGAGGATAAGCTACCTTATTTTCACATGAATTTATAATAACTACTGCCAGTAAAAGAATGCTGCCAACTATTAATTTTGTTTTCATTATGATTAAAAGTAAGTTGAAATTCCAAATTCCACAGTACCAGTCTTTACTGGCGTATTTCCAAGTATAAAGTTGCCTCCTGCTTCGTCGGATTGTTCTGTATAGACGTAGTTAAAACGTAAAACTGTTGAGCCAACAGGTCGGAAAGCAATAGCAGGGACTATTGCCCATACATAGTCATAAATTTCACCGCCTGTTTCACTGAATGTTCCTATATTGTAGTTGGCATACTCAAGACGTGCACCCACTTCCCATTTCGCATTATCCCAACCAAACATCTTATGCTTAATGACAGTACCGATAATATCAATAAAAGCACCATCCTGTTGCGAACCATAAGTATTGGCTGTATTAGGAGGAAGTTGAACCCATACCTTTGCCGCTTCGGTTGTGATAGTAAGCCTGTCCTTTAATAAAGATGTACTATAATCAAATGCAAAAATACTTGCACTTAATTTTGGTGCGACTATTAAACCATCATCCGTTTTCCATTCGTTATAAATATCGGTCAAATAGGATATGCCAAATTCTCCAAACTTTCTGTTGCGGATTGCTATTTTGCCTGTGAACATAGGAAGCCCGCTATTACTCTTATCAAACTTATCAGGATTTTGATTCCCGTCTGCAAGAGATGTCTGGCCATCTGCATTTGAAACTATACCTTCATCAAAACCATTGGTGAGATATGTTTCATAAGCAAAAATCCAGTTATTGTAATAATATTTCCCATAAAACCCAAACCCGGCATTGGAAAGCGTTGATGGAATAATTGTAGTTGACGAAATAGGCCGGTCAATAAAATCCCATCTGGGGCCATCATGATTTTCATTAAATGACCCAATAGGATTTAGAATTATGCCACCCCTAAAGTTAAGTATGGGATTAAACTCCATATCCATAAAAGCATATTCAACTTCAATATCTGCCCCGCCATCTTCATATTCTATTTCCGAATTGAATTTTATATTTTTTGCAATGGACGATTCAAGAAACATGGATACCCGTTGGAACTGAAAAGCAAAACCATCTGCACTAATTCCATTGGTAACTGAATACTGAGTGTTTGCTTCCATATAACCACCCATGGCAACAGGCATTTTTCCCATAGTAAGAAATGGCTTGTTATAAACACCATCCATATTTAATTTTTGTTTGGATGTGTCTATTTGTACTCTTTTAAATAAAGCACTGTCTTTTTGTGCCCCACAGAAAATTGCAGAACCGATGCAAAAAAATAATACGGTTATTTTTTTAGAGTTGAATGTAAATGTTGTCATTGTCTGTTGTTGTTTTAAATGTTTTCAAATTTTCTTCGGCCGGTGGATTTTGGACTATGCCTCTATTGGTAAACTCACTGCCATGACAAGGGCATATCAAATAATCCCCACCAGGCTGTAATTCACATCCCCTGTGAGTGCATTGCATAAATAATGCGGAATAAACCCCTTCGCTTATTTTAAAAACACAAATAGGGAAACTTAACCCGTCGATTTTAACAAGCACATACTTTCGTTGTATCTGTCTTACCGTATCAACTTTTATGAACTCACTTTTCTTTATAGTTATTAGGTTATTTTCCAACGTATTTAGGGCAAAATAATTTGCGCTTGCACAGCTTTGCAATAGCAATGCTAAAGCTGTACCCCCTGCGCAAGCAAAGCCACATGTTTTTATAAAGCCCCTTCTGTCCATGGCTTAAAGTGAATTAAGAAATGCAACTATTTGTTGTTGTTGTTGCTGTGGTAATGCGTTAAAAGCAGCTTTGCGGGCGGAGGCTTCTCCATTATGAAATTGTACAGCCTGAATAAATGAAGTAGCCCTGCCATCATGTAATAAAAATAATCCTTCGCCCTGAGAATTTGCCGACAATCCAACGCCCCAAAGCGGTGCCGTTCTCCATTGAAAACTCTTAGCGCTTCCTTCAGGAACGCCATCATCTAAACCCGAACCCATGTCATGTAATAAGAAATCTGAAAACGGATGAATCGTTTGATTGCTTAACGACGGAAAACCGGGAAAAGTTGAGGTAACCATAGTGGGTATATGGCAACTTATACATTTGATGGAAGCAAATAATTGTCCTCCTGCTATTACATCCGGATTAGTAGTATCTCTCCTTGGAGGAACTTTATTGGTTAATAAATACATTACAAGGTGATTGACAAAGCCAGCGCTTACATCGGGGTCTTGAACATAGTTTCCGGTGTAAGGTCCAACCAGATAATTATAGGGTTTCACCATATTGTAATCGCAGGTAATCCCACCCAAATCCTTTGCCAAAGCAAATACTACTTGGTCTTGTAGAGCGATTGCGGTGGCCTTTCTTCCAAACCGTCCTATGTATTGACCATTATACGGAATATTATATGCCTGAGGAGTAAAAAATGAAGTAGGATTTACATAATTAGGTACTCCTGAAACTCCATCGTGGGGGTATGCGTTTGCCAAAATAGTAGAATCTGCTAATGCTGCTATAAACCCCAGGCCCATTATTGTAGGAGCTATAAGATGAACCTGGACATTGGCATCAGGGGGAAGAACATCGCCAGTATATCCGGGAATACAATTCGGCAGCAAATTCGGCCCATTTTCACTAACTAAGGAATCAAAAATACCGTTAGTTACCTTCCCAAACCTTATCAAGGCTGTGGCAGGAGAACCCTTCCCATTTCCAACATGACAGTTATTACAGGATATATTATTAAAAACAGGGCCTAATCCCTCCTGTTTGGTAAAAATTTGAGAAAATTCGTCGTCCCCTAATGCGTGTTCCTGCAATTGAGATGGTGTCAATCCCGGAATTACCCCGACGGCAAGAGTATTCTCTGGAACCGGAGCAGCCGGAAAAAGCTTTCCGCAGGCTGCCATTGTAACAACACCAAAAATAATTGGAACTATTACTTTATAGATTGTCTTTACTTTCATAAGTAAATAATTTAAGTTTATTTCACAAAAGTATAAAGTTTTACCTATATAACAATATTATTTTATTAATTGAACTAAATAGGATATATCAAGTAACCTTTTCGGCTTATATTTGTGCCGTGCATTAGGGGAATTAAATAAGAATTGAACCATTAAGTAACTATTACAGCATGAATTCTTTAACAATCTTCGGATTCCTTAGTGTATTTGTTATGTTATTAGCTTATACCTTTGAAAATAAAAACAGAGGATGGGTGTTGGTATTTTCTTTGGGTTGCCTTTCTTCTGCTATATATGGATTATTAGTTGGGACATTTCCATTTGCCATAGTTGAAACTGTATGGGCAGTTGTAGCTTTAAGAAAATGGTGGAATATTAAAAAATAATATTGCATACTATAAAAGGGGGAATTTCAATTTGAACAGTTAGGATAATTATAAAATTGTACTATGTATTCATTAACAGAAGAAAATTACCTAAAAGCCTTGTTTAACCTTGCTGATAAAAAAGGCGGGGTGAACGTCAAAGGACTTTCAAAGCATTTGGATATAAAGATGTCCACCGTTACCAGTATGATGAAAAGATTGGCTGACAAAGATTTGGTAAATTATGAAAGCTACCAGCCATTGCATTTAACCGAGAAAGGGAAAAAAGAAGCTGGTCTTATTATACGAAAGCATCGGCTTACTGAAATGTACTTAGTTGAAAAGATGGGGTTCGGTTGGGAGCAAGTACATGAAATTGCCGAACAAGTTGAACATATACAATCCACTCCTTTCTTTGATAAAATGGATACACTTCTTGAGTTCCCAAAAATTGACCCGCATGGTTCGCCTATACCAGATAAGAATGGGAGAGTGGTATTAAAGGAATATAAAAGGTTATGTGATTGCAAAGCTGGAGAGACAATGAAGCTATGTGCGGTAATTAATTCATCTTCTGATTTTCTCAAATTTTTGACTAACCGTGAACTTCACCTTGGATCAAAGATAAAAATACATTCTATAGAACCTTTTGATAAAACTATGGTGGTAAGCTATGGTAAAAGGAATGAGTCTTTAAGCCAAACTGCCTGTGAAAGATTGCTGGTGGACAAAGTATCAAAATAAAACTAATTCTAACCTACGACTATTCCTTCGGGAATCCATTTGGGTTGGATAATTGGAAGAACTTACCTCTTAATGAATCCATCTGCATATAGATTTGGTTGAAGGCGCTATCGTTCTGCTGAAATTGTTTCATGAAATTGTCCATATTGAAAAAATTAGCAGTATTAGTTGAGTCTTGGTTGAAGTTATTACCAAACCCAAATTGTGGAAAAGAATAATTATTATTGAAAAAGGCTCTGAACTGATTTAAGATACTATCACTATTCATACTTGATAAATTACCACTCGGAAAGGAATAAGAATATGATGAATCAAACTCTGTAAGATTACCCTTACTATCAAACTGTTTTTTGACATTGATATTAACTTTTGGTTTGTTCAAAGAGTCATTTGGCACTCCCTGAGCTTGCATACTCTGAGCATGCCCCCAAATAAAGAAAAACATTATATAAAATAGAAAGATGTGCTTTGGTTTTTTCATAGAATAAGCCATAAAAGTTAGCACTTTTAAGGACAAACGATAATACTGTGAATTCTATGCAGTGGTATTACGACACCCTTCTTTAGAATTAAATGCTCTTCAGTAAGCCCCCAAATGGTTGTTTCTACTTGCTTGGTTGATTCAGCGTCTTCGAAAATAATTCGCACTTTAATTTTAAAATCATTTCCAAGTAGCAACCCTTTTTGCGCATCATATTTTCGCTGCGCTATCTCATCCGCAGACCAAAGAACGTCAGACTTAGGGAAATGTAAAGAAGTAATTTGTTCTTTTGGAATTGAAACCGGATCAAAAGTTTTTGAGTTCATTAGAGGATTGTTAGTTCCACTACTAACAATATCAGATGTTTTCATAGCTTATTGTTTTTTAGATTAAACATTAAATTATAAATACATGTACTAATAAAAATTTATTTACGACAAAATTAATAACAGAAATAGGTCAAAAGAAGAGCTTCCCCGTTAAAAAATGTTAACTCAGTGATGTATTTTTCGTGTAAGGCTTTGCTTAATTTTCACGCATAAAAAATAAAAAGTAGCCTCTTGATCTACATTAAATTATGTACGCTACAGTATAGTATATTTGTCCTCGTAATTTATAATAGCAATGAATCCAAAAAATGCTCAAAAATTATCTCCGATTCTAAGAACCCTGCTTGAGGTTAGCTTTATAATATTTCTTTTCTATTCAAATCTCTTAATGGGAGAATTAACCCATTCAGGAACCGCACAAAGTAATGGGGTATTATGGGCCATCAAAGATATTTTTACGGTAGCCAACTTTACCGTAGCAATTATTTCTGCACTTATTGGCCATTTATTTTTTAGCTTCTTGCGGAGAAAATTGTAATAAAATATTTTAAAAATTTGATTTATTCCGTAGAGAACCTAAAATCATAAAAAAAGTTAAAAATTTATGATTGATTGATTATCCGCTCGTTATTTGTAATACTTTCGTCTCAAGAAAATGCAAAATCATCTAAATCAAATGAAAAGATATTGCAATCTATTCTTCCTTCTTTTTTCACTGCTGTTTATAAGTAATAGGGCTACTTGCGCGAGTTCTGATTATTCAGTTAATTCTGACCATTTCGGCATTGCTGCATACACCTTTAATTCTTCTTATAGCCTAAGCACACAGGAACCAAATTCGCAAAATGAATTTACCCTTTTACTTTTCCGTAAGGGAATAGAAGGAAAAAGCCCTCTACTCTTATATACTGCTAATCTAAATTCCCTGATTATTGGAGGTTGCTTTACAGATTTTGCTATATCAAAGGCTGGTTTGATAAAGCATCTATTGTCTTTTTCAGATTTTCTTATTCTACCGCCGGAATTTCTTTCCGCTATTTCCTCCCACGCTCCTCCTATACTTTGTTAGGATAAGTGCTGCCATCTTTTTAGCACTCTATCTATGAACTTTTCAAATCATATTAGATTTGGTTCAGTGTAATAAATTATTAATTAGACGAAAAAATTAAGTGACATCTACTCGTCTAATAGCTTAGTACCTCAATAAATAAATTTTAAAATTATGAAAACACAGGGTTTTATTTTTGTTGCCATGATTGCTATTGCATCATGCAATTCAACTTCTACAGAAGAAGTACAAAAGATTAAAAGTTTAGCTAAAGAAGATTCCATAAGAGTCGTTCAGGCGAATCAGAAAGATTCCCTAATAACTTCATATTTGAATGACTTGAATGAAGTACAGGAGAACTTAGACCGGATAAAAGAACGGGAAAAAATTATAACCATGAAGCCTGCTGAAATGAATTCATCCGACAAGCAAGCGGTCGTGGCAGAAATTAAGGAACTGGATGATTGGATTGTTACGAATGATAAAAAAATGAATGGGCTGCAATCCAGATTAAGAAAAATGGATACAAAGAATAATAAACTGGAAAGTTTAGTGGCTCATCTTACTCAGGAAATTTCAGAAAAAGACGAAGAAATAGCCGACCTTCAATCTAAACTTAGCAAGGCAAATGATTCATTACGGTTTATTACCGCACGTTTTAACGATAGTATTGAAATAATTAAGAAGCAACGTGTGCAAATGGCTGTGATGAGCACGGTCTATTATGTTAGCGGAACCCTGAAAGAATTGCAGGAAAAAGGTATAATTGACAAACAAGGCGGGTTTATTGGATTGGGTCGTGTGGCAGAGTTGAATACAAATGTAAATAACAGTATGTTTAAAACAGCAAATGGTAATAACCTAAAGGGTTTGAGTTTAAATGGGAAATTCAGAAGGTTTATTACCACTCAACCCGATAAGGCATATCAAATAGTAAGTAATGGTAAATCGGATTCTATTGCCATAACCATGCCTGCTACGTTTTGGAGCGAGAGCAAATACTTGGTAGTAGCGACTAAATGATAGTCAAAATATTTGATAATTACGACAAATAGTTGGTATAACACGTTGTGATTGGGGGACAATAAAACTCAGGGGATTTTTAAAGTCTCCCTCCACTCGTGTTAATGCATTGAAATAATAACAATATAAAACTTCTAATATTTATGGAAAAGTCAGAAATGGTTAAAGAGATTGCAAAGCAAACCGGCATTAGAGGCAGCCAGGTGAAAATAATAATTGAAAGCTTTATGGATTCAGTTATGGGGCATGTCACAAATGAAGAACATATTGCATTAAGTACATTTGGGTCATTTAAACTAAAAAAGAGAGCTGCGAAGATGGGCCGCAATATTTCTAAATAACCATGCCGCTCAAAACCCGGAACATATTTGTTTGGGGACTGTTGCTTGTCTCCTTACCTTTATTTTCACAGCAAAATAAAGATACCGCTAAAAGTGCGGCTATTAGTAAACATAAGATATTGCTCGTTCCTTTTAAAGGCACTATGTTTATGGATGAAATAGGCAAAGCGGTAATGAATCCACACTGCTGGGGAAATACCCGTGATTTCAGTCAGGTTTCAGTAAGCACTTTTTGGTTCTTATAATTAATTGAATAACAGGTATTTGTTGAGTTGGGTTCTGATCCCATCGGGATCACAACCTAATCAACAAAACAAATTAAAGTCCTATAAAACCTATGTTTTATGGGGCTTTTGTTTTTTAGGTAAATCAAATCATTCAAATAATAATAAATTGTAGGACCGAAAAGAAAATAGTAAAAATGCAATAAAATTGTTTTGCAGGTAATGGTTTACCCTTCCATTTATACTCTCTTAGATTCAGACCACTAAAAAGCAGCTTATGTAGGCTGCTTTTTAGTTTTACCTTCGTTTTATGTAAGTACTATCCAGCCTGATATTTTCATCTCCCGATTTATATGGAAGATAGGTAACTATAAGCTGAAACATTTCATCGGTAGTTCGCATACTGCCTCCTCTCTCCGCTACAGTTTGTGGAGGTGAAAAAGGATTATTAGGATTATCTGAAGTATTATCGTAAGTGCCTTCGGCGTATATAAGTGTGCCTTTAGGAATTTTTACCGGCGCTTTAAAAGTGTAATAATACTGCCAGCGGAAATCCCAATTATTTATCCTTATCAGGTGTATGGTATCACCATCTGGTTTTATGGCGTATGCAAGGAACGATTTCCCCAGTAAATGCATATGCGGATTAACTGTGAGAATGGATATATCTTCAACCATTGTGGCTTCTGTATGAAATTTTTTAACAGTATTCGGCGGAACAACAAGTGGGGGAATAACAGGGGATATTCCAAGAGTTCCCATTTGAAATTCTCTAACAGGTCTTTGGGGTGGCTTCGTATCAAAAAATATATTAAAGTATGATTGATCGCTGTCATCAACAGGTGACGGCCCATAATGCATATTGTTAATATACAAGGCTCCCTGCTTTAACATTCTGTAACCTCCAATTCCTTCGGGATATAAAGCAGACGTAACTCCCGGCAAATAATCAACTACTGAAGGAGTCAAAAGCGGATAGGTACCATCGTCATTAGCCAAATCTAATTTTTCATGTATCTCTCTTGAATCAAACAATTCCTCATCTATGTAATTCTCATCTTTAAAAATATCCTGCTTTGCGCCGGACTTATATTGTATAAGATGTCCGTTCATGTGGTGGAGAAGTTTACGATTATCCGGAACAAATTCAATGAACCGGATAAAGGTATCTTTCTCCATTTCATATGGTATTTTAAATACTATGAAATGATCCTTGTTGTCGCCCTTGATACGGTAAGGCTTAGGCATTTTTAGAACAAGATCGGGTGTTCCAAATTGTGATTTTTCAGGAAACACAGGGGGGGGAATAAGCTTGGAATTGCCCTTTGGAGCGCCATTCTCTGCCCATGTTTTAATCATGCTTATCTCTTCATCAGTCAAGTATATTTCTCCTGCAAAATGGCTATAGGAAAGGTCGGCAGGCCATGGGGGCATTATTCTTTTCTCCGTTACATATTCAATCATTTTTAATTTTTTAAAAACATCATCGTATGTAACAAGCGGAAAAGGTCCCGGTTCGCCCTGTCTGTGGCAGGGCATGCAGTTTTTATATATAATAGGCGCAATCTGTTCATTGAATGTAATATTGGAAGGCAATCCCTTTGCTTTCTTATGCCATAAAAAGTATGCAGATAAAAACACTGCGACAACTAGAATAATTGCAGCGAAAAACTTTTTCATTTCTTTCCGGATTCAATAATACATCCTACGGCCTGAGTTTTCTTTACAGAGATAGGCATATTATTAATAATACAATCAAGTGCATCTTGTAAATTATGTTCTGTAATAAGTTGTCTTTTTTTACTCACTTCATAAGCCCAGTTATCAATTCTTCCGGAATATAGAACAGTTCCTTTACTATCCACAACAAAGGCTTCCGGGGTTATAGTTGCATTAAGCATGCGGGTTAAATTATATGCAGTATCAAGTAATAATGGGAATTCAACAAGATACTTTTTTTGAAAATCTTTTACTTCCTCCGGTTTGTGTAATGTGCCCGAAAATATTCCATAAAAACGAATATTATTTTCTTTGTATTTTTTACTAAATTCATTTAATGGCAAGGAATAGCTTTGTGATAAAGGACAGTCCGGAGATAAAAAGATAAATACAGATGCTTTATTATTGGTAATTCCGGTTAAAAGCGTGTCTTTCCCGTCGAGTGTTTGTAAGGTTACTTTTGTAACAGATGATTCCGTTGCATTGGTTGCCGGATTATCTTTTTTATCGACAATAGATTGGCAACCCATTATCAGGTTTGATAATAGTATTATATAAATTATGTAGGGTTTTATAACCATAAACTCGTTCTTGCAGATAAAAATCTGCAATCGCAAAGGTAATAAATACCCCTATTCTTATTGTGCCGCTGATGGACTGTAATGCGATACCTCTTGTTTAACCGGCTTAACAGTTTGCAAGTATGCAAATAGGGCGCTTAAGTCAGAGCTATCCATTCCCGAATAATTATCCCAGGGCATAATGGTATTTGTCTGCCCAGGCTTCACACTTGGAATATGATAATTGCTATCAGCATACATTTTAAATTTGGCTAAAAATATTTCTTTGGTCCAAGCACCAATACCGGTTT
>Ga0206824_10131_pt1 | contig 25427 bp, 24 predicted proteins | sample Alteio_BWOrgCont_82_FD_152874 | JGI IMG/M metagenome (GOLD analysis project Ga0206824, IMG submission 152874) | Enriched cells from forest soil in Barre Woods Harvard Forest LTER site, Petersham, Massachusetts, United States -... | ecosystem: Environmental > Terrestrial > Soil > Temperate forest >...
AAACCGATTACTCAATTTTGCAAAAACACAACAGACCGATTTTGTATTAATAGAGATTGGGGGTACCGTTGGTGATATGGAGGGCGATGTCTTTTTAGAATCATTGCGCCAATTCCGTATGGATTTACAAGGCCTGATGTTCCATTGCCATTTAAGTTATGTGCCCTATCTTGCATGGGCGCATGAGACCAAAACAAAGCCGACGCAGCATAGTGTGATGCTCCTGAAAAAAGCTGGTTTAATTCCCGATGCTTTGTTTTTGCGTACTGAGCATAGTATTGCAGAGAGTGCGCAAGCCAAGCTTGCCATGATGTGCGGGATTGCTAAAGAGTTGATTTTCCAAGTACGTACGTATCAACCAATTTATAAACTGTTTACAGATTTACATAACCAGCAGTTGCACACTAAAATTCAGCAATGGTTTAAGTTGCCTGTAAAAGAATCAGATCTAAGTGCATGGCAGACCTTAATTAGCAAAATTGAACGCAAAAAAGATCAAGTACATATTGGCCTGATTGCAAAATATGTCGATAGTAATGATCCATATATTAGTGTTATAGAAGCTATAAAAGCGGCAGGCTATGCCTGTGAAAAAGATATACAATTGCATATCATTGATGCGGGCAAGCTCCAGTCTGCTGAGCAGCTCAAAGGGCTTGATGGTATTGTAGTGCCAGGTGGTTTTGATAAGCGTGCTGCAGAGGGCAAAATTGTTGCTGCTCAGTTTGCACGAGAAAACAATATCCCCTATTTAGGGCTCTGTCTTGGCCTGCAGATTATGCTTATTGAATTTGCACGTTCTGTATTACACCTAGAAAATGCAACAAGTTTAGAATTTGACCCTACAACAGAGCATCCAGTGATTACGTTATTAGAATCACAACAGCAGGTCACCAGCAAGGGTGCCTCCATGCGTTTGGGTGAGTACCCATGTACCTTAATGCGTGGCACGAAAGCACATGCTGCGTATCAACAAGATGTTGTGTTAGAGCGGCATCGTCATCGTTATGAATTTAATAATGCCTATCGATCTGCGTATGAACAAGCAGGGGTCTGTTTCTCTGGTCTGTATGCGCAAAAAAATCTTGTAGAAATTGCCGAGTTTCCTAACCATCCATTCATGGTTGGCGCACAATTCCATCCAGAATTTTTATCACGTCCATTAAAGCCACATCCACTCTTTAAAGCATTTATAGAGGCAGTTGTGGCATTGCAGATAACACCTGCTTACAGCACACGTATGGCAGATACGCATGCGCAACAGCTTTGTTAAGAATTATATCTATTATTTAATCTATGGCCGCCCTTTTTTTTGTACTTAAAAGTGCGTGATGCTTCAATAAATTCTTTCAAAGATTGTTTAAGCCATGCGGGTGTTGTAGTTTTGAAGTGGTGGTTCAGTGCTAGCGTGTGAGCCGTTTTTCTATAATAGGCAAGCTTTCCTTGGGTGGTATCTGGGTGTGTTAAAAAATCAACTAATGCTGTGTATTCTTCTATTGTTCGATAATTAGCAAAACAGCCAAGAGCGCGCTGACTCATATCTGGCATTGGTATTATTTGTCGTGAAACTAATTGTTGTGTTTTTTGTTTAGATATGCGTGCTGCTGTTCTAAGAGATGGTTGTCTTAATGTTGTTGTGTCTTGATGTGTTGTTATTGTGCGTTGACGTTTTGTTGTTGTCGTTGATGGAACAGCATCTGCTTGTATCGCATCTGCTGTTGTTGCTGCAGTAGCTGAGGTACTGTCGATTGGAGATTGCCAATCCATGAGACAGAGAGGAGTATACAGATCTATAAGTTCTTGACTATTAGGGGTTGTTGTACGCGTTTCTTCGATAATAGCAGGTGTAGCACAGCTTTCTCGATCTTCGTCTGTTATGAATGTGTGTAGTGCATGAGCTGCTATATCTGTTATATCAACCTCTGTTGCCTTGTTTGATAACAGCAATTGAAAATGATTATTTTGCTGCTGTTCATCATAGCCTAGTGCATCTAATGATAGTGATATTGCCGCCACTTCTGATAGTGATATTGCCGCCACTTCCATGGACCGCTTGTTGCGTTTTGGCGCATTGGCTGAAGATGCTGGTATAATGGTTGTGTTACTCTGTTTAGCTGATGATCGTGTAACCCTTTTTGGGTGTTCGTCCATTGCATAACAAAGAGACGCATTGATAACAAATACTACGAAGAAATGCTTGTGTAACATGAGTATAGATATCCCTTAACATGATAATGGTGACGCATCGAAAAAATATTCAATGTGAAAAATATAAAAATATTGGATTGGTTAACAATCATTATACGTATTTCTTAAATTATTTCAATGTGATTAATGACGGTGTTTTCTACCCATACAACCATGTTTTTTTGATGGAACGACTGCTGTTGGTACTTCAAATAAGGCTTTAATGTGCTCGACAAAAAGCATAGATAATTTAAAGTGGTGATGGTTTATTTACTCTATAAAAGGAATAGCATGAAAATATTACTTCTATTGCTTGGTTTTGGTGTACACAGTTTCTGCGCAGACGGCGCTGCAGCTGCCGATAAAGAAGAAGCTGGTTGTAAGCGGTATAGGCAGATTCATTTGCTTGATATCCCAACGTGTAGTAGGCAACGTATTTCATTGCTAAAAGAGACAGGAGGAGCAACGCTAGGACAGCTCCAGCCTTTAGGGGAAGGTCGTCCTACGTTACGGATGGTTTGTCACAAAGGAGAGGCTACGAGTTTGGCCTTTATAGATAACACGAACATGCTTGTAGGCACCTCTACAGGTGCAATAGAAGCATGGGATTATAGCTCCCTTCGAGTTGCAGGACTTTATAAAAAGCACAATGGAAGGGTGAGTGCTTTAAACGTTCCTCATCCTGATGCGTTTATTTCTGGAGGTACGGATGGCAAGGTGCGTATTTGGGATATGAGAGCAAGCAGTTTCCAACAGAAATTATCCTGTAAGGGCGCTGTTACTGCGTTAGCATATAATGGCAAAGATATGCAACTGGCCATGGGCAGCAATATAGAGGATCCTGTTACTCATAGGTTCGGGCAGGGCTATCTTAAAATAGCAAATCTTATAGGTACATATCAGATTAAGCAACGATTAGCAGAGCATAGTTCTTTTACAGCAGCATATTCACAAGATGGTAAATATCTTTTTTCAGACGATGATTTTTGGAACAGTGGCCTAGATGTTTATTCTGCATCTGCTGATGATTATAAAACTATAGCCAGTATCTCTTTTGGTAATAATGTAACGCCTTCGGCATTGGCTGTATGCAATACTACATTGGTTGCCGGACTAGCCAATCTTGGTGAAGATAATACTACTCTCATGGCATGGGATATACAAGATAATGCTGTACCGATCAAAGGCAAGGAGTTTCCTGTCTGTGATGATATTGTACTCAATGTTGTCGCATGTCCAGCGAAAAATGAGTTATGCACACTACATGCAAATCGTACTAATACGCGGCAACGAACTATTCGGGTCTGGCGTAATGGGGATGTTATTCAGCTTATAAAAGAATTTCCGGTGAGTGAATATGCACGGCATCTTGCGGTGACACCAGATGGTTCTTGTGTTGCGTATAATAATTCAAATGGCTTTTCTATAGCTCAGCTTGAGCATGATGAGCTATAGAAGTTAGCATAATTTACATAGCTGGCACAATATCTCGTATTGCAGCATGCGTTTGCGAAATTTTTAAAAGCTCTGGAAAGTCAGCATCGCAAATGCATGCACCAGCGTTAAGAAGTTTTTTTATAAATTCAATGCCAAGTTCTGGAGCATCTTCGTCGTAGAGAGTGTTAATAACCAGGGTAAGTGCTGTTTCATTATATTTATTGCGGTGATTAACATTGGCGCCGGCTTTAATGGCTATGGTAAGCAGCCGAAGATCTCCCCAAAATATTGTTGTCTCTAAAAGAGTTTTTTTGTGCAAAGAATCACTAACACGAAATAATGAGGCATTGATGTTTGCGCCTTTACGTACAAGCATATGAATTGTTGCTTGATTCTTAGAATAGTTTTTATGGGATATAGTATTTTCTACAACCTTAATAAGTTTTTGGTTTTTTCTTTTTGTTCGGGCTGAGGGTCTAACAAGCGCGGTAAACGTTGTTGTGTTGATCGTTAAACAGAGTAAAAAGAATAGTCGGTTCATATGATTTGTCCTCGGCAACCTTTTGGTGAATTTGCCATATCCCTATAATGGTAAGTATAGGGGATAATGGGGTATTGATAAAGAATAAAAAAGGGGTACAATAATTCTGGTTAAACCCATTAATAAGGCTTATTATGCGTTATATAAAGTTTTCTGCATTTTTATTATTAGGATTACTCGGTTTACCTGCCTGTCGCTCCAAAAAAGAGGACAACCAGGCTGAACAAGCAAAGCAGTTGCAGCTGCAAACAATCTATGGTGACTTTACTATAACCGAACCGATACTTATAGAACTTATCGAACATCCAATGTTTGAACGGCTTAAAAAAGTGCGCCAATACGGGGTGCAGTACTATGTTATTAAGCCAGAAGAATATCAGCGGCATGAACATTCCATTGGTACGTTCTTAATTTTACGTAGATTTGGTGCTTCTCTTGAAGAGCAGATAGCAGGGTTATTGCATGATGTTTCTCATACCGTGTTTTCCCATGTAGGTGATTGGGTATTTGATCATCCGGATGGTAAGAACTCATACCAAGATGATAACCACGTAGTATTTTTAGAGCGTAGCGGTCTAGCGGATATCCTTGCCAATCACGGTTTTACTATCGAAGATATTCATCATAAGAGTAAGCGATTTAAAGCGATAGATTCAGAACTGCCAACCTTAAATGCTGACCGTATTGAATACAATTTGCAAGGTGGTTTGCGTGAAAAAATGATCACCGAGGATGAGTGTAAAGCGATGTTGGATGATCTGCATTTTGATAATGGGGTCTGGTATTTTACCAATCCTGTGTTAGCGCGCAAATTTGCTGATATTACGTTATATCATACAGAATATGTCTGGACAGGGGCGCATGAATCATTAATTTGTGATTTAGCCGCTAAAGCAATAAAAAATGCAGTAAAAGCTGGTTGTTTGACGTATGATGATATCTATTTTGGTACCGATGATCTCATTTGGCAACGCTTGGTTGCTTGCCCAGATAAGCAGGTACAAGCAGACATGCATAAGCTTACGCATCATTATGAGTTGTATAAGCATGTTGATGTTAAGGATGCGGATATTATTATCAAAGTTAAATGTCGCGGGGTAGATCCACTCATAAAGCAGGGTGATACGTTAAAACGTTTATCTGAGATTGATCAGGGATTTAAGCAAACTCATGATGCTCTGCACGCTAGAATTGCGCCAGGCTGGGGCCTAAAAGAGCTGAAGTAATTGGACTGGCAGCACATACAGCTGCCAGTATTCATCTTGTTTTGCAAACTAAAATGCTTGTCTTCGCATTAATGCATTATTAATCATCTCTACTAGACGAGTATTATCATTTGGTGTTTGAGCATGTATGAGTTGCAGACAGAGATCTATCAGCTCCTCATACGTCATCTGCTCTAATTGTTCTTGAGACAATTCTGTAATAGGTTCTGTAATTAAAGATTCTGCATCTATCATCTCTTCATCTATCGGCTGCGGTTGCGCAAAGGAAGGTTCTGGCGTCCCTAATGGAATATTATTTGGTTGTAATGTTAAGAACAATTGCGCAACTAATGCCTGCTTTTGTGCCATATCCTCTTGGGAAAGAGGTGCCGCTTGCCTTGTACCTACTGCCAACGAACATGTTAATGCATTGAGAGCATGTCGAACAGGGTGCCACTCTTGCATTGCTTGCATAAGAAGATAATAGACTGTGTTTAATGTAGCCCGCATAGATGAATCATGAAGACCACAAGCGATAAAATTGTGTAATTCTACGCCAAAATTATAATACTGTCTTCTTACGAGGGTAACGTATTGCTCTTCTGATTGAAAGGACGTTGTTTGGATGCCTTTTATTACCAAAGGTTGTTTTGCTTGAAACGATAATTCATCAAGTGCTTGGCGTAATGTATGCAATGCCAATGTCAGATCTTTATTGCTATGAAAATCTGATCGCATAAAATTTTCTAGTTTTTGACGAAACCCGTTATATACCTCTATTTTTTGTAATCGTTGATCTACAGATAAGTTTTCCATGGTGTAGCTCATTACACCTAGGCTTAATAACCATATTGCAACAAATGTTTTATAAAACATATACTATTTCCCCCATTTTAGTTAATGTAATTACGAGTGATGATGCTTTGATGGCACTTCATTGCCAGCGGTTGGTGCTTTTCGTTTTTTAATAATATTCATTTTGCGTTCAACAAGTTTGTTGCGTTGATCCTTTAATTTTTTGGATGTTCCCATGAGCAATGTACCCTTGTGATGCAGTCTTAGTATCTTGGCGTTGTGCATTTGCTCTTTTCGAGCTAATGCAGCCAGTTCAATCTCTATTTGTGCAAGTTCTTTGTTTGTGGAGGGTGGTTTAGGTTCATTAATGCATGGTTGTAGCTCATCAGCACTAAAACGCGTGCTTGCAGGTACTGGGAATGATTCAATCGCTTCCAGCTCTGCCATAACCTGGTCATATTCAGAATCAGCAACTGCTGCAGGTTGAGCAGCGCCAGCCTCCATACAATATGCATTGCCGGCATACCCTACACACAGTAATAAAAAAAGCTTGTTTATAGACATAAAAACACCCTATAAAATTGAACATACTATACCTATAACTATAGATAATTAATTCAATTTGTCAAATTATATATACATCGGGTATTATTGCATATCTTGCATATCTTCTCTAAATTGATGCAGCGCTATGGCGTTTGTTATGGCGCATAGGTTATAAATATTGGTTTGTTCACTAAGATTTAATTGCAACGCTTCATCCCTTAGGGAGATCAGTGTAGGCAGGTCAAGTTGAGCGTAATGACGTCTGATTTCATGGGGACTTAACATTATGTTTGAGGTTGTTGGTTGCATGAACCAGGTAGATTCTTCTCTTGAGGCCCGTATAGGTGGTATGGCTATTACGGATATATTGATGCTAAGCATTAAAAAAAATAAAATGTTACGTGTCATGATTATTCCTTGATAGTTGAGGAGAAATTATACATTTAAATTATTACGAGCCGCGAACGTGCTGCTGTTTTTCTGTTTCATCAGCGCTGGGTATGGAATCAATTCTGCCGGCCAGCTGTTGGTGTATCCGTTGCTCTTGTTCAATTATTATTGCTGTTTCAATATCTAACGCATTAATTTTTTGTAATAGTCTTTTTTGTTTTTGTTGTAAGCGCTTTCTTTGTTTTTTTAGCGCAGCACTTCGTTTTCTTAAAAAAATTATAGGTTGTTTTTCAATGGAATCTGTATATGGAGTGTTGGCAAAAACTTTTGGCACTTGCGTAGCTAGTTGGTTTAGAAAAAAACTCACTTCAACTTGTTGTTGTGTAACATTAAATGTTAATGGCGTATTTATATTATCACGTTTACGCATAGCACTATCTGTAGTGGACGATTCCATACAATAGGCACTGGTAGATGTTATGAGCAAAACCATGACCATGAGATATACGTTCAAAGAAATTCCCCTAAGAATTAAGATCAGTATCATCCTTTTAGTCTACAAAACCCTTTATTTAAAGCAAATATTGGCTTTTATAGTCTGGCTGCTCTGCTGCTATATGCGTGACGTTTAAGCCGTGGCCCGTTTGGATTAATGCTTGGGGGCATGCGTATGCAATAACCCTATCGCATTTTTGATTAAATCATCGGTAGAGAATAACGATTCGAGGTAATGTTGAGTCTGTTTACCTGTGCATTCATATCGATCTGCTTCAGTTCTCCATGTAAACCGTTTTGAACAAAGCTTGCACTTCAAAGGGCGTAGCGTCATGAGTATATGGTGTCGTAGCCTTGGTTGACTGTCGAACAGTTGCTGGCATCTAAGCGAAGGACATTGAAATATTCCAGCTATTAACTGGATCTCAAATGTTACTGGATTTATATACTGTTTAGGTAATAGTATAGAAGTACATTCTTCCGCTTGAGCTAGTTGTATAAAGTTTTGGCCAATTTTATTAATCAATTCTGCGCCATCGGCTGATTGAATGGTGCATGAGCTTATAAACCCAAAAAACAAAAGAGTGCCGTTAATTGGGTGTTTCATGAGCATGTTCCAGTTGGCCTTGTGATAATAATGTACTAAATTCTACATCGATGCATGCAGAAAGTGTGTTGATATTGTTGAGTGCTAATTCAAGTAATTCAGCATCCTTCTTGGACTGTATAAGATAACCATAATAACTTAAACGTTCTGCTCGCTTAGCAAGGAACATAATAACCGGTACAAAGCTCGGGTGACTGTGTGCCAGTAAATCATTCCATGATGGTTGAGGTGATGGTAGTGTATATGCATTATATGCAAGACATAAGCAGAATAAGATTAATTGTTTCTGTAACATTTTTCTATACAGCGGTTTAGGTATTTACAAGGTATATAAAACTATACTATGTGACTTATTCTAGCACAATGCAAGGGGTAAATGCAGCTATTTAACTCAATGCACTATATATGTCGCCAGGGAAGTCGCCTTGGTACATGTCGATAGCGTTTGCTGCAATAGGCGATACTGAGCCAGCTGGGTTGCCCTGGTCTTCTGGAGTAGGCAATGCTGGTTGAAGTGCTTGGTTTAATTCGCCTAAGAAAACTAATAAAGCAGGACTAATAAATTGAGATAATTGTCTCATAACAGCGGAGGATGGCGTAGATGAAACAGAAGTTATGGGAGTTTGCTGACACAAAGCAACGACATTTTGGTCAATATCCATTGGATCATTTTTAGCGTCTACATGTTGTTGAGCTTGACCCGCTTTCTCAGCCTCTATTTGTATGTTAGCATCGTTTATTTGTTTTAATAACACCCTTAACGTTGATCTTAGTTGTTCTTTTTGATTCTCATCTTTTGTTTCCAAGTATAGTTTATCGGCAACGAGCATTCTATCCATTAACTTTTGAAGTCTTTGTGTGGGAGTATAACCAAAGCCTTGCCAGATTGCGGCTGAAGAAGCATTTGATGCCCCTAATAACGGTGTATAGTTTTCTGAGCCAATAATTATCGTTGGTATAAACAGTATAAGGCGAAGAAAGTATTTCATAAAATGTCCCCTGAAGAGTATGAGTGTTTCCCATCCATTATTCTATAAAAAGCTTTTATAGAAAGCAAATATTCTAGCTGTTCATGATTCACTCTTGTAATAAATCATTAATATAATCATCTGTTTGGTTTTGATTGACAGGAGGTTGCTCTAGTTTTCCAATCTCTGCGTTTATTCTTCCAAGATCGCGCCGTATAGCATATTTTGCAACTTCAGTTATAGAAGGATTGGTTAACATGGCGGCATATTGTGCGCGCTGAGTAGTAAGAAGGTTTATACGCGCTTTAGCATCTGCGCCGAACAATGCGCCTGGTAGCAGTAATGTACAGAAAAATAATATATGTTTCATGCTAAAAATTTCCCCATACTAAACTGTGCTATGTATAATAATTTTAGTGTATAAAGGGTTGCTCCTTAAAGCAAATGTAACTTCATATAATCTTTAATATAACGTAAAATTAACGGTTAATGCATTACAAAAACTGTTGCTTAACAATTTATTGATTTGTTGGATTCTTCTTTATGGTCTATATATTTTTCCCATAAAATAATTCCGCTCGTTATTGCTGCACCAGCCAAACCAGTCGCTATTAAAAATTCTATGAATTTTCTTTTACTATCTAAGATTAAAGAATCTGGATCGAATGAAAGCCGGTGTATGATATTAAACATTATTACACATTGACAAAATGGAACAGTAATTTGTTTCCATTGTTTGATAAAAGATTGTTTAAAATTTTCTTCTTTACTAAGAGAAGGAGTGGAGGTTAATAATAAAAATCCAGTGAGAAAAGTCATAAAATATTTAAACATAATAAAATCCTATATTATTATTTCTTGTCTGATAAACCAATTTTTGCTCCCAAATATGCTCCAAGTAGATAGAAACCTACATTAAGTCCTTTATCAGCAAAGAACATAAAGGTGTTCCAAGTAGTCCATGTATTTGTTTCAGGATTATTATTACATACTTTTTCTGCATCCACTTGAGCAGTTATAAGTGTACCTAGTTCGCTATTATTGATATTTTCATTAAAATTTTGTTTTTGTCGAATTTTTGCAACAATATTTATGATGGCTCTTCTGCCAACCTTATCTGTGCCATCGATAATTTTTTTACGCTGTGCTGCTGTTAATACAACATTGAGTGACTTGCAATAGATATCCAGAATAATCGTTCGTTCTTCTTTAGAAGGATTATCTATTTTTACGCTTGTCCCTGCTCTACTTTTTGTTTGTGGTAATAATTGTTCATACCTATTGGTTGTACCAATCATAAGAATATTATTATTTTCATTAAATTTATCTAGGTAATGCCATAATGTTTCTGCGGTAGCATAGCGCTGAGGATTGCCTTTTTCTTCGGCACCAATCGTATCAATTTCATCTAATAAAATAACGACTTTAAAACCGTTTAATGCTAACTCTTCTACTTTTTTAAACTGTTCTTCTAAATTTTTTGCACCAGCCCCTACAAACGCATCTTCGGTAGTAGGGCACACAATCTCTACTAACTGAGCATTCATTTCTTTTGCAAGACAACGAACAAGGGTTGTTTTGCCATTACCTGTTGTTCCGTGAAGTATCATAAAATTTTGACCTTTGGCCAAGCGTCCAAAACGCTGAGGTCGTCTGAAACTTATTTTTGTTCTGCAGATATCAGAATGATAGGTGCCGGCCAATCCTTGAATTTGGCAATTATTAATTTCTTTATGAATAGCGGTAATATCTTCTTGCGAAAGCGGTTCTGATGCACGCAGCGCCAATGGTAGAAATAACGTTATTAGAATTATATTCTTTTTCATGCAAATCCAGGATGATTAAGTAGAATTATTGACAAACAATTTAACTTTAACATTAAAATATCATTTTGCAATACTTGAAATTATTCTTTTTTGCGCTTGTGCAAACAACATTTAATGCTATGCTGGGTGGGGTTTGTCCATCAAAGAACTTGCATCAGGGAACTTATGTCTATTAAACGGTATTGTGCTCTTCTTCTTTGCTTTTTATTATGCTGTCAACCGGTTGTAGCAGTAGCGCCAGCTGCGGCCAACGTGCTTTTGCAGATGTTGGGGATAGAAAGTATTATTATTGCTGGTCAATCCATTTTAGGACAAAATAATTCTCTTGCTACTCTACAACAAGCAGTACAGATGCAGCAGAAACAAGTGGTGCGCCAACAAACAACAAAGGTTGATTGGGAACTTTTAGCGCATCAACAGCCATGGGTTAGACAGATACCGCGTTTGATTAATCAGCAGCAATTAGCATTATCTATGAGTCGGCATAACTCTACGTTACAGGTAGCGCCATATGAGCTTGCGGTAGCAATACACAACCAGATGTCCTCTGAGACGAAGGTTTCTGCTAATTCGATATGCCAGGTCGGTTTAAAAATTCATGAATCTACCTATTCTTTATGTGATGCAATGGCGGCCTTGCAACATTCCATACAGCTTCAGCAAGAAGATGCCCATGCAAATACTTATATGGCATGTGTACATGATGCTGTGTTAGGGCTAATTCATGCCCACAAAGCACAATCATGTGGACAACAAGTATATGAACTTTTAGATTTGCTTGCAGTTGTTGAACAATTAGAAGAGCAGCAGCATTTTATTGATAGGCAAACTGTTGATGTTGCTCATCAGGTAAGGGCTGTTGTCGAAACTATACTCGCTCCCTATGTTAATGAGCATGGTGCGCTGATATTGGCAGGCTCATTGGCAACAACCGAACAACTATCGGCGGGCTTGCGTTTAATTGTGGAGGATGCAAAGCTCCAAGCATTCAGAACCCGAACAACTATAGAAGATAATTTTTTAGCAAGTTTTTCTAATGCCTTGCACAAAGCAAGGACCATGGGTGTGCAGTTGCATGCTGGATCATGTGCAGAAATCAGGCATGTAGCTGGCATTTTCAATAAGGTTAAAAAGAATAGCTTTAACCAACAATTATTATTATTAAGACAGCAGATGCAGCAAGGGCAAACAGCTCAAGCGAAAACGCTGTTGACTACTATTGAACATAAATATAAGTATGACCAGCAGTATGTTTATACAGCAAAGCAATGTTTTCAGGCATTGCGCAACCAAGAAATGCGCCAACATATTTTGCCAGTATATCAACATGATCCGTTATGGGAGCGACTGTCACGGCCTGAACAAATACAGATTATAGAAAATCGGCATGCATTACAACAAGTAGGTACAGCGTTAACATGTCGACAGCAGATAAAAGATTTATTAATTAAAGAATATGGTTTAACGCATGTTACACGGGAGATAGATCAATTTTTATATTACCTTGTGGATTGCCGTTTAGCTCATGAACGAGAATTAGAATTAACAATCGTCAGCAGTTTATGGTTTGTTAAAGATAAAAATCCTGCAATCTATAATGCATTCTTTTTACCAAACGGTTTATTACGACATTCGCGCGTTGCAACGACTGCATTTGCCCACACTTTTGTTATGAATACAGCATTATCGCACGATATGCAGCTCTTGAGCTCTTATTTTGCTGATAAAATCTTATTGCATCATGCGCATACCACATCCCTTGCGCAAGAAGGTCTTGCTTATATTAAACATGCCCAAGGCTGCCCTGAAGAAGCCGCGGCATATTTAGCGCTTAGCAATCTAGTATGTAACGCCTTAGATGGCGATGCCTATGCGCAGGCAATGTTAAAAAATAAACAATTTTTACTTCATGCTGCTCATACTAATAAACATCAGCATGAAGTTGACGAGGTTGTCTTGCTGCTTAATGAGGTTGTTGTTCATTATGCTCAAGAACAAGGGATTGAAGAGCATGTAGTGCATGAGCTTATGCAGGTAAATGATACAAGAACCTTGCGTAATGGTCTTAGAGCATGTTTTGCGCATACTGCCTATGCAAAAACATTTGTTCTTAATAAAGCGCATTCACAAGAATTTCAAACGGAACTGATCGCAACCATTAATGAACTTTTATCATTAAAGAGTAAATTTCCTACACAAACGGAACATGTTTACCGTGCATTGCGTTATTGTACCTATGCGAACGAACAGCCTGAAGAAGTTCAACAATACTTAACCCTAGCGCAAGGAATTGCACGAGCCATTACAACAAATGATCCGGTTTATCAGCAGTTGTTGCAAGAAAAAGATTTTTTAACGGAGATTGTGCGCTCAGAAGAGTGGCAGCAAAATCAGGAACGCGTCCAAGAATTGGCGGAGCGTATTAGAGATTATGAAAGTGATAGAATATTTTTAGCTGCATCGCAGGAGGGAGGCGATGGTGGCTTTTATGTTTCTTACGGGGACGGACAAAAGTTTTTTATCCCTAATTTTGATCCTGAAGATGATAAAAAGCGAGAAGAGATTGTAGAAAAATTAATGAAAAAAACAGAGAGCAACCATTCGTATGAAACTGCAAAAGCAGGAGGTAGGCATGCGGAACATTACCAAAACTATAAAAGTAAATCGATTGGAGAATTACGACGGGGTATCAGATCATACACGAGACAAATTACTCTGCATAAAGATAAAATTAGACACCCGAAGAAACATTATAGTGACTTTGATAAATGGCCGATTGATAAACAGAAAAATTTAATTGCCGTAAGGTGGCCTGGAGATATTGTGAGATTAACGGAACAGAAAGATATATTAGAAAATTTATTAAAAGAGTTATTGTAAAATGGACAAATCACTTCATATATTTTTGCGGCATTTGATACATATTCTGCAAATTAAGTATAACGAGACATTAGAACTGGAAAAAAAAGAAATAGAAACTGGTAATGCTTCAGGGTTAAATTTTGCATATTATAGCGCGTTAGATATCATTGATCAATTATTAGAAATGCCCTTAGATTATTCAAGAAAAGGTTTGGGGATTATTGTTCCTGATATGATTCATCCAATATCTATTCAAGAAAAATTGCCAGCAATTTTAAAAATTCAACAAGAAATGTCAATAAGCATGCGGGCTTATATTAGTGAATTAATTATTGCTTTGCGAGATCAGTACAATGCAGAATTGGATTCATTTGATGTGCAAAAAGATTATCGCATAGGCGTATACACTGGTTATTACAATTCACTCAAGCTCATTGAAGAATTATTAATAAAATTTGGTTATTCAACAGAGCCGTTCGGTCCTCTATCGGGTGAATTAGGCAAACCGATGGGAACGGTTTATTATAAACCATAAAATTGATATTGAGCTATTTTACGTCCCACATGGCATTTGATTGTTATTCCAGCAGGGTATGTCTATCCCATTATAAGAATAAGTTCCGTCATCTGGATTTGTGCATTCTGTGCTACAATTACCAACAAAAGCTACGTTGCCCATGTGAGGAACGGGTTCAATTAATACAGAACCTATTAGGTTTATTTTTATGCAAGTAAATAAAAATAAAATCAAAATTTGTTTTTTCATTTATTCGCTCCTCTTCCTTTAGAATACTTAACCTTTATGTAATTCATCATTATAATAGTATCGCAAAAAAATAGCCTATTTGTAAATAGTTTTTTTGACAAATATGGATATTTTGATAAAATAAGGTTTATAGAGTTATTTTTCTAAAAATTAAACTAATAAGGGGGCTTCTATGAAAAAGGGTATTTTTTTAACATTAATAGGCTTAGCTATTAATGTTATGGCGGGCGATTATGATGATCCTCGCTATGCCAAGTTAAAGCAAGGTGCTTTAGGGCATGTCGATATAGAAAAAAATGATCCAAAGCTAGAATTACTTATAAATTCAGCTTCTTTAGAACATTTGTCTACAAATTCACAAGTTACTAAAAGTAGATGTAAAAGTATATGTAAAAAATGTTTAAAGTGTACAGGTTCAGTTTGTGTTTTAGGTGGTGCAATAGCTGTTCCAGTCATTGCAGCGCTCCCTTCTGTAGGATATGGAGGTACTATTGCTTCAGTGCCAGCATTGCATTTTTGTGCTGAACAATGGTCTTCTCAATCAGAAAAAGTAAAAAAATGTGCGTGTTGCTGCATGACTGTTAGTGCTCTTACAGCATGCGCATTGTTTTATCCAATAAATATGATAGATACGTGTGCTTTATGGGGATGTTCAGGTTTCAAATCTAACCTAGGCATTAGTGCTTGTTATATCGGAACAAAGCTTTTTGGAGATTGTTTAGGTAAATTTAAATGCACACGAGCAGTTGGTAAAAATACTGGTAAAGTTTTAGGTAAAATTTCTGATAAATGTTGTGTTAACACATGCTGCGGTAAAAAGTTAGATACTTGCACATCTTGCTTGCGTGATAAAGTCGGCATTTCTTGGGAAAATGAAGAAGCCAAACCAGAGCATCAAGATCTAGAGATGGCTCAAGTTGTAGGTTTAGACGTTCTTGAAGATGGTTTAAGATCTGACATGTCAAATATTCAAGCAAAAGCGCCTTTAATGGTTGCTGAAGCACAACGATTACTGACCCTGATTGCAGGTATGAAAGATGGACATATTAGTAGAAATGCTCAGCAATGTAAAAAACTCTGGAAAAGATATGTTGCATTCACGAATGATTATAGAAAAGCTACAGAAGTGCATTATCAAGAAATAAATGCGCAACAACTTAAAGAGCTTGCTCAGCAAATGGTTGCTGTGCAGCGACGTTTAGGTATGGGTGATGCTACAACTGCACCTGTAGATGAAGTTGTAATACCATTTTCGCAGGTTGCTGGTGGTGGTGCAACGCCAGAAAAAGCAGGAAAAGCAGAGTAAACAATTTATTATATTGAATTGACTTTTTAACGAGAAAGCCACAGCGTAAAACCTGTGGCTTTTTTTCTTTTTATAGAACGTCAAAATTGCTATAATCAATAACAGCTTTTGGCAGTATAACAATATTAAACAATGGATGACCCTATGATGCAACGTTCTTTATTTTTGAGCCTTATTACACTATTTTCTTTACATGCAGAAGAAGTACAAGAAGCTCCGGTCAAAAGCCGCTTAGAACAACTCGTTGAGGATAAAAGAGATGTAGCAGCTAGAACAATGCAATGGGCAATTGCATTGCGACGTGATCAACTACAACGGTTTAAAAGGGAATTAGAGCAAGCAAAAGCTAGCCTGATACGAGGTGAACAAGTGGTCATACAACCATTTGCTATTACTAAACCTAACACTATGCGCGGCTCATCCAATTATCTCATGTACGTTGATGCAGATGTAATAAGAGCATTTCTTTTAATAGATATACAGCAGGGTAATACTGAGCAGATTACAACACTTATTAATGAAATAACACAACGAATAGAGGCCTATGCAACAAAAGCAGAGAAAAGCATTAATACTGCTTACGCTGCTTTTTTAGATTGTCAAAATATGGCAGATGATGCTGATGAAGGTTGTTATACAGCATTTGAAAATACTCATGTACCAGCTTTTATTGCTCAGGCCTGTGACATGCAAACTCATGAATGTGAAGCGGTAATATATCGTATGGTTGGCAGTATTACCCTTGATGAGGTTAAAGAAGCCAAGGTTAGAGATAAAGCAAATTCATAATACAAAAAAAGAGCTCTGCTTTTTAACAGAGCTCTTCTTCAATAATGTCTTAAAAAATTAGTCAACCCATACAACTGGCATAGAATTATCAGAATTTTTTTCTGTAACAACAACCGTATGGCTGTTGCATTTATGTGCATCAAGATCATCGGCAAATAAACTGGTAGTAGTTATTTTAGTATCATTTTCCTTGTCTTTCTTTGGCCTTTGCATTTTATACCAACGCATCAAATAATAACCCACAACCGGTGATGCGCATAGTACTCCTGCAATCAGTTTTTTCTGGTTAGTCCAGAAAGCTGGTTTTGCCTCTTTAATGATAGATTCTTTTTCATGTAGAGCTGGTGTTGTCTGCGTATCTGAAGACTTAAGAGGAGGAGATGCTTGCATGTCAGTTGCCTGGGCTGAATCTTCTTGTATTTTAGTTGCATGTATCTGTTGAGCAGACGCTTCTGCTTCAGCTGCCTTTTGTTGTTCCAAAGCAAGTGCTGCTTCTGCGCGCTTAGCTTCTTCTATTTCTCGCAGATGATTAACACGTGTTGAAGTTGCATGCGCTATAGCAAAACTATCATTAACCATTGCATTGAATGCATGTAATTCTTGTGGTAATTGATCAGCAAAAATATACGCTTTATGCGCTTCTTCGCTAATCCAATCCAAAGCATAATGTCCAAAAAAAGAAAGTTTTATTCTTCCATGGTCAGTCCAGATGTTACCATAATCATCAAAGGTAATAGGCAATGTAGTTGTTTTGTTAATGTCTATATGCAGAGGAAGAAAAAAGCATTGAGGATCGGTTGGTAATTCTGTTATATCGTTTACCTTATTATGCGCCTGAACTTGTTCAATAAATGATAACCCAAACTGTATATAATTAACAGCATTATCTATTTCTGTTGCAAATTTAAATGAAGTTTCTGCAAGAATATGGGGTTTCATGGCAAGAAGATGCAAAGCCGCTATTGTATATTCAAAAGTTTTTTCTTCCTCGGCGTTAGCCATAACGGCCCTTAAAAAATCGGTGATTCGAAAAGACCAATCAGCAGCCACTTCTTCTATAAAATCTTTAGGTCTTGGAAAATGAAATGCTAATTCTGCAACAGTTAAGCCAAGAGTCCTATTAAAAAAAAATTTATCATTAAACGAAGAGTTTAATAAACTATCGCCCCAAACATCCATTGTTTTCTGGCGATTGCTACAATAGTAAAATGTATCACCTATATAAAGGTCATCATATTCCGTTAATAATAGCAATGCATGTGCTACATCAAGTGCCAAATAGGCTCCATAATGGTCTTGTTCTGCTTGCAATGTGGTTGCCAATGTAGCCATTTTTAAGCTTGTTGCGACATGATTTGCATATTTTGGCTCATTGATTGTGATAACTTTTTCTTGAATTGCTTGAATTTCTTGGTTTATTTCCAAAGCCAGCGTATCATGCATGAGTGCGTCTATGCGTTGTGTATAAATGGTTGCTAATTGTGTACAACCTTCTTGCATTGCTATCTGTTTTTTGCGCTCAAAATAAGATATGCCATAGTTCGTTATGGATGTTCGTGTGCGAGCTTTTTCTCTTCTTGATGTACGGTTCAAATTTTTTGGAATTTCATATGTATATTGTCCAAAATTATTTTCGATTGCACGAACAATATCTTTTATATTTTTAGTTGCATAATGGCGTTCCAAATCATTTTCAGGAAGATTAGATAGTTGTACCAATATTTTTTTATACGTCATAGCTTCGCTCATAATAAATGCTCGAGTAGTGACTATCTGACCATCCACTTCTATTGTATCATTTAATTGGTGGTTTTCATGAGGGTTTTGTTCAATATACTTAGCAAGTGTCATCATTAAACAACCATAGGATGGATGGTATTGCAAAAATTCTCTAAATGCTGGTAACATATAGCAATAAATATAAGTGTATGGTTGTAGTGCGTCATTACATGATGGATCATTAATAAAATGCTTGGCCCATAGGGCAGCTGTAAAGGTATGCGCCTTTGAAGGAATATCAAAGTTCAATTTATGTATTCTGTATCGCGAAGTATCGGTTTCTTCAAGCGATAAGGGTGATAATAAACTTATAAGCCAAGAATGGGAAAAAGTAATTGATCTATAGCGCATTAATATCCCAATGGACATTTCATATGTCATTGCATGCGGTTGAGAGCAGTTTGTTATCAAAAAAAGAATAACGAGAGATATGGAGATGCGTGTCATGATGTATACTTTATATTTTTCTTCCGTTCATAAATTTTTCGGTAATAGTTATTTTTCCGGAGATAATATTTTCATCAGTTATTTTAACAAAATTATTTATCGAACATATACCATTGTATTGTTTGGCTTTAGGTTATGCCACCACAGTTCATTGGCAACTTGTTGTGTTGCTAGCATTGTATCGGCTGCAATTTTGCTATTGAGCATCGTTTGCCATGCAAAATCATTTTTGATTATCTTCATACCGGTTAGCAATAGCCTAATTAAACGATTAATTTCGGTCTGGAGTTCAACAATTTCTTTTTTCGTTGGGATACATGAAGTTTCTTGAAGTGCTTTTTCAAGTGTTTTTTCTGTTCCTGCTAACAAGTTATATAGACGTTGATAGCATTCGTATTCAATAACAAATGGCCATTGTATGTGGACCCATTTTCTTTGGATTAAATCTTTGAACTCTTGTTCATTAACAAAATCAAGTCTTTCAAGTACTCTTAAGTCTGATTTTTTAGCAATATAGAGAGCTTTTTTCGCTTGATAAACAATGCCTTCAGGGCTTTTATACCAAGCAAATGCATAGCCAGTTAAGGCGCCAATGCAGGTGCTAATTGCGAAAGTCGCTAAATCTCCGTGGGTATAAGGGCCATATGTTTTAGAGTCACTGTAATAACAACAGTTATCTATAAAGCTTTTTATAGATACATATCCTACTATGCCACCAAAAAGGCCAGCAATGTTTGGAATTGTACAACAAGTAGTTTCATTTGCATGCGATAGTGAAGAAGAAAGTAAAGAACTCAACAACGCTGCAAGAATAAATTTTTTCTTCATATACGCCTTAGAGGTTACGAAATAATGTTTTTTTAATCGTGTGTTGGTTCAGTAATCGATGCTAGCCCTACTCCTAGAATGGGGCCTGCGATTAAGCTACAGATAAAGCCCAAGAAAGCAGTATCGCCATCACAATCATCGTGAAAATCAATGATTTTTTTTATTGCATAGATACCTACAACACTACCTAGTAGACCAAACATAATCCTTCTATTGTGATTTTTTTGTATTACATTATTGCTATAGCTATAGTGTGAAAAACAGAAAAATAAAATTAAAAAAATTCTAGAAATAATTTTGTTATTCATAGATGAAAGTCCTTTAAAGAAGGGCATGTAATCATTTTATCTAAATGTATCTTTTTTTATATTTCTCGTCCATTAATACATTTGTTCGACATATTATTTAGCTATATAATAGTTTGCATGGATAACCTTTTAATGTAGTAAATGAGAATTGTTAATGAATAAATATATGCTCTCGGTGTTGTTATTTTTTTTATTATGTATACCTCAATCATCTAAGACTTATCCTGGTTCAGGGTTGGTCAATATCATAGCAATCGGTGTAGTGGGTTATTGCCTCGTAAAAAATTATTGGCATGATGCTTCTGCGCAATTGCAAAAAAAAAATATCTTTTATAATGAGCGTATGCTTATTAAGCAAACTAACGAGACTGTTGAAAATATTGCAGTTTCACTTGCATCACTACAGTATATTGAAAATGAACAATTGTTTAAGCAATACATAAAAAATAAATATACAGTTTCTCTATGGCCATTTGTTATGGAATTCGAGCTATTTAAAGATCAGTGGAATCAATTGAGTGCGATACAAAAATCTCTACAATCCGTAAATAGCATACAAGACCAAACAATTGCAGAAGAGTTAGAAAAAATCAAGAATAGCATCAATGCAATGATGCTTCATATAACGCAAGGAATACAGATTTTAATAAATGATGCAGATTGGTCTGCTATGCTTAACAATAAAAGAGTTATGACGCTAGAAACAACCTCTCAAGAAGCGGTTAATCATCTTTGGTGGATTAGGACGTTAAACATTGCAAGATTGATTTTGGGTAGATAATAATTTTACATCAAAATAATTCACCAGGTTGTTTTTTTATATTTCTCTGCCATCAGCAAATTTGCCAGTAATGGTTATTTTGCCATTGTCATCTTGAGTTATGAGGATTTCATCAGGCTTTTGTAAATAAACACGATCCCATTGGTCAAGCATATCTAAGAAATTCTTTTGAGACATAACAACACGGTCTATTTGATCTTCTTCAGAGTCATGTAAAATATTCTCGATAATAATAGTATCACCATCTTTATCTAGAAATATTAAATTTCCGCTTAAAGACAGGGACCCCTTATTATTTACGAAATCTCTTGCATGTGACGTTTTGGAATAGCATAATTCATATTTCAATAAACAACTTATTGTATCCATTTGTGGTGAAGTTGTTTTTGCAATATGGTAATATCCATCATGTTTTATTAATTGAGCATAAGGCATACTGCGTACTTTCTTATTATTTAAAATTTTGGATATGCGGTTGGCATATTTTTAGTAGGACCTTCAATTATTACAATTTCTATTCCTTCGGAAGTTTTTCCGACGAGAGTTACAGAGTTGTCCCAATGTATCTCTGGTTTTTCTATAAGATTATTGCGTGCTTCAAAGATTTTTTTCATTACCTTTTCTCTTGTCCAGTGAGGAGGAAAGAAAGTTTTGGTGACTTCAATGCCGTTTATTTTAAATTTTAACCTATAGCAGCCACCGGGTCCCATTTTTTCCTCTATTACTTCAAATACACCAATTCGCTCGAATGTTCTTAGATAATCATGATGAAAACCATGAACCTTTTTAATAGATCCATATTTATCTATTTTAAATTGAATATCAAAAATGTGTTCTACGTCGCGTTGCGTTGGCCTTAAATGTTCCGAATGAAGGGCAAATTTTTGTTGAAAACTACTAATCTCCTCATGCAAGTCGCTATAATAGCCGGCTAAAGCAGGTGAAGTTTTTTTGATTTTTAAATAGGGTGTTGCTGGGATGTTTATAAGCTCGAATGTTTGCGTTATTTTCTCAGAGAACTCTGTAGCATCTAACGTAGCTTTGTTCTCTAATGCCCAGCCAAATTTTGATTGAAACTCCGGCGAAAGCTCTACATTCCACGAACCGCTCACCGTTTGTGACCATCTGTTGCCGCTAAAATCGAGATAGCGCATATCAGTCGTATGGGCAGGAATAATAGTAGCTTCACCTGCAGCTGGGATGTGCACCGTATATGTTATTGTACGCCCGATAGGAATATTCACCGGTAATGCAGAAGCCGTAGGCTCCGGAATATACATTGCCGGCAGGTTTAAGCGTGACATCTCTTGTGTTAGGGCAGCATTGTCTAAACGTTCAATATTTTTTTGCGCAGCAGTAACAGCAAATGTTTTTAAATCTTGCGCATGAGTAATAGCAGTTTCAAGATTTTCGACAAATACTTCAGTCGCAGCGGGGTAGTGTTGCAACAACGTGAGTCCGTCTTGCACAGGAATTGCACCATGCTTTACCGTTAAGCCTAAGGCTTGTTCTACTTGCTGGCCGATTGGACCAAGGCCGGCCAGGATACTGCCACCATTGGCTGCTCTGGAGCGTACAAGCGCTGCGGCTGTAGGTACTTTGCCCGCCATTTTAAAGAGCGCAGCATCGCCAAAAAAGCCACCGAGTGCCTCAAGCATGTTCTCAGGCGAAGCGCAGCTCCATTGAATTTGTTCACCCACTTGATCAGCAACATTGTTCCAGAATGCTACTTGCTCTTTAACTGATTTATCGATTATATGATTTGATAGAAAGCCTGCATCAGGGCTGATGGTATCGCTTGCTGAAGGCGGCAGATGAGCTAATACTTGCATGCAAGATGAGACAATAGTTTTTACAGTATCAAGAGGGTGGCGCACCATATGGTACGTACGGGCCATAGAATTTTTTATTCCTCTGCCCAACGCACGCAGATGCCGAAGATCATGATTAATGCTTTCGAGCGTTTTTTTATCTACTTTGGTGCCAGTAGCATGCTGCAACAAATGATCTTGATTGGTTAAAAAGTCATGTAATGCTACTTTGCATAAATCTACAAAACTTAATGCTGCCTGCGCATTATGCTCAGTATTGAGCTTGTAAGCAACTTGACCAAGCGTTGCAGTGCTTTCAATCAAAGCTTTGGTTTCAGGAGACTTGTACAGTACATTGATGCCGGCCGATTGGTTGACGAGTTCGACAATTTCCCCATGAACTTGTTGCTGTATAGCAGTTCCGGTAAAGTTTTGGAGCAGCATAGGGTTAACGCCATGACGCACTAAAAGATCCCGTGCATGCGGCGCTAATTCATATGTGTGAGTTCTTATTGTGCCACTGTCTAATTGAGTTTGCTGGAGAGCGTTGATGCGCTCTTGATAACGTGCCGCGGCTACAGGTTCTTGTGCTTGAAGCGACGCTACATGTTGTTGTGTTAAACTATCGAGAAAACAACTGTTTGTTTCTAAGTTGAGATTCGTAGATTTGTTAATGGATGCAACTTCTGCTGTGCTAGTGTGTGATAGAGCTTGGGGTTTATTGGGCAGAGTTATTTTTTCTAAAATTGCTGATCGGTTATCATCCAACATAGATTTAAATGTTTTTATTTCTTCTGGTAAATCATCAGCATTAATTGTCCCATTGATTGCATCTTCATGTATCCAACCAAATTTATTTATACCGATGTTTGATAATCGTATTCTATTAGTAGAAGAAGACCAAATATTTGCATCTTTATCGAGCATTAATCGCTCTTCATCTATATCAAATGTAGTCTGCGCAGTTGTAGCTGAAGTTAAGAAATAAGCACTAGCAGTAGTTGGTAAAGTTTCTAGATTAATCTTGTTTTGTTGATGCAACTCAGCCAGACCATATTCAATATTTAGAACATGTATAGCTGCATTATTAACACCATCGACAATTGATTTAGCTTGTTCGATAACATTTGGTTTACAGTGTATTAATTGAAGAGCATCCAATACAGTTCTTTTACTGTACGAATCAGTGAGAGCAATTATTTTTTCTGTTTCTAGACAAACCATGGACATTGTCTTTAATTCTGTAAGAGAATGTACAAAATTTAAAGAATTTTTTTCTCGTAGTGCAAGTTCTGCAAGATTAACAACTATTTGCTGAGCTAATACAGATTGATGATATCTATGCCGAAAACCTAATGTCTTCTCGCTTCCCCAATTATGGTCAAGTTTATGCAATAGGGTTCGTACGCCTGTACTAAACGCATATGAGTTGACAATTGACTTAACATCCTGCTTACTAGCACTTAATGACGCTGCAAGCGCATTAAGATTATGAGCCGCGTCAAGCGCTAGATAGGATCCGTAAAGATCATGATTGTCTGACAGTGATTTTGCCTTTTCTAGCATTTCCAAGGATAAGTTAACAAGGCTAGAAACAATTGTTATTTTGTTTTTTTTATGGGAAGCGTTTTTAACTGAATAATTAACTTTATTATAGCGTAATGGATTGTTTTTCAGGTTTAAAGCTTCTTTTTTTGCACATTCAATTTCTTTGGTAATTTGTTCTAAGTGCTCTTGCGTGGTAGCTATCTTCATTCGTACTTCATAACGAGTCGCATGTTCGTCTAATCTTTGTTCCATTGCTGCAACTTTTTTACGGCTAAAGTAGCGTGGACCATAATCAACAATCGAAGATTCTTTGCTTTCAGCAATCAAAGGATGATAGCGTTGAGTATAAATCTGTTTAGATTGCTCTTTTTCAATAATTTGTACACTCGCATCAACTTTTCTTTGCACACGTTCGATTTCTCGAATTTTTGCAGCATCAATTTTGATACAATAAGGTGATGCTTCTTGTAGAATATAATCTTTTAGGTTACCAAGAGAACCTAACGATATTTGGCTTAAACTATCAGCAAACGCTTGATCTACAGATATTTTTTCAGCAAGTCCAATCGTGTAAGAACCATATTCACTGTTATTTTTCAAAAAGGTTCTAAAGCTTGGATATTGATAAAGATCGAAGTGAGAAAAAAGTTCTTGAACGGATGTTATTTTTTGTTGGGTGCTTAATGATTGAGCAAAATTTGCCCAATCATCTACCTTCCACGTACTGAAAAGCTTTATATGGTTAGTAGAAGTTCGATAATAGTATTGAGTTTCATTAAATGTCTTTGGAATAACTTCATTGGAATGAACTAAATTTAATAACCAAGGAATTTGGAAGCTATGAGCTATTGCAGGAAGAATGATTGTAAATGCCGGATTTGCTTGTTGTTGCTGCATTGTCACGACAAGAACGAAAATAGTTATAGCCAATATCTTGATATTCTTCGAATTCATTGTATCAATATTTCACATTGTAATGTTTTCTAAAATTTGATTAAATTATAAACCAATGTAGTATTAAAAATGTTTTTTGTCTAATAATTGGTTGGAGACATCTATGAAACGTCATCATTATATTTTTATTTTTTGTTGCATGTTTGTAAGGTCTTCTTTTTCAAATGATATTGTTGAAAAACCGTGCAAAAGTCCGATAGTTTTACAAAATATATCGACAGTTCGAGCACCAATTCAGTCGGTATCTACAG
>Ga0206824_10132_pt1 | contig 25297 bp, 13 predicted proteins | sample Alteio_BWOrgCont_82_FD_152874 | JGI IMG/M metagenome (GOLD analysis project Ga0206824, IMG submission 152874) | Enriched cells from forest soil in Barre Woods Harvard Forest LTER site, Petersham, Massachusetts, United States -... | ecosystem: Environmental > Terrestrial > Soil > Temperate forest >...
GCCGAATCCACCAATCGTCGCGCCGAATCCACCAACGCTGCTGGTTTGATTGACGATCGTGGCGTTGGCCGCGGTCGAAGTGTCGTGGAAAGTCGTCTCTCCACCGCCGATTCCGGTGTTCGTCGGGCCCTGGTTGATGATCGTCGCCCCACCGGCGGAGGATGCGCCTTGGAAATTGGTCGCGCCAGCACCGAGTGCGTAGACGTAACTGCCCTCATTGGTGATCTGGGTCGATGTCCCGGCGGTGGCGCTGTTGCTAAAAGTAATCGTTCCGACGTCGTACGTTGTGAGGTTCTGCACGACTCCGGAAGTGTTCAATATCCCGGCGCCATTGATGTTGAGGGAGCTATAACGGGACACGCTCAGGCTGTAGGCGCCGCACCCGGGCGTGAAGCCGATGGTGCCGGCGGTCACGGTTTGGCCACTGCCGGTGTCGCCAATCCCGACCGCAGTAGGATTGGAGGTCGTGCCTCCACCGGTACTGAAAATGGCTAGCGACTTCGCCCAAGCGGTATTCGTTGTGCCCATGGAGTTGGTCCAATTGGTGGTGGTATTGTCCCACTCGCCCGTGCCCCCGTTGACGATACCATTGGCCACGGTGGTCGAGCCGTTCCAGAATTGTCCCGTTGGGGCGCCAGTGACGACGAGGTCCACCTGGCCCGGGACGGTCGTCACGATCTTGAATTCCGACGCCGTGTAGCCCACGGGCAACGTGCCAATGTTTAACGTGCCCGAAAGCTTGCCCGAGTAATTGAAGAGGTCATAAGTGCCGTCCGCGAAACCGAGAACGGCGCTAACATTAAGCGTGCCGCCGAGCGCGAGGTTGCCGTTGACGGTCGTGAGGTCACTCGCCGTGCCCAGTTGATAATCCACGTTCGAGCCGGATTTGAGGGTCAAGGCACCGAGGCTGAGCGTGGGGCCGTGGGCGTCACCGGGAATGAGCGCGCCGCCCGAGTTGATGGTGACGAGGCCGGCAATGGCGCCGGTCCCGCCCAGGGCGCCGCCTTTGTTCACCGTGACCGCGTTGGGGCTGGCGAGGGAGCCGTTGACGATGATCGCGCCACCATTAATGGTCGTCGTGCCCGTGTAAGTATTCGCGCCGGTGAGGGTGAGGACACCGGTGCCGACCTTGACGAGAGAGCCGTCGCGGAAGTTTTGGAACCCGCCATCGGCAACGACGCCGGAGACGGTGGTGCTGAGATTGTTGCCGCCGACGGTCAAGGTATTGCTTCCGAGATAGTAAGTGCCGCTGCCTTCGATGGAGCCGATCTTCATGCCGCTGGGTATCCCGCTAAAGGCCCCGCTGGAGAGCCCGCTGATATCGAAGATACCATTGCCATTGGTGATCGCGCGAGCCGTTCCCCCATCGGCATTGTTTTCGAAGTAAGTCGCGCCACCTTGGCCGCCATTGGTGCCACCATTTGTGACGATGGTTGCGTTCCCCGCAGTCGAGTTACTGGTGAAGAGGGTGTAGCCACCGCCTCCGCCGCTGCTGGTGCCGCCATTGTTGATAATCGTGGCATTGCCGGCCGAGGGCGAGTCGCCGGAGGGAGCCCCGGAAAAAGTGACGCCTCCAAATTGGGTGTAGCCGGGGCCAAAAGAGCCGGGGTTACCGATAAAGCTGAAACTGAACGGACCGCCTTGATTGATGATCGTGGCTGTGCCAGCGGTGGAAGTGCTGGTGAACAGGGTGTAGCCACCGTAGGCACCGCTCACGGTGGCGCTTTGATTGGTGATCGTCGCGCCACCGGCCGCGGAAGTGTCGCTGAATTGAGTGAAGGCACCTCCGGCATGGCTGCTGGCGCCCGCCTGGTTGTTGATCGTGGCGCTGCCCGCGGTGGAATGGTTGTAAAATTGCGTGTTCCCGAGGTAACTGAAACCCTGGTTGTTGATGGTGGCGTTGCCGGCCGTGGAGGTATCTTTGAAAGTCGTGGCGCTGCCAAACTGGTTGAAGATCGTGGCATTGCCCGCCGTGGAATTGTTTTGGAAAGAGGTGGCACCACCGTTGGTCCCGTTGAACTCGGGGCCCAGGTTGGTGATGGTCGCCCCGCCGGCAGAGGAGGCGCCCAGGAAATAGGTACTGCCAGCGTTGCCGGCGAGGGTCATGGCGCCAAAATTGGTGATCTGCGTGAAACTGCCGGCGGTGGCGTTGTTCGTGAAAGTAATCGTGCCCGCATTGCTGCCATCGACCGCGGTTCCGAAGCTCTGGACGACTCCGGAAAGGTTGGTGATCCCCGCGCCATTAATCGTCAGGCTTTTCGTCGCGAGAACGGCGAAATTATAGAAGCCGCTCCCCGGCGCAAAGTCGATGGCGCCGGCGGTCACGTTGTCGTTTATGGTCACGCGGCTGGGATAGGAGATGTCATAGCCCCCACCGGTGCCGAAAATGGCCGTCGACTTCGCCCAAGTCGCGCTCGCCGTGCCCGTGGCGTTGGTCCAATTGGTGCCGGTATTGTCCCAAGTGCCCGGTCCGCCATTTACCATCCCGTTGGCCGTGTAAGTCTGCCCGTTCCAATATTGTCCCGTGAAGCCGTAGTTGACGACGAGGTCCACCTGGCCCGCGACCGTCGTCACGATCTTGAACTCCGACGCCATGTAGCCGGCGGGCAAAGTGCCGAGACTCAACGTGCCCGAAAGCGTGCCGGTGTAATTGAAAAGATCGTAAGTGCCCGCCGTGAAACCGGAGCCGGCGGTAACATTGAGCGTGCCGCCGAGTCCCAAGTTACCATTGACGACCGTCAGGTCATTGGCGCCCGTGACGCCGGGGGTGCCCAGTTGATAATTCACGCTCGCGCCGGGTTGCAGGGTCAAGGCGCCGAGACTGAACGTGCCGGGGCTGCTGGCATCGCCAGGAGTGAGGATGCCGCCCGGGTTGATGGTCACGGGTCCGGAAATGGCGCCGCTCCCGCCCAGGGTGCCTCCATTGTTCACCGTGACGGCGGCGAGGCTGGCCAGGGAGCCATCGACGACGATCGCGCCGCCACTAATCGTCGTCCTGCCGGTATAAGTATTCGCGCCGGTGAGGGTGAGGGTGCCGGCGCCGACTTTGATGAGCGAGCCGCCGGTTTTGCCGGAAAAGCCATCGGTAATGGCACCGGAGACGGTGGTGCTGAGATTGTTGCCGCCGACGGCGAGGGTATTGCCGCCGAGATAGTAAGTGCCGCTGCCTTCGATGGAGCCGATATTCATGCCGCCATCGGTAAGGCCGCTGATGTCGAAGCCGCCGTTTCCATTGGTGATGGCGCGAGCCGTTCCGCCATCGGCACTGTTAACGAAGGAGATGAAGCCGCCGTAGCCGCCATTAGTGCCGCCGTTGGTGATCAGTGTCGCGGAGCCAGCCGACGAATTAACGTAAAACACGGCGGTGCCGCCGTACCCTCCGCTTACCGAGGAACCATTGGTGGTGATGGTCGCGCTTCCGGCCGTGCTGGTGTCGGTAAAAGTGACCTGGCCGCCGGCCGCACCGTTGCCGGCGCTCGCCTCATTGGTGATGTTCGCACTCCCCGCCGTGGCGCTGCCGGAGAAATCGGTATGACCGCTGGTGTCGATCTGATAAATGATGAGGGTGCTAGCCTGATTGTCGATCGTGGCCGTCCCCGCCGTGGAATTCCCCGAGAATGCCGTATAGCCGGCCGTGAAAGCGAATGGGTTGCTCTGGGAAGTGGATGCGCCCTGGTTGGTAATCGCGGCGCTGCCGGCGCTGGCGAAGTCCCCAAACCCCGCGTAAGTGCCGGCCCCCTCGCCGGGTTGATTGATGATGGTCGCACTGCCCGCGGTGGAGGTATTATGAAAAGCGACGAAGCCGCCGTTTCCTTCTGAGCCGTCACCGGCGCCGTAATTGGTGATGGTGGCGCTGCCCGCGGTCGAGGCATTGTTGAATGCGGTGAAAGCGCCGACGCCGCCGGAAATGGTACCGCCCTGGTTGCCGATCGAAGCCGTCCCGGCCGAGGAATTGTCGTTGAATGTCGTGTAACCGGAGCCGCCTCCAAAAAACGAGCTGGTGGTCTGATTGGTGATCGTGGCGCTGCCAGCGGAGGAGTTGTTGTAGAAGTTGGTGCTGCCGCCGTTGCCAGAGAGAGAACCGGAGGCCTTGTTGGTAATCGTCGCGCTGGCCGCGGTGGCGGTGTTGTAAAAGTTGGTCGCGCCGGCGCTGTTGACGAAGGGGCTGAGGCCATTGGTCACGGTCATGCTGCCGCCGTAGTTGACGATCGTCGCGTTGCCGGCGGTGGAGCTGTTGGAAAAGTTGGTGATGCCGCCGACGCCGCTGCCGAGATCCCGGCCGTTGTTGGTGATCATGACGTCGCCGGCGGTGGCGCCGTTGGTGAAACTGATCGTGGCACCCGGAGCGGTGGCCAGGCTCTGGGTGCGGCCCGAATAGTCGGTGACCCCCACCGTGTCGACGGTGAGCGTTTGGCCGGCGCTAATGTTAATGATGTAGGCGCCGGAGCGGGTGTCGAAGAACAACTGGTCGGCGCTGATGCTGGCGTTGACGCTGACCATGCCCGAACCGGTGTTGAAGTTCGCCGTGCCTGGCGTCCAAAAGCTGCTCGTCGTGCCGGTGGAGTTGGTCCAGTTGGTGGAGAAATTGTCCCAACTACCGGAGCCGCCTTTCCAATAAAGCCCGGAGGTGACGATGAGGTCGACCTGGCCCGCGACCGTCGTCTGAATTTTCAACTCCGAGGGCGTATACCCGGCGGGTAACGTGCCAAGGTTCAACGTCCCCGAAAGCGTGCCGGTGTAATTGAATAGATCGTAAGTGCCCGGCGCGAAACCAGTGTCGGCGGTAAGATTGAGCGTGCCGCCGAGCGTCAGGTTGCCGTTGACCACAATTGGGCCACTCCCGCCCGTGACCCCGGGCTTGCCCAGTTCATCGTCCACATTCGAACCGGAATCGAGGGTCAATCCACCGACGGTAAGGCCGCCGGGACTGCTCCCCTGCGCGAGTGTGCCGCCCGCGACGACAAACACCGGCCCGGCAATACTGCCCTTCCCGCCCAGAGTGCCACCGTTATTCACCGTCACGAACCCACTACCGGCCAGCGAGCCGTTGACCACGATGGCGCCGCCGTTGATCGCCGTCGTCCCGGTATAAGTATCCGACCCGGTGAGGGTGAGCGTGCCCGTGCCGGTCTTCGTCAGGGAACCGACATTGGAAGCGGAATAGATCGAGGCGGTTCCATCCTTGATCACCCCGGAGACCGTGGTGCTGAGATTGTTCCCGCCCACCGTCAGGGTGTTGTTGCCGAGGATATAAGTGCCGCTTCCGGCGATCGAGCCGATCTTCATGCCGTGGGCCAGCTCGCTCAGGTCGAAGACGCCATTGCCATTGGTCGTCGCGCTGGCCGTTCCTCCATCGGCATTGCCGCTGAAGTAAGTCATGCCACCGCCGCCGCCATTCGTGCCCGCATTGGTGATGAGCGTGGCGCTGCCGGCGCTGGCGTTGTCTGCGAAGCTGATGATGCCGCCCTTCGCTCCGCTCACCGCGCCGCCCATCGCGGTGATCGTGGCGTTGCCTGCCGAAGAGGTCTCGGAAAATCCCGTCCCTCCACCCGTAAAGTACTGGCTGCTGACGGGGGTGGCCTCGTTGACGATCGTGGCGCTGCCGGCCGTGGAACTGCCTTTGAACGCGGTGGAGGCGCTCACGTCGACATCCGCGTCGTCGATCCGCATCCCCCCGTTGGTGATCGAGGCATTGCCCGCCGTCGCCGTGTCCTGGAAGAGGGTATAGCCGCCATTCGCAAAGTCGGTGCCTCCAGCTTGATTGGTGATCGTGGCGCTGCCGGCACTGGCGCTGTTTGCGAAAGTGGCGTTGCCGCCGTTGGCGCCGCTGACCGTGCCGGCGAGATTGGCAATCGTCGCGCTGCCGGCCGTCGCGTGGCCCGAGAAATGGACGGACCCGCCGCCGGCTTCATAGTCGGTGCCGCCGTTGTTGGTGATTTTCGCCGTGGCGGCTGTGGAGCTATCGGCAAACGCGGTGGAGCCGTTCGCGCCGGCCAAGTTGGAGCCGCCATTGTTGATGATCGTTGCGCTGCTCGCCGTGGCGGTGTTGGAGAAGGAAAGGGAACCGCCGCCGCCATTGGTAATGAGCGAGCTTCCCGCCGAAGAACCGCTCTGGAAGGCCGTGGACCCGGCGTAGCCGAGGACCGAGTAGGAGCCTAGATTGGTAATCGTCGCGCTGCCGGCCGTGGCGTTGCCGGCAAAGGTCGTCGTGCCGCCGGCGGTATCGCTCCAAGTGCCCTGCTGGTTGGTGATGGTTGCGCTGCCGGCCGTGGAGTTTTGCAGGAACGTCGTCGACCCTGCCGCGCCTCCGTCATAACCGGCGCCCACGTTCGTGATCGTCGCCCCGCCGGCCGAAGCGCTGCCGGTGAAAGTCGTGGTCCCACCGACCGCGTTCGGGATCGTGCCCGCCAGATTGGTGATCGTCGCGCTGCCCGCCGTCGAGAGACCGTTGAAAGTGGTGTTGCCGCCACCCACATTGGTCAAGCTGGCGCCGTTGTTCGTAATCTGCGCCGTGCCGGCCGAAGCGGTGTTGGCAAAAACCAGGCTTCCGTAAGTGCCGAAACCGTCGGTCTGCGTCACGAAACTCTGGGCGATCCCGGAACTGTTCAAGACGCCTACGCCATTGATCGTGAGGGTGTCGCCCGGGCTGACGCTGATGCTATACGCGCCGGAACCCGCCGCGAAGCTCACCCCTGCGGCGGTGATATTGTCTCCCAGCGTGACCGTGACCGGGCTGTTCGATGTACCTCCTCCGGAGCTGAAAATCGCCATGGACTGCGCCCAATTGACGTTTGTCGCACCCGCAGAATTGGTCCAATTCGTCGTCACATTGTCCCAAGTGCCCGTGCCGCCGTTCACCGCACCGTTGGCCGTCGTGGTCGCGCCGTTCCAGTACTGCCCGGGCAAGGCGTTGACCACGAGGTCCACCTGGTGCGCGGTCGTCGTCTCAATGAGAAACTCCGACGCCGCAAATCCCGCGGGCACAGTGCCCACGGTCAACATTCCCGAAAGTGTGCCCGTGTAATTGAAGAGATCGTAAGTGCCCAGGCCGAAACCCGAGACGGAAGTCAGATTGAGCGTGCCGCCGAGCGTGAGGTTGCCATTGACGACGGTGAGATCGCTCACCGTGCCCAATTGATAATCCACGGTCGAGCCGGCTTGCAGGGTCAAGCTGCCGAGGGTGAGCGTGCCGGGGCCGCTCCCGTGCGTGAGCGTGCCGCCCGAGTTCACGGTTACCGGTCCGGCGATCGTGCCCGTGCCGCCGAGAGTGCCGCCGCTGTTCACCGTGAGGGCGGCCGGGCTGGCCAGGGAACCGTTGACGATTAGCGCGCCGCCATTGACCGTCGTGGTGCCGGTATAAGTATTCGCGCCGGTGAGGGTGAGGGTGCCGGTGCCCGTCTTGACCAGCGAACCGCCGGCCTTGCTGCCGAAGTAACCGTAATCGGCCATGACCCCCGACAGGGTGGTGCTGAGATTATTGCCGCCCGTAGTCAGGGTATTGCCCCCGAGATAGTAAGTGCCGCTGCCTTCGATCGAGCCGACCTGCATGCCGCCATCGGTCAGGCCGCTGATGTCGAAAATGCCGTTCCCATTGGTAATGGCGCGGGCCGTGCCTCCATCGGCATTGGCTTCGAAATAGATAAAACCGCCATCGCCGAAATTGCTCCCGGCGGTGGTGAGGAGCGTCGCGGCGCCGGCCGACGAATTGCCCAGGAACGCCGCGCTGCCCCCTTCGCCCAAGCTCATCGTGGAGCCGCTGCTCGTGATGGTGGCGCTGCCCGCGGTGCTCGTGCCGTTGAAGATCACCTGTCCGGGCACGGCATTGGCCACGGCCCCCAGGCTGGTGATGTTCGCGCTGCCCGCGGTGGAGCTGTCCGAAAAAGTGGTCGTGCCGTTCGTCCCTGCCTCGACATAGTCGGTGTTGCTCGGCTGATTGACGATCGTGGCCGTGCCCGCGGTGGAGGTCCCCCAGAATTGCGTGTAGCCGGCCACCGCCGCGGAGGTCACGCTCCCCTGGTTGGTGATCATGGCGCTGCCCGCGCTCGAGGAATCGTAAAATGCCGCGTGGGCGCCAGTCCCGCCACTGGGTTGATTGAAGATAGTCGCCGCTCCCGCGGTGGAGGTATTTTCGAAAGCGACCAAGCCGCTGCTTCCGCTATTGGTGATCTTGGCGCTGCCCGCCGTGGAGGCATTGGTGAAGGTGGTGAAACCGCCGAGGTTGGCGATGGACGCATTCCCGGCCGAGGAATTATCGTTGAAGCTCGTGTGGCCGGTATTGGTGATCGTGGCGTTGCCGGCGGTGGAGGCGTTGTAGAAGTTGGTGCCGCCGCCAATCTCGGCGCTATTGTTGGTGATCGTCGCACTACCCGCGGTGGAGGTGTTGTAAAAGTTGGTGGCGCCGCCAGCAGTGCCCTCGGTGTTGGTGATCGTCGCGTTGCCGGCGGAGGAGGTGTCGTAAAAGTTGGTGATGCCACCGGGGCCGCCGGCGAAGACGTAAAAAATACCGTTGTTCGTAATCGAGACGTTGCCGGCCGTAGCGCCATTCGTGAAGCTGATCGTGCCATTCGGAGCCGTCGCCAAGTTCTGCGTGACACTGGAATTATTGGTGACGCCTGTGCCCCCAAGCGTGAGCGTGTTGCCGGCGCTAACATTAATCGTGTAGGCCCCGGAACCTGTATCGAAGAACAACCGGTCGGCACTAATGGCGGCGCCGACCGTGACCGTGCCCGAACCCGTGCTAAAGACCGCCGTGCCTGGCGTCCAGGAGCTGCTGGTCGTGCCGGTGGGGTTGGTCCAATTCGTGGAGCTATTGTCCCACGTGCCGGTGCCCCCCCTGACCGAACCATTGGCCGTGGTGGTCGAGCCATTCCAATAAAGCCCCGCGCTGACGATGAGGTCGACCTGGCCCGCGGTCGTCGTCTGAATTTTAAACTCCACCGGCGTATTCGTGGGCAACGTGCCGAGGGTCAACGTCCCCGAAAGCGTGCCGGTGTAATTGAAGAGATCATAAGTACCCACGGTGAAACCGGCGAGGGCGGTGATATTGAGGGTGCCGCCAAGAGTGAGGTTGCCTTTGACATTCGTGAAGGGACTTCCGGCCTGGCCAGTCGCGCCCAGTTGATCATTGACGATCGAGCCGGCATTGAAGGTCAAGTCACCGAGGGTGAGCGTGCCAAGACTGGTGCCTTGAGTGAGCGTGCCGCCCGAGTTGAAAGTGACGGGGCCGGTGATGGTGCCAGTACCGCCCAAGGTGCCGCCGTTGTTCACCGTCAAGACAGCGTGGCTGGCAATGGAACCATTGACGAGCATCGTGCCGCCATTGATCGTCGTCGTCCCCGTATAGGTATTCGCCCCGGTGAACGTGAGAATCCCCGTGCCCGTGCCGCTGGAGTCCGTCAGCGTGAGGTTACCCGGCCCGGAAATCGGTCTCGCGATGGTGAGATTATTTCCATCCGGATCGACGGTGCCGCCATTGGCGGTCAACTGGACGGCGCGCGACATGGTAAAACTCGCCGTGGTCTGGAGCGTGCCACCATCCAGAGTCAAAGCGCCAGATTGAGCACCCAGAGCGCCATCGGCGGAAATCGACAGAGCACCCTGCGAAATGGTCCAGGGAGTTACCGCCGCCGTCGTGTTAGTCAGCGTCCACGTGCTGGCTCCGGTTTTGACATAGTTAGTGAAGCCTTGGTACTGATAGCCATATTGATACAAGGTGCCAATCTGGGACGTATCGAAGGTCCCATTGGTCCCTCCTCCCAGTTCCAAAGTATCGCCCCCGTTGGTCGTGCCGCTGGCGCTCTGCACCAAGCCGGAAATCTGGGAAGTGGAATAGAGCACCAAGGTATTGCCGCCCCCGCTCAGGCTGATCGCCGCCGCCTGGGAATAACTCTGGCCGCCGGCGATGCTGCCGCCATTGATGATCGTATCGCTCCCCGCGGCCGTGACACCCGTCCCGCCGTCATTGTAGTAATAGGTATAAATTCCGACGACGTAGCTGCCGCCGCTGCCGCCGTTAATCGTGCTCTGGTTCGTGAGACTGGCCCCTGGAGCAAGGGTCACTCCCGCTCCGCAATCGCCGCCATCCCCATATGGATAGCCGCCCCTGCCGCCGATACCGCCGTTAATCGTGCCTTGATTGATCAGGCTCGCGCCCGTAGCCACGGCCACGCCGGTCCCGCCATTACCTCCGTTGCCCGCAAAATTATTCGCCTCGTTCTCGCCGCCGCCTCCACCCTCACCGCCTGCGATCGTCCCGGAGTTCGTGAAAATTACATTCTGCCCCAACGTGACACCGCTCCCCCCATTGCCCCCATTGCCAGCATAGCCGTAATTAATCGCGTTACTCCCGAAGCTGCTGTAATAGACTCCCCCTCCGCCCCCAGTGCCTCCGGTAATTGTCCCGCTGTTGCTAAAAGTGGCCTCCGTCGCTACCACCACACCTGCTCCCCCCACAGGTCCATTCTGCGGAGTCCCACTGCCGGAGTTACTAGCTCCTTCCGATCCTGCACCTCCGGTAATGGCCCCGTTATTGGTGAAGCTGGCATTGGATGTGACACTCACGCCCACGTACCCCGCAGTGCCGCTGGCATAGGGAGTAGCATTGGTCACATTGGCAGTGCTGGAAAAGGTGATGGCGCCGTTGTTCGTCCCGTCACCGATGACGATCGTTCCAGGGTATACATTTGAGAACGACCCTCCATAGGTGGCCGTGGTGCCGTTCGCTGCCGCCAAGGTTCCCGACTGATAAATGGAGAAATTACGGCGGGTGGTAAACGCGCTGCCGGTGGTCAGGAGTTCGCCGCTCAAGTCCACATTTCCCGTGGGTGCTCCGAGATTGCCATCGCTGGCTATTCGCAGCGTGGCACCACTCACCCGGGTATCGCCGGTGTAAGTATTCGCCGCGGTAAAGGTGGCCACGCCGTTGACAACGGTCATCCCTCCGGCAGTGATCGTGCCGTTGATCACCACGTTGCCGCCATTTTGCGCATCGCCGATGGTTACGCCCTGGATATTTCCATTGTAAGTCGCCGTCGTGCCCGTGACCGTGGCGAGAACCCCACCGGAGCTCATCACCGTGCGGCTGGTCGTAAAGTCACCCGCGCTACCGGTCAATAACTCGACCTCGTTCACGTATTGCGCGGAAAGGATGATTTGACCTTGTCCCGCGCCAAGATTGTTGTCCGCACCGACCACCAGCGTGCCCGAGTGAATCGTTGTCGAGCCCGTATAGGTGTTCACCCCGGTGAGCGTAAGCGTGCCCGAGCCGTTCATGACGAGAGAACCACCCACCCCGCCGTTCTGGCCGCCATCGGTGATCGTGCCGGAGAAGGTGGTGCTGAGATTATACCCGTTGACCGTCAGGGTCTTGCTCCCAAGATAGTAAGTGCCGCTGCCTTCGATCGAGCCGACGAATGTCCCGCTGCTCGTCAGCCCGCTTATATCGAAGACGCCGTTGTTGATCGTGCGTGCCCAACCGCCATTAGCGTTACCTGTAAAGTAGGTCACACCGGCGGCTCCCCCATTCGTGCCGGCATTGATGGTAATCGTCGCGCCCCCGGCCGACGCCTGATCGCTGAAGGTAGTTACCCCGCCCGCCGCCCCAGTAGTCGTTCCGCCTTGCACAACGATCGTGGCGCTGCCGGCGGTGGACGTTCCCGAAAAGAGCACTGCGCCACCGCTGATGCCGGCGGCCGATGCTCCCTGACTGGTGATCATCGCGCTGTCCGCCGTCGCGCTGTTGCTGAAATTGATTGTCCCCTTCGGCGTCGCCACGAGATTCTGGGTCACACCCGAATTATTCATGACGCCGGTGCCGTTCAGCGTCAGTGAATGGCCGGCGCCGACGCTGATCGTGTACGCCCCGGAATTTGGCCCGAAGTGTAACTCGGCCACCGTCACATTGTCGGTCACACTCACCGTTCCCGACCCCGTGCTGAAAATTGCCACTCCCGGAGTCCAACTCGCGCTCGTTGTGCCCGAGGGAGTGGTCCAGTTGGTCGTCATATTGTCCCAATTGCCTGAGCCGCCATTGATCTGACCGTTGGCTGCAATGGTCGAGCCGTTCCAATACAACCCGGAGGCGACTCCTTCGATTTGCAGCGCGTTCCCGTACGACGTCTGCGCGACGGTGTAGTTGACCCCGTCTCTGGAAGTAGCGGAATAGCCAAAGTCGGCCTCGTTCCAGACGTCCTGCGTCGTCGATTGGGCCGGCGCCAAAACCACCCAATACGTCTGGCCGGCCGTCAAGGTGATCGGCCCGCCCGTAGGGCTGAAACTCAGCAGTGTGGAATCCGTCGTGCCATCCTCCGCAGTTGCCGTGAGCGTCCCCGAAGCCAGAATATTGCCGTTCGGTGCATGGCCCGACGCAGTGTTATCGCCCTCCAGTTCGATGGTCACTCCCTGCGACGCGGTTAAGGCTGTCCCATAGGAATAAGTCAGCCCGAGGTCGATAGTTTCCAGGATCGAGGTTTGCCCCACGCTGAAGGCTTGAGCCGCGCTTTGATAGCCGGAGTTCACCGAGGCGCCGTTGACGGAAACTCCGCCATAATCGTAGTTAAATCCCGGCGCGTAAGAAATATTGAGGAGGTCCGAGAAGAGGACATCGGCTCGCGCGGTCGAAGCGGTTGTCACACCGCAGATGAGGAGAAGTTCGACTATCGAACGCCTTATCGATCCCCTCAACTTCGGGAATTTCGAGGGATTCAATTCAAAACGACGGCCCGTCTTTTCGGGAGACTCGAATATCGAGCCACTCAGAATCGCAGGCCGCTGCCGGTGCGAGACCGTCGGACGACGACTGCAAACCTTCTTCTCTGGAAATACCATAGCTGTTCGGGCGGGGTTGGAATTCGTCATCCACAACGACCGGAACCTCGAAGACGGCCCTTAATTTCGAGGTGCCACCGAACGAATAACCGAATGCGTAGCGAATTTCGCCGCGTAAGAGGCACTAAAAACCAGACATTGTCCACCCAGAATGGAGTGACAAATTGGTAAAATCCGTGCCTGGCTTGGCCAGAACGATGAATGGAGGCCGCTACGCGCGGGAGCGGTCCTCCACATTCCGCCTTAAAAGCCTCCGTCAGTGCCTTGACTCGGGCGGGACTTGGCGGCGGGAGAATACGCCAAGCATCCTCCGCATATCGGAAGGCGGCAGCGGTCGGGCCGAAAAGGAAAGAGTTGGTTAGCATGGGCATGCACCCCAAGGGTCTGCGGCTTTGTTTCACTCTGGCGCCGCGAGCCAGGCTTTCGCTTCGTCCATGTTGAAGAAAGCGCGGATTTTGCCAGCAGCCGAGCGGATCTCAGCCATGCGCGCCATTTCAAAGGAGGCCTTGTCTACGACTACGAGCGACCACCTTGCGTCCCCGCTTTGCCCCGCGTGACTCTCGATGAAATGGACCATCCGGTGAATGTAAGCGGACGACACCGAGCGCGAGATACGGGAGCGATGAAGGAGGAAACCGAAACCGGCTTCGAACTTCGGATGACAAATAATCTCCTCCATTGTGGAGGCCCATTGATCAAATGCCGGTTGCACACAATGAGTCACATGTATCCGCCGATGTACGTCGTCGATTTCGTAGATGAGCGGGACTTTCATCTTGGATGGTATTCGGGTTGAGCGGGTAGCCGGTCTTCTCTGTAAAGTAGGGGCCTGGGTCAACTAACCCTATGAGGTGTCACCTTGCAAAATGGAAACGCATCCCTGCAAATGCAGCTTCTTCGGCGACCCGATACGCGAATGCCGCTGCTCCCCCGTCGACGTCAAGCTCCACCGCGACCGCATCTCGATGAGAGAGCGGCGCGGGGCCTAGCGTCGCAGAGCGTTCTCCGGAGATTTAAGACCGCGCTGGCTGAGGGCATGGCGCTTCGGAAAACCGTGCATGCTCTTCGGGAAAGGGCAGTCCTGTGAACGGCTGGACGGCCTCGGTTTCAGCAACGACCAATTCTCGCACCCACGGTTCGCCTTCACTACAGGTTCGATTCACTTCACGAATTTGGGCGAGATTGCCTTCTCGTGCCGCGTTCCAGAGGGGCGAAAGGGCCTCACCCCGCACGTAAGCAGTCCAGGAGGCGAATCGGAAGATCAGTTCGCTCTTGCCGTCAAAATCGACGGCGGAAAGGAAGGAGTACGGTGCGAATCGTTGAGTCCCATCCTTGCGGCAGAAGGCGATACCGGATGAGAGTGGGTCGCTCTTCTCGTAGCAGGCTGAATGTTGAGCAGCAGCGGCCATCTTTCTATCGGGAGTTTTGATCATAATGTTCGGAGATGGAATGATGCGCTGGCTTCGTTTGCTTGTTGCTCCCGCGTTTGCGCAAAGTCGTAATCCCGCTATTAGCGGCGGCGAGACGCCACGCGCTATTTCCGAAACGGCGGATCGGCGCGCAGAAGGCAAGATTGCGCTCGGTCGGGAGCCATTGCTCGTAGCCAGTGGGTAATGATGGAGGGCATGAACACCAGCCTGTCCGTCGCCGGCTCAAGAGCTTTTTGGGATGAAGCTTCTCACATCAAGACGCTGTGAAGCCGCCTGACGACGAACTGGCCAAGCGAAGACTGCTCAAATCGCGAGAGGTTTGCGCCCTGCTTTCGATCTCCGCGCGAACGCTCTGGGCGTGGCAGGAGAAGGGGCAAATTCCGTATTACAGGATTGGTGGATCGATCCGCTTCAAATTGGCCGACATTGAGGAACTCCTTCGGCGTTGCCGAGCTGGAGCGCAGCTTCCCGGCTGAATTTGATCCATCGAACTGGCGACCGCCTTTCACTTTTTCGATTTAGGGACAATCCCGAATGGCACTAAGTTAAGACCATTTTTCAGAGTGAATGCCGGGAACGCCCATCCTAAAACATCCTTATCTTAGTGCCATTCGGGACAATCCCAAACCACTTCTCCGCATCCGCTTGTTTTACAAGCTCGCGGTAGTGCCGGAAAACCATCTGAGGGGTATTCCCCATTTCCAGGGAGACGCGCGAAGCATCGGCGCATTCGGCGAGACGGTAACTCGCGTAGCTGTGACGCAAGGCGTTTTTCTTCCATGCTACGTTCGCCTTCTTGGCGGCCGTCATCAGCGACTCCGCGAGCGTGGGGGCCGAGCTAAAATCGGCGACTCGGCCTTTCGCTTTGGCGAAGGGCTGAAGCCAAAGCTTCAGGCACGGCTGGATCGGAATGAGGCGGCGCTGGGCTGTTTTGGCTTTGGCGGCGCTGACCTCGATGTGGCCTCCTTCGAGGTCGATTTCGTGCCATTCAAGACGGAGGATCTCCGCCTGACGTAGGCCTGCAAAGCCGCCTTGCCCACCATTTCTGCCTCGGTCTTTTCGGACTTCCGCAGGTAGCCGCGAGACCGCGCATACGAGAACATTGTGGCAATCACCCCGAGGAAGTTGTTCCGGCTTCGAGGCGACACATCGAGCGAGCGGAGCCAGTCTTCGATTTCGTTGGCCTGGATGTTCGCGATGAATCCCATAAAGGCATTTGAGAAGCGCTGGAGCCGGAGGCGGCAGTCGTCGAGATACCGCTCGCTCAACCGGTCCTGGGTCTTTGCCGCCAAGAATTCCTTCACCACTACGGCAACCGACTTTTGCGGAAGCTGAGAGGGATTCCGGGTGAGGTAGAAGTCGACCGCATCGGCCAGCGGGTCGCCACCCAGCTTCTTGCGGGCTGCGGCGTATTCCTCGACGGCGGCCGAAAGCGGGATGTCCAAACCCTCCAGCACGCGAACGGCGTGCAAGTAGGCGTCACGATCCCGGCCCGTGAGGGCGATGGCGGCGCCGTGTCCTCCCGCCAACCTTCGGGCAATCGTGTCGGCCTCCGCATGAGCGGCGTCCTTGTCGGCGAAGTTCCGCTGATGCCTGCGGCCTCCCTCATAGAAATTGAAGAAGAAGAGCGGACGACCGCGATTCACGGACTCGTTCACCTTGATGGTGACGGAACCGTGCTTAATGAGGTCGTTTAGCTTTGGCACATAGCAACTATGCTATGCATTCCAGCAAAATCACCGGGAAGCCTGATGAATACAAGCGACCCTAACGGGATTCGAACCCGTGTTACTCCCGTGAAAGGGGAGTGTCCTAGGCCACTGGACGATAGGGTCTTTGGAAAAGAGCCGGGGAATTTGGCGGGCCTGCCTCTGCCTTGCAAGCAGTTTCTCCAACCTCTGTTTCGATTGCTTTCGCCTCGGCCGGGGAATTCCGTCACGATCCCCCTATGAAATCCCTTCTTTTCCGCCTCCTGCCTCTGCTCGCTTTCACCTTCGCGCTCGCGCTGGCGCCCCTTCGGGCCGACGATGATCCCCGCACGCCGCATCTGAAAACCGCGGACGATGAACGCGTGGCCGCCACGATCTCCGCGGACCGCTCGAAGCTCACGGCGATCTTTTCGGACGACCTCCGTTACGCGCACTCCAGCGGCACGGTGGACACCAAGGCCTCCTACATGGATGCCCTCACCAGCGGCCGCACCAAATACGTTTCGATCGAATACCAGGAGCGAAATTTCACCTTTCCGGCGCCCAAAATTGCCCTCATGACCGGCCGCGCCCAAGTGGAGGTGGCCAAGGACGACGGGAAGACTGTCATGATTCTCGCCTTCCTCGGAGTCTGGCGCGAGGAGAACGGCCAATGGCGTTTCCTGGCGTGGCAATCGTGCAAGCTGCCGGACGCGGCGGCGGGGACGGGCGCGGCGAAATGAGTGGGGGGGACGGAGGGACAATGGGACGATGCGAAATATGGCGAGAGTCCTTAGTTCGTAGTGCTTAGTGCCAGGTCAGACGCCCGCTGCGCCGAAGTGCCGATTCACCGAGCGGCGAAAACTTCGAAAAAGTCCGCGAGTTCATCGGGACCGGAAAGAGGAAGAAGACCGGCGCGAAGATTCTGTCGCCGACGTTTAATTTTTCACTTTTCGCAGTCGGTGATTTGGCGCTCATTGGCCGGTATGTCCAACGAGCAAATTATCGAAGTGCTGCGGCATCCGGGAAACGAGATTCCGCGCGAGGAACTGGCCGAGGTGGTCCGACGACGGGAGGAGTTTGTGCCGATCTTGATCGCGGAGATTGAGACGGCGACACGGCTCGGGGCGGATGCGGATTTGGACGATTCCCTGGCCTCGTTTGCGCTCTATCTACTCGCGGAAATGCGCGAGTCGCGGGCGGTGGAGCCGATTCTCAATTTTTTCGCACTCGATGAGACGACGGAGGTCGATCTTTTCGGCGATATGATCACACAGAACGGCGCGGACATCCTCGCGGCGGTGGCTCGCGATAATCCCGGCGCCCTGCGGGAGTATGCGAAGCGTGAGGACATCAGCCAATGGGTGCGGAATGCGGCGCTGGATGCGCTCGTGCGTCAGGTTCTCAACGGCGAACGGCTCCGTGAATCGGTCGTGCAATTTTTTGCGGAGTTGATTGACCAGGATGAGTTTGCCGAAGATCAAGACGCGTGGACGGGACTCGTTTCCGCGTGTCTGGATTTGCATCCGCGGGAGTTGCTCAGTCGCATCCGGAAGCTCTACGAGCGTGAGCTGGTCGACCCGTGGGTGGTCGGCGAATTGAACGAAATCGAGGCCGAGGCGGCAGAGGACTTGGCCGCGCATCAGGAGCGCTATCGTTCGATGCATGAACCGATCACCGATGCCGCGGACGCGGTAAGCTGGTGGGAGAGTTTTAATCCGGAATGGCAACCGGACGACTTGCGGGCGACGACGGGGGCGATGGACGAACTCCAAAAAATCCGCGCGCTCGAAGAACTGGACGGGCCGGTGATTGATCTCCCGGCGGAACCGATCCGGTCTGCGCCAAAGGTCGGACGCAACGACCTGTGCCCGTGCGGCAGTGGGAAGAAGTATAAGAAATGTTGTCTCGGGAAGGGATAACGGTGAAAGCAGGAGTGGTGTCGCTTCCCTCCCTGGGAGGGGCGACTTCCAAGGGTGATTAATTACTTGACACACCACACTCTGTGGCATAGTGTGAGGGATGAAAACCGACATTCCCGAGACGTTGCGGGTGGCAATCACGTATTTTGCCGATAAGACGAGAGCCTTTGAGGCGATGAAGTTGCTGCGCTGGCCTGATGGGATTGTGAAGTGCGGGCATTGTGGTTCGGATAATGTAGGGTTTTTGAGGACGCGATTGATTTGGAAATGTCGTGAATGCCGGAAACAGTTTAGCGCCAAGGTCGGGACGATCTTTGAAGACTCGCCCCTTGGCTTGGAGAAGTGGATGCCTGCCGTTTGGATGATCGCCAATGCGAAGAACGGGATTAGTTCGTGCGAGCTTGCGCGCGCCCTTGGGGTGACGCAGAAAACCGCGTGGTTCATGCTTCAACGGATCAGACTGGCATTGCAGAGCGGAACGATGGTGAGGCTGGGCGGCACCGTGGAAGTGGACGAGACGTTTATCGGTGGTCGTGCGCGGACGATGAACAGGAAGCAAAAGGAGCATCGGAATATCAAGACGAGCACGAAACACCTTTCGCCCGTGCAAGGGCTGTTGGAGCGCACTAAAGACGGCGTGAAGGCCTCTCGCATTGTCCTTCAGCACACGGAGAAAATTGATAAAACGGCGTTGGATTCCAACGTGCGCAAGTACGTGCTCCGTGGTTCCGTCGTGAACACGGACCAATCGTTCGTTTACGATGAGATTGACGATGAGTACGTGCGCGAGGTGATCAACCACGCGCAGTGCTACGCCAAGGGCAAAGTCCACGTGAACGGACTCGAAAACTTCTGGTCGCTTTTGAAGCGGACGATTCGCGGAACGTACGTTTCGGTCGAGCCTTTCCACCTGTTTCGCTACTTGGACGAGCAGGCATTCAGATTCAACGAACGGCGCGACGAGGATGGCGACAGGGGACGTTTTCTCAAGGCCATGGCTGGCATCATCGGCAAGCGATTGACGTGGGCCAAACTGACCGCAGAAAACGAAGGGCTTCCGGCGGGGGCGAGCGTTTAAACGCGGCACTGGTCGCAATCCCAACTTCCTTATCCCTCTGGAGTGGTTGCTCTGGCAGGAACGCAAGCGGATGCGTGCCGAAGAACTTGGTTCGATGCCCAAGGAAACAGCCAAGCGCCAATGCCTTTTACGACTCGCCAATGCGCTGAAACGCTGCAAAAAATGATCCCTCATTTTTTATCTCCACAATGGACACAGACACGCCCGAGCATCACATACACCACACTTTGGAAAACATAAAAAGGGAGGCTGAAGAGAACCCTTCCTCCCCGGTGACAAATACCATGATTCACAGGGTGGCATTCTTGGACTCCAAACTCGCGGAGTCGTCCTCCAATGGAGTGCAAAAGGCTTATGCCGTCAGCAAGAGCGCACGGAATTGGGCGCTGGCGGCGGCTTTTTTTTCCTTCGTCCAAGCAGTGTTTGCAGTCCTCGCATACCTGAAGATGAAACCGTAGCTGAATAAAAATCCAAACCCACACCACCAGCCAAACGGCCACAGACACCACTACGTAGCGTCCGTTCACGATTGCGCCCCCCTAACGCTTCTGGTAGCGTCACTCCATGCCCGAAGAAAAGCCGACGCCAAATATGCCGGTGGAGGAAATGGAGCGATTTCAAGCCGCGATGCGCCAAATCCTGACCGTCTCAAAGCCGGAGATTCTGCGACGGGAGCGGGAAGCAAATCTACCAGCCAGAAACAGCAAACCAAAGCGAAAGCACCCATGAGCGACGAACGATTGACGGAAATCGAGTTCAAGCTGGACAGGGCAGACGACGATTTGACGACGCTGACAAAAGACGTGAAGCAATTGCGTGCGGATAACGCGGAACTTCGTGCAGCAATCGGGGAGTGTGCAGACGCTCTGCGATTATCCGAACGGCTCTTTTCCGACGCCCATAAAATCCGCGCGATCTCTGGACACCAAGAGATGTACCAGAGACTCGTCACGACACTTCAATCGTTGCTGAAGCGGTTTCCTGCTCCACCTTAGCGGCAGTTTCCTTGAACTCGGAAACTAGGGCATCGAGTTCAGTTTCATTTTTTTCTTTCCCACTATTTGCCCAGCGGAAAAGCAAGCGCACGCGGCGCTCTATTTCGGCAAGGCGTTCTTCGGCAATTTTCAATCATGGGTATGCCAAGGCGAGCGTCCCACGAAGGAGAATACAAAATTGACCCACTACACGCGCCCTCAATCGTGAGGACGAAATATCGTGGTGCGGCAAGTAAGCATTCACCCTTCCAAGTCGCCGCGTTAAGGCCAATGCGCCCCACATTTCTCTGTAAACGAAAGGCTTGAACGCCGGGGGCAGGGGGGTATGGTGACCGCTTTTGACGCACGGCCCGATCATGCAGCTCACCGATTCTATCCACATCGATCTCGATGGGGCGTGGTCGCGTACGGCCACGGATTCCTACCTCAATTGCCGCGAGTGGGGACGGAAGCTCCGCTACAGCGCCCCCACGCGCGCAGTGGAGGAGTTTTATGAATTCATCCGGGACAGTCTAACCAAGTTTACACTTTTTGGGTCGGGCGATTTTCATCATCTCTCGGCGCTCTGGCTGCGGCAGTTTGTCGAGCCGATCACGCTCGTCTCGTTCGATAACCATCCGGACTGGGACATTCGCCCGCCGCATTGGTGCTGCGGTACTTGGATCAATCGCGCTTTGGAATTGCCCGCGGTGCGCCGCGCGGTGATCTGGGGGTGCGGCAATTTCGAGTTGAACTGGCCGAATCATCTTTTCGTGAGCCGCCGGGGACTCCGGGAGCACCGGCTGGACGTCTTTCCCTGGACGGAACGGCTCAAGCCATCGGGACGCCGGCGCTGGCCGGGAATTACCCGCGAGGATTGGCAGGAAAAATTCAGCAGTTGGGCGCAAGGTCTGACAGGCGAGGACATTTATGTGACCGTCGACCTGGATTGCCTGGACCGTGAGGAATCGGCCACGAATTGGGAAAACGGATTGTTCAAAGTGACCGACATCGAATGGGCCCTCGGGCAGATTCGCGCGCAGGCCAATATCGTCGGTGGCGATCTTTGCGGTGCCTACTCGGAGCCGCAATATGCGCGCTGGAGACAGCGGATTGAAGCGACCCTCGATCATCCGCGGCCAGAGCCGGTGAATGAAGTCCTCGCGGCGACTAGGAACACGCGGGCCCGCGAAATCATCTGGCGCGCGCTCACCGAAGCCGGACAGACCGTTGAAGCTGGCAATGCCGTTGAGGCCGGCAATTTTCCTCGACAGTCGGCGAATCTGTGAGATTGCGCTACTGAACTTAAACCGAAAGCACCATGGCCTTGGAAACGATCCGCACTGAAGACGTCAAAACCGACTCGAAGCTCTTTGCTTACAGCCGGCTGGACGTGATTCCGGTGATCTTCGGGGTGTTACACTTTGTTTACTTTTTCGCGCTGTTCTATCTGTTCCCGCGGACGCCGCTGTGGATCATGCTCATCCTGGGGTTCATCTATTCGGTGAGCATCTCGTGGAACATCAACGGCATCTCGCATAACTTCATTCACAATCCGTACTTCCGTTGGCCGCTGCTGAACCGGCTCTTCAGCCTGATGGAGTCGGTTACGTGCTGCTTTTCGCAGACTTATTACGATGTGGTGCACATGCAGCATCACAAGGGAAACAGCGATCGCCCCGATGAAACCGGCGACACCATCGACTGGATTTCGATTTATCGCCACGGCCACGATGGGCAGGCCGAGAATCTGTGGAGTTACACTTTCCTGAGTTTCTTCCGCGATAACCCGAGCGCGATCAGCAAGGAATTGGCAAAACGCGGCAAAGTAGAAATGCGTTGGGGCAAAGTCGAGTTGGCGGTGTTCATTAGCGTAATGATCATCGAAGCCCTGCTCAACTGGCGTTTCATGGTGTGTTACTTTCTACCCTTCATGTATCTCGGCCATTCGCTGAGTTATTTGAATGGCTACTATCGCCACTACGGCGGCAACCCCGATAAACCGATCGCGTGGGGCGTGAGCAGTTACGACAAACTGTATAACTGGATCTGGTTCTACAATGGCTATCATGCCGAACATCATTTCCGGCCCAAAGTGCACTGGACGCGGATGGCCGCGTTTCACCGGCAAATCCAGGAATTGCAGCACCAGGAAGGCGTGCGGTCGATCAAGCCGCCGCACGCCCTTGGATTTCTCGATTCGAATCTGCCGCCCCGCTCGGAAACAGGTCCGGGCGTCCCGGAAGTGGCGTAACGCAGCTCGCGGCCGCGTCTGCGACTTATGTCATCTGTCCCGATCTTGGAACAACCTCAGAAGCAGAGCGTCGCGCCGCCACCCAGCAAGACGCGCGGTTCGCTTGTGGCCATCGGTGTCTCGATCATTACCGGCACGGCCGCGGATGGTTGGGCATCGTGTTTACGGTCCTCAGCTTTCTGGCCTGGATTCGCGCCCTCCGCGCGATCCCGCTGAGCATCGCTTTTACGTTTTCCAGCGCGGTCCATATCTTCATCCCGCTGAGCTGCTGGCTCTTCCTCGGCGAAGCCATCGGCTTGCGACGCTGGCTCGGCATCGCTCTGGTGGTCATCGGGCTGATGGTCATTGCCCGGCCCTTTGCGCGATTGGACGAGAAACTGGACGAAGCGCTGTGATCCCGCTCCTGATTCTCGTTTCGCTGCTCGCCTTTGTCGCCGGCGAGCTGCTCCTCAAGCTCGCGGTGAACAAGTTTGACGGGGTGCCACCGGGTGATCCCGAGCGAAAGTGGGCCGTGTGCATCTTCGCCGCGAGCATCCTGAGCATGTCCGTCACTTTCTTCGTGAATCTCGGGTTATTGCAGAAGTTGGAACTGAGTTATTTATTCCCGTTTCAAGGTCTGAGCGTGATCATCATCGCGTTTACCTCCGCGTGGTTTCTCAAGGAGCGGCTAACCCCCGCGCTGGTGACCGGAGTGATTTTGATTACCGTTGGGGTGATCCTGGTTTCGTCGAGTTAGCGAGGCGCGAAAGGCGGGTTCTTTTTAAAACGCAGAGGCGCAAAGACGCGGAGGTCGCAGAGGAATTTTTAATGCCTCTCGCCAACCCGCCTCGTTCCCGATGCGAGACTATTTCCCCGCCTGGTATTTGATCCACATTGGACTCGCCCAGACCAACTCGCCGTCGGCCTGTTCGCCGCGGACGTAGTAGTAACTCGTCTGGCCGGCCGTCGGGTGCGGGTCGGTCCATTCGACGTCGCACTTCGCCTGGTTCGGCGTAGCGGTGAAGACTTCTTCGTCGTCCTTGACGAAGACGACCTTCGCGAATGGTCCGGTGCCTTCGAGGTGAATGTTGAATTTCGGCGCGGTGTCGGTGCTGAATTCGTCGCCCATCATGTGCGTGCCACAGCGGAAATCGGCCACGATATTCGCGGTCGACGCGTAGACGTGCCGCGCTTGCATCGCGTCGAAGACCGCCTCACGCGAAGGATTCTCGGCGTACGCGAGCGCGTAGCTGATATGCGTGCTCACATGGTCGCTGCTCGATTCAAAAGCGAGGCGATAACCTTTCTTTAGCGCCAAATTGATGAAGCCCAGCGGTTCCCAACCACCGATGGCATCATCGGCGGTGGGGCAGCGCGGCGCACCGGGGCGCTCGTAATTCTGCCGCGCACCCTGGTAGATTTCGACGAAGGGTTCGACCTTCGGGTCGTTGTCGCGCCAGTCGGTGCCCATATCCGTGGCGCTGGTGTGCGAGGCGCAGATGCCATTGAAGAGGTGCAGGTATTTATAGAGCATCTGCGTGTCGGGCGCGGGTTTGGGATCGTCCTTGGCCGACAGCGGCAGGCGCGGAAGAGTGCGGATGCCGCGCCGGGTGAAGATGACGTTGCGATGCCCCTCGGGATAAACGACGGACCGCTCGTAGCTGTAAACCGGATTGAAACGGCCCGGCAGGTAAAACGCGTCGGTCGTCTTTTGGGTGAGCCACCAGGTGTATTCGCGGCCGGCGCCATTGTCGTGGTCGCCGCAGCCGATCCAATCCATCCCGGCCACGTCGATGGCGTAGCGCCACAAATCTTCCAACGGCCCGTCGTTGCCGCCATCACCGCTGATCTCGGTATGGCGATGGAATTCGCCGCGCTGGATTTGCAGTTTCTTGCCGTCCGCATCCGCGCGGTAGGCGTGGATGTTGTCGATGTCCGCGCGTTCCTTGTCCGTCGCCGGAGAGGCCGGGGCCTGGGCCTCGGGCTGTGCTTTCGCCGGGACGAGCTGCGCGGGCTGGGCTGGGCCGACCGCGGCGAAATGCGAAACGTAGAGACCGTTCACAAACGGATCGTTCTCCGAGCCGAGCGCCCCATTGGCATTGCCCTTGCGGCCGATCGCGTGACGATCCTGCCGGTGATCACTGCTGTGCACCATGGTGAGGTCTTTGCCGGTAGGCAACACCACGGGGAGATTGTACATGAGGTTGTCGCTGTGCGGCAGGAGCATCGAGCCGGTCCAGTGATCGCCATCCGTGTAGCAAGCGAAGTCAAACCAGAGGGAACCGAGCGGAGTGCGAAAATCGTTTTGGCGCGCGCGGCAGAAGAGCCAGATCCGGCCGTCGTTGTCGCAGACGATGCGGGCGAGATTGTTGTGAGTGAGGCTCCTTCCGACGCCTTCGGCGGCCTGGTTGGGTTTGCGGGGTTCCGCTTTGGGGGGTTCCGAGCTGCCCTCAATCGGTGGAGGGGGCTGATTGTTCTGGCGTTTGCGCGGACCGTTGACGCCGGGAAGCACTTCCCTGAACGAACCAGCGGGCTGCATCCATTGGCCATCCTTCAAAACGGCGAGTCCGATCTGCCGGTCGCGGTAGAGCGGGATGCCTTTGCCCTGGTCGAGCGCACCATAATTTTTGCCCCAGGTCACACCGCTTTGCTCCCACGCGATCCAGAGAGCGCCGGCCTTGTCATAGGTCATGGCGGGGCGGGCTTCGTAGTCCGGAGTAGTGGCAACGGGACGCGCCTCGGCAGCTTTGCCGTCATCGAACTCACGCAGCCACACGTCGTAGTCGCCCTTCTCGTAGGTATCCCAGGCGATGGCCACCTTGCCCTTGGTGCTGGCGATGGCCGGCGCCCAGCAATTGCGCGTCTGCGTGCTCACCTGTTCGGCCTTGCTCCAGCCGGCCTTCGTCTGGTGCCGTTCGAAAATGCGGAAGACGTTGTCGCGCGCACCCTGCCACGCCACCCACACGTGGCCGTCGCTATCGGTCGCTGCAACCGGCCATACATCATTTTCCGGTGCTTCGGACAGATTCTGCGGCTCGCTCAGCTTCTTCGTCTTCGGATCGTAGCTGCGCGCAAAAATGTCGAAGTTCGCCCGCGGATTATCCGGGAAGGGCTTGTAGCCTGCGTTCTCCGCCCACACCACCCACA
>Ga0206824_10133_pt1 | contig 25291 bp, 19 predicted proteins | sample Alteio_BWOrgCont_82_FD_152874 | JGI IMG/M metagenome (GOLD analysis project Ga0206824, IMG submission 152874) | Enriched cells from forest soil in Barre Woods Harvard Forest LTER site, Petersham, Massachusetts, United States -... | ecosystem: Environmental > Terrestrial > Soil > Temperate forest >...
GAACTCCTTGGCTACGACCCAAAAACGGGCGACTTTTCCCGTGGAGGTTAATTATGACTACGAATGATAAACCCGCCTACAGCCCGGGCCTCGCGGGCGTGATTGCCGGCGAATCGGCCATTTGCTGGGTGGACCCCAATGCCGGATTGCTCTACCGCGGCTACGACGTCCACGAACTGGCCGGAACCGCCAGCTTCGAAGAAATCGTCTGGTTGCTCCTGCACGGCGAGATGCCGGAGATGCAGGAACTGGGCGCCTTCACCCGCAAACTCTCCGACGAACGCACCCTGCCCGCGCCCGTCACCGACATGCTGCGCTTACTCCCAGCCGAAACCCACCCGATGGACGCACTGCGCACCGGGGTCTCGATGCTCGCGCCCTTCGACAAGGATCTCAACGATCACTCCCACGAAGCGAACCTCCGCCGGGCCGTTGGGCTCATCGCCAAAGTCTCGACGCTCATCGCCGACGGCTGGCGCATCCAGCACGGCGACGATCCGTGTCGCGTGCCCGACGACCTCACGCACGCCGGGCGATTCCTCTTCGGGCTCAACGGCGTTCCGCCGGAATCGTGGCAGGTGGAAATCCTCGACACCGTGTTCGTGCTCTATGCGGACCACGAGTTCAACGCGTCCACCTTTGCCGCGCGCGTCACCGCCTCCACGCTCTCCGATATGTATGCCGCGGTGACCACCGCCGTCGGCACGCTCAAGGGCCCGCTCCACGGCGGCGCCAACGAAGAGGCCTTGGGAATGCTGAAGGAAATGGGCTCAGCCGAGGCCGTCGAGCCGTGGGTCCAGAAACACCTGGCGCAAAAAGAAAAGATCATGGGCTTCGGCCACCGGGTCTATCGAACCGGCGACTCGCGCGTGCCCGCGATGCGCGAACTGGCCCGCCAACTCGGCGAACGAACGGGCGAAACTTTCTGGCTGCCGGTCTGCGAGAAGCTCGAAGAAGTCATGGCTCGCGAAAAGAACCTCTGCGCCAATGTCGACCTCTACGCCGCCGTCGTCCTCCGGCTCATGGGTTTCCCCGCCGCTTTGAACCCCGCGATCTTTGCGCTCTCGCGCGTCGCCGGTTGGTGTGCGCATGTCATCGAGCAGCACGATCACAATCACCTCATCCGCCCGCGTTCGCTCTACACCGGCCCGGCACGGAGGAAATTGAAGACTTAAAACGCGGCGGTCGCGACTTTCGCGGTGGTCCACTGATGATTTGGATGATGCCTTCATCATCCTTTGACCGTCCAAATTCGGTGGGGATCTGACGCATTTGCAAGACCCTTAACGTGGGATTCAGGCAACCAATCCCAAGCTGAAATGCGAACGTCCTTTGATGATCTTCAGGTACTCAGAGCCGAGTCACACCGCTGGCGAATTCGCGGCGAGGGCGGCGCATTTGCTTGAAGAGAACCAGGCGCTCATCGCCAAGGCCAAGCGAGTCATGCGCAAATCGAAGGCGTTCGTGGCAGGTGTGCGGAAGCGGCGGCGCTAATTGCCGAGCTGAGCGGACCATCTCGCTCGCGATCAATCGCGCGTCAGGTAGCGGCGAATCTCTTTCTCAAATTCGGGGAAGTAGCGACCGATCACCGGCAGATCGAACGACGAGAGAATCGAAGTGTTCGATTCCCGATCCAATAGGAACCGGAAGCTCGCCTCCAGCAGACGCTCCGCAGAAACGTCCTCACCACCGACCCGGCGTAGGTCGTCCAGCGTGACACGCACCCGATGCTGGGTCGTCGTGCCTGCTTTGACAGTCACGAGCCATTCATTTTGCGAAAGTGGTTTAACCTCTATGGACATGTGGAAGCTGTCGGCGATCTGTGGGGCCTACCTCAGAACAATGTCGATTGGTCGGCTTCACTTCGTTCCTCCAGGCCCAGCACTTCATTTCGCTCGGCGTCGCTCAATCCGCCCCACCAGTCTCGCGCTTCTTGTGGTGTGTAGGCCAGCACGATGAACGAGTGTTTGCGCCACTCCATCTCACAATAATATCCACCGACTTCATCCGCACGACAACGAATCCACGGCACTCGAATCAATTTCATCTCCTGCACTTGATCGCCAAACGGGGCCGGAAAATCACGCCTAAATCGTCTCACCGATTGACATTGTCTCCGGCAAGCCGATCTTCATCCCAGACTCCAGCGAAACCGGCTCTAGCCACCGGCACAATCGTTGGAGTCCTTTTTTATGGAATGGAAACGGTCCTGGCGTGAGCGTCCACCTTGATACTGGTCGGTGAACAATTGCGCGGTGGAATGCGTCCAAATTGATGCCATGTCTGAAGAAACATTCCCAATCGAGTTCATCGGCGGCAGCAGAGATGGAGAGATCATCCTCGCCAGTAATGCCCCTGAGCACCTGGAGGTGAAGGCTGGGAGCGGATGGAGTGAGGTTTACGAGCGCCAGAATGAACAGCCGCCTTTTGTTTACGTGCAGATCGGCTACGCGTCGAAAGAACAGTGGAGTTGACGATAGTTGAGCTGGGAAACGCCCTCGATGCCGCAGTTTGCCCCGCTTCAAACGCACCACTCAAAAATCGACCGCCACCGCGTTTTTCTCAGCCGGGGTGGTGCCCCAGCGAATTGGGCAAGCTGTTGTCGGTATCGAGGCAGATCCAACGAACTGCACGACCCTGGAGGTAGTTCAGGCGCTTGGAACAGATCCAAAGTCTCGTCTCCCATACTGGATCAAAGGATTAAATGCCTTTGATCACCGGACTTGTTTGCTTTTGCCTCAAGGAGCATCTGGTCAGTGAGGTAAAGCCTTCGCGCCAGTTCTCTCGCAAGGTTCATCATCAGGAGCGCAAAAAGCTGAAGATCTTCGTGTTTCAGGCCGATCAATGCATTTCGTGAAAGAACCATGACCTCGCTATCCACAGCCGCAATCGCCGTTGCGGTATGCTTGTGCATCGACATGAGTGAAGCTTCCCCACAACACTCTCCTACTTGAATATCATGTTTGTGAACGATCTTGCCGTTCTCTGTGAGATTAAGATCAATCTTCCCGCTCTTGACGATATAGACATGCATTGGCTCATCCCCCTTTTTGAAGAGGATTTCACCGGCCTGTAGAATCCACAGTTCCAATCGTCGAAATATCGTGGTGAGCTGGGCATCGGTCACGCCGCCAAAGATGCACAGTTGCGAAATAATCGACCTGACGGAATCGAAATCAGTCAGCGGAGCGATTCGAGGCACAACTTAAACTACCGAGATCTTCCGACACGATAAAGTGTTATTCGTTTGGGTTTCATCTCTCCCCCCGGTGAAAACCCCGTCCCACTGCATCGAGGGCACGACCCACATGCATCAACGGTAGATGCCGTCCGGATGCAGCAAATTTTGATCTCGTGCAAGGGCGTGCTTTGATCTTCAAAGAATGCTTTGAGTCCAAACAATGAAGACTCGTCTTCTGCTCCATTGCGACACCGCACGCTTGACCTGTTTTCTTTCAAAGGAGGGAGAGCAGGAGCGGCAATTCTTCACCGATTTGATGGAGGCGTTTGAGCATGCGGCGACCATTGTCACGGATGAAACCCCGATCACCGTCTACGATGACGGAGGACGAGTGATCCTGGAGAGCGTCATTGCTCCAAGTCGTGCGACTGATCGCATGAGAAATTCCCGTGAGCAGTTCCAACCGGACGGCGGGACGAAGCCAAGTCCTCTGCCGCAGCAAGCCGCGAAGCTAGCCTACGATGCGATCGCTTTGAAAGCTTACTTTATCGCCTTGGATCGGCATACGCGGGGAGAACCTGCCGATCCGCTCAAAGACTGGATCGAAGCCGAGCGTCAACTGCTTCAGGCCGACCCACCTTCTGATTAGATTTCGTTTATCCAGGCACGGGCGGCATCCAGTTGTTCGTGCGCGAAGTAGCGCACCCGAGCGGAGGTGAATGGTCGGCAAAAACCAGTCATCAATCGGTGCCAGGTCTTCTCTCCAACGATGGCGAGACGTTCGATGTGGTTGAAGTGCCTGGCGTTCCACTTCGTGTCTTCCCACAAGGCCGCGGCATCCCAGCCGTGGAAGTCGTGCATGGTGATGAGAATGCGGATCTTTCCGTATTTGCGGATCAACTCCTCAGTTTCAGGGACAAATCGCTCGTAATCCGCTCGGCTCAACTTTCCGTGAAGGTCAACCTCCAAAAACTTGCCGTGAACTTGTTCGTCAACGTGCGCAGTGGAATTCATTTGGTGCTCCTTTTTTCAAAGAAGGTCCGACTCGCTCGACTTGGAATCAACGGGTTTTTGAAGTTGCTGAGTTGATGCCGTTGACATCCTCAGCGGGTGACCGATATTCACTCAGCTCCAACGAATCCCGGCACATCACCCGGCAAAAATCGTTGGAGTCTTTTTTAGGGTGGCCGTTCAACTGTCCTGTTCGTCAATCTCCGGGCTCAAATCCTTACATTCATCCTGTGCGTGGTGAAATGAATCTTGGGCATAATACCGAGGCGACACGGGCAATCCGAGATCAACTTGGGAACGGAAAAATGGCTTGTAGGGCTACCGCTCAGGCCGACAATTACCGAGAACCTCCCCCAGACTATGCGTGAGAACCCAAAAGGTAAATCGTGGTTCAAGATTCGGTCTATCTCCGGCCGTTTCTACATGCAGGCGAATCGAACTTCGGGAGGCAAAAACTGGGGTGCATATCCATGAGAAAAGTCGAAGCGATCATCAAACCGTTCAAACTTGAACCAGTGAGGGACGCCCTGTCTGCAATTGGTGTAGCGGGCATCACGATTACCGAGGTCAGAGGTTTCGGGCGTCAGAAGGGCCAGACCGAAATTTATCGTGGGAGTCATTACACCGCCGATTTACTGCCCAAGATTAAACTGGAGATGGTCCTTGCCGATCATTCCGCTGACCAAGCAGTTCAGGCCATCGTGCAAGCCGCTAAGACCGGGAGAATCGGCGATGGAAAAGTCTTCGTTTCACCGGTCGAAGAAGCAATTCGTGTTCGAACAGACGAACGTGGCGAGAGAGCAATTTGAATTGAGCGAGCGCATCTGGCAACCCGTGGGGAAACCCACGATCAATTGGATGCTGGGCAGAGCCGTTGGCAACGTTCTCCGGTCGAATTCTGATTGATTGAACTCCGGCGAAACCAGCTCTAGCCACCGGCACAATCGTTGGAGTCTTTTTCGTGGAGTGGAAACGATCCTGGCATGAGCATCTACCAAAATCATGATTCAGGTCATCGCCATCATCACCACCAAGCGGGGTCAACGGGATTTCGTCCTTCAATTATTTCGTGCCAATGCGCCTACGGTGAGGGCTGCAAAAGGCTGCCTTGAATATCAAGCCGGTGTTGATTCCGTTCCTGTGCTCAATTTCCAAACTGAATATGGACCAAACACTTTCGTCGTGACTGAAAAGTGGGAGAGCCTGAAGGCATTCCAAGAGCATTCAGCAGCACCTCACATGGTTGCCTACATTGCGAAGACCAGAGACATGATCGCCAATCGAGTGATCCACATCCTGTCGGTGATTTGATGCCAATCAACCGGTCCCCGTAGAGCTGGAATCGAACATTGGCATCGCGACTGCTTTACAGGCGGGAGCGATGAAACGATCATCCACAATTCCAAAGCTGAAGTGGCTGCGTGGGACCAAAGGCAGGCGTGTCGGTCTCATTCTGCCTGCCAGGTGATTCTGCACCGAACTGCTGGAGCTGATCAGATCGTCGAAAACCCCACCGCCCGCAATCGACCGCCACCGCGTTTTCTCAGCCGGGGTGGTGTTCCGAAGTCAATTTACGGAAGCGCCCTTTAAACGATCTGCGATGGTCTGCCTCGCATCCCATATTGCGGGTGGTAGCGGTTTTCTGATCTGCTGAATATTCGAGAGCAGGAATTTTTTGTTCATGGTGGTCACACCCTTCACTGGGCGGCTCCATTCAACGAAGGGACCGCCGGAGCTTCTGGGCGAGTCATGTGATTGAAGCGCGTCAATCTTCTTGCCACACGACCAGTGGCGATGAAAAACGCATCTGATGAGCCTGCGTGCTGAGCAACATAGAGCTGAAATGGAGGAATAAGGTTCCAATGATTGCCTGCCTCGATGTTCACTACGGCCAAGAGACCGCAACTGCTGCCGGTGTGATCTTCAACGATTGGCGCGACGCAGAGCCAGCCGACGAACGAGTGGTTCGTGTGTCCCACATTAAACCCTACGTGCCGGGCCAATTCTTTCTGCGTGAACTGCCGTGCCTGATCGCAGTGCTCGACGTGCTTCGACAGGCAGAGGTGGTGGTGATCGATGGCTACGTGTGGCTTGGCAAATTGCCGGGACTCGGTGCTCATCTTCATTCTGCGCTCGGCGGGAAAACGGCCGTAATTGGGGTAGCGAAAACGAAATTCCAAGAGGCCGACGGCATTGAAATCCTGCGGGGCAAGAGCACGAAACCGTTGTTCATCACTGCGGCTGGAATCGCACCCGAGATCGCGGCAGAGCACATCCGCTCGATGCACGGCCCCCATCGCATCCCCACACTGCTCAAACGGGTAGATCGCCTCGCTCGCGATCACCCATTCGCCAAGCAGCGGCCAATCTCTTCTTCATATTCGGGAAAGTAGCGACCGATCACCGGCAAATTGCCGCGGCGCGGGCCGGTATCGCGGTGACGTGCCGATGCTCCCGCGCGAAAGTTTCCTCGGCCTCGCGCTGGCTGCCCCCCGTGGGTGTCCTATTTTGAATCGCGGCTCAGACCGACGAACCAAGTTCGTTTGCTCCCAGAAGGCTCAGCAGCGGTCACAATGCGAAATTGCACGGCGTAATGCGCCAAGGCGCTTGGACAAAACGCTTTAAATTCGTCTGACTTCAGATCATCTACCCGTTCCACCCGACCGTGCTCGCGATCCCTGGCAAAAAGGTAGCGCCCTTCTCTCGCGCGCTCGGGATCAAAGCTCAACTCCACCTCTTGCCCACCGTGCCGCGCGCGAAGAACGAATTTACTGTCCTGCCGCGCGAAATGCTCGATGGGGGGCCAATCATCAAGGAGTTTTGGACTGCGATCTTGGGTCTTGCCGGACTCGTCCGCCCAATCGACAAGAATAACGCCTGGTTTCGGAATCGTCATAGTGCCTTGGTCCTTGGGTGGGGCGAATGGCTGCGCCGCTGTTCAACCCGCGTGTGGCTTAGTGTGCTAATGCCGGCAGCTTAATCCACTTCGCCATCAAAAGCACGGACTATGGCGACGCAATCGCTACCACCGCTACGCTGAGCCACCTGAGGCGCCTCACCCGCTCAACCTTCTTGGTGCCACCTCAAACCCCGCCCTCACAATCCACCCGCCACCGCGTTTTCTCAGCCGGGGTGGTGTTCCGACATGGCTAAAAACGGGCGTTTTTTTTGGGACCTCGCGAGATCAATGACGTTTATGAACTTCGGTGAACGCTCGACTCGGCAATTTCGGGTGTTGAATATCCTGGGAATCGCTGTGCATGGCTCCGTGTCGCGGGGCTTATGAAGACATCCCAGCGAGGAAGATCAGAAGCGCATCGCGCGATCATCGACTGCCAAAAAACTGCCAAATACTGCCAAAATAATGGGTTATTTTCGGCGGTTATCGGGTTGCATGAGCAGCAACGATCTCCCTGAAGAAAAGCCTCTAAACCCTGATATTTCCTTGGCTTCAGAGAGCATGGGCAGGAGTGGATTCGAACCACTGAAGGCGTAAGCCAGCGGATTATCAGTTGGGTTCGGAGTTCGTATAACTTCAGTGCGTTAACTGTGTGTTTCAAGCGGCTCACGGCGCACGGTTTGCGGCTTGACCGGGCACGCAGTGTCACGTATGGACGCGCCCGCCGGTGAATGTCTTGAGGCAGCTTGGGTCGCCCGAGGTATTCGCTCCCTCCTCAACTCCGCGAAATTCACTCATGATTTTACTCCGTAAAGCGCTGTTCTTCTCCTGCGTCCTGAAATGCCTCAGCGCGATCGCGTCGGCCGCTACGGGAGATTTATTAACGACTTTCAATTTCGGCGTGAACGATATCGTGGTCGACCCGACGCGCCCGCTCATTTACGCGACGGTCCCGAGTACCAATAGCGTCGCGGTGATTAATACCAACACCATGAGTGTGGTGACGACCATCGCCGTTGGTTCCGACCCGATGGGGTTGGTCCTGTCACCGGATGACAGCACGCTCTACGTGGCGAATTCCGGTTCGACGACGAACGCAATCGGCGTGGTGAATTTGAACACCCTGACCACGCTGCCGAGCATGAGCGCCCCGACGACTCCCTATTCTCTCGCCGTCGGCAACGGCAACCGGCTGTATGCCAGCACGAGCAATGGGATCATGCAGTTCGATCTTGGGACGGGGACCTACACGACGGTTTTCCCGGGTTATCCGAACTATATCTCGGACGGACCGTTGGTCACCACGCCGGATCGCAATACCCTTTTCGAGGCCACGGTGGGGCTTTCTCCGATAACGCTCCAAAGGTACGACATCTCCACGGCCACGGGAACGCTGGCGCAGAGTATTCTTACCAACGCGGGAGGCTCGACCTCGCCGGTGGTCACGCCGGATGGCTCGGGGGTCATCATCTCCAACAACTACACGTTGGAAGAACTATCAACCAGCAACCTCAACTCGGTGATCGGGACGTTCAATGTGGGGCCCTACCCGGGTCCCACGGCGTTATCCTCGGACGGTCAATGGCTCTATACCGCGACCTACGATACGCTGGAAATGTGGAATGCGAACAACTTTGTGGAAAGGACTTCGTTCCCGATTCCTGGCGTTACCGATGAGACCGCCAGCGTCGCGGTCGACAATTCAAACCGCCTCATTTTTGTCGGTGAACAGAATCAGCTTCAAGTGTTTTCCACGGGTCTGGACAATACGGCGGTGCTCACCATGGGCAATCTCGCCATCAGCCAGGGAGCGAGCACGGACTTGATCAGCACTACGACCTCCGGCTCGGCGCTCACGGTGAGTCCGGCCAACGGCCTGGCGGCCGCACCTTTCTCCGCGGTCTCGACGATCAATGTCACTTTTACTGTCGATAACGCGACGGCGACCTTTGATTCGACCAACTTTTCATTTACTCCGATGGTGACGATCAGCGGAGGTACGGGCACAGACAGCGTGGTCATCCAAGGGGGCCGTGTGGTGACCTTCACCGGAACCGGCGTCTACGGCGGAGGCACGGCGATCAAGAGCGGCGTGCTCGCCTTCAACAACGGCGCGGCTCTCGGCTCGGGAGCGGTGACGCTGAGCACCGGCGCGGAACTCCGCGGCGTGGGAACAGTGACGCTGAACAATATGGTCAATTTTGCCAGCGGCACGACCAACGCGGCGATCTCCGCAGCCGCCGGCGGCCTGTTCACCCTGGATAATCTCGATACCACGAATACGCACGCTTTGACGTTTGGCAGCGCCGGCAATACGGGCACCGTGACACTCGACTCGGGCCTGACGATCGGCACCAATATCACGGGCGTCACCGTGGCGTTTGGCACCCTGGCGAACGGCGGTGGACTGAATCAACTGCTCTCCCCGAGTCAGGTCAACACCACGGTCAATGCGGGCGCCACGCTGGCGCTCAAGGACATCAGCACCACGATCAACTCCCTCGGCGGCTCGGGTTCGGTGACGCTCGGCACCAGTGCGATGACTGTCCTCACGCTCGAGAGCGCGACCTTCGGCGGGGTCATTAGCGGCGCGGGTTCGGTCGACGCGGCCAATTCATTGACCTTCACCGGAGCCAATACCTACACGGGAGGAACGACGATCGCCGCTGGCGAGTCCATCACCCTTGGCCAGGGCGGGACCGCTGGGTCCATCGCCGGAAACGTTTCGATCGGCTCCGGCGGGTTCCTCGTCTTCGACCGCAGCAATGCCTACTCCTTCGGCGGCGTGATTTCCGGCGCGGGCGGCGTGACTCAGGAAGGCACCGGCGCGCCCACTCTGACCGGCAGCAGTACCTACACGGGCGGGACGAAAATCACCTCCGGTGCGCTGGCGTTCAGCAATAACAACGCCTTCGGGACCGGGCAAGTAACTCTAAGTAATGGAACCGAACTACGCGGGAGTGGAACCGTCGCGCTGAGTAATACGGTAAACTTCGCCAGCGGGACGACTCAAGCGACGATCTCCGCCGCGCCGGGCGCGACCTTCACCCTGAATAATCTCGATGCGACCAATACCGGAGCGATCACCTTCGGCAGTGCCGGCAATACGGGCACCGTCGCCCTCGGGTCGGGGATGATGAACAACGGGAATGCTTTCACCGTGGCGTTTGGCACCCTCCGCAATGCCGGCGGGCTCACCACTTTGGCCAGTTGGGCGACGACCACGGTCAATGCGGGCGCGACGATTGCCCTCAATGATCTGTCGGCTCAAATTGACACCCTCAAAGGCGCCGGCTCAATCACTCTCGGGAGCAAGGCGACGACGGTGCTCACCCTCAACGGGAGTAACTTCGGCGGCGTGATCAGCGGCATGGGCTCGGTCAATAATCTCGGACTTACCATCCTGACCGGCGCGAATACTTATACCGGCGGGACGACCATTCCTAACATGGGAACGGTGCAATTGGGCAATGGCGGGACCACGGGCTCCATCGCCGGCAATGTCGCGATCAGCACCGGCGGGCTGCTCGTTTTTGACCGGAGCAATGCCTACTCCTTCGGCGGCGTGATTTCCGGCGCCGGCAGTGTCGAGCAATTGGGCACCGGCACGCTCACGCTGACCGGCAATAACACTTACACCAATGGCACCTTGATCGAAGCCGGCACCGTCGTCGCACCCAATGCCCAAGCCCTCGGCAGCGGCGCGGTGACGCTTTACAATGGCGCCGAGTTGCGCGGCAGTGGCAAGACCACGCTCGGCAGCGCCAATACCGTGAACTTCAACAGCGGCACGAGCAATGCCACCATTTCCGCGGCCACGGGGGGCACCTTCACCTTGAACGAGCTCGACCTGAGCAATACCGCCGGGCTTACCTTTGGCAGCAAAGGAAATACCGGCACCGTGGTCCTCAGCCTCGCCGGCATCGTCATCGAACCGACCGCCATTCCCATCACCGTCGCCTACGGCACCCTGCAAAACGGCGGCGCACACGGCACGCTCGTCGGCAATGCGGTCAACTTCCTCAACCTGGTGACCGTCAACGCTGGGGCCACCCTCGGCGTCAACGACCTTGCCTTGACCATCACCGATCTCGAGGGCAGCGGCGCCGTCACACTGGGGAAGAATGCCACCACCGTGCTCACGGTCGCGCCCACGAATATGTTGGACACCTTTGGCGGCGTGATCAGCGGTTCCGGCCAGGTGAACTTGAACGCGACCAGTCCCACGAACCATTTCGATGTTACCGGCACGAACACTTATACCGGCGGCACCACCATCACCGAAGTCGTCCTCGACATCGGGAATGGCGGGACAATCGGCTCCATCGCCGGCAATGTCTCGGTGCAAAGCCAGGGCGCACTGGCCTTCCTCCATAGCAATGCCATTACCTACGCCGGCACCATCTCCGGCGGCGGAGCAGTCGCCCAAAAAGGCGCCGGCGTGCTCACGCTGACCGGCAATAACACTTATACCGGCGGGACGCAGGTCACCGCCGGGGTGCTGGCCTTTAATAACGCCAACGCCCTCGGGGCCAGCGCGGTGACGCTGAGCACCGGCGCGGAATTGCGCGGGAGCATGACCGTGGCCTTGAATGACACGGTGAATTTCGCCACCGGGACGACCCGGGCGACGTTATCGGCCAATACTGGCGCCACGTTCACGGTGAATAATCTCGTTAGCACGAATACCGACGCGCTGACCTTCGGGAGTATCGGCAATACGGGCACGGTCGCCATCGGAGCCGGAGTGACGCTCGGCGCTAATATCAACGCCGTGACCGTTGCTTATGGCACTTTGACGAACGGCGGAGGCTTGAGCCAGTTCACCGCCGCCGCGCAGGACACCACCACCATCAATGCCGGCGCCACGCTGGCCCTCAAGGATCTCAGCACGGAGATTGCCTCGCTCGCGGGCGCCGGCACGGTGACTCTTGGGACGAAGGCGGCGACGACACTTACTCTTGATAGCGCCATTTTCGGCGGCGTCATTAGCGGCACGGGCTCGGTGAGCGTGAACCGGAATTCGATTTTCACCGGCACCAATACCTACATGGGTGGCACCCGCATCGCGGCCAATGAACAATTGCAATTGGGCAACGGCACGGCCACCGGCGCCATCGCGGGCAGTGTGTCCGTGGGCTCCGGCGCGGCTCTCATCTTCGACCGGAGCAATGCTTACTCCTTCGCCGGCGTGATTTCCGGCGCCGGCGGCGTGAAGCAGGAGGGCATCGGGGTGCTCACGCTGACCGGGAGCAACACCTACTCGGGCGGAACGCTGGTCAACTCGGGAGTCCTGGCCTTTAGCAACGCCGCCGCCCTCGGCAGCGGGCCGGTAACTTTGAGTAACGGCGCGGAACTGCGCGGCAGCGGCACCGTCGCCCTCGCCGACAACGTGAATTTCTCCAGCGGCACCGCCGCCGCCACGCTTTCCGCAGCCACGGGCGGCACCGTCACCGTCAACTCCCTCGACGTCACCAACACCACGGCGCTGAACTTCGGCAGCGCCGGCAATACGGGCACGGTCGTCATCGGCAGCACCGTCACCGATCCAAATGACACCGCTTTCACCGTCGCCTATGGCACCCTGAAAAATGGCGGCGGCCTCGGCACCCTCACGGGCAATGCCCCGACGGTCACGATTAATAGCAGCGCCACTTTGGCCGCGAACGACTTCAACCTGACTATCGGCAACCTGCAAGGCGGCGGCGCCCTCAACCTCGGCACCAAGGCCGCCACTGACTTGACCCTCGGCGGTGGCAACTTCAGCGGCGTGATCAGCGGCAGCGGCAAGCTCACCCTCGATGGCGCGGTCACGCTCTCCGGCGCGAATACCTACACCGGCGGCACCACCCTGGCCGGCGGCACCACCCTCGCCAAAAATACCAAAGGCTCCGCCACCGGCACCGGCCCGGTCGCGATCGACAGCGACGCCACCCTCGGCGGCAGCGGCACCGTGAGTGGGGCCATGACCTTGAACAGCGGCGGCGAAATCGCCCCGAGCATCGAAACCGGCGCCCCTGCCGGCACGATCCTCCACGGCAGCTCCCTCCTCTGGGGAGGCGGCACCGTGCAATTGCAGATCGGCGCCAAAGCCGACGAACTCGTCCTCAGCGGCGCGCTGACCAAAGGCGTCGGCGGCCCCTACGACATCGACGTTCTCGCCGCCAACGGCGGCAGCACCATCCCGGTCGGCACTTATACCCTGCTGCAATTCGCCTCGACCTCGTTCGCGCAGACTGACTTCGCTTTGGAGTTACCGAATAACATCAGCGGCAACCTGCTCGAAACCAAAACCGCCCTCGAGCTCCAGATCACCCTCAACCAGATCCCCGCTGCGCCCGACACCGAGGCCGCAGCCCCACTAGCCGAGATCTCCTCTACCCCTGCCAATCCCACCCTCTCCGCCGACACCGTCACCTCCACCGATACTCTCACCGGCGGTACGCCCCTCACTCCCGCCCCCGAACCCGGCTCCGCCTTGCTCCTCGCCTGCGGTGGCACCCTCCTCCTCGCATCCCGCCGCCGACGCTCCATGCCCGCGAAGTAGCGTCATGGATTTGAAAAGGTCGAAGCACCCGTGCTCTGCTGGAATTGCGCCGTCGTCGAACCCGGCGCGTTGAACGGATGCGCCGGGCCGGTGCGATTCGTGCCATTCTGGGCGACTGAAGCGACCACCGCAGCCACCACGGCCGACTGCAACGAGCTTTGGATGTCCGCAGTGGCCATCTCCGAGGAGATAATGCCGGTGACCATGCCCGCGGTGATCGCCGCAGCGGCCGCCGGTTGATCATAGATCGCGCCGAACTGTCCGGAGTAGGCCTTGGTCGTCAGCGCTCCCGAAGGATTGCCGGCACTCGGGGCCGCAAACGGCGCCGAACTGGTGATCTGCGCATACTCGAAGATCGCGCCGACCGAAGTATTGACATTTTTCGGAGCCACAAAACCGATCGTATTGGCGATGTAGTGGGCATTGTCTGGATCAACGACGGTGGCGGCCGTAGCTACGTCGTTCTGCAGCGTCGGATTTTCAACCACATGGTGGCCGATATAATCGAAGAGGCCGATAACCCCGGAACCCGTCAGTTCGGATTTGATGTGCGTGGTCACCTGGTCGATCACTTGCAGGTTTGCGCTCAGGCCCGAATTGATCCCGCGAACCGCGTTATTGGCCTCCGCAGTCAGAGTGGCATGCCGACACACCCTTGAAGCCCTGGTTGTTCGCCAAAACATTCTGCATGATGGCATCGAGATTCGACGGTCGTGACGCCGCCCACGCGCCAATAACGGTATTGAGGTTGTTCACGACGTTCGGACCGTCCGATTTTATGATTGCCTGGGTCACTTGGGCCGCAACGGCGACGATCTGATCGTTCTGGACGACATTGTTCGCGACGTTGGCTTGATTGACCATGTAGTGTGGGGCATTGCACGCCATCCCCTCCACAGCCAGCCCCGCCAAGGTTACACCGGCCGGCGCGCTGCCGTTGAGAAAGTTCGTAATCGCCCCGGCAACCGCAGCAGCAAAATGCGGGGAGTCGGGCAGGCTCTACGCGGGCAACTTGGGCGCCGGTGGTGGTGGCGGCGGTGCCGCTTGGTCAACGTTTATCGACAAGACGTAGCTTTGCGTCGGGTTTTGGGCCTGCAGAACCGTCTGGATGTACTGGAGATTAACGTTCGAGAAGGCGCTCAATTCCACGTAGTTCAAGGTGCCACTGCCACCGTTGACGCCACTATTGGCAATCCCGGGATTGGTCACCGAAAAATAGTAGCCCTGGCCGAAGACATGCGTGATCGGGTACAGCAAGGCCAGCGCGATACTTCCCGACACCAGACCTCGATATAGTCGAGAGTGTCGGGGCGAGTTGACAAATTTGCGGTTCCCTACGGGTGATTTCATACTTTTTGGGTTTAAATGGATCGGGAGAGGGCAGCACGGCCATGGGCTGTACTATCGATGTGGTGGGAAATGCCGAATCGCTCGCACCGGAGTCAAGATTACCGCTACTCTCGCGGTCGCATTTTCCCTGCAGGGGCGTTGTGGAACGATTCCGTGGTGATTACAGATTGAAGATGTCAGTAATCGGGCCGTCACTCGCACTTCGCTGCAGGTCGAAGGATGGCATAGGCATTGCCGGAGACCGACACCGAAAGAGTGCCACTGGTGAGTCCGGTGGCGTCCAAACCAAGTGCACCAGGGCCGCTCACGCTGTTGGCCGCCAGCGTGATGCCAAAGTAAGCAGCATTCAACAACTGGGTCGGCGGAAACAGATTCTGCACGTTGGTCTAATCTGCTTCAAGGCGATCGGCAGCGCTTGGGCAATGTCGTTCGCCGCACCAGGGCCCGTACCTTCTACGAGAATCGACAGTTTTCCGAAAGTGGCATGGATGACACGCTGGGCATCGGAACAGCGTGCGAAAGTTCTGGCTCATGAAAAATGATTTCTCGCGGAGAGTAGGTCAAGATTCTGGTCTGCGGCTTGCAATTTTCGACGCTCCTGCGGGCCTCTGGAACCAAGGCGAAATCAAGGCAGGTGGCAACAAGGGCGCGGATCCGGGGCATTCACCTGCGGAAGATAACGCGGATCTGGTGAAGGAGACGCTCAGCCGGCAAGTCGGGCGGCACGTCTGGGAACATCCCGGTCGACCGGAAATTGCTTCATTCGCTCCATGTTGCCTAGACTTCCCGGAAAGATCCCGTTCCCCGACTCCAAGGCCATGCGAATAGCAACGCTCGCGTCATTGGGCAACCGCTCCGCGCCCAAATTCTTCGATTCTTCAAAAGTAATCGCCCATCCGCCTATTTCAAGCGGATGGCCGATAAACCGGTCTACGATTTGGGTTTTCCTGAGATAGCCGCGCGCTGTCAAAGCGAAGGCTACGAAACCACTCGCCTCATGAATCAATTATCCGGCGATTCGATGATCGAATGGTCATTGAGTGTGAGACCATTGCTGATGACCGCACCAAAGACGATCGATTGCTGGCCCACATTCACCGACTGCTGGGTCGCAAGGATGATACCAGACAGATACGAGTGATTGGTGATCGCCGGTCCATCTCCCGGCTTTGTCCCCGCGATGTTGTTGAAAATGACATCCGCAGGAGTCAAGCCTCCAGTCAATACGATGCCGGAGTTTTGGTTCATGTTGATATCGCCGCCGTAAATATTGAACACGAACTCGGAATCCGCACTCCCCGACAGGGTCAGGATGGAGTTCTTGTTGATGTTGAAGGTTCCGAGGTTGAAGACCACCGGCGTGGTGTTTGTCGCCGTAAGCGTCAGATTTTGATTGTTCAAGTTGAGCGTGCCGTACTGGTTTCCCGGAGGCCCCTTGGGAGGCGGCGGAGGCCCCGGAGGCCCACTCACGGTCATCGGATTCGACAAAGCGGCATTCGAAGACATCAAGCCAGTCGTCGACGTTGCCAAGGCAGCCAATGTGCTGCTCAAATTGTTGGCCGCGGTCACGTCTTTAGTCAGGTCGCGCGAAGTCACGCTGGCAACGGAGTTTAAGTTGTCGATGTTCGCGCTAATCGTGCCGCCCGAGGCATTGTTGACGATGACGTTGCCCACTCGCGACGTTTGGACCTGCAACTTGACATTGGCTCCAGCAGCACCGGCGATGCCGATATCTCCAGCACCGGTACCGGCAGGAATTGCCGGCGGCTTGGGCGCGCCTTTTACCGGGGGCGGCGGGGGCGCCGGGATGTTGTCTGGATCCACCGTGTCGCCATTCGACTGAAGGGTCAAAGTCGGACTGCCGTAGATGAGCGAGTGATTTTGAATCTGCACGTTTCCGTTCCCGAGCTCGAAAACGGCCCAGTCGTCCGAAAACCCCCAAGAGGAATAAAATGCGGCGTCAGTATTCCCCCAGGTCGCTGCCGTCGAGGGGGCGACCGGAAGAAGCAGCGCGGCTGCTACCAAGGACAGGCAGGAGCCCATGGCACCCCCTGAAAGTGATTTGAATGTTTTCATGTTTTTTGCCAATTAAGTCGTGGGTTTTTTTCGTCGGTTTGATCGAGCATCGGTGTGGGGATTTCCATGTTTATAGCAATTTTTCTTCCCCGTGCACGTGAAGAAATTGCCAAATTCATTGCCCCCCCTACGCAAGCGTTATCGTCAAATACACGAAAACGTTACATGAATGTCACGTGTTGCTAATAAATCTTTCTGCAGCGCCTGGCTATCGTAGAGCGCACCTCCACCGCCGCAGTGGCCACCGTGTCCCACTTTCCGTTGGTGAATGAGCCTCGCCTAATTCCGACCGTCGCTCTTGGCCGGCCCCCTCCCGTTGGCGGGCGCCGCATCCGCGTTCAGTTTTTCCTGGGCTCGCTTGGCCAGGGCGCGTTCCTCCGGCAAAAGATCGGCTCCGGCGGCGCGACCGAGAAAAAAGGCGGCGCGCTCCGTATCCCCCGATTCGGCGAGCATGACTCCATAGTAAACGGCGATATCTGGCTCCTGCAAATATTCTGAACCGAGGGTATTCATGACCCGCACCGCTTCATCGGCATGGCCCCGGCAGTAGAGGGAAAAGGCGTAGGTGGAAACGTATTTGGCCTCGCCGGGATGCTTTGCGTAAAGCTTTTGCGCGAGTTGCGAGGCGCGCGAAACGTCTTTGTTCAAGAGTAATGAAAAGCTCGCAAAGTTATTGACTGCGACATCGTTCCCCGGATCAATCTCGACGAGCCGAGCGGTAACCTCCCAAAGACCATAGGTGTCGTTTCGCTTCTCCAAGCGGCGATAAAGCGTGAGGGAGGCCCAAACGGCCTGCTTGGGATCCTTCAGCAATGTGCGGAGAAGATCGTCGCACTCTGAATCCCAGCCCCAACTAGTGATCAATTGCAGTAATTCGGCCGGTTCGCCCGGAACCTGCGCGGCTGCGTTGGCAGCCATCATCCACCGGCCCCGGGATTCAGTATACTTGCCCTCCTCGCGCAGTGCCCGGGTCAGCAAAGCTTGCCGCAGGTATTCGAGACGTCCCCAGTCACCCGATCGGGTGAAGGATTCCAGGCTCGCCCAATCATGAGCGGCGAGGATATTCATGGCCACTGCTCCACACACCCGCGGGTCCGACCATTCCTGCGGGGAAAAGTCCTTCGACCACTCGATCGCCTCCTGATGCCGCCCCTTCTCGAACATCCAGGTCGCCACTTGGGTGATGTAAGAGGTCTTGCCGCGGGCCGCTTTCTCCACGGAAGCCAGGACCGCCGGGAAATCCTCGCTGTTCGAGCGGTGGAGAAGGTCAACCAACACCACCTTCTCGCGGAATTCTGCGCCGGGCACGTCCACCAGTTGGCGCGCGGTCGCGAGCGACGCGGCAGTCTCACCGTGGGCCAGCAAATCCTTCAGCAAGACACGAAGTGCGGCCAAGCGCAGGCTCGGAACTTCCGCCAATTGCTCCAGGGTGGCACGAGCGCCGGCGCGGTCTTCCAGCCAGGCGCGTTCCAAAAGTGCGGCAGCGTGGGCTAGGCGATAGCTCTGGTTTTGCGGATCCAGTTTGAGCGCGTTGGCAAACGAATCGACCGCCAGCGAGGTTTTGTCCAAAGCCGTTTCGACCTGGCCACGCACGAACTGATAACGGGGTTCGTTACGGCGGTCCTCGCCCAACTTATTGAGGACGTCGAGGGCCGCCTGCGGATCGCCAAATCGCAGCGCCGTCCCGGCGCAGTCCAGCACCGCGTCGAGCGAGCCCGGCTCAAGGTCGACGACCCGTGATCGCGAGTAAATCGCCTCCTTCTGCCCATACGCCTCGGCGATCTCGGCCAGCAACTTCCAGCACGCCACGGATTTGGCATCTGCACGGAGGCCGCGTTGTGCCGTGAGGGCGGCACTCATGGCGTCGTGCTTTTCGAGAAAGCCGCGCGCCTGGTGGGCAAAATTGTCCGCACGCCAGCGCAGGAATTGGGCCCGGCCAAAATAGCACCCCGCACCGATGAGGCCGATAACAGCGAGGAAAATGAATACGTCGCGGCGCCAGGGGCGGGCACGTTTTGCGATATCGACCATAATACGGCACGGTTATAGCATTCAATGAGCCAGCAAACAATGAACCTCGCTCCACACGCCTCAGTTTCCCGGGAGAATTGCGCAGTTGACTCAGCCCGCGACCGGTTGGCCGCCGGGAGCGCGATCGTTACCGTGGCGTTGTTTGGCGGCACGTTTTTGTGGAACGTGGCGCCGTACTGGCAGGTCAACCCGCAATACAGTTTTGGCTGGATCGTGCCCTTCCTGGCGGCCTTCCTCCTCGTCCGCCGGTGGCCCGGCAGGCCGGCCGCGTCATCCCCAAAGGGACGCGGAGCCACGGTTTTCCTGATCGTTACCGCGCTCGCCTTTACGCCCATCTGGCTGGTCGTCCAGCCCAATCCAGATTGGCGCCTTGTCACTTGGGCCCTCGCCGTGGCGTTCGTCGAGGTTACGCTGTCCACCATCTATTTTGCCGGCGGGCGGACCTGGATGCGCTACTTCGCGTTTCCCGTCCTGTTCATCCTCGCCGCCGTCCCATGGCCTTTCGGATTTGAATATGAACTTGTCCAGAATCTGATGCGAGGGGTCGCGAGTGTAACGGTCGAAATCCTCTCGTGGTTCAACATTGCTGCCATCGAACACGGAAACCTCATTCAGGTGCCTACTGGTATACTTGGAGTGGACGAAGCGTGCAGCGGGATTCGCTCTCTGCAAGCGACGCTCATGGCATCCCTGTTTCTCGGGGAATTCTACTGGCTGCGTGCCTCAAAACGGACTGTGCTGGTCGTCGTGGGTCTCACGCTGGCGCTAATCTGCAATGTGGGCCGGGCTACTTTCATTGCCGTGGTGGCCGCTCGCCACGGCCTCGAAGCGATCACCCACTGGCACGACCCTGCAGGATACACTATTCTCACCCTTTGTCTGATCGGGGTGGTGATTGCGGCTCGGCTCTGCGGAATCGGTTCCTCGCCGGCACCGACCGTCAATTCGGGCGACAGCGCGCATGCGTTGCCGCGCGGCCTCTTTCTGGGCGTGGCCGTTTGGCTGTTGCTCAGCATAGCGGCTACGGAAGTGTGGTATCGGGCGCACGAAGGTCGCGCAAAGATCCACTGGTCTTTTGGGTGGCCGGAATCCCGGGCCAAATTCACCGAACTCTCAATCCCGGAACGATCACGCGACCTGTTGCTCTATGACGAAGGCAAATGTGCCGCCTGGCAGGAACCGGATGGCACGAGCTGGTCGGCCTTCTTTTTCCGCTGGAATGCCGGTTCGACTCGCTCGCGGGTGGTGCCCCGGTCGCACCGGCCGGAAATTTGCTTTCCGGCCAGTGGCTATACGATGGATGCCGACTACGGCATCCGTTCGGTTCAAGCGGCGGGAATCAGCCTCCCCTTCCACGTCTACCGTTTTCGGAAAGACCGGGAAATAGTCGATGTATTTTCGTGCATGTGGCAGGACCACGCGCAAGACGCATCGGAAACACCGACCGACCGCGAGTGGAGCCGCCTGGCAGGTCTTGGTTTTGTCCTGCGCGGAGAACGAAGCCTCAGCCAGCAAGTTTTGGAATTCACCATGGTGGGATACTCGACTCCAGAGGCCGCGGAGCGGGCCTTTCTGGGCGAGATCGAACACCTGATCGTTCGTTAAAATGACTGCGCCGTCGCCGCAGCGACCGGCCATTCCTTGCCTCATGCCCGGCACGTCACCTTGCTCGGCACGGCGGCGCCTGATTGGCGATCGAGGCGTAAATATCACCACGCCGGTCTTGATTGGCGCCGTGGGAGCGTCCTCGAGGCGCTCAGCGGCGATCGAGTCTCACGTCCTCGAACCAACTCACGAAACCGTAATTCAATAAGGAGCCCGATTACAGCGCGAGTAGCGACCCGAACAATCCGACGCGCTTGCCAGAAAAGCTCGGGTCGGTGCACCCAAGCGGAATGTGCCGAAGGAGAATGCCTTCTTTCAATGGCTCTTAGCCCGCCGAATTTCGCGCGAAAATTCTCCGGAACCGTTTCCGTTCGATATAACAAATGCCCCCCAAAAGGAGTCCGCAGAAAATCACCGAGCGGGGCTCCGGCGTGTAGAAAATCGACGCTGACATTCATCAGGCCCATCGCGGGATCAGCCGATGGGATCACAAAGGCAAGAGTTCCGCTGGTCGAGGCGGTAAAGGTGCCGGTGTAGGTTGCTCCCCCACCGCCGCCACCAAGCAAAGCGACCTGTTGGGTCGAACCGGCATAGATATAAACATCTTTGTTCGTGGCCCCATAGACCTTCACGCTGTAGGTGTATATTTGGCCACTGATCAGTTGGATTTGCTGTCCGTTGACGTTTAAAGGGGCGGCGTAAATGTCCCCTTTATTGCCGGGGTTAAAGTGATTGTTGCCGCCGTTGAAAGTGGCCTTGCTGCTGCCAGGGCTGAGCTGCATAAGGTCCCAGTTGCCATCCTGCGTGTACGTGGTCGGCAGGGAATTGATCGTAGTCGAGTTGGCGAAAGTCGGATCCGCGATGAGATTGGCGCAGGCGTCTGCCCCAAGCCCGAACGCGGCGAGGGAGAAAACGAGTGCGATTTTCATCTTAAGATTGTCAAAAAAGGGTCGATGTGAAGCGGGGGGGCTTATCGGCAGACTCATCGACGATGAGATTTCGATTTTGTCATGCTCTTATCCTTAAGAGCCTTAACCGTGCCGCAATCGTTTTACATCCGGCACGGTAACGCCAGATTCCACCACCCGCACTACCGTCCGGTCATTCTCAATTCGACTGCCGCAGAGCAACCAGGGCCGGCAGCTTCCGGGTCACGGCTTCCAAGGCGGACTCGTAGCTGGTGAATCCCCGGAGGGAGATTTCCGCGGTTTGCTGGCCAAGGTTCCGTTGGCCGTGGAAAGCTCGACCGATCCGCGACCATCGCGATTGAAAGAGCTCGTGCGGATCGTCGTGATTCGCTTCTTCGTAAAGTGCGTAGAAAACATAGACGGCCTCATTCCCGGCTCGAAATGTCAAAGGCTCAAATAGCAGTTCGCCGCCGGAAACGGCGATCGGCTGCGCCGGCTGCTTTCCTTGGAATTCTGCCCCAGCCGCTTGCCAGCAAACCTCGGGTCGGTGTACCCGGGCGGATTGTGCCGAAGTTCGTCCGGGCGCCCACGTCATGAAAGTAAGATGCCAGCGGGTCCCGTCCTCTTCGGTCCAGGATGCGCCTTGAGCTTCTGAGGAAAGCAGCATGTCCCGGGTTCGATCGTCGATGGGCGCATTCGCGAAGTTTGCTTTTTCCTTCGGCCAGCGGACTTCCATCCGGTGACCGTTGATGGCGGAGAATTCATGGACGCGATACCACCCTTCGACTCCTCCCGCGACCGCACAGAACCAAATCGTCAAAGTGACGGCGCTCCACGTGGGCAATGGAGGTAGATGAATTCCGCTCGTCGCCACGGTTGGCGGGTCGTTGCGCCAACGCCGCGCTGTCAGAAACAGCAGCGGAAGCGACAGGAGAAGGATCGCCCAACCGGCCCGATCATGCCAATGCTCCAACGCCGCTGGACCGGACGAAGCGGCGAGGAACGCCAGGATGATGTTTCTCAGGAGGTTGAGCGCCAGGGCCATCGCCACGCTGGCGCCCACCAGCGCAAAGCGCCGCGAAAGCCGCAAAGCGTAAATCTCACCAAGGGCGAGAGCGGATACGAGCACCGATTGTAGCGAGCGAATTCCACTGCAGGCATCGGAAATTCCCACCGTAGTGTTCGCGAGCGAAATCAGGTTTCCTTGCCGCGCTGCGCCGATGCCCATCCACTGCAAGGCTTCCACCGCTCCCGCCGCGACGAACTTGGTCAGCGTTTGGATGACAGCGTTCTCCGCGCGCTGCGGCCAGGGCACCGCGCAAAGAATGAAAAAGATGGGAAAAGCGAGAGCCCAAGCCGTTCCCCAGCTTGTGCGGCCGGCCACCAAGGCGAGGGTGTAACCGATCACCGTGAGCGTCAGTGCGTAGTTGATCACCGACCAGTCCGGCACGGCGGCTCGAACCCACCAAACGGGCAAAATCAGGATCGCGCATACCACCGCCAGACTGCCGGCTCCTCTCTGGCCGGCTGGATTTGCCTCGAGGCCTGTCCACCGCCGGGAGAGCAGGTAGACGCCAAGCGGCAGGACTACCCACCCATACTCGTAATCGGGGGCCAGCGTCCAGAAGGTGTGCAGGTGGAAGATCAGGAGCACCCACGGGAGGATCCACGCCGACCAACCGAATGCTTTTTTCCAGGTATCCCCAGGCGAATACGTCCACTCGCACGTCTCCGCGATCATGGCGCAATTTTCTTTCGAGCGTCGACAATGAGCTGCCGCTCTTCCGGAAAATAGGACCAGCGCTCGGCATTTTTCAGAAAACGGCTGCCGTCACGATCGCCTTTCGCCGCGAGGAGCAGGCCGTAGGTCATCCCCGCGGAAGTCCCAACGAGCGTCTCGGGAGAAGTCTTCTCAAAGAGTTTCAGCCCACCGGCCACGTCGCCTTTCATCAAACGGCCGAAGGCGCTGGTGGCAATGATGTCCGTGGAATGCGGAAAGCTTTGGCACAATTCATCGCTCAGGCGCTTCGCCTTTGTTCCCCCCCGGCGAAAAAGAAAGGACATGTAGGCCAGGTTGTTCAAGATGGCCGGATCATTCGGCGCGATTTGGGATTGCCGATCCAGGACTCGGATCACCGCAGTTCCGTCTCCGCGTTTGAGGTAAATTCGCGCGAGCGAATTCAGAGCATCGCCGGAAAGGACATTGTCATGCTCCACGGTCGCCCAAAGCGCCGCTTCATTTTCTTCGCTCCAACCCCATTCATAAGTCAACTCCACGAGGTCGAACAGTCCCTCTGGATCGTTCCTCGCCTTTCCGAGAATTTTTTGCCATTCCAAAGCATCTCCGTCGGCACTTGACCTTTCGGCCTTCGCGGTGGGCAGCGCCCGCCGCAACCGTTCCTTCCAGGCGAGACGCTCCACTGGCTTCGCTTTCCATGCCGGTCCGTCCAGAACCTCGCTGAGCCGGTCCTTCTGCTGCAAACGAAACATAGCCTCGGCCACCAGGCGCAGACTTTGAAATGAGGTTTGGTCCTTTCCGGAAAGCTTATCCTGAAAGGCCAGCAACTCCTGGTTCAGGCCTTCCTTCAATAACCAGCGCTCTGCCGCCAAGGCGCTATCGCTCCGGGCCGCCGTTGCTTGCAAATCGCCCGGGAGCCGGGCCGCAAACCGGTCGGGCCGCCAGCGCTTCAGCGCGGCCAGCAAGGCCGGGAAGCCGTCATCCGTGGGCGCCAGCGAGCCGTCCGCTTTCTGCAGCCACTCCCCAAGTTGAGCGGGTTCGAGGGCCGCTTGGGCCGCATACTGTAGCAGCGATGGCAAAACCATCCGGCGCTCCGTGGCAGTGCCGGACGCCGCATCGAGCAGGGCCAGTGCCGAGTCCCGGATCGCGGGGTCACTCGCATAAAGCTGCAATTGCGCCTGGTTGATCCGGTATCGCCGATTTTTCGGGTCTCGCTGCACGGCTTCGGAGTAAGCGCCTTCCGCCAACGCCAAATTATTCTCCACAAAATAACAGGTGCCCAGGATATGACTGAAGCGCGCGTTCTCGTTTATCTTTGACCCCGGCTGAGCCCGACGCTGGAGCAGGACCCGATGCGCCAGCTTGGGTTCGCCAAAGGTGAGGGCGCATTCCACATACTCCAGGAACGCATCGTCATTAGCGGGCTCGAGTTGACTGATTCGCGCCCAAATCGAGATCGCTCCCGCATCGTGAACTTGCGTGAGAAATGCGGCGAACGAACGAAGAACCCCGAGGTTCGACTTGTCCTTTTGCAACGCCAGCACATAGAGGCGAATGGCTTCGGTGGAATCATGCGCCTCCGCCTTTGCTTGCGCGGCATGAAGCAAGCGCTCCGCCATTAATCGATGGTAGCCGGGCTCTCCGAAACGCCAGCCGCCGTACACAGCGACGATCGTCAGGAGACCGATGATGAGCCATTTTCTCATCGGTTCAAAACCTTTGATTCCAATCGACCAATCTCAACCTTGTGCGGAATAGATCTTCTATCCACGGGAGTTAACACGGCAAATTTTCCACGAGAATTTTCCGGAACCGGTTCCGTTCAACATAGCAAATGCCCCCTAAAAGGAGCCCGCAGAAAATCACCGAGCGGGGCTCCGGCGTGTAGAGATCGACACTGACATTCGTGAAGCCCATCTTGGGATCATTCGATGCTACGACGAAA
>Ga0206824_10134_pt1 | contig 25284 bp, 18 predicted proteins | sample Alteio_BWOrgCont_82_FD_152874 | JGI IMG/M metagenome (GOLD analysis project Ga0206824, IMG submission 152874) | Enriched cells from forest soil in Barre Woods Harvard Forest LTER site, Petersham, Massachusetts, United States -... | ecosystem: Environmental > Terrestrial > Soil > Temperate forest >...
AGCAAACCGGCAATCGAACAGCAAGCCGACTGAATTATCGCATTCGGCCACAATCTTATTCCTGGCATTTCGAATCTGAACGAATGGATCGTAGTCCTTGCCCAAACGATTCCCAATGATTTCAAACGCGACAAGTTGATCTTTCGCAACGCTGATGGAGTAACGGTCGACCGTTGATGGTCGACAGATCGCCGTGACGCTGGTTGGAAGAGCCACGGGCAGAATGGCATCGACCGGCAGGCTGGGATCGCGGGAAACAATCGGGAATTCATCCACAACGAACAGATGCACGTTGCTCAGCCCGGACCGGGTCGCAAGACGCAATCCAAAGACACCCAGCGGTGCTTCGCGGCTGATTTCCACTTCCACCACTGCGTGCTGATCGGCATCCGAAACCGCGCGAGCCTGGCACATTCCGCCTGGCAAAGATGTCCAAATCCCGACAGCTTGGCGCGATTCGCTACCGATGATCTGTAAATGAGTTACAGCACCCCGCTGCAGGACGGGAGGCGAAAGGTGTTCGATAAACGCCTGTGACGAAGCGACACTCGGTATGCTCAGAAGAAGGCTGCAGGCGATCGTAAATTGGTTCAGACTCATCCGGCGAATCCCAGTTCGGTGCCAAAGCTCGACTAGCGGAATTCCGGCTGAGGTTTTGAATGCGAATAAAACCATTTGCCGCAGATTGCCGATGTAGATACACTGCAGAACACATTCGCGAACGTCAATGGATGGAATGGTAATCGATTGACGAACCGAATGCACGACGAGAAATAATTCTTGGACAGGTTGCATTCGGCCACGAATTCGACGAGTGACTCAGGAGATTCGGAATGTTGAGCTTGCTTGGACCGAGCTTTCCGACGGCGACGGGAATCAGTCGCCGTGAAATGATCCGGGTCGGTGGTTTGTCGATGAGCGGAGTGGCTCTGTCTGACCTGCTGGCGCGTCAAGCCCGAGCCGAATCGTCCGCCGCTTCCCGCGGCCCCGGTTTTGGGCGGGCCAAACGATGCATCATCCTTTATTTGTCGGGCGGCCACCCTCAGCACGACATGTTCGACCCCAAGCCAGACACGCCGGCCGAAATTCGCGGCGAATTCGGTACGATCGAGACTTCGGTTCCCACGCTTCGATTCGGCGAGCATTGCCCGCTGTCGGCCAAACTAATGAATCAGATGGCCCTGATTCGGTCGATGAATCATACTCACAACGACCACGGTCGCGGTTCGTACTGGATGTTCACCGGCTACATGTATCCCGGATCCGTTCCTGATGTGAACAACATGTCGCGCCAGGACATGCCGCACATGGGGTCGTGCCTGGCGAAACTGGCTCCCGGTGCGGGGCCGATGTTTCCGTTTATCATTGTTCCTCACCGAATGGACGTAGCCGGCGGTCGTCGAGCCGGGCAATTCGCCGGAATGCTGGGACCGAAATACGATCCCATGCTGACGGGCGGAAACCCCAATGACGATGATTTCCGGCTGGAACACATTCCACTCGTCCCTAATGAGGAACCGGGAATCATTCGCCGCCGACTGGGGTTGGTGGATCAGTTGAATCAACAGGTGGACTATCTACAAAACGGGCCTGTCGCCCAGTCATTGAAGGATAATCAGATCAAGGCTCTGGACGTTGTGGGCTCAGACGCTGTCCGGCGAGCCGTCGACCTTTCGAAAGTTGATCAGATCGACCGCGAGCGGTACGGCCGAAATCTGTTCGGACAATCAGTCTTGCTGGGGCGTCGGCTGTTACAGGCAGGGACTCGACTGGTGCAATGCAATTGGCAGCGTGCCCAGGGCAAGAACGGATTTGCGTGGGATACTCACTGGAACAATTTCTCAGCGCTGAAGGAAGAATTGATTCCTGCATATGACCAGGCGTTTTACGCGCTCATGACCGATCTGGCAGCCACCGGCGAACTGGCTGAGACCCTGGTGATCGTCGCATCCGAATTCGGCCGTTCACCCAAGGTGACGCTACGAAATGGTGGCCGCGAGCACTGGCCGGAACTCTACAATGTCCTGATGGCCGGTGCGGGAATTCAGGGAGGACAGGTCTATGGTGCTTCCGACAAACTGGGGGCGTACCCCTCGGAAAACCCCGTCGGACCGGAGGACTTCGTGGCGACGATCTATCACATGCTGGGAATTGACCCGCACACGGAATTGCACGATCAACAGAATCGCCCGTTCCAGTTGACCAAGGGAAACCCATTCCCGCTGCAGATGACGTAGCACTCGGCAGTTCGTGGTCGTACACCGCGAGCAGCAAAGAAGGTTTCCGGGATCGTCCGCTAGTTCAAGCGAAATTCAATGTCTGATCTCAATTCGAATGAGAATAAAAGCCGTTCCGGAGCGCAGCGGGGAGTCTGGCATTGGAGATTTTCTCTGTTTGCCCTCCTGCTTCTCGTGCTCTGCGTTTCAAACTCTTCCAAATTCTTGAAGGAGAAAGCCGTGCCTCAGACAACCCCCAACAATCGGGAAATTGCCACTTTGGGAGCCGGCTGCTTCTGGTGTGTGGAAGCGGTGTTTGAGCAACTGCGCGGCGTCGACTCCGTTGACTCTGGTTACGCGGGAGGTGATGTTGAACAGCCGACGTATCAGCAAGTCTGCACGGGAAGAACGGGGCATGCCGAAGTCGTGCAGATTACGTTTGATCCGTCCGTCATTTCGTTTGGGGAACTGCTGGACGTGTTTTTCGCGACGCACGACCCGACAACGTTAAACCGTCAGGGGGCAGACGTCGGAACGCAGTACCGGTCGGCGATCTTCTATCATTCCGCCGATCAACAAGCGACGGCGAAAAAAAAGATCGACGAGGTGAATGCCGCCGGGATTTGGCCGGCGCCGATCGTGACGGAAGTCACCCCCGCCGCGCCATTTTATCCAGCCGAGGATTATCATCAGGGCTACTTCCAACTCAACGGACGACAGCCGTACTGCCAGGCGGTCGTGTCACCTAAAGTTGCCAAGTTCCGCAGTAAGTTTGCGGACAAGCTGAAAGACTGAATTATACCGCTCGCGGCCACGAATGAGACATTTGCCCCTATTCTTCTCCCGCGATCGAAAGTCTCACATTTGACCGTGCGGGGTCTAAGTGCCGTACTTCAATCGATGATCTTGTTGATGGGATATTCAACGATTCCCGTGGCACCCGCGGCCCGCAGTTTCGGCACGATCATGCGGACATAAGATTCGTCAACGATCGTATTGACGTCGACCCAGTCGGGATCTGACAGATTGGCGACTGTTGGCTTTTGCAAAGCGGGCAACTGTTGCAGGATCGCCGCCAGATCAACTCGGCGGACATTCATCAGCAGGCCGACTTTCCCTTCGGCGGCCAGACACGAGTTCAACATCAGGGCGATGTTTTCCAGCTTCTCTCGTTTCCAGCCGTCCTTCCAGGCTTCATTGTTCGAAATCAGCCGCGTTGTGCTTTGCAGGACTTCATCAACGATCCGCAGGTTGTTGGCTCGCAGTGAACTGCCGGTTTCGGTCACTTCGACGATAGCGTCCGCCAGCTTGGGCGGTTTGACTTCCGTGGCTCCCCACGAGAATTCGACGTTCGCTTCGACACCATGTTTGGCCAGATAACGGGTCGTCAGGCCGACGACTTCCGTGGCGATACGCTTTCCCTGCAGATCCTTCACTGACTGCACGGGCGATTCATTCGGCACGCACAGCACCCAGCGGACCGGACGCCTGCTGACTTTGGAAAACATCAGTTCGCAGACTTCATGTACCTGCGCGTTGTTTTCCAAGACCCAGTCATAGCCGGTGATGCCGGCATCGAGCACGCCTTGTTCGACGTATCGAGCCATCTCTTGAGCCCGAATCAGCATGCACTCGATTTCGGGATCATCGATTTCCGGGTAATACGACCGGGATGAAAACTTGATCGTGTAACCCGCCTTCTTGAACAGTTCGGCGGTGGCTTCCTGCAGGCTGCCAGCGGGAATACCCAGCTTGATCGTTTTGTCGGACATGAAGGGGGCTCAGTGGATAGTGGGTAGTGGGTAGGAGAAATTCAAGCAGGAGAATTGCGGTTGGGCGTTTCGGCGGCGTGGGTGACCCGCGCCGAGAATTAGGAGAGTGGGACTGAAAATGAATCCTGAATTCTTCTTCCCTATCCACTATCCACCACCCACTATCCCCTACTTTCCGTACACGGCTTTGGGATCGAACAGGCGTTCACCGATCACAGTGACAGTACCGGTCTTTGGATCGATTTGGCGGAAGAAGCAGCTCTTGTATCCTTCGTGGCACGCTGCGCCGCCGACTTGGTTCACCTTGACCAGCAACGTGTCGGCATCGCAGTCATAGAAAATGGCTTTCACGTGTTGCACGTTGCCGCTTTCTTCCCCCTTGCGCCACAGCTTTTTCCGGCTGCGGCTAAAGTAGCAGACGCGTCCCGTCTGCAGGGTTTCGGCATACGCTTCGGCATTCATATACGCCAGCATCAGCACATCGCCAGTCTCTGCATCCTGCGCAATGACGGGAAGCAAATCCGACTTGGAAAAATCTGGTCCGTTCGTCTCAAGCATCGGTCGCAAAAACTTTCTGGTTGTCGCAGGGGCAATGCCCCGCCAACGAAACATGGATCGCCGTAATGCTCATTATTGGCCAGACGTTCCGGCCGCAGAGATTGAGGCAAATCTCTGCGCTTGTCGCTAAAATACCAGCAATCGATGCGCGAAGCCAGTTTCGAACCAGACGGCAGTCGCGAGACGAAGGTTCGTGGGGAAATTGAATCGATCAACACGATTGCGATGATTCCTTGGAATTTCAGTATCGCTGCACGAACCCGCCTGGCAGTCGGCGTACCAGACGTTTCATTTCCAGAATGGTCAGCGTCGACAGGACGCGTGAGGGCTCGATTCCCGCCCCTCGCATGACTTCATCAACCGGACATGGCTCGTTGGTGATGAGGTTGAGAATCATTCGCTGCTGGTCCGACAATTGGAGTTCGACCGGTGAGTGGACGGATTCTGTCGGGGTTCTTTGAACGGGCTGTACCAGCGGCCCCAGAGCGGACAGCACATCGTCGACGCCGCGGATGAGCGTTGCTCCATCTCGGATCAGGTCCAGGCAGCCGAAGCTGGCTTCGCTATCGATTCGCCCCGGCACCGCGAAAACTTCTCGATTCTGTTCCATGGCATGTCGCGCCGTGTGCAGTGCGCCACTGTTGCGACCTGCCTCAATGAGGATCACCCCCATGGAGATCCCGCTGATGATCCGATTTCGTTGGGGAAACAATCCCGATTTCGGCTGCTGTTGCATCGGTGCTTCCGTCAGCAGGCAGCCATGTTCACCGATCGAATTGGCGAGTTCGATGTGTTCTGGCGGATAGACGGTACTCAAGCCTGTCGCACAAACCGCGACTGTGCGACCACCTGCCTCCAATGCACCCTTGTGTGCTTCGGCATCGATTCCTCGTGCCAGTCCGCTGACAATTGTGACACCGGCCCGCGCCAACCCCTGGGCCAGGCGATTGGCCTGTTGTCGTCCATACGCTGTGCAATGGCGCGATCCCACGATTCCAATTGCCAGTTGATCGGCGGGCAGCAGCGTTCCCAGGCAATACATGAGGGTCGGAGGATCAGGAATGCGGCCGAGTGCCGGTGGATAGCCTTCCTGATCGCGGATCAACAATGACACACCTGCTGCCCGGGTCAGAGCCAATTCCTCGCGTGCCGCACTCACCGTTCCGTGCGTGACCATGGACATGGCTAGTTTTGGCCCGACATTGGGAACCTCCTGCAATTGGGCCATACTGGCATTCAGAATGGCCGAAGGACTGCCAAACCGCTCCAGAAGCAGTTGAAATGTCCGCGGGCCGATTCCAGGTACCAAGTTCAAGCGCAGGACGTCGAGCAACTGCTGCTCGGCATCATCAGCAGGCGAATCGTCGTCGGACGGAAACAAGTCGTGAGGCATAAGAGGGTGAGAATTCGAAGATCTATATTGAATGACGGGATCGGCGACATCCCATATCGTAACCAGTTCCTGCACTTTCTGTCTTCCCAACCCTGTTTGTGATCAGGGCAATTCAGTTGATTAATCTGCGTGCCGTCGTCGAGCGGCCACTTGTGGTCGTTTTGCTCCGCAAAACGAAACCGAGTTGCGGAGCAACTCGGCCTCAAAACACGCCACCTAAAAAAATGAATCGCCCTGTGTTTGTGATCAGCCGTCGACGGTTATGCATGGCATCGACCGGTTCAGGAGGCTAGCATGCGTGTCTATATCCATTCAGAATTCATCTCGAATTCCCTTGATCACGGCAGAAGAGATTGAAGCCGTGTTCAGCAGTTTCCTTGAGGCCCGATCGGTAGTCGAATTCGCGTCCGGTCTATTGCCATAGGTTTCCGATCATGTCTGGGTCATTTACCGTGGAATGTCCGAGTTGCCGCGCTCGTGGAGAGTTGTCCGATCCCGGACTGCTGGGACAGCCGATTATTTGCCCGGCCTGTCAGGCGGTGTTCACGGTCCCGTTGTCGTCGGGACAGCCTCCGATCGCAACTCCAATACAGAGTGTGGTAGTTGCGCAGCCGGTTTCGGACGTCTCGGCGATTTCTGTAGCTCCTCCCACTGCGCCCGGCGTAACGACTGTCGTCGAGCCCGGTGCGAATCCGCTTCCACTGGTTTCGCAGATGCAGGTTCAGGCGGTCGAGCTTCCTGCTGAGTTACTGGCGGGAGCAGTGGTCTCTGGGCCGGAGGAAGAGTTATTTGCGTCCAGTTTACCTCAACCGATCGCCCGAGGTTCGATCAAACCACCAAAACCGCAATCAGTGATTCTGATGACAGTGATCTGGAGCACTGTGTCGTCGATCGTTCTGTTTGCCGCTTACATGTTTCTGGAAGGCGACCCCTGGCGCGGCTACGACGCCAAGTATGCGGCCCGGGATGCCGAAGCGGCGAGGCGGAAAAGTCGTGTCAGACTACCGGACCCACCATTGGAAGATCTGACACGCGCGGAAGTTATGGAACGGATTCGGGGGACGTCGCCGTCCACGGCTTCTTCGACGCCAAAAGAAATGCCCGCGGAGAGTCCTGCCGATAATGTCCCGAGTCAAACGGACACGCCAGCGGTTCCAAGTCTTGTGGACGTTCCGATCGACACGATGCCTGCTCCGGAAATGGAGTCAACGGTTGCAGCATCGGCTCTGAATCCAGAAAACGTTTTGTCTCAGGAATCGTTGTCGCAAATCCTGATCGACGATGAGAAGTATAACGATGCGATCAATCGGTTTCCCGGAGATCCGGAAAGGAGTTTGCCGTGGCTGCTCCAACGGGTCGGTTCGGAAAATGAGACGATTCACGAGCGAGCCTGGGAATTGTTGACGACGTTGGCGAGAACGAATTCCTGGAAACAGGAACTCAGAAAGTTCCTTGACGGCGACGATGTGCCAAATCAGACGCTGGCGGCGCTGCTTCTGCATCGCGTGCCGGCACAAGTCGACCGTTCCGCGATCGCCCGTCAACTGATCCCCTGGGTCATGCGCGAAGACTTCACCACAAGCCACGAGAGCGCAGTATTGCTCGTCGAATTGGGACACACCGCCGCCCCTACGGTGGCTGAAGTTCTGATGAGCGACGCGCTCGCGCCTGACATTCGGCGCTTGTTTTTTTCTCTAATCGAACAACAGCAATCCGTCGTATGCAGACGGGCGCTGCTGCCTCACCTGCGCGAGGCTTTGAAATCCGAATCACCTGCAAAACGTCAGGCGGCGGCATTGATATTAGGACGTCTCAATCCGCGCGAGCCGGATTTGTTGCCACTCATCGTTGAAAGTCTGAGCGGTGATGATCCGCACATGAGTGCGCAGGCGGCGACTGTCTTGGAGAAAATGGCCCGTGAGGAGGTTGACGTTTCGATTGCGATTCCAAATCTGATGAAAATCATCGTCGGTAGTTCGCTTGATTGGGATACGCTCTCCAAAGCTCAGCGAGACGGTTATTTCTCCGCGACTTCCGCGATGCAGGAGATTGGCGCTCGCCCCGAGCAGTTGCCGGAACTGCGTCAAATGCTGCGAACGGTCACCGAACTGGCGACGAAACCGACAAACGAAGAGGTGAGCAAAAAGTTCGAATCTGATCGCCGCGGTACTGATATCCTATTGATTCTCTGCACACTGGGGCCTGGAGCGAGTGAAGCCGTTCCGGACATCAAGGCGTTTCTCGAACACGAGCCTGGTCACGGCAATCTGGCGTACTTCCTGATGCAGGTCGGCGAACCTGCGATCACGATGCTGATGGACTTGGCGCGACAATCCACTTCAACGTGGAAATGTCGCGCATCAGCCATCGACATGCTGGGAGACCTGCGCGATGAGGACGAACGAATCCTGCCGGTGCTGCTGGAATTGTTGAAGGATGAGAACCTCAATATACGATTCGAAGCAGCGCTGGCATTGGCGCGCATTAAGGATGGCCAACGATTACAAGTGGAAACCATCACTTCCGTGTTGCGGGAAGCGTTGCTCAATGGTGACAAACAGCAACGCGAACGAGTGAGAATTCGCATTTCCTCCGATAGCAATCAGGCAAAGCCATTTCTTCCCGAGTTGCTTCAAGTCGCCAATCAAACGGACGCCGATGCCAATGATCGCGGCTGGGCAATATGGACAGCCGCGAAAATTGCTCCCGACGACCCGGATGTCCAGACGGCGTCCCTCGCCTTCCTGAAAGCACAGCCAGACAGCGGTTGGGCTTCCGCGATTGTGACATGCGGAGAAATCATGATCCCTGATCTGATTCGCATCGTTCAAATGGAAAGTGATCCACTACGGAAGCGAGCCATCGAACTCCTAGGCCATTATGGCAAGAAGGCGGAGGAGGTCGTACCAATTCTGCTTCAAGTGATGAATGAAGACCAGGGCGAAGCCGCGATGGAGGCGGCATTTGCCCTGACAAGAATTGACCCCACGGTCCCCGATTTTCTGGAACACGTGCAGTTCGCATATTTCGGTGCTTTCGAAGCGATGCGGCGATTGCGTCCGCTCACCAGCGAGAGTGTGCCGAAGTTGATGGAAATGATAGAAGAACGAAACGATATCCACGGTGCGATTTTCGCTTTGGGAACGAAGGGGACTGGCGCCAAACCAGCGATTCCGCTGCTGGTCGACCTGCTCGGTGATCTTGAACTGCGCGACCGGGCGATTTTGGCATTGGACAAGTTGGGTGAGAACGTTGCGGAAGCCGGACCGGTGCTGATCGAGATCATTCGTCGCAGCGAATCGCCGAACCGATTAATTTCGATTCTCCCCAAACTCGGTCAAGCCGCCGAGGACGCCGCAAAGCTGTTCTGTGACGATCTTCAGAACGAGGAAACTCGAATTATTGCGATTGAACGATTGAGATTCCTCGGCGAAGCGGCTGCGCCCGCGGTTCCACAATTGTTGGAATTTGCACGAAGCAATGATCGCGACCTGCGCTATGTCTCCATGTTAACCCTTGGTGGGATCGACTCCTGTGCCTCCGCTGCGATACCCGTCTTGGCAGCGTCACTGTCTGATCCCGATCCGGGGCTTGCGACTGCAGCAGCGTCAGGACTGTTCCACCTGGCGAAACACGCCGGTCCAGCCATGCCACAGATTCTGGAAGCTCTGGAGCAAAACCGTCCCCGTACACAACGAACGCTTCTGGAACTTCTCAAAAAAATGGGACCTGCGGCGAGCGATGCGATACCGGTGTTGAAGAAACTCACTCAGTCTGGCTTGCTCGATGTGCGGCAGAGCGCTCGCGCCGCGTTGAAGGAAATCTAGGCCACAAAATCAGCCAGGCAGGAATGATCAAATTGGACTGTGCGATCTCGTCGGGGCTGCGTGGCAACCGGATCGACGGACAGGTAGCATGTTGAGTTGAGCGACAGATTTGCACTCGATTTCGAAATTTAGTCAGCCCTGAAAGTCCGTGATCATGCCACAGTCGTTTATGGTCGAATGTCCGAACTGTCACGCTCGCGGAGAATTGTCCGATCCGAGTTTGATGGGGAAGGCCATCAGTTGCCCGGCTTGTCAGGTTGTGTTCACGCTGCCGGCTCCGGCCGCACCTGTTCAGCCGATGCCAATTGCGATACCGATGAATGTTGTTCAATCCGGATCTGTCGCACCGGCGACACCTGCAGCGACAGCGATTCCATCCGAGCAATATGCACCTTCAGTTCCTCAAGTTGCCGCTGCGCCCGGTTATCCCGTCCAGGTGATTCAGCAACCGGTTCCCGTACCTGCAATGCCGCCCGTCGAGGTACCGTCTGCTTCTGTGAGCGTGGCGAATCCGTGGCCCGTCGCCAGCCCTCCAAATTCCTCGTTCTCCTCAACGGCACCCCTCCCTCAAGTTTCCGTTGGCAGCCCGGTTGTGGACTATTCAGCGTCGGATTCGCCGATCGATCCCGCGTCGCTGAACTTTGGAGCAACAGGCCTGCCGGTTGGGTTACGAGGAATGCCGAGCCTCAGTTCCGGTATTGCCGAGGAGCAATTTGCACAAAGCCTGCCACAACCGGCAGGACGCGGTTCAGTCCCTGCTCGAAAACCGATGTCGAAGCAAACCACGATACTTATCGGCTCAGGAATATCGGCGGTGGTTTTATTCGCAATAATCATGTTTTTGTCCGGCGACTCGTTCCGGAATGCTGCTAAAGCTCGCGATGAAAGAGTCACGGCAGAGAAAGAGCGGGAGAAAGAGAAAAAGGCCATGAAAGCGGCGCGGCGCACCTCAACCGACAATTCTGCCGCTGAAATGTATTCCAAGATTCAAGCGATGAATGCTGGTGGATCGGATGCCGCGCCATCAACGACGACTCAAAAATCAAAATAACATAACGGCGGATGTCCGTTGAGAACGACCGGCTTGGGCGTGAACGTATCCAACTTCACCAAAAGGTTGATCGGAGAAAACTGTGATCCGACTGACTCGCATGGACGTTATCGATCCGTAATAATCACGGAGTCGATTTTTGAACATCCGATTTGCCCGCAGTCTGCGGGAACACACGGGTATGGTAACGGAACCCATTTCCTCAAGGATTTTGTCATGCAACGTTTTCGAGTTTGGGGCACGCTTGGCCTGGCATTTTGGTTGGCGGGTTGGAGCGTCGTCTCGACTGTCCATGCCGCACAACCGGCTGATGGAGTACCGGATTCGGCCAGTCTTGTGGTGCGGTGGAAAGCTCCGCGTACAACGGCGGACAAGTTGGCGGATTTCGTGGATGCCGTCCAACCGGGATTCGGCGGCTTTGTGAAGGCGGGGTTGCCTGCCGCAGGTGACCCGATTGGCATTCCGGGCCTGGGAGGTGTCGACCTCAGCCAGGATATCTGGTTGATCGTATTTGCCGAGTCGGGAGGAGAACCTCCGTCCGTTGTGTTCATGGTGACCGCCAAGGACGTCGAGGCCCTCAAAGACGCGTTGGACGATAAGTATGAGTCTCACACCGCGGACAAGCTGGTGATTTATTCCGAGGATGAAGAGGCACTGGGGAAGGTTCGCGATCAACTGAAGAGCAAGGACTCCGCACTTTTTTCCAAGATCGATGTGGCTTCAAAGAAATTGCTGGACACGTCGGATTTGTCGCTGCTGGTCAACGTGCGACAATTGACTGAGGAATTTGAAGATGAGTTGAAAGAGGCGGAGCCTCAAATCGATGCGTTTCTCGATCAGATCTCGAATGCGATTCCGGATGCTCAGCGAGACCAGTTGGCGCCGGTCTTCGAGATGTATGGGGAATTGGCCAAGGCGTCGCTGCAATGTGCCCGGGATTCCAACAGCGTCGCTCTGGGAATCACATTCTCCAAAGCCGCGATTCGGTACGAAAGTCGGTTACAAGTCACCGAAAAGTCGGCAATGGCTGGCTTTCTCGCAAAGCAGTCCCCCGCGGCGCTGGGTTTGTTGGGCCGTCTGCCCGCCAACCAGGCCATTTATTTTGGTGTGAAGGCCGATATGGCGGGATTGATTGATTGGTCGATGAAACTGACCAAGGGGATGATGAAATTGTCGGACGAGGATTCGGCCAAGATGGATGAGGCCGTGAAAGAGTTGGGAAAACTCAAGTACGACGAGATGGCCGGCTACCTGAATATCAATTCAGCAGCTCCAGCGTTTCGAAGTGGTTCGGTGATGCAGGTGACGCCGACGAAGCGCATGCGGGAACTTTCTCATACCATGCTGAAAGCGATGAGTAAGGTCGAACTGCCTGGCATGACGCAGACGACAACCCTGGAACCTGGAGCCGAGAAGATCGGCGGCGTGGAAGTCGATCGAATCACGATCAAGCAGGAAGCCGATGGTTCAAACGACCCGCTGGGCATTCAGGAAAAGATCCAGAAGATTCTGTTCGGAGACGACGGAATGCAGCAACTGGCGATGTATCAGCCCAATCGCGTGCTGCAGATCATGGGTGGCGGCAAGACGGAATTGCAATCGCTGATTACCACGCTTGATGCCACGCCGTCAACGGGTTCAGCGGTGGCAGCCGCTCGGCAGAAATTGGCCGAGAAAGCAAACCTTGTGGCACTGATCGACCTGGCTCGATTGATTATTAACGGAGCCAAGCTGGCGGCAAGTGACGGCGGTCTGCCGATCGATGTTTCCGCACTTGAAGCGTTGAAGCTGGATCCCTCCTTCATTGGCGTCTCTGTGACGTGCGAACCGACCGCTGTTCGATCGCAACTCGAAATCCCGGTTGCTCAAGCTCAGAACATTGCCAAAATTATCGCGCCATTGGTTAAGGCGGCGCAGTAGCCCAAACGGATGATGTGGATCACACGGAGTTGATCCATTCATTCTGAATTGAATCGGCCGGGAGCAACACCGATGTTGTTCCCGGCTGTTTTTTTGAATGGGACTCAAGTTCGCAATCATTTATTTCCGATGGGATTGAACTGATTGAGTGTTTCCTGTAATAATACATTTGTTATCCATATTTATGGATAACAAGCGGAATGGGATTCACAACGTTTTTGCGAGACCACCATCATGTCGAACCAGGAACGCGGTCGGGGGCGCGGGCGGCCGATTAATCTGACGTTGACAGAACCACAAAAGAAGTTATTACAGGCGATCGAGGCGTACATCGCCCGACACGGGATGTCTCCCACCATGCGGGAGATGGCCGAAGAACTGGGGCAGGGGGTGGCCAATGTGTTCAAGCTGGTCCAGCGACTGGAACGAAACGGTTACATCACTCGTGTGCCCGGAAAATCACGCAGTTTGACTGTTGTTCGTTCAGTCGGTGAAGAACCGATTGTTGGTCTGGTCTCAATTCCACTGGTTGGAACGGTGGTGGCCGGGCATCCCCTGCTGGCTCATGAAAATGTGCTGGGAGAGCTGCTGGTGGATTCGGCCACAGTTCGGACCGGGCGGCATTTTGCCTTGAAGGTGTCGGGGCAAAGCATGATCAACGCAGGAATCGGATCGGGAGACGTTGTGATCGTCAAACAGCAGCCACTGGCGGATCATCGCGATATCGTTGTGGCACTGTTGAACGATGAAGCGACCGTCAAGCGATTGCATTATCGCCAGGGACAAATCTCTTTGTTACCCGAAAATCCCCGATTCAAGCCAATCCCCGTGGGACCCGATGACGACCTGCGGATCGTCGGCAAAGTGGTGGCCGTTCGCAGGGGATAGGGGGAATGCCGGGAGACGAACATCGTGTCGAAACGTTGCGTGCCCTGCGCCAGTTGTGTCGGGGAGCCGTGCGTGTGGTTCCATCGGACAAGCCGCCGCGTTTGTCGACGGGGATCCCCGCGCTGGATGGATTGTTGCCGGACGGCGGCCTGGAACCTGGTTCGCTGGTGGAATGGCTGGCCGCAGTGGATGGAAGCGGTGCGGCCAGTTTGGCGCTGCAAGGTGTGCGACCGGCGTTGGAACAGCACTCTGTCTGGGCTGTGGTTGATCCGACCGGCGAGTTTCATTCACCCGCGGTCCATGGATGGGGCGTACCACTGGAATCATTGCTGTTACTGCGGCCGACCACCGTCGCGGAGACCGCGTGGACTGTCGAACAGTGCCTGCGGTGCCCGGCCGTGGGCGTTACCTGGGTTCAAATCGAAGTCCTGCCCGACCGGGTGCTGCAACGTTGGAAAATCGCCGCCGAAACAGGAGGAGGTTTGGGAGTGTTGTTTCGGCCCGCACGAACACAACGGCAGACTTCCTGGGCCGATGTTCGCTGGCTGGTACGGCCGCGTCCGGAATCCGGCACGACGGGCCGACGTGTTCATGTGGAACTGTTGACCTGTCGAGGGACGTTTGCCGGTGGTTCCGTTGAATTGGACGTGAACGATGCGACGGGTGATGTGTGTCTGGTGTCCGCTGTGGCCGATCCAACGATTGCTCGTCGAGCAGCGGGGGGAGGGAAGTAGACAGTGGGAGGCAGTGGATGGGGGGCCGGGGAACGTAACCGATGTTCCGTCTCGAGTACTCAGAGGCTGTGAATGTAATCATCTTGGTCGGCAGGTCACGAATATTTGGGCAAACTGGGTGTTTTGATTTGATGATCGTTTGCATGCAGTTGGCCGGGGAATGGAATGAAAGGACGTCAGCAGCTTTCGTCGCTCAAGAAACTTTCCAATCTTCCCAGGCTTCTGTTTTCAGCCAATGATGGGCAGCAGGTCTCGCTCGGCGCGCAGCGTCAGCGTGCGAAGCAGATTATGAGCCAAGGCGTACCACAGCGCCATGACCCGCACCTTGGGGGTTCCCCGAACCGTGACGCGATAGAAGCCGCGATTGCGGGCTTGAGCGTTGGTGCATTCGGCCGTCGCGGCGCGTTCTGTGTAGATTTCCTTCGCCTCCGGAGTGGCCATGCGTTGCCTCCATTGTGCCACTGCAGGTGCGTCGTCATCGCGCGGCGTGTGAGGATCGCGGGAAGAATCTTTGGACTGCATGACCGGGGCATAGACCGTCGTTCCTTGGGGAGCGGTGGGCGACGGCTGTGCGATCTGCTCGATGTCTTCGTTCTTGACGAATCCGCCGTCGACGAGCATCTCTTGGGGGCGGCGGTTGTAGCGGGCTTCGTGCTGTTGAACCATTGGCAGCAGTTGTCCCCGGTCGCTACCGGAGGTCGTGACTTCGACTCCCGTGATGACGTGCGACTGCGTGTCAGTCGCGAACTGGACGTTGTACGCCGGACGGAAGCCGCCGTCGCCCATCTTCATGACGCGGGCATCGGGGTCGGACGTCGAGGCGCGAGCCTTGTCCCGTTCCTTCGGCTTCTTGGCCGCTTCGACGTTGGGCAGTTGCTCGATCGCCCGGCGAACGCGTTCCACCCGCTCTCGGACGGCTCTTTCGCGGGCGGCCTGCTGCCGCATCGTCGACGCTCCGGGATTCTCCTTCAGTTCCTCCCGCAGTCTCCGCACCTGTTCGTCGGCCTCCAGGCGGCATTCTTCCAACGTCGGTCTGCGGCGGAACGATGCGGCGCCAGCGCTGGCTCGCACCTTCATTCCGTCCTGCGCGACACGATCCAGCGTGACCAGTTCCTCATGCATGAGCACCGCGACGCTGTCGGTGAGCAGTCGGTCCAGCAGATCTTCATGAGCCGTGCGGAAGTCGGACAGCGTGTGATAGTTCATCGACACGCCGCCACAGATCCACTTGAATGCCGTGTGCTTCACGCACAGGTCCGTGAGCTGCCGGGCGCTTCCAACGCCGCGCAGGGTCGCGTACAACCACAGCGACATCATGATCCGCGGGTCGGGCGGGGCCTGTCCCGGTCCCCCTTCGACGGCCTGAATCCGACTCAGAAGCTCGGAAAGGTCCATCTGACAGACATAATCCCACACCGCCCGCGCCTGATGGTCATCGGGAATCAACTCGTCGAGACTGCATTGTTGGAACTGAACCTGATTCCGCACTGCCGCGCGAATCCGCCTCCTGCCAGCCCAGGGGGCATCCGGCTTCCGGGGTGCCTCCTCATCCCTACTGGAGTCATTCGGCTCCTGAAACAGAGATCGTTCCGTCATCCATCCGTCTCCAATAACGCCAACACGCTTGATCAACCACGATCGAGCGGAGTTTTAGCGCCAGCACAGGAACCTTGCAACCTCCCTGTAGAAAGATTCACAGCCTCTCAGGACTTTTCTCTCAACCTTTCAGCCCGAAACATCGGATGTCCGTGCTGGTTCTGACATACAACCGGTCTCCAACGATCGCTGGATGAGCGAACACGCCGGAGTCGTCGTCGACGACCTGCATTCGTGAGAGTTCCTGGAAACGATCGGCCGCCGGATCGAAGAGCACCAGTTCTCCGTGGACGCCTGCCGCCAGCAATCGCGTGTCGGAGGCAATCAGGCTCGTGTATTGATGGAAGGTCTTGCTCTCACCAGTCCAGATCTGATTTAAGCCATTCTTGATGTCCAGGCAGAACAGTTCGTCCCAGACGCCGAACAGTCGATCACCGACAACGACGGGAGTATGAGTGTCCGGTGCCAGATCTTCGTTCACGGCCAGCGGTTTATCGATCAAACAGCATTTCGCATCAAATCCGTGAAGACGCGTCCCATTGTTTTCGCTGGACAAGATCAGTTTGTCACGCCACAGGATTGGCGTTGGGACGTTGAAATCATTGGTTCGCGGCGGAACGTGTCGCCACAGTTTTTGCCCTGTCGCGGGGTTGAGTCCCACTAGTGATATTGCGTCATAACCGATCACCTGCTGTCGACCGCTGATTGTCGCAACCACGAACGAGGCAAACGCCGCGGCGTCACCTGGAGTCTTCCAGATGATCTTTCCCGTTTCGAGTTCCAGCGCCACGAAGCCAGCGTCGGGCCCTCCGGGATTAACAATCAATCTGTTTTCGACAACCAGCGGTGAAGACGAATGTCCCCACACCATCTTGCTGGTGACCTGAAATTCCTGTCGCAGATCCTTTTTCCAGACAACATCGCCCGTTTTCAGCTTCAGACAATGCAGGTGTCCGAACGCCCCCAACAGGTAAACGTAATCCCCGTGGATTTGCGGAGTGGCTCGAGGGGAGTTGCCGTAGTCCAGATCCCCCGGCGCGGGATAGACCAGCTTCCACAGTTCCGTTCCGTCGGCGGCATCGAAGCATCGAAAACCATCGGCGGTGTTATTGGTTTCGCGAGCGGAGACGACGACAACTTTTGATGTCGCCACGACACCTCCAACGCCGGAACTACGCAACCGCTTTTTCCAATGCGGCTGCATTTCCGACGGCAATTTGTCAGGAAGCCATGCGGCCTGGGCGTCTCGATGAAATCCGCGCCAGCCACTCCAGTCAACTATCGGAATGCTGTCTGTTACTTTTTTTTAGTCGCTTCACCGGCATCAGCCAACTCAACAAACCCACGCTGGGTTTCGAGTAATTGGCAGAGCTTCGGCGATTCGATCAGTTCCAGCAGCACGTCACGAATCGCGCCCCGATCCTGTTCGCCCACGCGTTCCGTGGTGAATGCCGTAATGAACGGAACGGGTGCGGTCTTTCCAACGACTCGCAGATCTCCCTTTTGAATGGTGCCGCAACCTTCCAGCAGCGGAGCGGCATAGCTGCTGATCACCGTTGCAGCGCGGACATCCGCTCCCAGTTCCAAGATCTTGGTGGCTCCATCGCTGCAGGCGGCGCACGTCTCCAGTTTTTGTGGAATGGTAACTCCATTCTCCTTGAAGAGAGTGATTGCCGCCTTGTATTTCTCGTCACAATCTTCGGGGCCAAAGTAGATCTGGTAGCCCTTCAAATCCGCAACCGTCTTCGCGGGATCTTTGGCGGGGACGACGATCAATCCAAGCTGCGTCGTGACACCGTCCTTGCCCGACAGCGAAGCGACGGGCGTGACGCGGATCTGACTGGCTTTGGCATCGAATTCGACAACCGAACGTTTCCCGATGATCAGGTCCACACCCTCAGGCAGCTTGTCACTCTTCAATGCTCCAACCAGAGTTTCGGAAAACACAACCTTGACCGGCCGTTTCAGTTTCGTGGCGAGATGCTTGCCCAGTTCGTTGTATTCACGCTGCGCGTACCCTGTCACACACGGGCATGACAATTCTTTCGAGAGCGGATCCATCACCAAAAGTGTCAGATCGCTTTGGGAACTGGAAGTCTCAGCGGCCGGCAGAAATCGGAACATCAGGATTGGCGCGCTGGCCAGAACAGTTAAAGCACTTCGACGAGTCATCTCGGACATGGGAATGCTCCTTCATCAAAAGTGTCGCGGATTTTTCTCTGTGATTATTTAGGGGAGTCTGATTTTGCGGCTGCAGACTTGGCGGACTTGTCATCGGCGGACTTTTCTTCCCCCGCCTTGTCAGTCTTCTTCTTGAGGACAACGATCCGCGAGCCTGCCAGATCGAAGAAGTAGGCTTTTTCGCCGTCGGGGGAAACGCTGATCGCGACATTCTTGCAGCCGCCGCTGACCTTGGTCTGACCAAGCGTTCCCAGGAAACTCCCTTCCTTGGTGAACCGCTTGATGTATCCTTCAGACTCGGCAGTCAGCACTTCTCCCCCTGAACCAAAGCACAGATTCATGGGGTTGCAGCATCCGCCGAATTTGGCTCCCGCGGATCCATTCCGATCTCCTTCACCCCACTGAGCCAGTTTCTTCCCGTTGCGATCGTATTGCAGCACGCGTTTGCGACTGTTTTCAGCGACAAACACTCCGTCTTCGCAACAGCGAATGTCCATTTGACCGCAGCAGCCGGACAAGCCGGAAACGATCTGATCGGCTCCCTCAAAATCATGGCTGGTGCGCCAGATCGCGTAGCCATAGCCCTTCAAGACCCCCGAGGCAATGAATACGTCCTGATCCGAAACGGCCAGAGCATTCACGATCTTCAGTCGACCGGCCGTTTCCTCAATGACGTCATCAACCTTCCGTCCGCCCTGATCCTTCAAGTACTTCACCTGCGCCTTGTTCTGAGCTTCCTGATTGCGAATCGTCAATTCCAGCGTGCGAACTTTGCGTTTGTCCGCAGCCTTCCGTTCCTCTACCGGCTTTTCTTCGAGCTTCGCTTTGAGATCTTCCAGCTCTTTGCGCTGCTCGGCCAGTCCCTCATTCAATTGCTTGAGCTGTTCTTCGTATTGCTCCTTCTCCTCCTGCAACTGAGCTTCGGCCTCTTCCTTCAGCTTGTCGGAGTTCTTCAGGAGCATGGCGACGTGTGGCGTTTCGGCGGATCCGAGCGATGTTCCTTCGGAGTCGAACTTCTCAATCATTCCGTTACCCGCGACAAAGATTGTGCCGTTGGGTGCTGCCGCGATCGATTGCGCCGCGAAGTTCACGGACCATTGCCGCAATTCCTTGCCGTCGGCGTCATGGACCCGGATCTCGGATACGTTTTTCTTGCCCGTCAGCTTGGTTCCATAGGGCCTCGGAGGTCCCACGACTGCAAAAATCAGCCCTTCTTTGTTCAAGCAGAAGGTTTGAAGCTGATGACCTGGCCGGACACCGCGAATCTTGATGTCACCCGATTGAACGTGGGTGCTTTTCGGCAGTTTTGCGTTCGGCGTCTGGACCTCAGTTTCTGCCGATTCGTCCAACAGTGGTCCGATGGATATGGGAAGCTTCAGCGTCTTTGTCGGTATTGCATTAGCCTCGTCGTCCACTGCCATTGCCGACGACACAAGCATCGCCCAGCCGAACACTGCCATCATTCCAACACGCGTTCGAATCACGTCACTGAATTTCAGCTCGCGAAGCACTGGCATAGCAAAACCTCCCTGGAAGCAACCATCGACGGCTCGCAGATTTCAGCCGGATCGACAGGCGTGAATAACCTGTCATGGACCTGCGAGCAAAACGATACGCTTTCTACAGACAAAATGTCAAAGGCATTGTGGAGTCACGAACTTTTTTTAGTTCTACAGCGGAGGAATTCTCGCAGGATGGATTTGGCTTCGTCGCTTGGCCGACGTTGTGGGACCATGCGTTCGACAGACCCCTTGCGTACTCGGTTCTGACTACTTCAGTCAGAAACTGCCGTCCTTGATTTTTTTGCAGCAGCGGCGGTTTTTGGTTTACTGTCGGCAGTCTTGCGACTGAGGATGACGATTCGTGAACCTTCCCGATCGTAGAAATAGGCCTTCTCCCCATTGGGGGAAAGTCCGATCGCGACGTTCTTGCAGCCGCCAGTGAGATTCGCGATGCCGACGATGCCGAGGTAACTACCTTCCTTCGTAAACCGCTTGACGACACCTTCGGATTCCGCCGTCAGTACTTCGCCCGCGGTGCTGAAGCACAAATTCATGGGGTTGCAACAACCGCCGAAGTTGGCGCCAGCCGACCCATCCCGATCACCTTCGCCCCATTGAGACAGTTTCTTTCCATCGCGGTCGTATTGTAGAACTCGTTTGCGGCTGTTTTCCGCGACAAACACGCGATCCTCGCAGCAACGGATATCCATTTGCCCGCAGCAGCCGGATAGTCCGGTCACAATTTGTTCGGCTCCTTTGAAGTCCTGGCCAGTTCGCCAGATCGAGTAACCAAACCCCTTCAAAACACCTGAAGCGATGAAGACATCCTGATCTGAAACAGCTATCGCATTCACAATTCTCAACCGCCGCGTCATTGCGGCGACAACTTCGTCGACACTTCGCTCGCTGCGTTGCTTGTAGTTCTGCAACTGCGGGTCATTTTTCTGATTTTGCAGATTCCGGGCGATTTGCGATTCCAGATTTCGAACAGAGGTTTTAATCGCGAGAAGTTTGGATTTGTCCGCCGTTGTCCATTCCTTTTCAGGCATCTTTTCCAGGCGTGCCGTCAATTCCTCCAATTGCTTCTGTTGCTGCTGGAGTTGTTCGTTCACTTGCGTGGTTTGCTGCCGGAATGGCTTCAAATACTCGTCGTATTGTTCCTGATCTTCTTCCAGTTGTGCTTTGGCCTCTTCCTTCAGCTTGGCGGAATCCTTCAGCAACTGGGCGATATGCGGCAGTTCGGCGGATTTCAGCAGACTTCCTTCAGCACTGAACTTTGCAATCATTCCGTTGCCCGCGACGAGGATGCTTCCGTTCGGGGCTGCTGCGATCGATTGCACCGCGAAGTCGACGTTCCACTTTCGCAGTTCCTTGCCATCGGCATCGTGGACCCTGATCTCGGCCGAGTTGTTGTCCCCTTTCAACTGTGCCGCATACGGTCGAGGCGGAGCCACGACACCGAAAATCAGACCGTCCTTGTTCAGGCAGAAAGTTTGCAGTTGGTGATCGGGGCGGACGCCAGAAATTTTGATCTGACCAGATGGAAGATGCGTACCGCGCAGTGATTGGGCTTTGGCTAACTTTGACTTGGCAGATTGCAAATCGTCCTCGTCAATGGCCAGTGCGGCAGCGGCAATTGTCAGACAGCCAAGCATGGCGACCAGACTGACTTGGGAACGAATCACACCACTCCGTTTCAGTTCTCGAATCACCGACATGGCAAGACCTCCGTGGAGACAGTTGCACACTGACCGTGAATTTGAACGGCATCGGCGGACCGGAATGATCCGCTCCAAAGCTGTGAACGAAACGATATACTTCTTTCAGACAAAATGTCAAAGGTTATCGACGTTACTTGTAATACGTATCATGCTTTCCATATTCGGCGTACTTCTGTTTCAGCCACGTGTGGAACTCGCGGTAGTGTGCATCGCGCTGCTCGCCGCCGTCCGACTTGGCGTTGTAGCTGAGATACAACTGCCGCCGCCAGGCATTCGACTGATTGGCGGCTGACCGATGTGGTATCATTCCGTCGAAGACTGCCAGATCCCCGGGTTCCAGACAAAGCCGAATTCCCGTCGTCCCTTCCACGACCGACAAAGGGAGTTCGTGGTAGTCGCCGTCCATTGCCGACAAATAGCCTTGCTTGTGAAGTCCCGGAAAGACTTCTGTCGCACCGTTTTCGTCGGTTGCGGGATCAATCGGAATCAAAACGGTGACAAAGCTGCGAGGAAAGCTTTCCCATCCGATGTAGTCCTGATGCAATCCGTATCCCTTTGCTCCGGGCGGCTTGTAAATCAGCTTATCTTTGAACAGGCAGGCTTCTTCGCCATAAAGAGCCGACACGATCTCCAGAATTCGTCTGTCGCGGGCCATGCGTTCAATCGGGGCACTGAGATCAATGATCGGATCGAAACAGTCGAATCGGCACTCTTCCGTCTGATGGTGATTTTGCCAGCGACACCGCAGATTATTGATGTCGATCAATTCACTCAGCCCCAGAACCCGATTGGCCTCTTCGGATACGGCGGCGATTTCGTCAATACTGAAGACACCGCGCACGACAGACAATCCCGTGGCCCGATAGATTTGAATCGTGTGTTCATCGACGGCTGACGACTTGGTTTGAGTCAGCATGGTGGAAACCCCTGAGTGTGAACGGAATGCTGCCATCATTCTTACAATTGTAATAATGTGACATCGTTCTACGGAGACGGCGTCATTGTTGCAAGCGTCTGCTGCCGTCCAATCAAAGTCGTTCCACAGTGGTTGAACCACTTGGTGCCTGACGCCCATGAAGCAGATGATCAGCGGCGACGAAGCGGAGTCGCATTCAAAGCAACGTTAACGTTGCAAATCCAGTGTTGTTTTCGAATTCTTCGTAACCTCGTCCTTTGTGAACCACGCCGGTTTGAACTGGCGAGTGGAATAAAGCTTTGCCTGATCGAAGAAGTGTGGTGACATGCTGACGCCGCTGGCTCCGAACGGCATGACGCTGACACTGTGAACAGGGTCCGTGAATTCAACGACCGATTTGTAGGATGCTCCAACCACGGCATAGCGCTGTGGCCTGATGAACGGGATTTCGGGAGTCGAATAGACCGTGTAAATGATCCCCAGTGGTCCAGGAGCCCCCGCGATGGGAAGACTGGGGTCAAGGCTGTTCACGCGAATTCCTGCTGACTGTACATCGGGCTGATCGGCAACTCTTTGCAGACGATGAGCCTTTCCCCAGGGATACTTCCAGTCACCATAAAGACTGCTCAGTTTCTTGGCTCCTTTCTTCAAGGCGTTAAACCAAGTCGCGCGATCTTTGGCATACTCGGTCTTCAATGTCTCGACGGGGTAACCGAATCCGTATAGTTCTTCGTACCAGGCGACAACCAACGTTGTCTGGGTAGATTCCAGAGTCGATTTGAAGTCCCAGTTTTGCAGATGCTCCAGATAGGGAGTGACCTCGGCCGCGAGGGCGGGTTCGGTTGCCTGCAATCGCACGAAGTCTCGCTGAAGATTCGGGATTTCCGTCATGGCCCAGTAGAGCGTGGAATCGTATGCGAGAGTCTTCAATTGATCGAATGTCAAGCCGGCTACCTTGCCGAGCAGCAGACGCGACATTTTTGATCGTCGCATATCAACGTTGTGGTCTTCCAGCAGGTACTTCGGAAAGTTGGCCGCCACAGGGTTGTCGTCGTTGTTATCAGTGGTTGTGAAGGGAGACGAGTTGCAGCTTTGAACATAGCCGCACTTCGGATTCAAGACCTGCGGCAATTCATCAAACTTGTGGATACCCTTCCAGTCCGTCCGTGGATCGCTCCCATCGACGGGCTGCGTCCAGTTGAACGCGGGATCGCGTACGGGAATTGTCCCGTTGTACGCATAAAAGATGTTTCCAGCCCGGTCGGCATAGACGACGTTGAACATCGGAATCGCGCAGTAACTCATCGCGACTCGCCATTCGGCGAAAGTCTTGGCCATGACCATATCCCAAGCCTGATCGACGCGGTTCAGGTCGAACAAGCCTGCCACCTGAACCGCGATAAATGTCGTGTCGTTCTCCTTGCTGACAATCGGACCATGATGCGTCTTTCGAAACGTGATCCGGCGTTCCACCGTCTCAACATCCTGAAGAACCTTCATGGTTTCAGACCATTGAGTGGCTTCGCGATATGCCCCATCAAAGCGATAGTTCAATGGATGACTCTTGTCGTCGAAAGTAACACGCCAGGCATCGGCAATGTCGGGGACGTTGACGGTGTAAGACCACCCGAGGAATTCGTTGTGACCGATCGTCGGAAAGGGATTCCCAAAGAAACACGCGCCACTGAAGTTCAACCCTTCGTCGCTACGAACATGAGCTTCATGAAACTGCCCCATCCCATACCACGGCTGATGCGGGTTGATGAACAACATCGCAGCGCCGGACGCCGTCTTCGTTCCGGAAATGGCCCAGGCATTGGATCCGATCGCCTGATGGATTTCCGCGGCGAAGCCGGTCAGTGGTTCGATTGGGACATCCCAGCTATTGGCGGCCAAACTCGTTGTCTGATCCGTAGCGCCTCGTCGTGCCACATCGTCCTCGCCACGGCTGCCCGGTCGCTTCACGTGGGCGCTTCGGTAGATGAAATCCAGGATCATGTGGCGATCCATTGCCAGGGCGTACCACGGTTCGAAATGGAGCAACAGTCGCGGTTTTGTGTCGGGATGAGTTGCCAGATACCTATTGATTCCATCGGAATATGCCGCAGCCATTTCCTGCTGATCTGGTGTCAACTGCTGAAAGTCCTCGCGAGACCGCCGCACAATTTCGAAGCTGCGGTTCAAGATATCGCTAGAGATTCCAGTGTCACCAGCCACTTCGGCATAGCGGCCCAGCGACCGGATGCACGTGTCTTCCAACTGCCAGAAATAGTCCTCGGCCTGAGCGTATCCCATCCCGAAGAACGCGTTAGCGTGCGTGTAGCCATGGATATGCGCGACTCCCCATTCATCGCGCTGAATGATGACGGAACTCCCGTGGGCTAATTGGGATTTCTTTTGCGTCGGATCCGAAGCGGAAAGAGCTTGGTGACAACTGAGAACCAAAAGCCAGCCCACCGTCGCGAGGGGAATGGGTATCCATCCTCCGCAGGTTCGCAAACAAGGAAGCCACTGCAACATCTTCATTTTCCTGCCCCGAATCTTACCATTACCTGCCGACGTCTCCTTGTCGGCCAAGTCCAAGAGAAATTAGACAGGAAAACGTACGACAGGAAAATGATGACGATCATGTCATTGCAGCAATCCGAGGAATGTCGGTCATCGATTCCGTGGAAATATCAGGCGATCAATCCCGGAATTAACTTTCCGCCGCTGATCAATGGGACTGGTCTTCCCAAGGGATCGTCGTATTCCTTGTCGGCATTGATCCCCAGCAGCGTGTGGATTGTGCGGAGCAGGTCGGCGACACTGACGGGGTCGCTGGTGGGAGCCGCAGCTTGAGCATCCGTCGATCCGATGATCTGTCCCGGTTTGACTCCGCCCCCGGCTAACAGGGTGCATTGCGCCATGGACCAGTGATCGCGGCCTGCTTGAGCATTCACGCGCGGCGTGCGACCCATTTCACCCATCATCACCACGAGCGTGCTGTCGAGCATCCCTCGCTGTTCC
>Ga0206824_10020_pt1 | contig 24910 bp, 23 predicted proteins | sample Alteio_BWOrgCont_82_FD_152874 | JGI IMG/M metagenome (GOLD analysis project Ga0206824, IMG submission 152874) | Enriched cells from forest soil in Barre Woods Harvard Forest LTER site, Petersham, Massachusetts, United States -... | ecosystem: Environmental > Terrestrial > Soil > Temperate forest >...
GATTGCGGGACACCTGCTGCATCTGCTGCATGGCAAGCCTGCGAGTGCGGAATGGGTGAAAGCGATGCAGGCTTCACTGATTTTGTATGCGGAGCATGAGTTCAATGCTTCGACGTTTACGGCGCGGGTGATAGCGGGGACAGGTTCGGATTTGTATTCGTGCATTACGGGCGCGATTGGCGCGCTGAAAGGGCCGAAGCACGGCGGCGCGAATGAAGTTGCGCTGGAGATTCAAGAGCGGTATGCGTCAGCCGATGAGGCGGAGACGGATATTCGGCGGAGGGTGGCGGAGCGCGAGGTGATTATCGGCTTTGGGCATCCGGTGTATACGATCAGCGATCCGCGGAGTGACGTCATCAAAGGCATTGCGCGTGAGCTTTCAGATGAGGCAGGCGATATGACGCTGTATGCGGTTGCCGAGCGGATTGAAGCGGTGATGCATGAGACGAAGCGCATGTTTCCGAATCTCGACTGGTTCAGCGCGGTGGCGTATCACGAGATGGGTGTGCCGATTGATCTGTTTACGCCGTTGTTTGTGATTGCGCGGACGGCAGGATGGAGTGCGCATGTGATGGAGCAGCGGGAGGATGGGAAGATTATTCGGCCTAGTGCGAATTACACGGGGCCTGAGAATCTGGAGTTTATTTCAATCGAGCAGCGATCATAACTTTCAGGAGCTATCTTGTCTTCTCATATTTCAAATGACCGTCCTGCGCCGGATCAGGTGCTTGTTGATATTGCCGATTACGCGCTGAATTACTCGATTGACAGCGAGCTGGCTTGGTCTACTGCGCGGGCTTGCCTGATTGACACGCTTGGGTGCGGCCTTGAGGCTCTCGAATACCCGGCTTGTACCAAGCTGATGGGGCCGATTGTGCCGGGAACACAAGTGCCGAATGGGGCTCGGGTGCAGGGGACGTCTTATCAACTTGACCCGGTGCAGGCGGCCTTCAATATTGGCACGATGATTCGGTGGCTGGATTTTAACGACACATGGCTGGCGGCGGAGTGGGGACATCCTTCTGACAATCTGGGTGGAATTCTGGCGGTAGCGGATTGGATTTCGCGGACGAACATTGCTGAAGGCAAGAAGCCGCTGACGATGCGCGATGTGCTGGGCGCGATGATCCAGGCGCATGAGATTCAGGGTTGCATTGCGCTGGAGAATTCATTCAACAAGGTTGGGCTGGATCATGTGGTGCTGGTGAAGGTGGCTTCGACGGCAGTGGTGAGCAGGCTGCTGGGGCTGACGAGAGAGCAGACGATCAACGCGATTTCACTGGCGTGGGTGGATGGGCAGAGTTTGAGGACATATCGCCATGCGCCGAATACGGGAAGCCGGAAGAGCTGGGCGGCGGGCGATGCTACGAGCCGCGCGGTGCGGTTGGCGCTGATGGCGAAGGCGGGTGAGATGGGCTATCCCACGGCGCTTTCGGCGAAGACGTGGGGCTTTTACGATGTGAGCTTCAAAGGACAGCCGTTCAAGTTTCAGCGGGCTTATGGCACGTATGTGATGGAGAATGTGCTGTTCAAGATCAGCTATCCGGCGGAGTTCCACTCGCAGACGGCGGTGGAAGCGGCGATGGCTGTGCGGAAGCGGTTCCATGTGTATGGGGTGACGGCGGATGCGATCGAGAGCATTACGATTCGAACGCATGAGGCTTGTTTGCGGATTATCGACAAGAAGGGGCCGCTGGTGAATCCGGCGGATCGCGACCATTGCATTCAGTACATGGTGGCGATTCCGCTCATCTTTGGGCAGCTGACGGCGATGGATTACGAGGATGATGTTGCTTCCGATCCGAGGATCGATGCACTGCGGCAGAAGATTACGTGCGTGGAGGAGCCACAGTTTACGCGCGATTATCATGACCCGGAGAAGCGGTCGATTGCGAATGCCCTTCGGGTTGTTCTAGCGAATGGTGATGTGCTGGAAGAGACTGTGGAATACCCCATTGGACATCGGCGGCGGCGCGAAGAGGGATTGCCACTGCTAGCGGAGAAGTTCAAGACCAATCTGGCGCGGCGTTTTCCTGAGGCGCAACGGGAGCGGATTCTGGAGGTTTCGCTTGATGCGAAACGGCTGGATGGGATGCCGGTGAATGAGTATGTGGATCTGTACTTGCCGTGATGTGTGGGGCAACGGGCGTGCTATCCCAGGTCCCAAAATCAGGGACCTGGGGCACCCACGGCTAATTCTTCTTCGCGCAAATGGCGTGTGAGGCGGGATAATGATTTCGCCCCCCAAATTCATTTGAGCTGGTGTATTTTGCAAGATTTTCGTTTTCGTTGCCCGTTGATTTTTTGCCTTCTTCTGTTTGGCGCTGTACTGGGAAGTACATCCCTCTGGTCGCAGCGGCCGCCGAATTCCAATACTTATTATCAGCAACTGCGCGGTCTGCTGCCCGGCGGTGAAGTAATTGCCGTACATCACCTGGAACTGAAGCGCGATGCCGCTGTTTTCACGCTTGAGAACGGCGACATCTCATTTTATGGCGAGGTGAACGGTAAGGTTACTGGCGCGGTGTTTCGCGGGCAGGGACATCTGCATCTGACGCCTCCGACGCTGGAAGAGCGGCACAATTTGCGCATCCTGAATCATTCGGAAGAGTTCGACGAGGACTTTGACCAGGTGGTGATGCGGTTTACGGACGAGACCGCGGCGGAGCTGCATCAGGCAGGCGCGGGTAAAGGCGGCGATTCGAAACCGCTGATTCAGAGCGCGATTGAATTGCACAACTTTCAGCGGCTGAAGCTGTTTGAGAATATCGATCTGCGTGTGCTGGAGGATGTGCTGAGCCCGGCGAACGGCGGCTTTTTTCTTGCGGCGATGCATGGAAAGAAGAATCCACATCTGATTTTTACGCTGGACCCGGACGGGGCGCGGCATGTGGCACCGGAAGAGGTTTCCCTGTTGGCGCTAAATGACTGGGGTGAAACGTATCTGTGCGCGTTTTCATCCGGCGAGGGACACGTACATGCGCGGAGCCGGTCTGACAGCGGGGCGTATCGCATTGACCGCGAAGACCTGGACACAACGATTGAGAAGAGCGGCTTTCTGACGGGGGCGGCTACGCTGCATGTGGTTGCGCAGCAGGAGGGCGTGGCGGCGATGCGTCTGTCTCTGTTTCCGAGCCTGCGCGTGAGTAACGTGAGCACGGCAAGTGGCGAAGCGATGGATTATGTGCAGGAGAAGAAGGAAGAGGATGCGGACTTTGGGGTGATTCTGCCGCATCCGCTGAAGAAGGGTGAGGATGTTTCCGTTCGCATTACCTATGGCGGCAAGGATGTGGTGACGAACGAGGGCAATGCGAATTATTACCCGACGGCGCGCGAGAGCTGGTATCCGAATGCCGCGCGCGGGCTGGGCGATTATGCGACATATCACATGCTGTTCCATGTACCGAAGGGGCTGAACCTGATTGCCACGGGCACGCGGGTGAATGAGACGAGCGATGGGAAGATCACGACCTCCGAGTGGAAGACCGATGTGCCTCTGCCGGTGGTGGGGTTTAATCTTGGCCGGTTCACGATGAAGGAAGGCGTGTTAACGAACAAGCTGGGCGACAACCTGACGATTGATGCGTATGCGAATACCACTCCGCCGGATGAGTTTGCGAATATGGGCGAGGCGAGCCTGGGGAACTTTAACGCCCCCGGAATGCTGCCGCAGCAACTGAGCGAGGGGCAAGCGGCGGCGCAGATTTATACGAATTACTTTGGAGAGCTCCCCTTTGCCAAGGTGGCGCTGACACAGCAGTTTGCGTGCGACTACGGGCAGAGCTGGCCGATGCTGGTGTATCTGCCGATCTGCGGCTTTCTGGATACGACGCAGCAGCACTTTATGGGGCTTCATCCAGAGGACATGTACTGGAAGGTGGTGACGGCACACGAGGTGGCGCATCAGTGGTGGGGGCAGACGGTGGGCTTCCGCAGCTATCGCGACCAGTGGATGAGCGAGGGCTTTGCGGATACTTCTGCCGCGATGTTTCTGCAGGCTACGCGGACTAAGAACAATGACTTTCGCGACTTCTGGAAACAGCAACGCAAGCTGATTACGGAGAAGAATGCGCAGGGGTTTCGGCCAATTGATGTGGGGCCGGTGACGATGGGCTTTCGGCTGGCTACAGAGAAGACGGGATGGAATGTTTACCAGGATCTTGTTTATCCCAAGGGCGCATACATTCTGCACATGATCCGCATGATGATGTGGCAGCCCAGCGATGGCGATGCTCGGTTCCGGGAGATGATGCACGACTTTGTAGCCACCTATCGCCTGCAGGTTGCGACGACCGAAGACTTCAAGGCCATGGTGGAGAAGCACATGACAGCTGAGATGGATATGGAAGGGACGCATACGATGGATTGGTTCTTCCGCGAATATGTGTATGGGACGGACCTGCCGACGTATCATCTGGAATCGCAGATTACGCCGGCGGATGACGGAAAAGTGAGCCTGCATCTCAAGATTGTGCAGTCCGGCGTCACGGATAATTTCCGGAATATTGTTCCGATCTACCTGGAGCTGCAGGATGGCCGGATCTCGCGTTTGGGGTCGGTGCGGATGAACGGGAACTCAGCGGCTGACAGGACCGTTCAGCTTCCCAAGCCGCCGGCGCCGATTAAGAAGGTGTGGATTAACTACAACTACGATGTGCTGAGCCTGGAGAATTAGGCTGGAGAGCTATGCGGCGGGCTATGCGTTTCGCGCTGGATGCTGCTGTATACTCCACACGAATTATGATTCTGGATCGAGGTAAGGCCATGCATTTCAAGAGGCTTCGCACATTTGCCGCCGTTGTGGTGGTTTCAGTAGCTGTTATGGCATCAGCCCAATCAGGCACCGTTCTTAAGCCTGCCGATATGCAAAAGCTGCTGCCGGCCACGGTGTATTACAAGGGGCAATCCGCACCGGTGCAGCTTCGCAATTCCAGCGGGGTGAAGTTTGCCGATGGCTATAACTTGCTGGCTGCGATGGTGGATACGAGTGGCTACTCAAGCGACGTGTCTGCGAAGTACCAGGCGTATTTTATTACTGAAGTTACCGTGAAGCTTGGCGGGCAGGTGTTGCCGGCGGGTGTTTATGGGGCGGGGATTGTCGGCGGCAAATTTGTCATAACGGATGTTGGCGGCCACGACTTGCTGACTTCGCCGATGGCGACGGATGATGCGATTAAGCACCCTATGCCTCTGCAGTTTATCTCCACCGGAGGTGGATACCGTCTGTACCTGGGACGACAGTTTGTGACGATCAGCAGGTAGCTCCGCGGCGGGCGAGGACTTATGGGACGAAGCTTTCCATTAAAATTTTGTCCAGATTGCGGCATCCGCAACTTCCCGCTGGACGGGTCCGTCAGTAAGATAGAAGCACACTCGAACTTCCCGTCACGCTCCAGGGAGAGTCTGCGGGAGGACTTTTGCTATGCGTAATACGGAACCCATCCAAGTCGATAACGATGCTCGCCTAATACCCGCCTGGTCGATTGGCCTGTCCGTGGTGGCTTTTGCTGTTGTGGAGTACTACTTCTGGATGGTGCTACCCGGGTTGCGCCACCATGCGCCGCCTCCGCTGGGCTTCCGCATCTACTTCAACCTTTCGTGGGGACTGCTGGCTGCCGTTTACTTCCTGATGGTGGGCTACGTGAGCAAGGATGCACCGCGCCGGGCGATGAGCGCGCGATTCTGGATGGTGCTGTGCTTTGTGATGCCGGGCGGCATTGGCGCGGTGCTGTACTTTCTGCTGCGGCAGCCGCTGGTTTCGGCCTGCCCCGCGTGCGGAACATTTACGCAGAGCGACTTTCACTTTTGCCCGCAGTGCAATTACCAGCTCACGGCAAGCTGCGGCAACTGCTTCCGTACTGTGCGCTCCACGGACCAATACTGCACGCGTTGCGGCCATGAGCTGGCCGAGGACCACATGCCCGCGCGGCTGCACTTGATGGGCTGAAAACCGGGTACAAAGGCGAAGGGCCAATTGACGCCGAGCGCACAACAGCGCTGTTGTGCGCTTTTCCTCTACAATCGTGCTTGGCATGGCACTTTCCGCGCTCATCATCGATGACGAACAACTTGCCCGCGACGAGCTGAAGTATCTGCTCGACCAGGTGGGCGACGTAGATGTGGTGGCGCAGGGCGCCAACGGCATTGAGGCAATCGAGCTGATCGAGGAGCATCATCCTGACCTGGTGTTTCTGGATGTGCAAATGCCTGGGCTGGATGGCTTTGGAGTGCTTAAGCAGCTGGCCGAGCGCACCGCAGCAAAGACTGCCGGAAATGACAGCGAGGAGTTGGAGCCGCTGCCGCAGATTGTCTTTGCCACGGCGTACGATCAATACGCTGTGCGCGCATTTGATGTGAACGCTGTGGATTATCTGCTGAAGCCGTTTGACCGCGCGCGCGTGCAGCAGGCGGTGGAGCGTGTGAAGAGCCGCATGGCTGGTGGACCGGAAGCGGGGTCCGCAGCGCAGGCTCAGTCGCAGTCTCAATCGCAAATGGATGCGCTGCTAAAGCTGCTTGGAAACAGGCCAGGGGCAGCGCCGCAGCATGCCAGGTTGATTGTGCAGGCGCAGAGCCGGTTGCTGCTGGTGGACCAGGCGGAGATCTGCTATGCGGCGATTGACGAGGGTGTAATTCGCATAGTGACGCAGCAGTTTGAGGGACAATCAAAGTGCCGCACACTGGAGGAGCTGCTGGAACAGCTCGATCCGTCGCTCTTCTGGCGCGCGCATCGCGGCTTTGTGGTGAACATCAATCACATTCGCGAGGTGGTGCCGTGGTTCAAATCGAGCTACCAGCTTCGCATGAACGACAAGAAGCAGACCGAAATTCCTGTAAGCCGCTCGCAGACGCGCCATCTTCGCGAGCTATTCAATTTGTAATTGCTCTTTGATAGTTTCAGAGGTAGATTCCGCGCGTGGAGATTCCTGCATGGTCCGCTGTTTGTTGTCTTCGATCAGGCTGAGTGTTTTATTTGTTGCTACGCTGATGATTTGCGGAAAAATGCATGCCGAACCTGCTCCTGCCGCAGTAACGGCACTGCTGGTGAGCGATGTGCACTTCGAGCCCTTCTGGGATCCGGCTAAGGTGCCACAACTTGCCGCCGCGCCGGAAAATGGGTGGAATGCGATTCTGGCTGGGTCTTCGTCACCCGATCAGGCACAGCGATTTGCAGCACTGCAGCAAACGTGCAAGGCACGCGGCGAGGATACGAGCTATACGCTGCTGACCTCAAGTCTCGATGCCATGCGCGCGCAGGCTGCCGGCGCGCGCTTTATCACCATCAGCGGCGACTTGATCTCCCATGCGTTCTCCTGCAAGTGGGCTGCGACGATGCCGAATGCGAAGGCCTCGGAGTATGAAGCCTTTGTCGTGAAGACGTTGGAGTATGTGCTTGGCGCGTTTCGAGGGGAGTTTCCCGCTGCCGCGGTATATGCGGCGCTGGGCAATAACGATTCTGGCTGCGGCGATTACAAGATGGACGCGAACAGCGGCTTTCTTACTGCGGTAAGCAAGCCTTTTATTGAGAAGCTTTCGCCGGCAGAGCGAAAGGCTGCGGAGGCAACCTTTGCAGCTCGTGGAGATTTCAGTGTCTCTCTGCCTGCGCCCTTTGAGCACACGCGGCTGTTGATTCTAGACAATATTTTTCAGTCGAAGAAGTACCAGGGCTGCGATGGCAAGGACGATACATCCGCTGCGAAGGCGCAGAATGCGTGGCTCAAGAGCGAGCTTGATAACGCGAGGCAAAGGCACGAGAAGATCTGGGTGATGGGACATATTCCGCCCGGCGTGGATCCGTACTCAACGATCTCGAAGATGCGGAATGTTTGCGGCGGCAAGGATCCGGAGATGTTTCTCGGCTCGGAGGATCTTGCCAACACGCTGGCAGGGCATGGCGATGTGATTCGGCTGGCGATCTTTGCCCACACGCATATGGACGAGATGCGGTTGCTGGCGCCTGCTGGCAATAGCTCAGCAAAGCCCGTTGCGTTGAAGATGGTTCCTTCTATCTCACCGGTGGATGGGAACAATCCAGCCTTCACAATTGCGACTATCGATCCGGCTACGGCTACGCTGCGCGACTACCGTGTGATTGCCGCATCGAACAAGACAGGGCTGGATACGAAGTGGGGTGAAGAGTACGATTACGCGCAAACGTATCATAGGCAGACTTATTCGGCCGATGACGTAAAAGCGCTGATCGGCGAGTTTAGCGCTGATGGCGGAGCGAAGTCCGCCGAGAGCCAAAGTTATCTTCGTGACTACTTCGTTGGCGATAAATCGGCGGAGCTGACATTCATTTGGCCGCAGTACACTTGCGCGCTTGCTAACACGAGCGCAGATGCATATCGGGCATGCCGCTGCGGGGCGAAGTAGCTACTGCTTATTCACGTCTACATAGTAGAAGTCAGTTGCAACCTGGAAGTCGTCTTTGCTGAGCGGTGACTGCATCCATTGCCATTTTGTGGTGGGATGGATGATCTGCCAGTGGTCGGGCGTACCTACGCGCACAGGCATGGCGAAGTCATCTTCGTCGGCGTCCCACTGTACATGACGAGGTTGGGCGATTCGCCGAAGAGCAACTCCAGGCGCGGGATATGTGCGTGGCGCAGGTATTGATTGAAGACGGGTGTGAGGTTCATGCCTGTGTGCGTGTTGAAGTAGGCGACGACGTCTTCGGTCTGAATCTGCTGGTGCTTAAAGTGTTGATACATGCTCTTGATTAGTGCGAACCATTTTGTATCGTCATTGACTATACTGCGGAGCGTGTTGAGCATGAGCGCGCCTTTGAAGTACTGGTCTTCAGTCGGCTCGGCGTTGACGCCGCGCTCGGCGATGATGGGACGCAGATTGTAGATCTTGGGTCTGTAGCCGCTTAGATATTTGATGGCATCGGCCTTACCCCAGCGATATTCGACGTAAAGGCTTTCGAGATACGTATCCCAGCCTTCGTGAATCCACATATCGGATGGGTCCACGGCGGTGATGCTGTTACCGAACCACTCGTGGCCGCTCTCGTGAATGATGATGAAGTCAAACCTGGGGCTGATGCCGACGCCGGTCCAGTCATGACCGTAGTAGCCATTCTTGAATAAGTTTCCGTACGTGACTGCGCTCTGATGCTCCATGCCGGTGTAAGGAGCCTGGATGAGCTTATAGCCGTCCTTTGCGAAGGGATACTCACCGAAGTAATGGGTGTAGGCTTCGATCATGCCTTTGGCTTGTGAGAATTGCGCTTTGGCCTTGTCGAGGTCTTCGGGAAGCACATAGAAATCGAGTGGCAGATCGCCGAACTTATCGGAGAAGTGGACATAGTTGCCTATGTTCAGCGAGACATCGTAGTTATTGATTCCATAACTTATGTGCCAATCCCAACGCGTATAACCATCGCCCAGATCGGTCTTGCTTACGAACTTTCCGTTTGAAACATCTACGAGGCTGCTGGGGATGGCGACGCTCAGGTCCATGCTTTCTCCTTCATCGCGCCACTGATCTTTGTTGGGCCACCAGACGCTGGCGCCGTCGCCCTCGCATGCGGTGTTGATCCAGTCGTGGCCGGAGGTGTCTTTCTTGAAGGTGATGCCACCGAAGCGGCCGACTTCTGGCGGGTTGCCGGAGTAGTAGAAGTCGATAGATACGATCTGGCCGACGTGCAGCGTGGATGGGAAGTTCACGAAGACAGCGGAGCCATCACGCTCGTATTTGAGCGGAGTTTCGCCGAAGAGAATCTTGTCGATGTTGAGTTTGTCGGTTAGGTCGAGCTGGATGCGGTCACCGGCCTTGAGCATGCGGAAGCGAATCGTGTTTTTTCCGCTGATGAATTTCTTTTCCGGATCGAGGCGGATGTCGAGGTGGTAATAAAGCAGCTTGTTGTTTTCGCGGTAGGGGCCGTAGGCGCCGCGCAGCATGTCAGCGCGTGTGGGGATGGGTGCGCCCGCGTCGCTGGGGCGGATGCGCGGCTGTGGCTTGGTGGCCTGCGTCTGAGCTTGCCCTGTACCCTGTCCAGTTCCCTGCCCCGTGGTTTGTGCAGCTCCCGGATTCGCAGTTTGTCCATTCTGTTGTGCAAAGGCCGCATAGTTAATGGCCATGGAGGCCGCAAGCACTGAAAACAGCTTCATCCGCATTACACGCATTCGTGTGTTTATCCTTTAGCTTGTTCGTTGATTTGAAAATACGTGGAATAGCGCTCGTCGAGTACCATGTACATCGGCTTGAGTCGAGTCGATTCGGTTTGTCCGCGCGTTTCAAAAGCGAGCGCAGCGCCGGGGAGCTTGTCGACCCACATTTCGCCGGCCTTGCGCTGAATATGGGGCATGGCGAGCATGGGCAGCTTCTTCATATCCGGCCCTTCATAGTTTTCAATGAGCCTGCGCGTCAGGCCTTCGCGGCCCATGGATGCAGCTAGCGTCAGCGGGCCGTAAGCGACAGCGGCAAGGTCGGGACTGCCTGAAACGGATAGCTCGCGCAGCTTCATGGGCAGCGTCATTTCGATGCGATCCCCTTCGTGCCATGTGCGCTGGATGGCAATGTAGCCGTCGCCTGCAGTTGCGAATGAGACGGCGCGGCCGTTGATGGTGACTTGCACATCTTCAGCCCAGCCGGGTTTGCGCAGGCGCATGGTAAATACCGATGGCTGGGTGGTGTGGACGAGGAGCGTTGTTTTTTCTTCTTCCGGGAAGAAGGTGTGCTGCTCGATGAGCAGATTCTTCTCCGGCCACTGCACGTAGGAGGCAGCGAAGTGATTCACGTAGACGCTGTCGTCATCGTGGAAGTACAGCGTGTCGTTGAGCTTGGAGTATTCTTCGATGCCGGAGCCGGTGCAGCACCAGTTGGAATCAAACTGGCTGCCGAAGGTCTTCCATGCGCCAGCCGCGGTGGGCACGTAGTACATGAGCATGCCTTCGGGGCTTTGTGTGCCCATGCGAACATTCCACAACAGGCGCTCGTAGTAGTCCATACGGCGCGCTTCAGGGTTCCAACCGAAGAGATGGCGCGTGAGCTTGAGCATGTTGTAGCTGCAGCAACACTCCTGCCCGGCTGCTTCGAGATGTGCGCCAGCGGTGTCGGGCGCGCTCCAACCCTCCGTGGCGTTCGAGGTTCCTCCAGCGGCGAAGGTGTGATGATCCACGACTGTTGACCAGAAGAACTCGGCAATGGTGTGATAACGCTCGCTGCCGGTAAGCTCATAGCCACGTGCTGCGCCGATGACCTTGGGGATGTTGGTATTGGAGTGCAGGCCGGCGAGCTTGTCCTCTTGCGCGGCCAGCGGATCGAAGAACTTCTTGTGCTCAAAGCGAAGACCGGCGGCGAGGTATTTCTTTTCGCCGGTGATGGCATAAAGATTGAAGAGCGCTTCATTCATGCCGCCGTGCTCGACGAGCTGGATGCGCGCAAGCTCTTCGTCAGTGAGCGGACCAATCCAGTTGATGGCCCAGTCAGCCATGCGCGTGGCGGTCTTGAGCGCCGTGTCGCTGGCGCAGTGGACGTGCATGTCAATGTGGCCGGCGAGAATCTTGTGGTAGGTGTAAAAGGGAGCCCAGACATCCTTATAGGCGCGGAGGCGGTCATAAAAGTTTTCAGGATACGCGCCGAGATAGCCGTTAGGCTGCTGGCATCTGGCAAGCTCTTCCACCAGATTGAGCGCTTTAACGCGTAGAGCTTCATCGCCTGTGGAGGCGTACATAAGCGCGCAGGCGGAGAGATAATGCCCGCCGGTGAGATGGCCTCGCAGCTCGCCGGTGGGCAGTTCCCAGCCGCCAAGAGACTGAGCGGTCGACGGAAGGCCAGCGGTGATGCGGAAGCTATGCAGAAGACGGTCATTGGGCAGCATAAAGAGGTAGACGCGGTTACGTTCCTGGGCCTCTTTAAACGGGCCGTAAAGCAGGCGGACCTGCTGCATTGGAAAGGGTTGTGCCTTCCAGGGGATGACTTCGGTTACGGCATCTGAGGCTGCAAAAAGCCGCTGGGGAGTAAGGGTAGCCGCTGCCGCGAGCGCGGCGGAAGTGCCGAGAAAGTGTCGACGTGAGATTGGGCGCATATTGATTGCTCCTGGGCAAAGGAGACGGAGCGCTGTGGCGAGCTTTTGTGCGTCCGTTCATTGAGCTTAGGCGCTTCGATTGTATTCTATATCTGCTTTACCAACCGATAACTGAGCGAGCCGCTATGTGGACCGAAGAATCCTTACGCAAGATCGCCGTGATTGATTCGCACACTGCGGGCGAACCCACGCGCTGTGTGCTGGACGGAATGCCGAAGACTATTTTCAGCAAGGATGCGGGCACGCTGGCGGAGCGTGTGGAGCGGCTGAAGCGCGAGCATGACGACCTGCGGCGCGGGATTCTTTGCGAGCCGCGCGGATCGGATGTGCTGGTAGGCGCTTATCTATTGGAACCTGACGTGCCGGATTGCGCGGCGGCAGTTGTCTTCTTTAACAACGCTGGTTACCTGGGCATGTGCGGCCACGGGACGATTGGTGTGGCCGTCACATTGGCTCACCAGGGACGCATTGCGGCGGGGACACATAAGCTGCAGACTCCGGTAGGCGTAGTGCAGGTGCATCTCAAGGACGCGCACATGGTGACTGTCGAGAATGTACCTGCGTATCGATACAGGACTGGTGTTCATGTAAGCTTGCCGGGGGGCGGCACGGTAACGGGCGATGTGGCGTGGGGCGGAAACTGGTTTTTTCTGGTGCAGGATCATGGGCAGCAGTTGACGCTGGAGAACGTAGAACACCTGACGGAGTTTGCGTGGGAGATTCGCACACAGCTTGCGACAGAAGGCGTTACCGGCGAGAATGGTACGGAGATAGATCATATTGAGTTATTTTCTTTTCCCCAGAATGCTGTAAATCACAGTCGTAATTTTGTGCTCTGCCCCGGCAAAGCGTACGACCGCTCGCCGTGCGGAACAGGGACAAGTGCAAAGCTCGCGTGCCTGATTGCCGATGGCAAGATTGCGCCGGGTGAGACTTGGCGGCAGGAAGGAATACTGGGCACGGTCTTTGAGGGCCGTGCGCGGGTGGAGAATAGCGTGATATATCCATCGATTACAGGCTCGGCATATATAACCGCAGAGGCTACTCTGCTCTTTGATCGGGAAGATCCATTCCGGAATGGGATTGGCGCATGAATCAGCACTTCGACGCGATTGTTGTCGGTGCGGGCATTGTGGGCGCGGCGTGCGCCGCAAGCCTGGCACGCGCAGGAATGCAAGTGGCGATTGTAGAGCGCGGCGGAATCGGAGGCGAAACGACTTCCGCAGGCATGGGACACATTGTGGTTCTCGACGACTCCGAGGCGCAGTTTGCGCTGACGCGCTATTCACAGAAGTTGTGGCAGGAGCTTGAGCCGGAGCTGCCGAGAGACGCGGAATATGATTCTACGGGCACGGTTTGGGTAGCGGCGAATGACGAGGAGTTTGCCGAGGCAGAGCGGAAATGCGCGTATTACAACGAGCGCGGAGTACCGGCAACGTTGTTGAGTCCGCAGAAGCTGATTGAGCTTGAGCCGAATCTTCGCGCGGGACTTGCGGGTGGGCTGTTTGTGCCACAGGATGCGATTGTGCATCCGCCGGCGGTGGCAATGCATTTGGTGACACAGGCGCTGACGAACCACGCCACGCTGATGATGGGCTGTACGGTGACTGCGCTTGGCAAAGGCGAGGCTGTGGTCAAGAATGGCCCACGGTTGACAGCCCCGGTGCTGATCAACGCCACGTGCGGATGGGCGACGGACCTTGATCCTCGCCTTCCAATCCGCAAACGTAAAGGACATCTCATTCTTACGGAAAGCTACCCCGGGTTTGTTCGGCATCAGGTGGCGGAGCTGGGATATTCAAAGAGCACTGGCACCACCGAAGGGGATTCTGTGGTGTTTAATGTGCAGCCAAGACCGAATGGGCAGATTCTTATTGGAGCCTCGCGCCAGTATGGCAATGAAGATACGGGAGTGGATAAGCGTGTGGTGGATGCGCTGCTGAAGCGTGCGGCGGAGTATATGCCCGCGCTGGCCAGAAAAAGGATGGCAACGACGCGAACAGGTTTTCGCGCGGCCACGCCGGATAAATTGCCGCTGATTGGCCCTGTGCTGGGTGATGAGACTCTATGGCTGGCCACAGGACATGAAGGACTGGGTATTACGACGTCTCTCGGCACGGCTGCGCTAATTACAGCGGCTCTGACTGGGAAGGATATGGAGATTTCTCTGGACCCGTATCTGCCCGCACGATTCAACAACTGATTTGGGAAGGGTTCTTTATGCAATGGAAGGGCGTTATGCCGGCGATGACGACGGCATTTGATGAGCAGCTCAACGTGGATCATGGCTTTGTGGCGAGCCATGCACGCTGGCTGATAGAGAATGGCTGCACCGGCATCATCTGCCTCGGTTCGCTCGGCGAAGCTGCAACGCTGACCTTTGATGAAAAGATTGCCATAGTGAAGACTGCCGTGGATGCGGTCTCGCCTGCGGTTCCCATAGTGGCAGCCATCTCCGCGCTTTCGACGGCAGAGGCTGTGAAGCTTGCAACGGCTGCTGCAAAGGCTGGCGCACAGGGACTGATGATTCTGCCGCCGTATGTGTATCAGGGCGATTGGCGCGAGATGCGGGCGCACGTGGCAGCAATACTGAAGGCCACGCCGCTTGAGGGTATGCTGTACAACAACCCCGTTGCCTACGGAACGGATTTTACTCCGGAGCAGATTGCCGAACTGGCCGATGAGTTTCCGAATCTTGTTGCGGTGAAAGAATCTTCGACGGATGTGCGGCGCGTGACTGCGATTCGTGCACTGGTTGGTGATCGGTTGGCGATCTTTATGGGCGTGGACGATGCGATTGTGGAGGGTGTCGAAGCAGGAGCCATTGGCTGGGTTGCCGGCGTGGTGAATGCATTGCCTCGTGAGTCGGTGGAACTGTTTGACCTGGCTGCAAGCGGCAACAAGCAGGCTGCGTTTGCGTTGTACCGCTGGCTTCTGCCATTGCTTCGCATGGATACCGTGCCAAAGTTTGTGCAACTCATCAAGCAGGTACAGGAAGAACTGGGTGCAGGAAGCGCGCGAGTGCGACCGCCGCGGCTGCAGGTGGCGGATGCAGAGCTTACGGAGACGCGATCGGCTGTGGCTTACGCACTGGCAAATCGGGTTGCCGGAGCGAGTATCAGCACTGCTTTCTCGAGATAAACGGGAAGACGCAGAGCAGCGCATCACAGATTTCTTGCAACCGCTTCCGCCATAACGTATTCTCCGGCTTTAGCGCTATGGCAAAATTCCCCTCGATCGTGATCCTGCTCGCGTTCGTCTCCGGCGCTTCTGCGGCGGCGGCCCAGTCTGCGCCTCCAGCACCAGACAAGGTGTGGCATGCGCCTGCCGAACGAGGTCTGAGTCGCGATCTGTCAGCGCATCCTGAACAGAAATACGAGATTGATGCAACGCATGCCTACTCGCTTGCCGAGTTGATCGATCTGGCTCAACGACACAATCCTGAGACTCGCGAAGCGTGGCAGGCGGCACGCGCGAAGGCTGACGACCTCGGCATTGCGCGCAGCCAGCTTTTTCCGACACTGACAGCTGTGGTCCTTGCGTCATCTATGAGGCAGGCTGCGCTGCTGTCTTCTCACTTTGACCGTCAGACCGAAGGCCTTTTTATTCCCGAGTTGCACGTCACGTGGCTCGTCTTTGACGGGGGCGAGCGCGGCGCAACTATCGACACTTCCAAGGCCAACCTGCTGGCCGCCGATGTAAGTTTCAATGACACGCATCGGAAGCTCATTTACGCGGTTTCTTCGGCCTATTACCATCTTCTGAATGCACGGGGACAATGCGAGGCCGAAGAGGCGAGCCTGAAGAATGCGCAGGCTGTGGAAGAGCAGGCTCACAGCCGGCTGGACAATGGGATGGCCACCAGGCCCGATCTGCTGGAATCCACAGCTGCCCGCGCACAGGCCGAATACGATTTGCAGGCCGCCATCGGAGCGGAAGCAATTGCGCACGGCGAGCTGGCCACATCGATGGGGTTGCCGCCTGAGACAGAGTTCGCCGTGGAAGAAATCGACAAGGTGCAGCAACCCTCCGAAATGGCAGACTCAGTTGAGAAGGAGATCGAGCGCGCTTTTTCGCAGCGCCCGGAGCTGCTCACGCAGATGACGCGCCTGCGCGCCGCATCGGCGTCCATCAAGGGGGCACGTTCCGCATACATCCCCTCGCTTAGCCTGACCGGCGATGGCGGTATGGCTCGCGCCTATGGAGAGTTGGATCAGTTTCCGCGCACCTACGCACAGGGCGAGATATGGAGCGCTGGGCTGGAACTACAATGGACGCTCTTTGACGGCTTGCGGCGTGAACGTGAGATGGCTCGCGCGAAGGCCGAAAAGAAAGCCGCCGAAGCCGGCATTGATGCGCTGCGCGACCAGGTTTCAAATGAAGTCTGGGCCGCTTATACCAACATGCAGACCGCCTTGCGCCAGCAACAGGCTGCCGCAGCGCTGCTGGCCTCGTCGAACGAGGCGTACGATGCCACGCGCGAGTCTTATAGCTACGGTGTCCGTAACATCATTGATGTCATCACCGCGCAAAAGACTCTCGCTCAGGCGCGTTCGGAAGACGTATTTGCCCGTACGCAGCTTCTGCTGCAATCGGCCACGCTCGCCTTCCGCACCGGCGATCTAATTCAGCTTCCGCCTAGCAAAGGAAACCCATGAGGCACGCACGTATACTTTCGGTGTTTCTGCTTGCACTAGCGCTTGCCGGTTGCTCGCACTCGCCCACGTTTAACATTCTCGGCTCATTTTTTCCTTCCTGGCTGCTGTGCCTCATTGTGGGCATTTGCCTGGCCGCTCTGGTGAACTGGATTCTAACGCGTTACAAACTTGAAAAGCTCATCGTCTGGCCTGTACTGATCTACCCTTGCCTGGCCGCCTTCTTTTCATTTCTTCTCTGGCTTATATTTTTCAGTTAGCGAGCATGACCTATGGCGAATGATGAGACACAAAACGAACACGGCATTCTGCGCTACATCGTCAGCGGCGGTATTTTGCTTGTCACCGCCATCACGGGCCTGCTGGTGTTGCGCCAGATCAACGACAATCCGCGCACGGACGACGCCGAAATCTTCGCTAATTACATCGGCATCGCTCCTGTGGTCAGCGGTCCCATCACGCATCTCTACGTGGCCGACAACCAGTCAGTAAAAGCCGGCGAGCCACTGCTCGAAATTGACCCGCGCCCTTATGCGTACGCGCTCGCGCACGCAAAGTCTGAGAAGGCCTCACTGGAAGGCGAGATCGACGATCAACGCCGCATCATTGCCTCCAAAGCCTCCGCAGTCGACGTAGCCAAAGCCGGCGCCGCAAGCGCAGAAGCCGCGCTGCATCACGCAAACGCTGCCATTGCACAGGCCAAAGCCGAAGTGGGCAACGCGAAGGCCGCACTCGACCGCGCCATCGCTGAGCAGTCCTATGCGGACAACAATCTTCATCGTCTGGAACCGCTGCTTGCCAAGCAGTTCGTCACAGTGGATCAGGTGGATCAGGCACGCACCGCGTCTGTTGCCGGCGCGCAGGCCGTTGAACAGTCCCGTGCGCAACTCGCGCTCGCGCAGGCAAACCTCGAAGGTGCAAACGCACTCTATCTTCAGGGCCAGGCAAATGTGATCGGCAGCACGCATGGGGTGCAGCAGGCTACGCACTCGGTCACCACGCTTGCGCCATACAGTGAACAGCTTGGCGGACGCCAGGCGGCAATCGATACAGCGCAATACAATCTCGACAATAGCCGCGTCATTTCTCCATTCGACGCCCGCGTAACAAATCTCACACTCTCGCAGGGCGCCTACGCCAGTGCAGGTCAGCATATCTTCACCCTCATTGATACACGCACATGGTGGGCTGTCGCTAACTTCCGCGAAACACAACTCGGTCATATCAGGCCCGGCATGAAAGCAGATGTGTACATCATGTCGCGTCCCGACGTTCGTTATGAAGGCACGGTGGACAGTGTTGGTTTCGGCGTCACGCCGGATGCAGATCTCGTCGGTAAACTCACGCAACCCGGTCTGCCTGATGTGCAGCGAACACTTAATTGGGTTCATCTCGCGTCGCGCTTTCCTGTTCGCGTCCGCATCGATAACCCGCCGCCAGAGATCTTCCGACTTGGCGAATCGGCTATCGTCATCCTTCGCGGCGATTCATCCGTGATTCCGCATCCCGTTTCGCACCACTGAGTACTCTTATGAGCACAACAGGGACCACCACTCGCGCAGGCTCGCACGTACTTCCTCACGACGAGCGCGTCTCTGCCTGGTTTCCAGACTTTCTGCGCAAAGAACTCGCGCCTTATCCTGGACGCACAGCAATCGTGGCGCGCATGGTCATTTCGTCCACCATTACTGCTGTTCTCATCGCTGTCTTCCGTATCCCCGGCGGCGCAATCGCAGTGCTCCTGGCCATGATTCTCTCTCGCGAGGACATTGTCTCCACCACATACTCGGCCATTCTCCGCGTCCTCTCATTCGCTCTCGTTGCGCTCTTCGTGCCCGTCGGCGGCCGCTTATTCGCATCCGTGCCGATCATGCATTTCCTATGGCAAGCGGCCAGCATCTTCCTTTGCTTTTATCTGCTCCGCGCTCTGACTAACTTCGCTGTTGCGTCCACCCTCTGCCTGGTTGTCACCAACATTCTTACCATCTGGTATCTGCCTGGTCCAGCCGAACGCAATGTGGAACTCACTCTCTGGCAGGTGGCCGCGGCCTGCGTTGGCGCGCTTGTCACGCTAAGCGTGGAGCTGGTCTATTACGCATTCAACAAGCATGATGAGGTCATCACCGGCGTCGATAACCGTCTCAAGCAGATCGAGGAACTGATGTTGGCCTATGCTGCGGGGGAGCCGGTTCCAGCCGCCGTCAACCGCGAGCTCTCGCGCTATGCCGTCGTAGGCGCAGGCGCTATACGACGCCACATCGCCCGCACTGCAGACGAGCCCATCCATCGCATGCGAATGAGCACACTTGTCTCGCTCACTGGGCGCGCCATTGACTTCGCTGCCGCCATAGCCGCCTCTACGCCTAATTGCACGCCTGAGGAACTCAAACGCATGGGCCGCCTTGCGCTCCGCATTGCGGAGATTCGCCATGGCCTGGCCATGCCCAATCAGCCGCAGCATCAGCCGGCACAATGGGAGCCGGAATCGGAATCCACATCTACACCGCTGCTCAGTGAGCTTGAAATCATCATGTCGCTGCTTCCCTCGGTTTTATCCAGCGACACGTCGCTCGATCCTCGTCTGGAAATTCTTGACACTCCAAAAGAAGAGTCCCGCATCCTTGTTCGCGATGCCTTCACAAATCCCGAATATCTTCGCTATGCGCTCGCCGGCACGCTTGCCGCCATGCTCTGCTACCTCTTATACATGGGCCTTAACTGGCCTGCGCTCGGCACCTCTGTCACTACCTGCGTACTCACCGGCCTCACGAACATCGGCTCCTCGCGTCAGAAACAGGTGCTCCGCATTACAGGCGTAATCATTGGTGGATTTATCTTTGGCATGGGCGCTCAGATCTTCGTCCTCCCGGCCATTGATACCATTGGCGGCTTTGCGATGCTCTGCGCTGTGATCTCCGGAGTTGCTGCATGGATCACCACTGCAAGCTCGCGCCTCTCGTATGCCGGCCTGCAGCTTGCGCTCGCCTTTTATCTCATCGTGCTCAACGATCCGTCCCAGATATCGCTCACCTCCGCGCGCGATCGTGTTCTCGGTGTACTGCTAGGTACTTTCATGATGTGGTTCGTCTTTGAGCGCTTTTATCGCCGCCCCGCCATGGATGAGATGATCGGCCAGTTTATCCGCAACACGCGTCTCCTAGCCGAACTAGCCGAGATGACAGTGGTCGAGACAAATGCGAACACTATCGTGCGCGTACGCTCTATACGCGACCGCATCAACAGCGGATTTGGAGAGGTCAATGCGCAATCTGACGCCGTGCCCTTTGAGACCGGTCCGGAACGTGCTGGACACATGGCTGCGCGCGACAGAATACGCCGCTGGCAGGCTGCCCAGCGCACTTTTTACCTGTTGCAGTCTCCGCTGCTGCAGTTTCGCGTCTTTGCTAACCCAGCGCAGCGCATCCGCCCGTTCTACAACATTGAGAACCAGTTTCGTATCACCTGCGGCCAGGTCTTTCGCCGTATGGCAGAGCACCTCGAGAGCCAGATTGGCCTTGGGCGGAAACTCGCCTCTGCGTCAGCCGCAGCAGAACCAGACCAGGGTCCCGTCCCGCAACTTGTTCCGCTGCTGGATACATTGCAGGCTCAGTGCGAGGAACCCCTCAGTGAGCGCGAACAGGCTCTTTTCCGCATGGCCCGCACAATTGGTAGTGTTGTGGACCGCATGGAGCAGGAGACCGCCACAGAGCCGCTGTTTTCCACTGAGTAAACCGGATTTCTGCTCCAGTGTAAGCGCAGTTCGAGGAGCAAAGAGCATGATAAGAAGAACTCTACCCGGAAGGCGCCTATCAGGTCCGGCGTTATGATGGTGCACGCTAAGATGGGATAGCGAAAGAAACGCAAGCTCAGTCCAGATGCCCGCAGGCGCATTGCTGATGCACAGCGGAAGAGATGGGCAGCAAGCAAAAAGGAATAGAAAAGCCCCGGCCAGATGTCGAGGCTTTACGTTGGTCGAGATTCAAGGAGATGATCCCGGCTGTGTCACACATTCACTGCGATCAATTCGATGTCGGCTCTGCGACGCTTGTTATAAGCGATGCCAATCTCAAGGCGTCATTCTTGTACATCCAGAACTTCATCTCCTTGATGTCTCCGCTCCGCAGTCCTTCTAGCGACTCGAAATAATTACATTGCAAAGTCAGCACTCTTCCGTCATCGTCGCCCGCTTCTTCGGTATTTGCGTTATGAAGGAATAAGCAATCCTCTAAATCAACCATTATGAATATCCTCCAGTTGTATGACTTCTATGATGGTTCGACGAATGTTTAGGCTGTTCGCAATACTGGCCTTTGCCTACAAAGCATTCACAAAAGTAATGAAAAGAAGAACATTGGTAAGAGTAGCTAAATGGAGCGCTGTGGATTGTGAGCAAAATTGCTCAGAAGCATTGCGACTGTGTGGTTACGATTGTGCTATTAGCCCAAAATCTAATCGCGGAGGGAACTCGCGATGTTACCTCAAGCGAAATTCCATCACCGACACAACAAGTACGGAGGTCACGATTCGATTTGTCTCGCGTGCCTTATGACTGTGGCATGTGTAGAGCATGAATGGGAGCTAGCTTATCTTGAGTCCGTACACGTTTGCGACCCGATCAATTTGTATTGGATGAGTCAAGGAAGAGTGTCTGCACTGGTACTGGATCAAGCGGTTGCGGCCCATTGCCTTCGAGCGGGGACAGAGAACAATGCGGCGGGTGATAAGCGGTTGAGGGAGTGTACAGATGAGTAAATATAGGGAGTTGCAGGTTTCGACTGACGGCGAGTGCGTCAGCCTGTTGATGAAATCCTTGGTTGTTTTAGAGGAGCTACAACTGGCCTGGGAGGTAAAGACCAAACACAACCTCGAAGGTCCTGACAAGGGGTCAACGATGATGTTTCGGGGAGAGCCTATGCGTATCGCGGTTACATGGGAGAAGGATGTAGTACATGACCCTTCACACCTAAATCTTTACTTAACGGCTTTCCTCGAACACGGCACATCTGGCGAATACATAGATAAGACCTTTTAGCGCTGTGCGCGGCAATCTTAGGTGTTACGGCTTTTTAGACTCGCGGCTGATGGCTCTCATCATCTCGCCCACAGCGGCACTCCCTTTAATTCGGGCCTCAGCACGCTGCGAAATATCTCCGTCAATAACTTGTGTGTGATTGGTAAATCAGACTGGTGCCGAAGAAGGGACTCGAACCCCCACACCCTTGCGAGTACGTGGACCTGAACCACGCGCGTCTGCCAATTCCGCCACTTCGGCACGGGACACAAGTCAGGCATGGAGCCGACCGGCAGTAATTTCGAGTTTCGCAGATCGCGCCTGCTATGTCAATTTAGCCAGGCCTCTCATCCAGGGTCTTTATCTCGCCCCGCAGCATCCCACGGCCTTCGCCAACCGCCTCTGCCACGTCTCTTCTTTCTTCACTTCCGTAATCCAGCACACGTAGATCTTTGCGATGTGTAGGTCTTCATATGCGCACGAGTGTATCGCAACGCAACAAGGCCGACTCCTCGCGGAATCGGCCTCTTGTGAAACTGTGGTCGTTGTAAAACTACGCGAGCTTTGCGTCCAGCACGATCTCAGTGTTGTTGGCGAAAAGCTTTGAGATCGGGCAGCCGGCCTTGGCATTCGCCGCAGCGGTATCGAAAACTTCCTTGGTGGCTCCGGGAACCTTGGCCTTCGTTGTCAGCGTGATCTTGGTAATCGCGAAGCCGCCATCCACCTTGGCCAGTGTGACTGCTGCTTCGGTCTCAATCGACTCCGGCGTCAGGCCCGAGCCGCCAAGCTGCGCGCCGAGCGCCATCGAGAAGCAGCTCGCGTGGGCCGCGGCAATCAGCTCCTCTGGCGTAGTGCCCGAGTCGGCGCCCTCAAACCGTGTCGCAAACGAATAGTTGGCGTCCTTCAACACGCCTGTTGCCGTTGAAATCGTGCCCTTGCCTTCCTTCAGGGAACCTGTCCAAACCGCGCTAGCTTTGCTTGCCATTCTGTTTCCTCCTTGGGGGTTTCTGTAATGTTGCCGTCGGGCCTAGAATTTTTGCCATGGGAAAGCGCAGCAAACCAAGCCGAGGTTAATGGTTCGGGCACGTGCGGAACTCTCTCCGCCGGTTCTGCCCTCTCTTCCATGCTAACCTCTTCCCCATGCTGCCCGCTGCACCCGGCATCCTGAAATCCGGCATAATCGACGATTTTTCACAATCGCCCGCCGCCTGCGCGCTCGAATCCGGCATCGCCGAAGCACCCATCGACCATCACTGCCAGATCTGCCCCACCTGCAGTCACCGCCTCACCAGCCACCGATGCAAGCTCGTCTGTACCCACTGCGGCTACTACCTCAGCTGCGCGGATTACTACTAACCAGCGGCCTCTTCGCCAGCTTGACATTGCAGTTGCTCTGCCTTATTTGCGGCTATTTTTTGCTGCTGGGCCTACCCAGTGTAAGAAATCGCAACGTCATGCGTTTACCAGCACAGACGCAAACATGCGTCTCAAGGAGAAAACCATGAAATGCCAGAATTGTTCCTGTGGCCTCAATTGCGAATGTGTAATTTGTACGTGTAAGGTACTTAGCTAACCGTTTCCACATCCAATCCGGGTGGGAGGCGAATACCTCCCACTCAGCATTTCTATGTCCGCGACGCCTTTTGAACAGCTCGTAGCTCAACGCAGGCAATTCCTTGCCTTCGTGCATCGCCGCATCTCTGACTCCAATCTGGCCGAAGATATCCTCCAAAGCGCATATCTTCGCGCCTTTGAACATCGGGACAACTTCAAGATCAGTGAGTCAGCCGTAGCCTGGTTCTATCGTTTGTTGCGGAACGCTGTGATTGATAATTACCGTCGGAATACTTCCAAAGATAGAGCCCTTGAAGCATTCGCGCGCGAACTGGAAACCACGGCTCAAGCATCTCCGGACTTTCAGAATGAAGTCTGCGCCTGTCTTCACGGCATTCTCGACGGGTTAAAACCGGAATATGCAGAAATCCTCCGCGCCGTCGATCTCGAAGAACAGCGTGTTCAGGATTTCGCCGAGCGGCACAATATCTCAGTCTCAAACACAGGAGTTCGTATCCATCGCGCACGTGCGGCTCTCCGTAAGCAGCTTTTGCAAACCTGCGCCACCTGCGCTGAACATGGCTGTCTGAACTGCACCTGCAAGAAACATGCCCATTCTTGCGCGTAATCAAACAATGGATCACTACAACCCCAGGTCCTCGAATCGCACATTCTGGATTGGATAGAGCTTCCAGTCCTTGTAATCGAAATGCCACCACTCTTTTGGAATGACGGCAAATCCCTGTGCTTCCATAGCCTGACGCAGAAGCTGGCGCAGGGCGCGTTCGGTGTCTGTGCCACCGGCGTAGTCCGCATACGCACGTTCCGTCATTTCGTCATAACCGCTCGGCATCTTCACTTCCTTGCCCGTTGCCAGGTCGTATAAAGACAAGTCCACGGCGCATCCGCGGTTATGGACCGACCCCTTCGCCGGATCGGCAACGAAAATCTTCTTATCGTCCGGAGTGGCGTCCCAGAAAATCTTTGTCACATACCACGGGCGGTAGCCATCGTGGATGATCAGGCCGTATCCATGGCTTTTGAGCTCATGATGCGCACGTAGCAACGCCTCCGCTGCCGGACGGTGCAAGAAGGCTCGCGCCTGTGTGTACACTGGCGTGCCCAGGAAGTTGTTCGTCGTGGCGTAGCGAATATCCAACTTGATGGTTGGGTCGAGCTTGACCAACTCCACCAGATCAGGCTTACGAAAATCTTCCTCTTCGTGAGGCGGCTGAGCCTTAAGCGCCTCGGTGCGCAACTCCTCTACTGGACGCAGCGGAGTGATATGGAAGCTGACCTGCTGTGCAAAGCCAACTTGCAGCAGAAAGAGAAAACAAAACCAACGCATCCACGACTTCATCAATTTCACCGCAGCCATCCCTCCGCACTTCAATGGAGAACTTCTGACAGCATACGCGGTATTGAGCCATGTATCCCGTTCAATAGCGCAGCCCAAGCTTCATCGGAAAATCGTCTTCTCCTTCTTCCAGCTCAATCTGGCTGCAGTGCATCCGCACAACATCCATGTATCTCCATCGCAGCCATAAATGCGCCACAGCAATCATCGTCACAGCAGCTCCCGCGTCCAGTAGAGGAGTTGCGCACCGAGGCGCTTAAGGCTCAGCCGCCTCACGAAGAGGAAGATTTTCGTAAGCC
>Ga0206824_10137_pt1 | contig 24845 bp, 20 predicted proteins | sample Alteio_BWOrgCont_82_FD_152874 | JGI IMG/M metagenome (GOLD analysis project Ga0206824, IMG submission 152874) | Enriched cells from forest soil in Barre Woods Harvard Forest LTER site, Petersham, Massachusetts, United States -... | ecosystem: Environmental > Terrestrial > Soil > Temperate forest >...
TGGCGGATCTGACAGCTTCCAATCCAACGCGGTGTGGATTCGATTATGGTGCAGGTTTGCTGGATGCGCTGCGCGATAACCGGGGCGCTGGATTATGATCCGCAGCCGCTGGGACTGCGCTCAGCGCGAGAGACTGTGTGCGCGTACTATGCAAGCCACGGGGCGTGCGTAGAGCTGGAGCAGGTGGTGCTTACGACGAGCACAAGCGAAGCATACAGCTATTTGTTTCGACTGCTTTGCGATCCGGGAACGGAGATTCTTGTTCCGCAGCCTGGGTATCCGCTGTTTGATTTTCTGGCGGTGCTGGATGATGTGCGGCTCAAAAATGTTTCGCTGATATATGACCACGGATGGCAGATCGATCCGGAGGGATTTCGACGGGCGATTACGGCTGAGACACGTGCGATTGTATTGGTGCATCCGAATAATCCGACCGGACATTTTACGAAGCCCTGGGAGGCAGAGGCGCTTGCGGGGCTTTGCCGGGAATTTGGACTGAGCTTGATTGTGGACGAAGTGTTTCTGGATTACGCGATGCCAGGTGGATTGGAGTCGAAAGCTGCCAGCTTTGCGGCTGGCTTGGACAGCGTTCCGGTTTATGTGGTGAGCGGGTTGAGCAAGATTGTGGGACTGCCGCAGATGAAGGCGGCTTGGATTGTGGCAACGGGACCGCAGCGGACCGAAGCATTGGCGCGGCTGGAGGTGATTGCCGACACGTTTCTCTCGATGAATGCGCCGGTGCAGTGGGCGATGAGCGAATGGCTCGGCGGGCGGCAGGGAATTCAGGAACAGATTCGCAATAGGGTGGGGGCAAATCTGGCTGAGCTGGATCGGCAGCTTGCCTTCGAGCCAGTGGTGAGGCGGCTGGACGTGGAGGGCGGCTGGTATGCCACGCTGCGAATTGCTGCACTAAAACCCGATGAGCAGACAGTGCACGAGTTGCTGGATGAGGGAGTCTGGGCGCATCCCGGATATTTCTTCGGGATGCCTGAAGCTGGGTGGCTCGTTGTGAGTCTGTTAGGGGCGGAAGACGAGTTTCGCACGGGAGTAACCGGGTTACTTAGCTATTTAAGCAAGAATCAGCCCGGTTAAAAAATATGCGACTCACTTGAAGAAATAATTGAGGAATTTTAAATAAGTATCTGAATATAAAATACTTAAATTTCGTATGACTAGATGCTCACTGTTGTAAAAAAGGATTCATTTCGCGTTCGGCTCCGATGGTGGTGTTGAGTCCGTGACCGGGAATCACAAGTGTATCTTCTGGCAGGATGAGCAGATGGGTGCGGATGGAGTCGATGATCTGGCGGCTGTTGCCGCCGGGCAAGTCTGTGCGGCCGATGGAGCCGGCAAAAAGCGTGTCACCAGCGAATACCATTTTGAGCGGAGCAAAGTGAAGGGAGACTGAGCCCTGTGTGTGTCCAGGTGTGTGAATAACCTGGGCTGGATAGCGTTCGAGTCCTACATTGAGGCCGTTTTTGAGGCTCTCATCCGGTGGAACCACTTCGGGAGTTTCCATGCCAAGCCAGCCGGCCTGCTGGTCCATGATCTGAAGCAGAGGCAGGTCGTTCTCATTCATCAGGATGGGGGCGCCGGTGAGGCGTTTGAGCTTGAGTGCGCCGCCGACGTGGTCAATGTGCGCGTGCGTAATGAGGATCTGCTTGAGCTTGAAGCGGAGCTCGGTGAGCCGGTTGTGAATGCGGGAGATCTCATCGCCGGGATCGATGACGATCGCTTCGAGGGCTTCCTCGTCGCCGAGGATGGTGCAGTTGCATTGCAAGGGGCCAACGGGGAAGGTTTCCAAGATCATTTCATGGCTCAGATTAATGGTTGCAGATGAAAGATGACAAAAGTAAAGGCCGCGATAAACGCGGCCTTTACTTTGTGAAAATTAACCGAGACTACTTCTTTGCCGGAACGGACTGGGTTGCGCCATCCAGCACTGAGCGGGAGTGCGTGGAGCGCACGTAAAGAACGGTGAGGCTCAGCGAGGAAATCATGAAGATGACAGCGGCCCAGGCGGTGAGGCGAGTGAAGATATTTGCAGCGGCACGGGGGCCAAAGGCTGTCTGCGAGCCTTGACCGCCAAACGCGCCTGCGAGATCAGCGGAGCGGCCCTGCTGGAGCAGCACGACACCGATCAGAAAGAGACAAACAATCACGTGGATTGCGATAACGAAGTAGAGAAGAATCTGCATGGAAGGGTGCTTTCTCTTAAAACCTGCGCTTCATAAGCGCTCTGGATTCTTGGTGCGGAGGAGGGGACTTGAACCCCTATGGAGTTACCCGCTAGCACCTCAAGCTAGTGCGTCTGCCAATTTCGCCACCTCCGCAGGTGACTTCATGAGTATATCAAACGGTTTGAGTCAGCGGGGCTACCTCGGGTGACTTTTGAGGGACTGCCGCGCCGGTTTTTAAGAGCCAATAGCGGAAGCCGTCGAGGATAGCGTTGAGGGCGGCCTGGTTCATGTCACTGGAGACGCCGGCGGTGGTCCATGATTCGGTTGTGTGGGTGTTTTGCCCGTCGGCTGTGAAGCTGACGGTGACACGGACGCGGGCTGCGGAGTCGAGGGCGGAGACGTCGATGGCGGTGACGGAGAAACGGCCGAGGCGCATGCGTTGGAGGTCCGGGTACCACTTATCGAGCTCGCGGCGCATGGCGCGGGTGAGGGCATCGACGGGACCTTCGCCTTCGGCGCGGCTCGAAACGATGGTTTTACTAATGGAGAGAGATATGGAGGCCTGCACGTAGCGCTTACCGGACTCGTCGGATTCATCAAAGACGCGCCAAGTGCGGACGGTGAAGAGATCGGGGAGGGTTCCGAGGATCTTCATGCAGGCGAGGCGGAATGAGACTTCACTGGCGGTGAAGCCGCCACCGTCGATCATGGCTGCATTTGCATCGATGAATTCCTGCGCCTGAGTGCTGTTGAGTGCGACCCCGAGCTGTTCCGAAAGCAAGAGGACGTTGGCTTTGCCTGAGTGAGCGTTAACACCGATTGCGGGAGTTGCGCCGACACGGGCCGGGTCGCACCAAAGATAGGCTCCGGGATGCTTGCGCTCAGAGCTGCCGTGCATGCCGGCCCAGGTACTGAATGCACCGTGGCCGACGATGGGAGCGCTGTGGGGAACGTCGAGGGAGAAAGCGTCAAAGGCAACGTGCGCGAGGCTGGTTAGGCCGGTTAGGGATGCGGCGGGTACGAATTCGGCTTCGCCCCGAAGCTGCATGCTGCCGATGACGGTAGTTAAGTTGACGTTGCCGCAACGCTCGCCTGTCCCGAGGAGAGTGCCTTGAACTTGGATCGCTCCTGCGTGGATGGCGTCGCGGGCGTTGGCTACTCCGAGGCCGCGGTCGGTGTGGCCGTGAAAGCCGAATTTTGCGATGGAGTGGCGGGTGGTGAGGTCGGTGAAGATTGCGGAGACCTCTTCGGGGCTGGCTCCGCCGTTGGTGTCGCAGATAACGATGCGGGAGACTGATTGCGATACGCACTGATCGACGAGTGCGTGAAAGTGCGAAAGGGTTTGGGCGGCGAAATCTGGCGTGGAGAGTGTGCCGAATTCCTGCCGACCGCAGAAGGCGTCCATCGCGTGTTCGAGATCGACGATGACTTCGAGACCTTTGTCCTGCAGATAGGCGATGGTTTCGCGCACCATGAGGAGGTTTTCTTCGGGAGTGGTTTCGAGTGAGCGCTGTACGTCGAGGAGGCGCGATTTTGCGACGATGACTGCGGTGGGGATGTGTTGCTTATACGAAAGCATGAGCTGGAGGTCGGGCCAGTTGGCGACTTGAATGTTGCAGCCGCGAGTGCGGCCAAAGAGGGCAAGTTTCATGGCGCCGGTGTTGGCGTTTTCCAGTGCGTGGGCTAGATGCGTGACGAATTGATTGGCTCCAGCGAAGCCGATTTCAGCATAGTGAACGCCGAAGGCGGCCATGCGCTCCAGGAGATGGACGGCGGCGGGGACGGAGATTTCTAGATTCGGTTGCTGGAGGCCGTCGCGGAGGCTGGTGTCGAAGATTTCTATTTGCCGCGTGTTGGGTGCGGTCATGCTTTTCCTGCTTTCGGGTCTAAATCCGGGATGAGACGGGACATCCAACGGGCTAGTTCGCGCTGGTCGTCTGTTCCAGTGGCGTGTGCCGCCTGGATATTTTGGCGCTCTTCTGTATTGCGGTTCTGGCTGATTTTGAATTTGCCTTCGATGCGGGTGATGAGGATGCGAAAGCCAGTGATGCTTGCAAGCATGGTGCGGCGGTAGCCCTCTGGTTCGGCGTGCCAGTGAGTGAGAAAAGCGGGATCGTGTTTTGTGATCAGTTCTTCGACGAGGCGGTTCTTGACGTCCTGGTCCTCAATGAGCTCGAGCGTGCCGTAGGCGTGGATGGCGATGTAGTTCCAGGTGGGAACGGAGAGTTCTTCGGTGTAGAGCGCGGGGGTGACGTAGGTGTGCGGGCCGGGGAAGATGAGTAGTGTTTCGTGGCCGGCGAGGCTGGCCCAGTGCTTGTTGGCGCGGGCGAAGTGGCCTTCGATCAGACCGTGCTCGCCTTCGTCTTTGACTACCAGGGGTAAATGCGTGGCTGTCATTGGGTTTGTTCCGCTGGGGCCAAAGAGGATGGCGAAGGAATACGTCTGCATTGCTTCGAGAAGTGTGGCGCGGTCTTCGACGCGGTTGAATTTTGGAATGTACATGGCGCTCCGTTTTGCTGGTTACGCTGAAATTGAAAAAGCCACCGGCGGCGATTGCGCGCTGGTGGCCTTGAAGCTTGCTGAATCCGGTTGTGGCTGGTTCAGTTTTCCATGCGCGCGATGGGTCCGCTAATTCGAATAGCGGGAATGAGGCGCGTGATGGAAATGAGCTGCATAAGTTGAACTTGAGTATAGCAAAAAGTTCTGAATGCGTGAGTTATCGTGTGCAGCACAGTTTCCAAACTCATGTTTTTTGTTTGGGTTGTGGAAGGTTCCACAGTCCTTATAGGAATCTTTATGCGATCTTCATTTTTAAACTGTGCAAGCGGCTGTGCAAATGAAAAGGCCCGAATCTAGTCGGATTCGGGCCGTCACTTTTTTCTGCTGATTATGAGTGTTGCATAAATGGGCGTAATTTTATGCAAATTATCTGGAGTGGTGAGACGGTACGAAAGGGAATTGGACTTTGGTAACGTGCCGGCGCGGCTTGAAATGTGCCAGCGGAGAAGAGGGAGACCGGATAGTTTTATATGTGTTCGCCGGCACAAAATTCGCAGGTACTCCATCTTCACCTGACCGATTTGTCCACACGCTGCTAAAAGGGTTTACTCCTTTAGCGGACAGTTATCGCTTGACAAAGAATTCATGGTGACAGCAGAATTATCGTGCTTTTGTGGTATCGATACCACCCACGATTTATCGGCTATTTACGAAAGTTGAAATTAAGCTCGCCTGCAGTTTCTGCCTAGCTTGCAGTTACAAGAACGCAGATTGACAAACTGACAGATTTCCCAGGCTTTCATACTGTCAAGGTCATCCACTCATCCCACGATGCTTTTGATCCAGAAGGAGCAAATCCCCCATGCAATCGCGATTCCTTGTATATCTCAACGGCGCGCGCTGGATTTTTCCTGTATTCCTCTTCGCGCTGTGCGTGGCTTGTCCCGCTGCAGCTCAATGGACAACTGCAGACGAACAGACGGCATTCAACGATTACAACAATGCTTTCTACTTCAACCCAAGCGGTGATAATTACGACTATCGTTCCGAGCAGGGCTCGACCTCCACTTCCGGATTCTGGGTCGGCGCTGAAGAGATTGAACTGGCACTCGATGCTTATGACCAGAATCCGACATCGGCGAATGCCACCATCATCAATCAGTTATGCAATGGCTTCATCACGCAATTCAGCAGCGACTGGTCTGGCGATACCTACGACGACGACCTGATGTGGGCCACTATTGCTTTTATCCGTGCCTACAAGGCTACCGGCAATTCCACCTGGCTTACCGATGCGGAGAACAACTTTGCCACCGTCTGGAGTCGCGGATATGACACAACCTACGGAGGCGGTATCTGGTGGAACGCCGGCGACAAGACGTATAAAGCGTCCGCCTCGAACTGGACCTTTGTGATTGCCGGGAATCTCCTGTACCGGGCAACCGGCGATTCCACGTATCAGAGTGAGGCGCAAACGGTTTATACATGGGCCTACAGCACGCTCTATAACTCATCCACCGGCGAAGTGTACGACGGCTATGGTTCCGGTGGTCTCTCTACCGGACAATACTCTTATAACTATGGCGTCTCCGTTGCTGCGGATTACTTTGAGAATCACCCGGCTGACGCGAACAATGCCGCAACCTACCTGATGAACAACCTGTCTTCAGGCAATGTTGGCGGAATCAACATCATGCCTAACTACGGACAGGGCGGCACGGATGGAAGCGGATTCAACAGCATTGCGCTGCGCTGGATTGGCTACGCATACAGTCATAGAGCAATCACGAATGCCAATGTTCTCTATTGGGCGCAGGCAAATGTGGGCCTGGCGTGGGCGCTGCAAAACTCCGCTGGACTGTCGTGGAACAATTGGCTGGCGGCAACGCCGGAGACTGCACAATACAGCTGGGATTGCAGCAACACCCTGGCCGGTATGCTGGATATTCCCACGACTCTTTCCAACACGTCAGATTTTTCTCTCACCGCATCTCCAGCGACACTCCCTCTGAATCCCGGCAAGAATGGCTCCAGCACGATCAGGCTTACTCCTGCGGGCAGCTTCAGTGGTGCTGTCAGCCTTACGGCGACAGTGATCGGAGCGCCGACAGGAATCACTGCGACATTGAGCAACAGCTCTATTGAGGACTCAGGCGCCGTAAGGCTCGACGTCTCTACTACGTCTGCGGTGCAGGGCGGCAATTATGTCGTGGCCATTGTTGCCAGTGGCGCAGGGATTATTCATACGGTCTTTGTGAGGCTGGAACTGCCGTTCTTCACCCTGGCACAATCCCCGACTCTTTCCTATCTGAATGAGAGTGGAACAGCGACGAGCACAATCACCATCACTCCGCATAATGGCTTCCATGGCGCAGTGCAGTTGGCGCATGTGAATGGGTTGCCGGAGGGAGTGGGTGCATGGTTCAGGCCGGAAGCTGCCACGACCACCTCGACACTGACACTTGGGGCACTGGCAAGCGCACAGACTATCCTGAACTCTTCCTATTCGGTGACTGGCTCTTCGGCGTCGTATACCCAGACCCTGCCCGCTGCAACGCTTACAGTGAGCGCTGCTACGGAGCAATATGGCGCGGGTATCCCGGTCGATCTATCTTCCGCCTACAATGTGACGGGTATCTATGCGGACGGATCAACATACTCGGCCAGCGCGGGCCTGGACGGCCTCGGTTATTCTTTTTCGTCGAAGCTTTTGTCGCCCAGCCGAGTTCTCGATCACACATTGTTCAAGTTCGGCCCGACGGCTCATCCTGACGCGGTGTATGGAACCGGCACGGCAATTCCGCTGCCTCGAGGACAGTGCACGGGGCTGCGGTTACTAGCTACCGGCATTAATGGCAATCAAACCGCACAGACAGTCGTCGTCACTTACACCGATGGCACAACTTCACAATTCACGCAGAGCTTCAGCGACTGGTTTGCCGTTGCCTACAATGCAAACGAAGCAGAAGGCGTTGCCATGCCGTATCGCAACTATGCGGACGGCACGATGAATGATGCGCCATTCAATCTGTACGGATACACTTTTCTGCTGAATCCTGACAAATCCGTTCAGAGCGTCACGCTGCCCAATAATCGAAATGTTGTGGTGCTGGCTGCTACGCTCATTCGGCAGGATTTTGGAGTGCAGGCGAATCTTTCCTCGCTGTTTAACGCCACCGGCATCTATACCGATGGGAGCACTTTTGCTTCGGACGGCGGCATTGATGGAGGAGGATATGCTTATTCAGCTACCGAGCTTGGGAACCAGGCTGGGCCATCCGACTACATCGTAAACGGCGTTAACTTCAAACTTGGCGGTCCCAACATCAGCAACGTGCTCTATGGCACAGGCCGTCCAATTCCTTTGCCCCGAGGACACTTCAACACGCTGAAAATCCTTGGAACCGGGATCGAAGGCGGTGCAAGCGCGCAGCCGGTGGTTGTGACATACACAGACGGAACTACGAGGACATTTACTCAGGGCTTCAGCGATTGGTTCGGCCCGCAGGGATATCCTCGCGAGTTTAAAGCGCAGATACAGACCTATCGAAATCAATCCTCAGGAAGCACAAGTTCTGCCACCTTCTATCTGTACTATTATGCTTTTCCGCTGGAAGAGCAGAAGGTGGTTCAGAGCATTACGCTTCCGTCCAATCGCAACGTAGTTGCTATGGCAATCACGCTCACAAGAGAGTTTCCTGATTAGAAGCAGCGCAAGGAAATTTCATGTGAGCATCAAGTCGGGAGAGCCGCTCAAGGATGGCAAATAGAAAGACATTCTTGGGCGGTTTTCCTTGTTGCCAGTGATGATCTAGAGGCATTGTTGATTAGAAGAGTTCGGTGAGCCTGATGAAGGCGTCGAGCTCTATGAGTTGCTGCCCGGGTGGTGGGGTGGTGAGTTCGGCGTGTTCGAGTGTCCACGTGTTCTGGTGGAATAGGAAGACGGCGTGGAGGCCGGCGGCGAGGGCGGGGTTGATGTCGGATTTGGGGCTGTTGCCGATCATCCAGCTTGTGGCGGGCGTTAGGTTGTGGCGGCTGGCTACCGCGCGATAGGTGGCGGGGTCTTTTTCGGGGACGATTTCTACGGCGGAGAAGTGTGGCGCGAGGCCGGAGCGGTCGAGTTTGCCGGTTTGCTCGACGGGGTCGCCTTTGGTCATGAGGATGAGACGGTGGCGCGTGGAGAGGGAGGCGAGGGTTTCGGTGACGCCGGGGAGCAACTCGATAGGGTGTTCGTGGATGATGCTGGCGAAGCCGTGGATGCTGGTGACGTGTTCGTCTGTGACGGGATGGATGGCGAGGCGGCGGTAGCAGTTGACGAGGGACTGGCGGAAGCTCGTCAGGCCGTAGCCGTTGGCGGCGATGGTTTCATGCTCGCAGGTGTTGAGGACGGCGCGGACTTCGGCGGGGGTGTGGGTCTGGTGATCGAGGTAGCTGGTGAAGGCGGCTATGGCGCGCTCAAAATAGATGTTGTTTTCCCAGAGTGTGTCATCGGCGTCGATGAGGAGGGTCTGGTTGGGAGGGAACTGGGGCATGGGAATTATCGTAATTCAGAGATCAGAGAGCAGTGGTCAGAGATCATGAAAGAGCAAAAAGCAGGTCCTTCCCTCCGCCTGAAAAACGGCTACGGTCAGGATGACGGACTTTTGTGGGGATACGAACAGCTGTGATCAGGATGACACGCAATATTTGTGGGACAGCAAATGCTGGCGTGGATAAAGTTTTGTAAATGGCATTAAACTTGGTGGATTACGGAAATCTTTGGCGGTAGACTTGGCTGTAATGAGAGGCGGTTTATGAAAGTAGTGTTGCGTTTGATGATGGTTGCGGCTCTGGTATGTGTGGTGGCGCCGGCGGTGTGGGCGGCGGACCTGACGGGTGTGTGGAAGGGAACGTTCAATTTTAACGATGCGGATGTTCCGACGACGGTGACCCTGAAGGTGAGCGGGGCGGATGTGACGGGAACGGTGGAGGGACTGCCAACTTCTCCGGTGGATATTCACGAAGGCAAGGTGGCTGGCGATCTGATCAGCTTCTGGGTGAATACGGATTATCAGGGCGAGACGTACAAGCTGATTTTCAAGGGCCAGATCAAGGGCGAGCAGATTGACTTTAACTTTGGTACGGAGGATGGGAGCTGGGGAACGACCATGAGTGTGAAGCGCGGGGATGGACCGGCGGCTGTTCCGGCAACTCCCGCAACTGCTCCGGCAGCGACCGCGGCGGCTATTCCGGCAACTACGGCAACGACTGCGCTGGATGTGACGGGGACGTGGAAAGGCGATTGGGATCTGATGGGGACCTCTGTGACCTCGACGCTGGTGCTGAAGAGTGCGGGCGGCGTGGTGACGGGGACGATTTCTGGCGCCTCAGACAAAGTGTCGGATATTCACGACGGTAAGATTGAGGGCGACACGATTACGTTCTGGATCAACAGCGACTATCAGGGACAGACATATACGGTGCAGTACAAGGGAAAGGTTACGGCCGGGCAGATCAGTTTCGAGTTTGGGCTGGCGGATGGAAGCTGGGGCTCGGCGATGACGGCGAAGAAGAGCTAAAAACTTGGGACAAGGGAACAACGGACCGAGGGAACAATAAAAGCACACAGCGCTGATTAGCGGGTGTGCTTTTATTGTGGCTAATTTGCGTCGGGAAGGGTGTAGTCGAGGGCGTAGGCGTGTTTGCCGGCGTTGTTGGTGATGATGAGTGTGCCGGCGATGCCGGAGAGTTCTCCGATGCCGGAGCCGGGGACGATTTCTACGCGGAGCTCGAATTTGCCGGCGTGCATGGTTCCCCAGTGCTGAAGGGCGAAGGACCCCTTGCGGCCGTCGAGAGAACCTGAGATTTCTTCAATGGCAACGTAGCCGGCGGAGCCGGTGTCTGGCGTGCCGGAAGTGAGCATTTCTCCTTTGGCGGAGGCTTCAAGAGCGCCGTGGTATTGCTTGATGAGCGAGAAGCGGTTGAGGCTGGTGCCGTTAGTAAAGTCGTCGGGTGCCATGGGCGTGGTCTTGACGTCGAATGGGCCTGCGGCGTGGTGGGACATGGGAAAACTCCTTGCAGTGGTTCGTGACCATTATGGTGTGAAAAGTTGTCAGGCTCCCTGCGATGCGGGGAGCCTGATTTTTTCCAAGCACGAACCACTAAACACTAATCGTGAATCACTGTCCACTGCTTTGCGTAGAGAGCCACTTCTTAAGGTTGTCTCCCTGCATGGCGCGGAGCTCGATGCAGCCGTTGATGCGCTCGATGACATGCTTGGCGGTCTGATCGGCTGAGGCGACTTTGTGCGCGGTGAACCACTGCTGGACATCGTCGCGATCGGTTGCTGAGCAGAAGTTGGCTGTTGAGCCGACGAGGATGCCGCCTAGCTCAGGCGTGAGCAGGGAGTGGATGTTGTCCCAGTGGTCCTTGATGTATTGCCAGGCCATGGGGCGATCCTTTTCCGTCTGCATGACGATAGCGAATTGGATGGCTGCGTCCTGGCTGCGGACCTTGGGGGTGAGCGCGTAGTCGAGCGCGCGGCGGGCTAGTGTGGGGTCTTCAAAGGCGGCCATGAGCTGGAGAGCGGTGCTCTTGAGATCCGGATTGGTGGAGGTCTCGTAGGTCTGCTGAAGCTTCTCGTAGAGCGCGGGGTCGCCGTTGACGGCGGCGATGGCCAGAGCTGTCTGGCCGAGGGTGGGATCGACTGAGGTGGGGTTCGAGAGGAACTGCTCGGCGATCTCACGGGACTTGGCGAGGACGGCTGGGTCTTTGGCCGCGCCGAGGGTGCCGAAGAGGGTGGAGCGCAGCTCGATGGCGGCGGGTGTGTCGCTTGGCGAGGGCGCGGGGAGCTTGGCGTAGATGGGGCCGAAGTTGGCACGGATCCAGGCTTCGAGAGCATTACGCTCGGACTGGTTGGAGGCGACGCGGGTGTGGATGGTGCTTACCGGTCCCAAGGCGGCTCCGATGACGGTGGCATTCTCATCGGATTTTACGGCTGTGACGAGGTTGAGGTAATCGCCGACGGTGGCTTTGTTGGCGCGGACCTGGGCCCATTCGTCTCCGATGAGGTTGATGCGCTCGGTGGGCTTGAGGGCGGTTTCAACGTTGGCTACGATGGCCGAATATTGTGTGGGCGTGTATGTGGTGCGATAGTAGCCGGTGCCGTTGGCGTTGGCGAAGAGGAAGGAACTCTTCGGGATGTCGAGGCTGGAGCTTTCCGGTGTCAGGATTGAGCATGAAGAGCTTTCCCCGGATTTAAAGCAGACGGGGATGGTCCACTTCTGCGCGGAGTCGGGCGTGATGCTGGGGCTCAGGAAGAAGCGCTGCTGGGTGACGGAAATCTTGTTGCTGGCCGCATCGCTGAGGGTGAGGATGGGCACGCCGGGCTGAGCGATGAAGCTCTCCATGATCTTGTCGATGGGCTTGCCGCTGGTTTTGGTCTGTGCGCCCCAGAAGTCTTCTGCCGTGGCGTTGGAGTACTCATGCGCGGCGAGATAGTTGTGGACGCCTTTGCGGAAGGTTTCTTCGCCGAGGTAGTTCTCAACCATGTGCAGGACTGCGCCGCCCTTCTGGTAGCTGATGCCGTCGAACATCTGCTCGATTTCTTCGCGGGTGTCGGCCTTGGCGCGGATGGGGCGGGTGGTGGGCTGGGCGTCGAGGTTGAGTACGCTGTCAAGCTCTGCGGCTTCTTCCTGATCGATGTGCCACTCGGGGTGCATGGCTTTGACGGGCTTGGTCTCCATCCAGGTGGCGAAGCCTTCGTTGAGCCAGATGTTGTCCCACCACTGCATGGTGACGAGGTCGCCGAACCACTGATGGGCCATTTCATGCGCGATGACTTCTGCGACGTTCTTCTTTGCGCCGATGGTGGCGGATTTCTCGTCGATGAGGAGATCGGTTTCGCGGTAAGTGATGGCGCCGAAGTTTTCCATGGCTCCGGCTTCGAAGTCGGGGATGCCGATGAGGTCGAGCTTCTTGAGCGGGAAGTGAATGCCGAAGTAGGTGTCGTAATAGTGGAGGACGTACCTGGCTACGTCGAGGCCGTAACGGGTGTATTCGACTTTGCCGGGCGTGGCGCAGACGCGGATAGCTACGCCGTCGGACTCACCGGAGGAACACTCGAAGTCTCCGACGAGGAAGGCGACGAGGTAGGTGGACATTTTGACGGTGGGTGCGAATTTGAGCGTGTGCTTGTCGGCTGCGGGGCCGGGCGTGTCGGACGCGATGGCGGAGTTAGAGATGGCGGTGTCGGCTTTATCGATGATGAGCGTGATGGTGAAGGTGGCTTTGAAGGCGGGCTCATCGAAGCTGGGGAAGGCGCGGCGCGCGTCCGTAGATTCGAACTGGGTGACGGCGTAGTTGCGCTTTTCGGTTTTGGAGAGATAGAAGCCGCGGAGCTTGTCGTTGAGAATGCCGGTGTAGTGGACGGTGAGGACGGCGGGACCGGCGGGGATGGTGTCAGGGAAGGTGAAGGTGGTTTGTTCTTTGTCGTTGTCGGTGGAGACGGTGGCTGTTTGCTCTTTACCAGCTGCTTTTACTGTGACGGACTGGAAGGTGATCTCTGCTGAGTTGAGGACGATGGTTTTGGAGGCTTCCTTGAGATCTACGTCGATGGTTTCGAGGCCGGTGAAGGTGGCGGCTTTGAGGTCCGGAGTGAAGGTTAGCGAGTAGTGCGAGGGGATGACGGTCGTTGGGAGGCGTTCGGCGCGTGCGGCTGGGGAGATGGCGATGAGCAGGGCTGCGATGGCGCAGAGAGTGCGGAGGGGATGGGCGAAACGGAAATTCATGCGGACCTCAAGGATGGTTTCTGACGGATATGCGAATTCGATCGACTTCGATGGTAGATTACGCGGGGGATGGGAGGAAAGTTCAGGTGGCGGGAGATTCCGGCGCGGGATGCGGCTTTTTGGGCAGCAGGGAATCGAGGAGCAGGAGGCATGCGCCGGTGACTACTGCGGAGTCGGCTACGTTGAAGTCGGGCCAGTGGTAGTGGATGATGTGGACTTCGAGGAAATCGACTACGGAGCCGGTAAGGATGCGGTCGTGTAGATTGCCGAGTGCGCCGCCGAGGATGAGGGCGAGGGCGACTGTGGCGAGCGTGATGCGATGGCCCATCCAGATGAGTGCGGTGAGGACGGCGAGCGATGCGAGGACGGTGAAGCCGACGAGGCCCCAGCGGACGGTGTTGGGTGAGGCGGAGTCGGCGAAGAGCGAGAAGGCTGCGCCTTCGTTGGTCCAGTGGCTGATGCGAAAGATGCCGTCGATGACGGGGATGGCTCCGCCGAGGCGGACGTGCTTCGTGACCAGAAACTTTGTGTACTGGTCGGCGGCGTAAATGATCGCGGAGATGAGGAGCAGCCAGGGGAGTCGGCGCGGGGCGGTGAAACTCAAGCGGCGGCTCCTTCTGGTTGGGGTGGTGCGACGTTCATTTCGCGCAGGGCGGATTGGCAGCGGTCGCAGACGTCGGCCCAGATGCCGTAGTTGGAGACGTGGGGCATGTAGTTCCAGCAGCGGGCGCATTTGTGGCCGGAGGCGGGGAGTGCCTTGACGGTCAGTTCTGATCCTTCGACAACGACGACGCGGGAGACGTTGAGAATTTCTTTGAGGCCAGCGGCGTGGCGCTGGAGCAGAACGAGTTGATTGCTGGACGCGGCAATTTCGAGCTCGGCTTCAAGGCCTTTACCGATACGCTTGGCCTGGCGTTCCTCTTCAAGGACACGCAGAGCAACATCGCGGATTTCAAAGACCTGCTTCCATTCTTCGAGCAGCGCTGCAGGATTTTCTGAGAAAACTTCTTCCGGTTTGGGGAAGAGAGCGAGATGCACGCTGGGTTCGCGGCCTTCGACTTGCGGGAGATACTCCCAGACTTCGTCGGCGGTGAAGCTTAGGATGGGTGCGACTAAGCGGACGAGAGCTTCGGCGATTTTCCAGAGGACGGTTTGCGCGGAGAGGCGTGCGGCGCTGGTGGGCGCGAAGGTGTACATGCGGTCTTTGAGCACGTCGAGATAGAAGGCGCTCAGGTCTACGATGGCGAATTCGTTGACTGCGTGGTAGATGCGGTGGAATTCGAAGGCCGCGTACCAGCCTAGGATTTTTTCGGTGAGGTCGCGGGTCTTGGCCAGCATGTAGCGGTCGAGTGGTAGCAACTCCGCTTCAGGGACGGCATCTGTTGCAGGCGTGAAGCCGGCGAGGTTGCCGAGTAAAAACCGAAACGTGTTGCGCAGCTTGCGGTAGATTTCGGCGCAGCGGGCCATGAGGTTTTCGCTGGCGGCCATGTCTTCGCGGAAGTCGATGCTGGCGACCCAGAGGCGGACGATTTCGCCGCCCATGCGGTTGGCGATGTCTACGGGATCGACGCCATTGCCAAGGGATTTCGACATGGCGCGGCCTTGCTCGTCGAGCGTCCAGCCTGCGGTGGCGACGTGCGAGTAGGGTGCGTGGCCGCGTAGGGCTACAGATGTGAGCAAGGATGAGTGGAACCAGCCGCGGTGTTGATCGCCGCCTTCCAAGTACAAAACTTCAACGGGCTTGTTGTGTTCAAAGTTCGCGTAAGCGGCCTTCAAATCGGGATCGGATTCAGAGACGGCGAGCCAGCTTGTGCCGGAGTCGAACCAGACGTCGAGGATGTCGGTTTCTTTGCGAAACTCTCCGTTGTCGCAGTGAGCGCACTTTGCGCCTGCTGGTGTGAGGGCTTCCACGCTGGTGGTGTGCCAGGCTTCTGCGCCTTCATTTTCAAAGAGCGTGACGATCTTCTTGTTGAGAGCTGCGTCGATGAGCGGCTTCTGGCAGCTTGTACACATGAGGACCGCGATGGGCACACCCCAGATGCGCTGGCGGCTGATGCACCAGTCGGGACGGGTGGCGATCATGTTGGTGATGCGCTCTTTGCCCCAGGATGGGTCCCACTTGACTTTGTCGATCTCTTCGATAGAGAGCTGGCGGAATGTTGTGTCTGATCCGGCTTTGTCCGAACCGCCGGGGCGCTTCATTGGGGTTTCGAGGGAGATGAACCACTGCTCCGTGGCGCGGAAGATGACGGGGTGGTGGCATCGCCAGCAGTGCGGGTAGCTGTGCTGGAGATTGGCCTGCGCCATGAGAGCGCCGCGTTCTTTTAGAAGTTCGATGATGATGGGGTTGGCGGCGAAGACTTTCTTGTTGTCGTAGGGCGCGGGTGCGTCACCTGTCCAGTCAGTTGCGTGGATGACGCCTGCGGCGTCCACGTTGCAGGTTAGGTCCAGGCCATAGCGCTGGCCGGTGTAGAAGTCGTCTGCACCGTGTGAGGGCGCGGTGTGGACTGCGCCGGTTCCGGCGTCTGCGGTGACGTAGTTGGCGAGGACGCCGAGGATGCTGCGATTGAGGAACGGGTGCTGATAGCTGGTGCGGTCGAGGGCGCGGCCTTTGAAACGGGCTAGCTCTCTTGTTTCGCCGAGGTTGCAGGCGGCGGCGACGGCGGGGGCTAGTTCGGCGGCGACGATGTAGACCGGTGAGTTGGCTGTTGTGGTATCCCAGGTCTCAGAATCGAGACCTGGGGCACCCACATCTGTTGGCTGTGTTGATTCGAGGGCAACGTAGTCGAAGTCGGGGTGGAAGGCTACGGCTAACGATGCGGGGAGGGTCCACGGAGTTGTGGTCCAGATGATGGTGTAGACTTCGCGACCTTTGAGGGCTTCATCCAGAGCAGCGGCGTCGGAGGTAAGCCTGTAGCGGACGTAGACGGATGGGCTGGTGTGCTGCTCGTACTCGATTTCGGCGTCGGCGAGGGCGGTGCGGTCGTGGATGCACCAGTAGACGGGCTTGAGGCCGCGGTAGACGAAGTCTTGCTCAAGGAAGCCGTAGAGGGCTTCGAGGGTTTTGGCTTCGTACTGGCGAGACATGGTTTTGTAGGAGTTGTCCCAGCGGCCGAAGACTCCGATGCGCTCGAATTGCGAGGTCTGGAGATCGACGTATTTCTGCGCGTAGGCGCGGCAGGCTTCAAGGACTGCGGGGACGGGCATTTCGAGCTTTTTGCGGCCAAGCTGCTCGTCGACTTTGATTTCGATGGGCAGACCGTGGCAGTCGAAGCCGGGGACGTAGGGCGAATCGAAGCCGGCCATGGTTTTGGACTTGACGACGAAATCCTTGAGGCCCTTGTTGAGAGCGTGGCCGAGATGGATGGGGCCGTTGGCGTAGGGAGGGCCGTCGTGGAGAATGTAGGCGGGACGGCCTGCACCGGCCTTGCGAAGCTCTTGCCAGAGGCGCATTTCAGCCCATTTTTTGAGGCGAAGCGGCTCATTCTGGGGGAGATTTGCCTTCATGGGGAAGGCTGTCTGCGGCAACTGGAGGGTCGCCTTGAGTTCAGGCACTGAGGCCATGATTTTTCCGGGTCCGTTTCTGCGGAGATTGTGCAAACTTGTACATCTTTCAGTGTAAATGGAGTGAGCTAAGAATTTTGAGTAACAAGGCGCGTGATGCCTCGTCTATTGTGTATGGAAGATTGCGCGATGACGGAAATGGTGCAGGTAAGTGAGCCTGCCGACGGGGATCTTTCGCCGGGTAAAGAACTTGCCGGGGCGCATCAGACAATGCACCTGTGCGGGGGAGAGACAGAGCCGGGCGGTCTCGCGCATAATGATGAGATGGAGAAGGCTGGCGGCGCGGCGCGTGCGCAGAGCTTCTCAGAGCAACAAGGGTCAGAGCAGCAAAGGGGTACAAATCCATCGCTCTTGATGGCAGTGAATTTATGACTGAGACCGCCACCCAAAATCCGACTTCCGAAACCGAGACAGAGAACCACGAACTGGATGCTTTCCTGGGCAATGCCTTTAAGGAAAAGCCACTCTGGACGGATCTGTACGAGAACATTCGTGATGTGTTTTTTCCGAAGAAGCTTCCACCGCTGGAGTTGACCTCCAAGCCGATTCCGGTGGTAGACCCGTTGGCTGTGAAGACGAACCCGTGGTCGTTTGGCTCGGCGACGGCTATTCAGATTGGAGCCCTGGCGCTGTTGATCTTGCTGGGACGGCAGGTGGTGAAGACGATTACTCCACCGCAGGTTAGTTCAACGCCGGTGGACATCAGCGATTTCAAGATCGACATGCCGAAGAGGGCGCAGCAGGCGGGCGGCGGCGGCGGCGGCGGTTCGCATGATGTGGTGGACCCAATCAAGGGCCATCTCCCGAAGATTGAGGAACAGCCGAAGGCGCCTCCGATGGTTCCGGTGGTGGAGAAGCCGAAGCTTGAGGTAGATTCAGCGATTGCGGTTCAGAAGGACATCAAGCTGCCGGATAACCCGAATATGCCGAATATCGGTGTGAAGAATTCGGCGAATGTGACGATGGCTTCCAATGGACAAGGTGGCGGCGCTGGTATGGGAACCGGTCACAGCGGCGGACTTGGCTCTGGTGACGGTAATGGCTATGGGCCGGGCTCAGGCGGCAACTATGGCGGCGGAGTAGAGCATATTGGCGGCGGAGTGAAGGCTCCGACGGCGATTTATACGATCGACCCAGAGTTCAGCGAGGAAGCTCGTCGCGCGAAATACCAGGGCGAAGTGATGGTGCAGATCATTGTGGACGCACAGGGCAATGTGCAGAGTCCGCGCGTAGTGCGGCCGCTGGGCATGGGGCTGGATGAAAAGGCCCTGGAAGCGGTGATGAAGTACAAGTTCAAGCCGGGAACGAAGGACGGCAAGCCTGTGGCCGTGTATATGACGGTGGCGATTAATTTCCGCTTGTATTAAGGCTGGAACTGGGAACAGAGAAAGCAAGCAGAGGTTCAGGCTGCGCAGATTGCGCGGCCTAATTTTTTTGGCTCTAGTCGCAGTTGCGGGCGTAGGCTTTGCAGAAGGTTTGCGCAACGTGCACGGCAATGCTGGTGCGGGAGCGGGAGAATCTCTGGAAGATGTGCTGGTAAAGCATGGGGCCTAAAAGCAGGGCCATGGAGGCGTCGAGATTGAGGTTGGAGGGGAGCTGGCCGCGGCGCTTGGCGCGGAGTAGAACGCGCTTGATGCATTGGCGGCCGGGCTCCATGACGCGGTGACGCCAGGCCTCGCCGAACTCATGATGCGTAGCTGAATAAGCGATGAACGAGGGTAGGACGCGCTTGCGGGCTTCTTCGAATTTTTGCGGCGGACGGCGGCTGAGGACGATAGTGAGATCGCGTTCGAGGGAGCCGGAGTCGGGATCGTCTTTCTGTGGATCGGTGTCCGGATTGAGGCCGTGGACCCAGAGCATGACTTCGAGGAGCAGGGCTTCTTTGTCGGACCAGTGATTGTAGATAGTGGCTTTGCTGACGTTGGCTGCCTGGGCGATGGAATCCATGCTTGAGCCCTCGATGCCGCGCTCGCCGAAGAGGGCAAGCGCGGCGTGGAGGATTTTTTCGTGGGCTTCGGGGCTGCGTGGGCGGACCATGGTTTTGTTGATTCTGTTTGTTTTCTATATTTCGATTTTTGAAAAGCGCCACGCACCGAAGAGGATGAAGACCAGTCCGAAGGCGGCGAGGACGACGAGATCGAGGACGGGGTTGAAGGCGACGTTGGGTGCGCCGAGGACGTTGCGCATGCCGTCGATGCCGTAAGAGAGCGGATCGAGCCTGGTGATAAAGCTCAGGACGATGCCCTGGTTGGTGAGCGGGAAGATGGCTCCCGAGAGGAAGTAGATAGGCATGACGAGGAAGTTCATGATGAGTTGAAAGCCCTGCATGTCCTGAAGGCCGGAGCCGATGGCCGTGCCGAGCGCGGCGAAACAGAGCGCGATGAGCACCATGAAGCCGATGGCTGCGGGTATGGCCAGCCAGTTCTGCGGGCGAAAGCCAAAGAGGACCGAGAGGATCATGACGATGAGGCCCTGAATGACGGCTACTGTGGCTCCGCCGAGTGTGCGGCCGATCATGATCTGCAGGCGCGAGACGGGAGCGACGAGGGTTTCCTTGAGGAAGCCGAACTGGCGATCCCAGAGAAGGCCGAGGCCGGAAAAGATGGATGAGAAGAGCACCATCATTCCGATCACTCCAGGCGAGATGAACTGGAAGTAGTTGCCCATGCCGGCGCGCTGGAAGACATGGCCGAAACCGGAGCCGAGCACGAGCAGATAGAGCAGTGGCTGGCCGAGAGAGACGACCATTTGTGCGCGCGAACGCGAGTAGCGGCGCAGTTCGCGCCACCAGAGGATGTAGATAGCGGACATCAACGGCCTCCTTTTTGCCACATCTTGGCGAACTGACGGAGCTGATCGGTGGAGCTGGCGGATTCGTCGCGGATAGAGTCGCCGGTGAGCTTGAGGAATGCGTCTTCGAGTGTTTCGGCTCCGGTGGAATCCTTGATCTCGCGTGGGGTGCCTTGCGCGATGAGCTTGCCGTGATCGATGACGCCTATGCGATGCGCGACGCGGTCGGCCTCATCCATGTAATGCGTGGTGAGGAAGACGGTGACCTTCTCGGTTTCGTTCACGTTTTTCACGTGATTCCAAAGCTGGTTGCGGCTCTGAGGATCGAGGCCCAGGGTCGGCTCGTCGAGAAAGAGAATGCGCGGGGTGTGCAGGAAGCCTCGGGCGATTTCAAGGCGACGCTTCATGCCGCCGGAGAATTTTTTGGCCTGCTCGTCCTTGCGATCCCATAGCTCGAAGCGCTTGAGCAGCTCTTCACTGCGCTGGCGGCGGATTTTGGATGGGACGTGATAGAGAACGCCGTGCAGCTCCATGTTTTCCCATGCGGTGAGTTCGCCATCGAGGCTGGGGTCTTGAAAGACGATGCCGAAGCGCTGGCGCACTTGATTGTGGTGCGTCTTCGGATTGAGCCCATCGAGGGTGATGCTGCCGCTGGTGGGTTGGAGCAGCGTGGTGAGCATTTTGATGGTGGTGGTTTTTCCGGCTCCGTTAGGACCGAGGAAGGCGAAGATTTCGCCTTCTGCGACCTCGAATGAAACATCGTTCACAGCGGTGAAGGAGCCGAAGGTCTTGACGAGATTCTGGACACGGATCACGCAGACGACCTCCTGGTGGAATGAAGTCAATACTGAACTAAACCGTTCAGTATTGTCAACCATTGCATGGAGCCACTGCGGCCTGATGGCCGCCACGAAGCTTAGTGGGGCTCCCGTTGGTCGCGGGGAGTTGGGTGCAAGTGATTCCCACCCAGGGCGCAAAAACAAGGGCGCGCCGTGGGTGGGCATCCAATTTAGCGAGTGTGATTGACGACGGTATCGATGAAGAACTGATGAACGCGACGGTCGATAGAAAGCTCAGGATGAAAGGTAGCGGCGAGGATGCGGCCCTGGCGGACGAGGACGGGGAAGCCGTCGCGGCGGGCGAGGATTTCGACTTCCGGGCCGGTTTCGACGATGCGCGGGGCGCGGATGAAGACCATTTCGAGTGGATCGGGGCCGAGTTCCGTGGGTGCGGTGAGGATGGAGGAATCGATCTGGCGGCCGTAGGCATTGCGCTCTACAGCGGCATCGAGGAGACCGAGGCTTATTTGCGCTGGGTGACGGACCTCGCGGGCCAGAAGAATGCAGCCGGCGCAGGTGCCGAAGATTGGTTTCTGACTGGCGAAGTCTTTGAGGGCGTCGAGGAAGTTACCGCGCTCGAGAAATTTGAGCATGGTGGTGGATTCGCCGCCGGGGAGAATGAGCGCGTCGATGTTGGCGAGTTCCTCAGGCTTGCGGATTTCGATGGCTTCCGCGCCGGATTCCGTGAGGGCCTGGGCGTGGGCGGAGAAGTCGCCCTGGATGGCGAGGACGCCGATGTGGGGGTGCTCGCGGCGATATGCGATTCTGGCCTCCTCCTGGCGCTTTTCCTCTTCTTCCGCTCTAAGCCGCTCGACGAAGCGTCGATTCCGCTCCCCGCAAAGGGCAAGGAAGTCATCGCCCAGCTCCGGACCGTTCGGGTCGAGCAAAATATTCTTGAGAGACCTCTGTTCTTTTTTTGTCTTCGTCAACTGAGTGCTCCGTCGTTGTGAGGGCATCAATTATGCGGTCAACCTTTGATCAGCTTGACTGCCGTCTCACTCGCAATTTCGACAATAGTTTTCTTAATAGCCTCAGCGACATCCGGGGCAAGTTTTCGTAGAATCTTTTTGAACCTGCTCGCTGCAATCTCCGTCTTGGGAGAATCGACCGTCAAATCAGTGAACGTTGCCTTCAGAGTTATCTTATCTTCAACGCTCAATTCTTCGAGTTCGTCCGTATACTCCTTCGCAGTTCGGAGCGCCGTTTCTGTCCAAGGAAATGGCTCGCCGCACCCAGCGCAATAGCTGTGCACATCCCCTGGGTATCGGTGGTTGATGGGCGTCTGGCAATGTTCACAAGTGGCTATATTTTTAGCTCCGCATTTTGTACAAAATGGTTGGATCGTCCTTTCTTCTCTTTCAGGGTTTTCCATCATCACTCGAAGACGCCCCATTGACACGCGTCTACCCGGCCCAGGATTCACAAGGCTGACATAATGGCCGTTCAGGCAGTAGATAGCGTTTGGCATGTACACCATTATTCCATCGGGGACGCGGCGCGTCCCCGAACTTTTACTTTGCCGTAACGGCAGCGCCGACCACCGTGAGGCCCACAACGCTATCCGTCGCACGAATGGCGCGAAGCGCGGCTGCCTTAATGGCAAATTACCAGCCGCGGGTTTGGAGGAGGTCGCGCTCTTCGATGGCGGCGGCGGCGAGGCCTTTCATAGTTCCGGTGACCTGCTCGCTGGCGTCGGCGACGATTTTGGGATCGTTGTAGTGCGTGGTGGCGATGACGATGGCCTTGGCGCGGGAGATGGCTTCGGCGCGCTCCTTGGGATCGTTCTCGACATCGAGCGGCGTGGCGCGTTCCTTCATGAAGATGCCTGAGCCGACGAAGACGGCTTCAGCGCCAAGCTGCATCATGAGGGCCGCATCTGCCGGGGTGGCGATGCCGCCAGCGGAGAAGTTGGGCACGGGGAGCTTGCCGAGCTGCGCAACGATGCGGATGAGCTCGTATGGGGCCTGGTGCTCCTTGGCGGCGTGGTAAAGCTCCTGCTCGCTGAGGACGGTGAGGGCCTTCATCTCTTTCACGATCTGACGCATGTGTTGGACGGCGTGGACAACGTCGCCGGTGCCGGCCTCACCCTTGGTGCGAATCATAGCTGCGCCTTCGGCGATGCGGCGAAGGGCCTCGCCAAGATTACGCGCGCCGCAGACGAAGGGGGTCTTGAAGGCGTGCTTGTCGATGTGGTGCGTCTCGTCGGCGGGGGTGAGGACTTCGGATTCGTCGATGAAGTCGACGCCGAGCTCCTGCAGGATCTGGGCTTCGGCGAAGTGTCCGATGCGGGCCTTGGCCATGACCGGGATGGAAACGGCGGAGATGATCTCTTTAATGAGCTTGGGATTGGCCATGCGGGCAACGCCGCCTTCGGCACGGATCATGGCCGGGACGCGCTCGAGCGCCATGACAGAGGTTGCACCGGCTTCTTCCGCGATGCGGGCCTGTTCGACGTTCATGACGTCCATGATGACGCCGCCTTTGAGCATTTCGGCAAGGCCGATCTTGAGGCGGAGGCTGGTGGAGGTAAAGGCTTTGTTTCCGTTCTGTTCTGACATAACTTTGGACCTCGGCGGTGTCACTGCGCGGAGGGTTTTCTGATGAGAATCCGGCAATGAGAGTGCACTTATCAGTGTAGCAGCGAATGAAGTTGACGTGGTCCGGAGCGCATTCCTTAAACCTTTCTAATCTTTCTGTCCCCTAATTGGTCACTCTTCTGCTCAGAACCGAGCGTGGCTACCCAAACCAATTCGCAAACGAAGTTAAAGAGTGCTGTATCGAGTGCTGCGCCGAGTTCTATACCAAATGTCACGCAGAGCACCGTCGAGGAAATTCCGTCAGCGTCGAGGCTCGATACGGCGGCATTGAGCGCAGGCGTGAAGGCTGTGATGGGGAAGAATGCCTCCTCCGAAGCCGCTGCTGGAAGTGCAGACGCATCCGCGGCGGAGAAAGCGAAAGACGATACAGGTACGGCGTTGCTAGCTTCCCCTCCGGTCCTGGATGCGGTGGAAGAAACAGGTCTGATTGAGCGGCACAGCATCGAGACCCGGCTTCCAGTGCAGCTGAACGTCGGAATTCCGATCCGGGATTTCCGGGTAAAGAACCTGCTGGTGCTGGAGCCGGGATCGTTGATCGAGTCGAGCTGGGTTCCGGGCGAGGATGTGCCGGTGGCGAGCGGTGAAGTACATCTGGCCTGGAGTGAATTTGAAGTGGTGGATACACAACTGGCGGTGCGCCTGACGCGCCTGACCTGAAGCAGATCCGTTGAAGAAGATTTCCTGACCCCGTACGACAAACCCTGCCAATCAAGAGCAGGAAAGAAACGGAGCAGAGTATGAACTGGAAGCATGTGAGGAAAGAAGAAAAAGCTGAGTCTGGCGGGTTGGCGATTTGGCTGCTCGACAAGTGGCGCAACGCCCGCAACGGTCTGGCATTGCGCGGGCTGGGCAAGCAGGCTCCACGGCTGGCGCTGGTGGAACGGATCACGCTGGCTCCGCGACAGACGCTGGCGCTGGTGGAGGCTGAAGGGCGGCGGTTCCTGGTGGCGAGTTCGGCTGATGGCGCGCCGGCGTTTTATCCGCTGGCAGGTGGGCGGCTTGAGAGCGGTCGTTTGATAAGAACTCGCGATGTGAAGGCGAGGGTCTCATGGTAGTACACCTTGTCTTGAATCTGGCTGCGGGCACTGCGCAGGCCGCGCCGATGATTCCCGATCTCAATCAGAAGTTGCATCCGTCCGATTCGACGCCGTGGACGATTGTCTTTGTCCTGACGCTAATTGCGCTTCTGCCTTCCATTTTGATGGCCATGACGCCGTTGGTGCGGCTGCTGGTGGTCTTTCATTTCTTGCGCCAGGCGCTGGGTACGCAGACGGCTCCTTCGAATCCAACGCTGCTGGGGCTGGGGCTGATGATGACGTGGTTCCTGATGACGCCGGTGCTGATGCAGGTGGATCAGCAGGCCGTGGAGCCCTATCGCAATGGGCAGATCACAGGCATGGACGCGATCGACAAGGGTGCGCAGCCGGTGAAGCACTTCATGCTGAAGTACGCGAGAGAGAAGGACCTGGCTCTGTTTACGGCTGCGGGACAGGTGGGCAGGCCGAACACTGCCGACGATCTGCCGATGCGTGTGGTGGTTCCGGCCTACATTCTCTCGGAGCTGAAGGCTGGCTTTGCGATTGGCGCGGTGCTGTTTCTTCCGTTCCT